>Ga0181530_10005812_pt1 | contig 12407 bp, 10 predicted proteins | sample PEATcosm2014_Bin_42_FD_119769 | JGI IMG/M metagenome (GOLD analysis project Ga0181530, IMG submission 119769) | Peatland microbial communities from MTU Mesocosm Facility, Houghton, MI, USA - PEATcosm2014_Bin10_60_metaG | ecosystem: Environmental > Terrestrial > Soil > Wetlands > Peat | place... | reverse complement strand
GTGCTCCCCGAACGGCGATCGGGGCACGTCATCATGCTGCTCATCGGATTGTTCGCAGCAGCCATGCCCGTCATGCACATGAGGGGGACACATTACGGCGAGATCGCCAAATCCCCCGGCGGCTTTTTCTTCGTCTGGACGCTCTGGGCGCTCGGCGGGCTGGGGGGCTTCACCTTGATCCTCTCGGCGCGCGGACTGTGGGACCTGCGACGGAGCCGGCCCCAGTAGTCCAGGGCAACGGACGGTGGCGATGCTCGCCCGTTGGGTGTCGTAAAAGTAACGATCAACGGCGTAGCGTTTACCGGAGAGGGCAAACTGGTTGGAAAGGCAACCGGCTACGAACAGGAAAAAGCTGAAGCCGCGCTATCCCACATCGGGTTCGCGGGCTGCGCGAGCCGAGGTTCCGGCGCGCCCCTTGGAGCGTATCGGTGACCCGCAGATTTCTCCGACGAGGCATCATTTTGATACGGCTATTTATAAAGGAGCCGCCGGCTCCTCGATGGGCTCCGCTCAACAATACCAAGGCTCGGTGAGATAGGGGATAGTCACGCGCGGGCGGCCCGGCGGCACATCCGGCGGGGGCGGTGCGGGGCTGTCTCCGGCTTCATACAGCGCTTCGTGTAACATCTCCCAAACGCTTTCGAAAATGCCGCGGCGGTGCTGCTTGGCTGTTACCGCGCGGGCGATGGAGGTTTCCAGGCGGTGCTGCAGCTTATCGACGCGCGGGTCGGGATGCACCCAGCGATAACTCAGGGCGGCCTCGTCGAATGCGCCCATGGCCGCGCGCGCTTCGGGTAATTCGAGGAGGCGCGAACCGGCCGGCACTAGCAAGCGGATCGCGAGCTGCACGGGCGATACGTGTTCGATCAGGTCCAGATCGGCGATGGCCGCGAGTAAGTCATGGTAGCTTTCGAGGGTCATCCAGGGGTGGAACGGGATGAAGGTCGGGGACAGCACTAAGCCAAGCTCGCGAAACAGGTGCGCTGCGCGCACGAAATCGGCGCGCGTGTGGCCTTTGTCGAAAATGTGATGCAGGACGTAGTCGTCGACCGATTCCACCGCGGAGACCACGAAGGCGCAGCCGGTGTCGCGCAACAGGGGTAGATGCTTGCTGTGCTGCAACAGGTGTTCGATCTTGATGGTCACATCGTAAGTGACGCCCGGAAATTCGCGCGCGATGGCCCGCACGAGCTCCATGGCGTGGCCGATGCCGTTGAAAAAGTCAGGGTCGCCGAAGGTGATGTGCTGCGCGCCGGCGGCGACCTGGCGGCGAATATCCTCCAGCACGATTTCGCGCGGCACGATGCGGAATGCGCCCTGGTAGACGGGCACCACGGGGCAATGGCGGCACAGATGTTTGCAGCCGCGGCTGGCTTCCGTGTAGCCGACTGTGCGGCGCGCGCCGCCCGGCAGCACCAGTTGCGCGTACTTCGAGAGGGGCGGCAGGCCGCTGCGGTCGGGCACTAGGAACCGCTGGCGGGCTAGTGAGATCAAGGGCGCCGGGCCAGGCCGCAGCAGGGTCAGCAGGCCTTCTTCGAATTCCCCGCCCACCACTGTGCGGACCCCCAGCTTGCGAAGATATGGGGCGTTCACCGGAGCGTATAAGCCGAAGGCGCAGAGGTGCGCGGCGGGGTTGATTTCGCGCGTGCGGCGGATCACCGGGATGGCCAGGCGTGTGGCGGTGTGCATCGGCAGGTAGAATGCCACGGCGTCGGCGCGGCGGAGTGCGTCTTCGTCGAGCGGTTGGCGCGCCAGGTCCAGGCAGACTACGTCCGCGCCAGCGTTTCGCAGCCAGGCGGCGGGCGAGGCTAGGCGAAGGGGTGGCGGCCGGGGTCGGAGGTGGAGATTAGGAGAATCCGCAAAGGCTTACTTTCAGTTTGGCACGGGTGGCTGGTGGAAGGCCGGCTTGGGCGAGCACGGCTCGCCTTGGCAGGCGAAACCGCCTGCCCCACCTTGCCGCCTGGGAGTTTCCACATTTGGCGGCCTAAGCTGGCAGATGTGCTTGTGATGGGGCAGGCGGTTTGGCCTGCCATCCCGCGCTGGAGAACGGCCACAGCTCCACGGAATCCACTAGCCCGGCTGACACGGGGTTTTCTTCGATATAACCGATGGTGCGGTCCAACTCTTTGCGATTCCGCACCCAATGGTCATAGGACTCATCCTGCCAGAACGGCTGGCCCGAGCGCCCCAGCAACTGATTGGCGCGGCGCGCGGTCGATCCCTTGAGCCAACGCATGATGACGGGAACTTCAACTTTGGGCAAGATCGCCAAATGCACGTGATTGGGCATGACCACCCCAGCGCGGAGTTCATAGAACCGTCTCTCCTGTTCGCCGGTAAGCATGGTCTCCACAACCAGGCCGGCGATCCGTGGATCCTTCAGCCAAACTGGACCGGCGCCCGCGCGGTCCAGGGCGCGGTCCGCGGCCACGGAGGCATGTCCTGCTGTGAGGTATGGGCGCGACGACGGCGGACGGGCTGGCAGGGAGCCCCACAGACGCCAGGTCAGGAACAGGTAAGCGTCGCCCGGGTGGAAATGAGGCAATCGTCTTCGATATTCGAGCATGAAAAGAGAGTTGGCTACGGCGAACTGAGGTTCGCCGTTGGCAGGCGAAACCGCCTGCCCCACCCCACGGTTCAACAGTGCCATCAAGGCACTCTTTCTCTTCGGGAAAATGTAGAAGCTCCAGGGACGGACTGAGGTTCGCCGTTGGCAGGCGAAAGCGCCTGCCCCACTCCACCGTTCAACAGTGCCATCAAGGCACTCTTTCTCTTCGGGAAAATGTAGAAACTCCAGAGGTGGACTGAAGTTCGCCGTTGGCAGGCGAAACCGCCTGCCCCACGTTGGCAGGCGAAAGCGCCTGCCTCACATGTAACCTTTTATGTAACCTTTTTGCTGGGGGCCGGTATTATTGGGTGAATGCCGGAAACGCGAGCCGACAACGTGCTCATGCAGAAAATCCGGGACGGCGATCTGGCGAAGATGGCGGTGCTGTTCGAGCGCCATCATCGCGCGCTGTTCCGCTATTTTTTGCGGCTCACCGGCAATCGCGAGGCGAGCGAAGACCTGGTGCAGGACGTGTTTTTCCGTATGTTGAAATACCGGCACAGCTATCAGGACGGAAATCCATTCACGGCCTGGATGTACCAGGTGGCGCGCAACGCGCATCTGGATGGCGTCGCGAAACGCAAGGGCGAGACGCCGCTCGACGCCGAACGCGCGGAGGGGCGCATCGAGCTGGCGAGCGCCGAACCGGATCCCAGCGAGATCCTGCGGCGCAGGCAGGACTTGAGCCTGTTGCGCCGGGCGCTGGCGGCGCTGCCGGTGGACAAGCGCGAGGTGCTGGTGCTGAGCCGCTTTCAGAACCTCAAATACGAGCAGATCGCGGACATACTGGCGTGCGACGTGGGAGCGGTGAAGGTTCGGGTTTATCGCGCGGTCAAGGCGCTCAGCCAGATCTTCTTTGAACTGGCTGGAGAGAAGGCATCATGACTTGTGAACAGGTAAAGGAGCAGATCGCCGATTATTTGACGGCCAGTTTGAGCCAGGCCGCGGCCGAGGAATTGGACGACCACTTCGCCCAGTGCGCCGGCTGCAAGCAGGAAGCCGAGGCGCTGGCGGAGACCTGGAGATTGCTCGGATTGCTGGAGCAGGAGCAGCCCAGCGCGGCGCTGCGATCGCGCTTCTACCAATCGCTGGAGGCGTACCGGCAGGGTCTGGAATCCGCTGCGCCGCGACCGGCCCGGCGGCGGTTCTTCGATTGGGGCGCGCGCGGATGGATGCCGGCTCCGGTGTTCCAACTGGCGTGGTCGGCGGCGCTGCTGATCGTGGGCATAGGGGCCGGGCAATGGCTGAGCGGCCGCGATCGTAACCATGGCGACCTGGCGCGCCTGGAGAACGAAGTACACCACATGCGGCAGATGGTCACGCTGTCGCTGCTGGAGCAACAATCCGCCAGCGAGCGGCTGCGCGGCGTGGACTACGCGAACCGCGTGGAGCAATCCGATACGCAAGTACTGGCGGCGTTGTTGCATGCCGTCAACTACGATCCGAACGTGAATGTGCGACTGGCGGCGGTGGATGCGCTGCGCAAGTTCGCGGGGAGCCCGGCGGTACGGAACACGGTGGATCAATCGCTGGCGAAGCAGGATTCGCCGCTGGTGCAGATCGCGCTGATCGACTTCATCGTGGAGACGCGCGATAGGGACGCCGCGCCCTCGCTCGAGGCTTTAGAGCGAAGTCCGGCGGTGAACAAGGACGTCAAGGAGAGGGCCGTTTGGGGTCTTTCCCAATTGCAGTAGAAGGAGGAATGCGATGCGAAACGGGTTTGCGCTGGCGGCGCTGATCGCCTGCCTGCCGTTGATGGCGGCGGAGGTGGAGCAGAAAGAGACTATCGAGAAGACGTATACGCTCTCCGGGTCGGCGCCGAAGAAAGTCATCGTGGACAATGTCAACGGATCGATCCACGTGACGGGTTACGCGGGCAGCGAGGTACGCCTGGTGGCGCACAAGCGGCTCAGCGCCGACTCGCAAGAAGCCGCCGAGCGGGCGCGCCGGGAAGTCACGCTCGAGATTACGCAGGATGCCAATACGGTGCGGTTCTACGTCGACGGGCCTTTCCGTTGCCGTGACCGAGGCGTGCACTACGACCGGCGCCAGGAGTACGAAGTGAAGTACGACTTCGATCTGCAGGTGCCGCGCGACACAGCCACGGATCTGAAGACCGTCAATGACGGCGAGATACGGATCGAAAATGTGGCGGGCGATTACAAAGTGGATAACATCAACGGCGGCATCGAGATGACAGAAGTGGCGGGATCCGGCAAGGTGTACGCGCTGAACGGGCGTGTGAAAGTGCTTTTTCGCGAAAACCCGAGAGGGAAGAGCTCGTTCGGCTCTCTGAACGGCGAAGTCAGGGTGACGTTTCTGCCGGACCTTTCCGCCGACCTGCGCTTCAAGACTTTCAACGGCGGCGTGTACACGGATTTCCCGGTCAGCTATCTGCCGGTGCCCGCGGCGGCGGCCGAGCGGCGCGATGGGAAGTTCATCTACAAGAGCAATGATTGGTCGGCGGTGCGCGTAGGCCACGGCGGGCCGGAGCTAAGTTTCGACGCGTTCAACGGCAATATTCGAATTCTAAGTCGAGGACAGTAATCATGCGAACACAACTTTGTTTATGGGCGGCACTGGCGGCAGCGAGTCTGCCAGGCATTGCGCAGGATGCGCCGGGGGACCATGTCAACGTCCCGCTAAGCGACGCGTCCCGGCCGGCGATCGTGCACGCCAGTCTGCTGAATGGCAGCATTACCGTGACTGGCTACAACGGGAAAGAGGTCATCGTGGAGGCCCACGTGCGCGGCCACGAGTCCAAGCGGGATTCCCGGCCGGACCGTAAGGCCGATGGACTGCGCCGCCTGGACCTGGACAGCGGTACGGGCCTCAGCGTGTCGGAAGAGGACAATACTGTCCGCGTCGGAGTGCGGACCATGAATCGCACTGTGGACCTGAGCATCCAAGTGCCCTTCAACACTTCGATGAATTTGAAGACCCTCAATGACGGCAATATCCAGGTGGATCGGGTGAGCGGCGAAATAGACGCCGACGATCTGAATGGCGCCGTGAAGCTTACTAACATTTCCGGCTCGGCGGTGGCGCATTCGCTCAATGAAGACGTCACTGTGACCTTCGACAAAGTGACTCCTGGAAAGTCGATGTCGTTCAGCACTATGAATGGCGATGTCGATGTGACCATGCCACCGGATACCAAAGCGCGGGTCAAGCTGAAGTCCGACAACGGCGAGGTTTACAGCGACTTCGACATTAAGCCGGAGGCCAACCCGGCGTCGCCGAAAGTTACGGAGACTCACGGCAAAGATGGCCGTTTCCGCGTGCAGTTCGATAAGATAACTTACGGGTCTATTAATGGGGGCGGCCCGGAGATGCAGTTCACCACTTTTAATGGGAAGATTTATTTGCGGAAGAGGAAGTGAGGGGGGCTTCAGCGGCACAACCAGCGTCTACGGCGAACTGAAGTTCGCCGTTGGCAGGCGAAACCGCCTGCCCCGCCCCACTGTTGGATATCCGCCAGGCAGCACACCACTGTTACCTATCTGCCAGGCAGCACACCACTGTTACCTATCTGCCAGGCAGTACACCACCGTTACCTATCTGCCAGGCAGCACACCACTGTTACCTATCTGCCAGGCAGTACACCACCGTTACCTATCTGCCAGGCAGCAAACCACTGTTACCTATCTGCCAGGCAGCACACCACTGTTACCTATCTGCCAGGCACAACTGTTCAACAGTGCCGCCAAGGCACTCTTTGGGAAAATGTAGAAGCTCAGGCCACGCCTTCAAAACTGGAAGTAGATGAACGGGATGGAGGCGTCGATCACTCCGAAGATTTCGATGCAGAAGAACATCAGCGCAAGGGCGGAGGCGTAGGCCGGCATGGGCGCTTGGATCAGCCACTCGGACCACTCGAACTTTTCCTCGGCCACCGCCAGCAGCAGCGCTAGCAACACCAGTTCGATATGCCACGGCGCGAGGAGCGAGTGACCGGCCACGCTTCCGAACAGTTCTCCGAGGATTTTGCGGCTCTGGGTGAGATCGGCGGCGCGGAAGAAAACCCAGCCGATCATGGCCAGACCGCAGGTCAGCACGATCCTGGCCGGACGGAGCCAGGCGGATTCCGTCTGTATGCGCTGGTTGGTCCCGGCGATGCGTTCCAAGCTGAGCAGCGCGCCGTGGTAGCCGCCCCAAATCAGGAAATTCCAACTGGCGCCGTGCCACAGGCCGCCGAGCAACATGGTCAGCATCAGGTTGCGGTAGGTCATCCAAGGCCCGTGCCGGTTGCCGCCTAGCGGAATGTACAGATAGTCGCGCAGCCAGGTGGAGAGGGAAATGTGCCAGCGCCGCCAGAAGTCGGTGATGCTCAGCGCGAGATATGGGCGGCGGAAGTTGACCGGGAAGTGGAAGCCGAGCAGCTTGGCCATGCCGATGGCCATGTCGGTGTAGCCCGAGAAATCGAAGTAGATCTGCATGCCGAAAGCGAACACACCGCTCCAGGCCGCGACTGTCCCGGGATGGCCGGAGACGGTCGAGAAATATTCATTGGCGACTTTTGCGAACTGATCGGCAAACGCCATCTTCTTGGTGAGGCCGAGGGCCAGCAGGAAAATGCCGCGCGACAGATCTTCGGCCGAGGGCGGCTGCCAGTGAAAAAGATCGCGGAAGAAAGTGTGCGCGCGCACGATGGGCCCCGCCACCAATTGCGGGAAGAAGCAGATGAAGAGGGCGTAGTCGATGGGATCGCGCACGGCTTTCTGCTCGCCACGATATACATCCACCACATAGGACATGCTCTGAAAAGTGTGGAAGCTGATGCCCAGAGGCAGAACGATGTCCAGGAAGAACGAGTGTACGGGCTTGCCCATGAGCAGCGCCAGGTTGCCGCCCAGGAAATTGTAGTACTTGAAGAAGCCCAGAAAGCCGAGGTTCGCGGAAAGGCTCATAATCAGGACGGCCTTCTTACGAGGTCCTGGCGGGACCTTCTCCAGCCAGATGCCGGCGGTGTAGTCGATGGCCGTCAGGGTCAGCAGGAGGGCGATGAATTTGTAATTCCAGCATCCATAGAAGAAGTAACTGGCGGCCAGCAGAATGTACCTGCGCAGGACGCGCGGGCTGGTGTAGAACAGCACCAGGACGGTAGCGAGAAAGATGAAAAAAGGTACGGTGTTGAAGAGCATCGAATCACCTTGCCGTGCGCTGGTGCGCCAGGATGCGAGTGACTAAGTCCGACAGCATCTGCGAGAAGCGCGCCACTCCCTCGCGATTCAGGTGTATGGCGTCCTTGTAGAACTCGGGATGCTCCAGGGAATCGAAAGTGTGCTCGTCGGCGAGGATGACGTTGGGGCGGGAGGCAAACTCGCGGATGGAAGAGCTCAGTTTCTTCACCAGATTATCGGGCCGGAGAATGGGCCCGCGCGCCAACCGGATGAAGATGATTTTGGTGCGCGAGCCGCGGTAACGATCGATGATCTTACCAAACCATTTGCGGCGGTAGGCGGCCAGGCGGCCGTTCTGGGGGTCGGCGCTCATCAGGAAGGAGACCGTATCCCGCTGGTCCTGGGTGAATCCGGCGGGGAAGGTGGCCTTCATGGTGGACCAGTCGACCTGCAGGCCTTCCATGGTGCGAGGCGACTCCACGTAGTCGTACGTCCAGTGGGCGAAACCTTCGCGATGAAGCTCGACGTTCGCCACGCGCTTCGACGGGTGCGTGAGAAACGCTTGAATATCGCTCTGGTAAGCGATTCCCTTCAAAGCGGCGCTGCGGAACGCTTCCCATTGCACCTGGCGGCTGTGAAAGGACCGGGCGAACTCGAGAGTGTCGCTCCACCGCAGCCTGGCAATGACGTAATGCAATGCAGTAATGTCGTCATCCGGCTGGGATAACCTGTCTTCGTCATCGTAATCGTCGACTCCGAAGACGATCGCGCGATAGCGTTGCGCGGTGGGGTCGAGGTCGCGCAACATGTAATACCAGACCATGGCATTGGTCCCACCGATGCCGGCCTGCCGCAAGACATAGGCAGCCTTCACGGGCAGATGATCGATGATCTTGGGCGAGTAGCCAAAGCGCGAATTGCCGAGGGTGACCACCACATTGTCGCCAAGCCAGTTTTGGGCCTGTTTTTCCCGGCGTAGAACCATTTCAAAGTAGCCGGCCGCGGAAGCCGGCTCCAGAATCGATGTATACAGGCTCGTGCGAAACAGGAGCGCATCAAGACCGAAAAGGCCCAGACAAGCTAGTAGCAACGCCGCGGCGATACGGCGTTTCTGGCGGAGAACGGGGGGACGCTCGAGGGTAGGCGACAACGTTGCCATGGTGCGTTAAAGACGGGTCGAGCGAGCCATTAGTCTATTCTACAATCTGCCGGGCAATAGAATTCTTACCACCCGTACAGTTCTGGCGCGGAGGAAGTTGACGTGTTTTCAGCCGGATATCTCTGGCAGCGCGATTGCTAACCCCAGCCTTGTGGACTCACGCTGTTGGGTAGCGCTGGTGGATGCGGGCGGAGTGGTCCAGTTTCTGGACGGGCGGTGGCCCGCGGTAAATGGCGGCATGACGCCAGGCTCCAGTTACTACTGCTTTCTCGCGCGCATCTGCGGAGACAACCCCGACCGGCTGGCGGCTGTAAGCGCGGGCATTCAGGCGGTGTCTGAGGGAGAGGAGGACATCTTCAGCATGGAGTTCCCCTGCCACTTACCGGACGGCGATATGCGAATGCGGCTGATAGCGACGCGCTACCGCCAGGGCGGAGTCGAAGGCGTCCGGCTGATGCACATGGACGCGAGCCTGGCGCCGGACGGAGGGAAAGCCGAAACCGATCCGCAGGTATTTAAGATGGAGGCGCTGGGCCGGCTGACCAGCGGCGTGGTGCACGATTTCGCCAATCTGCTGACTACCATCTCCGGCTACAGCGAGATGCTGTTGAAGCGCGGCACGCCGGACTCCATGCGGCCGGAGCTCGAAGAGATCCGCAAGGCGGCCAGGCGTGGGGCCAGTATGACGGCGCAAATTCTGGATTACATCCGCCGGCAGGCGGGGCAATCCACGGTGGTTGGCCCGAACGCGGTGATCTTAGAGCTGGAGAGGCTGGTGCGGCCCATCATCGGAGAGCACATCAGCCTGGTGACCACCTTGAGCCCGGATTTGGGCGGTGTGAATGCCGATCCGGCGCAGATCATGCGCGTGCTGATGAACCTGGTGTTGAACGCGCGGGACGCCATGCCGGGCGGCGGCCAGATCACCATCCGTACAACCAACCTGGAACATAAGGCGGGCGCATCGCGCGAACTGCGCGCGGGCCGTTATGTGATGCTGACGCTGACCGACACCGGCAATGGCATGGATCCGGAGACTCTGGGCCATCTTTACCAGCCTTTCTTCACCACCAAGCAGGCGGGCCGGGGGACAGGATTGGGCATGAGCACGGTTTACGGGATCGTCAAGCAGGCCGGCGGCGACATACAGGTTTGCAGCGAGCCCGGCCAAGGGACTACTTTCACCATCTGCCTGCCGCGCGCCGGGGAGGCTTGTGAGATTGCCGAACCGCGTTCTTCCGCGCAGGCCGCGGGAACGGAAACGATCCTGCTGGCCGAAGATGAGGAGTCTGTGCGCAAGTTGATTAAGCAGGTGCTCACCGACCGTGGCTACCAGGTGCTGGACGCGGCTGACGGGAGCGATGCGTGGCGCGTCTTCGAGCAACACTCCGGCCCGATCGACCTGCTGCTGACGGACGTGGTGATGCCCCGCATGAGCGGCCGCGAACTTGCACAGAAGGCGCTGCAATCGAAGCCGGAGCTCAAGGTGATCTATATGTCCGGATACACCGACGAGATGCTAGGGGGCACGGGGGCAATCGGTTCGGGCATGGCATTCCTACGCAAACCGCTGATGCCCTATGTGCTGGCGGGAGCGATTCGCGCGGTGCTGGATAGGATGTGATGTTATGCCGACCCAAGCGCCTGCCCCACCTGCCGGGGAAGACCACTCTCTGACGGTCGTGGCTCCGATAAGCGCCGCGCGCGTCGGCAAGCGGTCTTCCAACACGTCACTAGGGTACGGAACACTTCCCGTTGAGAATTGTTAGGATGCCGGCGATCAGTATACCGCAGATAGAAAGCAACGCCGCTCTTTCGGCGATGAGCTGGTAATCCACGGCGAACCAACAGCACGATCAGTCACCGCCGCACGAAATGCCCATTTTCCCAATTCAGCACATAATCGTATTGATTTGGATCCACCTTTTTGTGTTGCTCGTCCAAGAAGGCCTTGCGGTCTATCACCATCGAGCGATCGCCGTAGGAATACCGGATCAGGAAATAGATGTCCCAACCATTATGTGTCTGGGCATCGGAAAGCAGCAGAATCCGTGCTGCTCTGGGTGGCGTTCCGATCAAAGCATGGATCTCGTCGTAGTAGCCGCGATACGGGATTTGTGCGTTGCGTCCGGCCTCCTCGCGCATTCTTATCGACATCCGATGCCAGGGCGCGGCTAGACGAAAAAGCGCCGCAAACAGCAGCACCTGCGCCGCGCAGCGAAGCAGCCGGCGCCGGCGGGCTAACAGATCCACCAGCAACTCGAGAAAGCCGCTGGCATACACCGCCCAGCCGACCGACGGCACGAGGTAGGAAAATCCGATGCGGATCGGGATGAATGCTACCGGGAAGACACTCACAACGGCAAACCCCGTCGCCCATAGCAGGCACCGGCTCCGCGAAAGTGCCGCCACCACCAACATACCTGTCAACAATGCAGCCATCTGCCAGTCCGAGATATGCACCCGGCCGTACAAAAGCTCACCCAAAAAATGCGCCGAACTCGCCAGGTAAGCGTCAAGCGAAAAATGTGGCTGATAGGGCCAGGAACGCGTAAGGGACCCAGGACCGGACGTTTTTCCGACGATGTAGATCAGGTCCATCAATGCGCCGATGCCCGCGAACCTACCCTCGTTCCACACCCAACGGAACAGCGCGGCAGGCTTCCAGTCGCGGGGCGGATGCCAGACCAGTTCGAATAACGCCACCGCCACGGGCAGCCCGACGGAGATTTCCTTGGCGTCCAGGGCCGCCGCAAACAAACACACGGGAAGAATCAGATCCGTCCAGCCGGGTATACGTCCCGCTTGCCGCACTCGCAAATAACACCAGAATGCGGCCCAGAAGAACGCATAGGCCAATACGTCGTAGATCGCCGGCGTTTCGAAGTAGGCGCCTCCCCAGCAGCCATGGATTCCGACTAATAGAAGGCTGACCACTGCACACCAGCGCGACCCTGTCAGCCTTTTCACAATCACCGCCAGCAGCCAGAAGTCGACCAGGAGGAAAGCAAACGCCGCCATGTGAAACGGCAGAGGATGAAATCCCCACAGGCTATAAATCACGCGGTAGAACAAGCCTCCCGCGGGACGATAGTAACTCGACCAGAACATCAGGTTTGCCTTCAATAGCGCCGCCCACGTGCCCTCCACGCTAAAGAACAGGTTCATCAGATCGTCCGCGTCGAACCAGGAAGTCAGGCCGCCGCGAATCAAGTACACGAACCAGGCACAGAGAGCCAGGGCTGTCAGTAGTGCCACGGCTCCGCAGGAGCGCTCCCATAGCGGACCATTAGAGAACGACGCGATCCATTTCCGGAGCTTTTCATGGGAGGGCAGGGCATCCACACTCAAATGCCAATCAGTATACACCCGTTTACCTTCGCGTCGAGTTTCGGCGAATTGAGTCATCTAAAATGTCACCAGGAGAGGATCGATTGAGCCAAATGAAAATGTAACCCGGAGGGCGCGAAACATGGCACCCATGAAAGGTGGACATGAACGCGCGCAATCAGTATTT
>Ga0181530_10005806_pt1 | contig 12416 bp, 10 predicted proteins | sample PEATcosm2014_Bin_42_FD_119769 | JGI IMG/M metagenome (GOLD analysis project Ga0181530, IMG submission 119769) | Peatland microbial communities from MTU Mesocosm Facility, Houghton, MI, USA - PEATcosm2014_Bin10_60_metaG | ecosystem: Environmental > Terrestrial > Soil > Wetlands > Peat | place... | reverse complement strand
CGGGCTAACACAGCGAGTCCGGTCCTCCGGCCCGGCGAGCGGCCGGTGTCTCGGCGAGAACCGCAATCGGGGCGCGGAGCGCATTCGGGGGGTTCCGGGGGGTCGCCCCCGGGCCAGCACAGCACATGCGGGGGGGTCCGGGGGCGTCCCACCGGGCCCAGCATGGAGGAGCCGGAGGGAACGTCCGCCTAAGCTAGAACGCTTCCTCCGAAATCTCCATCAAATCCAGGGTCGTCTCCTCCGCGATCTTGCGTTCGGAGGTGATGCGGGGCAGGACGGTTGCGGCGAAGAAGCGAGCGGCCGCCACCTTGCCGGTGTAGAAGTCGCGCTCGCTCCGCGCGTGCCGATCCCCGTCCGCGGGCACCCCGATCTCGTCCAGCCGGGCCAGCGCGATCTCAGCCTGGCGGGCCAGCAGCCAGCCGACCATCACGTCGCCCAGCGCGAGCAGCAACCGGGTCGTGTTCAGCCCGACCCGGTAGATCTCCTCGGGCTGGCTCGCCGACTGGGCCAGGAAGCCCGTCATCGCGCCGGTCATGGCCTCCAGGTCGTCGGCCGCCTGGGCCAGCGTGGCCCGTTCGCTCTTGAGCCGGCCGTTGCCGCCGTCCCTGGCCGCGAACGCCCTGATCTCGGCGAGCACGGTACCGAACGACTGCCCGCCGTCCCGGACGATCTTCCGGAAGTACAGGTCCATGCCCTGGATGCCGGTGGTGCCCTCGTACAGGCTGTCGATCTTGGCGTCCCTGATGTACTGCTCGATCGGGTAGTCCTGCAGGAAACCCGATCCGCCGAGGGTCTGCAGCGACAGCGTGAGCATCTCGTACGCCCGCTCCGACCCCAGGCCCTTGACCACCGGGAGCAGCAGATCGTTCAGGCTGGCCGTCTTCTCGTCGGTCCGCCCCTCGGCCGCGGCCGTCTGCAGGTCATCCTGGATCGTCGCCATGTACAGGACCATCGCGCGCATGCCTTCGGCGTACGCCTTCTGCAGCATCAGCATCCGGCGGACGTCCGGGTGATGGGTGATGGTGACCCGCGGTGCCGTCTTGTCGAGCATCTGGGTCAGGTCGGCCCCCTGGACCCGGCTCTTGGCGAACTCCAGCGCGTTCAGGTAGCCGGTCGACAGTGTGCCGATGGCCTTGACGCCGATGACCATCCGGGCATGCTCGATGATGTTGAACATCTGCCGGATACCGTCGTGTACGCCGCCGACCAGGGTCCCGACCGCCGGCCGGTCGCCGCCGAACGTCACCTCACACGTCGTGGAGGCCTTCAGGCCCATCTTGTGCTCGACGTTGGTGACCCGGACACCGTTACGCTCGCCGGCCGTGCCATCCGCGTTGACCAGGTACTTAGGTACCAGGAACATCGACAGCCCCTTGGTACCGGGCCCGGCACCCTCGGGGCGCGCCAGCACCAGGTGGAAGATGTTCTCGGTCATGTCCTGCTCACCGCTGGTGATGAACCGCTTGACACCCTGGAGGTGCCACGTGCCGTCCGGCTGCTCGGTCGCCCTGGTCCGGCCGGCGCCCACGTCGGAGCCCGCGTCCGGCTCAGTGAGCACCATGGTCGAGCCCCACTTGCGCTCGATGGCCTGCACGGCGAACTGCTTCTGCTCGGGCGTGCCGATCTCCCACAGGAGATGGGCGAACGCCGGGCCGCTGGAGTACATCCAGACCGACGGGTTCGAGCCGAGGATCAGCTCGGCCGCCGCCCAGTACAGGGAGCGCGGCGCGCTCGAGCCGCCGATCTCGACCGGCAGGTCCAGGCGGTACCACTCCGCGTCCATGTAAGCGCGGAAGGACCGGCGGAAGGATTCGGGAATCCGCACGGATCCGTCCGCCGGGTCGAACACGGGCGGATGACGGTCGGCGTCGGCGAAGGACTCGGCGAGCGGCCCGACGGCCAGTCGGTTCACCTCGCCCAGGATCCCCCGGGCCGTCTCCTCATCGAATTCCTCATACGGCTCGGCGCCCATGACGTCCTGGCGGCGCAGCACTTCGAACAGGTTGAACTCGATGTCACGCAGATTGCTCTTGTAGTGGCTCATCCCAAACCCTCTGACGTTTCGTTACGTCACGCCTGTCCGGCCCCGGCGGCCAGCGACAAGCTACTCACTAGTAACTATAACGGTAATGCGACGGCCATGCCAGCCCGGAAACCAATGAGTGCGCTGGCCGAACGGCCGGCGGTGCGCTCGGTAACCCGATGGCAGCGAGATAGCCTGACCAGAGGGTGGCCGGGGAGGAACATGACGGACAGCCAGGATGGATCGCCGGGTGCGGACGTCCAGCGGCCGCCGCCGCAGTATCTCCGCTCCGACGCGCAGGCCCGGCTGGCGGCCCGCATCGCCTCGAGCCGGGGCGCCAGGAGGCGGCGGGCCCTGCTGGCCGTGTGCGGGGCCATGTCCGTGCTCGTCCTCGTCGTATCCGGGGGCGCCTGGGCCCTGACCGGGTACATCAACGACGCCATCAAGCGCGTGGACGCCGGCACCACGGACTCCGGCACCACCGGGCCGCTCAACATCCTGGTGGCCGGCGTGGACCCCCGGACCGGTCTCACCCATCACGAGGAAGTCGTGCTGCACGTGGGCAACGAAGTCACCTCGAACTCCGACACGCTGATGCTGGTGCACGTGTCGGCGGACCGGAGCCGGGTGACCGTCGTCAGCATCCCCCGTGATTCCTGGGTGAACATCCCCGGGTACGGCATGAGCAAGATCAACGCCGCGTACGGGTACGGGGGCGCCCGGCTCATGGTCCAGACGGTCGAGCAGGCCACCGGCCTGACCGTCAACGACTACGTCGAGGTCGACTTCCTGGGGTTCGTCAAGGTGATCGACGCGCTCGGCGGGGTGAACATCTGCCTGCCGCAGGCGCTCAACGACGCCTACAGCGGGCTGCACCTGTCGGCGGGCGTGCACCACGTCAACGGGATCACCGCCCTGGCCTACGCGCGCGACCGGCATTCCTTCGCCACCTCCGACCTCGCCCGCATCCAGGACCAGCAGCGCCTGGTGTCGTCGGCGCTCACCGAGGCGATTCACTCCGGACTGCTGGCCAACCCGGTGCGGCTGTCCCAGCTGATCAGCGCGTCGCTGTCCGCGCTGACCGTCAACCAGGGCCTGAACGTGTCGGCCCTCGCGGACCAGATACGCGGCATCTCCACACGCGATGTCGCGTTCACGACCGTGCCGCTCGCCACCGTGGACTACCAGACCCCCACCGGCCAGGTCGCGGTGCAGTGGGACGCGCAGGCGGCCGGGCGGCTCTTCCAGGCCCTGGCGAACGACCAGAGCCTGGTCAGGCCCACCCCGTCCCGGACGGCCCGCCCGCCCGGCGGGGGCTCGTCACCAGCGCCCGGCGGGGGCGCCCCGCCGTCCGGCGGCTCCGCGTCTTCCCCGGGCGCATCGGCCGCGTCCGGCGGGCCGGGTGGGTCCGGCAGCCACACCGCGGCTCAGGATGCCTGCGGGTAGCCGGCCGGCCGCGACTGACCACCCGGACCCGAACCCGCGGTAACAAAGCGCGCGTCGGCGGCGCGAACGGCATCCACCCTGGTCGCCGAGCGCAGCTATCACCGGCAACTACCTGCTGTCGGGTTTCGCGGCTTTTGGAGCATTCCGGAGCGTGCGCGACTACGCTCGCGTTGTGGCCGATCTGCGGGAACCAGTCACCGGGCTGCCGAAGCGCCAGTCGGCGCCGAGGTCAGCGCCTGCCCACACTCCGGCACCACCGCGTGAACCGTCGCCGGGGCCGGGTGCCTCGACCGGACGTCACCGGCGGCCGGTGCCGAACGGCCTGCCCCCGGAGGCACCAGCCCTCGTGCTGGCCGTCGCCGGGCAGTCCGGCCCCCCGGACGTGGCCGCGGCGGTCACGTCGATCGTCCGCGTCGACAATCCCAGCGTTGACGTGCGGATGGCACGCGTCGGGACCAGCCGCGACGACCCGGCGGGGCTTCCCGCCGTGCTGGCCGGCGCCGCGAACGCGCGGCCGACGGATGGCCCGGCCGCCATCGTGGTGCCGCTGCTCGCCCTCCCCTACCCGGCCGTGACCGACGCGATCGGGTACGGCGTTGCCCAGAGCAACGTGAACGCCTACATCGCCGAACCGTTCGGCGTGAGCCTGACGTTCGCCGAGGCGCTGCACATCCGGCTCGCCGACGCGCACCTCGCCCGCGCCGACCGGGTCCGCATGTTCAGCATCCCCACCGCGGCCGATGGCATCATCGTGGCCACCGTCGGCGGCACGCAGGCCGCCGCGGCCGCCACGCCGACCTCCGTGCTGCTGGCGGCGCGGCTCGCCCTGCCCGTGTTCGCGGCCGCGCTGGACGGGAGTCCCAGCATCGGCGAAGCCGCCGCGCGGCTGCGGTACATGGGCGTGGGCCGGATCGCCATCGCGCCGTGCATCATCGGGCCGGAGGCCAGGCCCGGTGAGCTCGAGGCGGCGTCCGCGAGCATCGGCGCGGATTCGGCAGCGCCCCTGGGCGCGCACGACAGCGTGGCCAAGCTGATAACCCTCGCCTACGGCCAGGCCCTCGCCGAGATGGAATCACCCGGCGAGGGATGAGGCTGGCGAGCGCCGCTACTCGGTGCCGGCCACCAGCGTGTCCAGCATGATGCCGGGCTTCTCGCGCTGGATGGCGGCCAGCCGCCATTTGTCCGTGAACAGGGCCAGCAGAGCTCCGTCGAGGCGGCGGGTGAGGACCTCGGCCCCGCGCTGCCCGGCGAGGCTGGCCGCGCCCTCGGGGTCGGTCCGGCGGGCTAGCGTGTAGCCGAGATGCTCCAGCTCGGCCCGGGCCCCGAACTCGTGCTCCAGCCGGTTCAGGACCACATCGAACTGCAGCGGCCCGACCGCGGCGAGCACCGGAGCCTGGTCGCCGCGCAGGTTGGAGGCGAGCACCTGGACGACGCCCTCGGTGCCGAGCTGTTCGATGCCCTTGCGGAACTGCTTGTGCTTGCTCGCGTCCTTGCTGCGCACAACGGCGAAGTGTTCCGGGGCGAAGCTCGGGATCGGCGGGAACTCGACCGCCTGGGCGTCAAACAGCGTGTCCCCGGGCCGCAGCGCGGTCGCGTTGACCAGGCCGATCACGTCGCCCGGATAGGCGACGTCCACGGTTTCACGCTCCTGGCCGAACATGGCCTGGGCGTATTTGGTCGCGAACGGCCGGCCGGTGGCCGCGTGGGTCAGCACCATGCCGCGCTCGAACCGCCCCGAGCACACCCGGACGAAGGCCACCCGGTCCCGGTGGTTGCGGTCCATGTTGGCCTGCACCTTGAACACCAGGCCGGCGAACGCGGCGTCGACCGCGCGCGGCTCGTCCTTGACATCACGCCGCGGAGCGGGTGGCGGGGCCAGCTCACACAGCCCTTCCAGCAGCCGCCGCACCCCGAAGTTGGGCAGCGCCGCGCCGAACAAGACCGGCGAGGACTCTCCCGCCAGGAAGGAGTCCATGTCCACGTCCGCGCCGATCTCGTCCAGCAGCGCGAGCTCTTCCGCCGCGGTCGTGTACGCGGCACCCTCGCGCTCGGCCGCCTGCGCGGCGTTCAGGTGCTCCTCGATGGCGCGGCCGGCGCCGCCTGGCGTGCGGGTGTAGGCCGTGAAGTCGCCGGTGCGGCGCTCGATCAGCCCGCGGAAATCACCCGCCAGCCCGACCGGCCAGTTCAGCGGCGTCGGGCGAAGGCCGATCCGCTGCTCGATCTCGTCGAGCAGTTCCAGCGGCTCGCGGCCCGGACGGTCCCACTTGTTGACGAAGGTGATGACGGGGACGCGCCGGTTGCGGCATACGTCGAAGAGCTTCAGCGTCTGCGGCTCCAGGCCCTTGGCCGAGTCCAGCAGCATGATGGCGCAGTCGACGGCTTCCAGCACCCGGTAGGTGTCCTCGGAGAAGTCGGCGTGGCCGGGGGTGTCCAGCAGGTTCAGCACCATGCCGCCGTAGTCGAAGCGGAGCGCCGCGGAGGTGATGGAGATGCCGCGGTCACGTTCCATGGCCATCCAGTCCGAAGTCACCCCGCGCCGGCCGGCCTTGCCGTGCACGGCACCGGCCTGTGTGATCGCCGACGCGTGCAGCGCCAGCGCCTCGGTGAGCGTCGACTTGCCCGCGTCCGGGTGACTGATCACCGCGAACGCGCGCCGCCGGCCCGCCTCGGCCAGCACCTCTGAACCCGCCGGCCCGGCTGGGCCGGCCGGGCGCTGGTGCCCGTCGCGCCTGTCTTCCCGAGCGCGCCGGCGCGCCTCATCAACGACCGTCACTTGCGGTTTTTCTCCTTCCGCGCGCCGACCACCCTGGGCCGACGGGGCCCTTGCCGGGCCCATTTCGCCGTGTCGCGCAACAGGCGACCCGCGTGATTCTAATGTCACGCCGCTATAACACAAGAATCCGCTCCGCTCATCCGCTGGCCCGCAGGCGCGGGCGGCCAGCCATCCGCGTCCTCTCGTCCGCGGCTCCGGACGGCCGGAAGGGTCCGGCACAGGTCCGTTCGGCATGATTGGCTGCTTGGTCTGGGAAGGTGGGCTCGTGCTCATTCTTCGTTCCGTTGGCTTGTTCATTCTGGCCGCGTTCTTCGAGATCGGCGGGGCCTGGCTGGTCTGGCAGGGGGTCCGCGAGCATCGCGGCTGGGCCTGGATCGGGGCTGGCGTCATCGCCCTCGGCATATACGGGTTCGTCGTCACCGGCCAGCCCGATTCCCACTTCGGCCAGATCCTCGCCGCCTACGGCGGGGTCTTCATCGCGGGGTCACTGATCTGGGGCGTCGTCGCCGACGGCTACCGCCCGGACCGCTTCGACATCATCGGCGCGGCGATCTGCCTGGCCGGCGTGGCCGTGATCATGTACGCCCCGCGGCGCTGACCGGAAATCTGCTCGCCCGCGATGACGACGGGCGATCACACTCCGAACGTGAGGTCCCTCCCCCGGCCCCAGGTCCCCGTTGGTCTGGCTAGACCCAAAAGCGGACCGGGAATGGACAACCCGTTCACCAAATACTTGCAGGTCATGGCGATCCGCAACGCCCGGTGCGCGCTGGGTGAGCGTGCGCCGTAACTCGGCGTTCCTTTGTTGCTGGATCAGGGTGACAATGTCCTCAGCGTCGAGGGCCGCGAGGGCGCGCCTCAGCCGGGCCCGGGCCACCGCCCTCCGCCGGGCGGCGTCGCCAGCGAGCAGGACCCCGCAGAAGGCCCCGAAGGCTGCGAGTATCCCCGCACCGAACGCCGCACCGTGCAGAAAGGCGGGCCAAATGGATGCGGTCGGAGCAGAGTCCGAAACGGCCATAAAAGCCACGTACAAGATCGAATCCACTGGTTGCGGTTCCTCCCCTTCGCTGCAGTCGGCTCCAGACATCACCCCGGGCCCCGGCGATGTCTTCCGTCCGCACGCTGGTACCACCCAGTCTGTTGACGCGGCGCTCGCGCCACTTGTTTACCGAATTGTTCATTTTTTCCAAATAAATCCGGGAAAATAGGGGATGCGGTCAGCTAGATGGCGAGGATCTTCTCGGCCTCCACCCGGCCCGGCCTGCCCACCTCGATCTTCACGTCCGAGCCTGCCGGGTCCCTGCCGGGTCGCAGCACGGCCGGGTCGATCAGATCCTGCCTATTACCTGGGCCGATTTCTCTGCGCAGTCAGGCATATTCGGGGCGCGCGGAGGCCCAAGCCTTCAGGGCGCGCGGAGGCCTCGCCCAGCACCTGTTCGACTGCCAGACCATCGCTGGCCAACGAAACGTATCAATGGGAATGCCCGGATTGTGGCGGGCTGCCCTGCCGTCAGCTTCCCATCCCGGACTGCCGCCGCTGGCGACAGTCCCCATCATGCAGGGTAACCGGGGCATCTCCGCGACACCTTGCGCCACTGCGCATGGGGCGCACAGCGGCACGTCCACGGCGCCGCCCAGGTGCGTCGGCAGCCGCCGCGTGATCACTGCACGTTTGTCACATATTCCCATGTCGTCTGGGTGCGACCTGGCGCAGACACACTCGCAGTCACGCTGGCCCCAGACGAGGGTGGTTCGCCAGGACTCCAGTACCGCGCGGATGGCCGGGTCGCTGGAGAGCTTATGGAACGCCTCGCTGGTTATGGCCGCCGTCTGCTCTGCCCACTCGGTCACCACGGCCGTGGCGGCCTCCCAGGCGGCGGCCAACTGCCGCAACGGGTTATTCTCGCCGCTCATGACCACATCGTCTCACCTGGAACGGGTGGTTGGAAATCGAAGCCGCGCACAGTTCCCCGGGGTATCTCGCTCACTGACAACGAGGTAACGCTGCCTGCCCTTCGCCGTGGCCGCCGTGTCCAGGCTCGCGGAGCGACGGCGAAGCTGCATGGTCTTAACACGGCGAACTCGGCCAAAATCATGCCTGACATAGCGATGCTACTCTATGTAAAGGTAATATTTCTTAGAGTAATATTCCGGAGGGGGCCGGGCCTGGGTGGCCAGGATTCTCGTGGTCGATGACGAGCCGGACGAGCGGTTCCTGGTTGGACGGACACTGCGGAAGCAGGGGCATGACGTAACCGTCGCGGAGAACGGCGCCGCCGGGCTGAAGGCAGTGCAGCAATGGGGACCGGATCTGGTGGTGACCGACATCATGATGCCGATCATGAATGGCGTCGAGTTCATCCGGCAGCTGCGCAGTGATCCGGCCACGGCAGGCATCCCGATCCTCGCCGCGAGCGGGGACACCCACCTCGCGGGAGCCGCCGACGCCGTCCTCAAGAAGCCCTACGACGACCACAGTCTCGTCACGATCGTGAATACCTTGCTCGAGAAGGGGCGCAACCGGCGTTGATGCACAACTCAGGTCCACACCCGGCAACAGCGCCCGAGCGTCTCCCATTCGGGCGCCGGCCTGGTACCGATGCTCGCCAGGCAGCAGAGGCGCGAATGCCGTCTGTCGCAGGCGACTGCATGAGATGACGCACACCGGTTTTGTGACCCCGATGTGATGTCAGGGTGACAGATGGAAGCGAAGCTGAAAGCGCGTCCTGACCAGCGGCGGTTGCAACGGTCAGCCGCTCGGCACCACCACCACGGTCAGGGCCATGACCAGGCTTAGACCGTTCCCGGCAGGCCACGCCGGAGATGCTCGGCGAAGAAGGCCAGCACCCTCTGCCAGGAGTCGGCAGCGGCGGTGGGATGGTAGGCGCGCAGCTGGTCATTGAAAAAGGAGTGCTTGGTTCCGGGGTAGACCTTCAGGTCGTGTGGGACACCGGCGGTGGTGAGCTCGGTTTCCAGCACCTGGGCGGCCTTGGTGGTGATGTCTTTGTCCGGCCATGAGCCGACGACCGGGCACAGGCGGCGGATCGCCTTCCGCGGCCTGGGCGCGGTCCCGTAGAACGGGGCGATCGCGGTCAGCCGGTCATCGGCGCAGGCCCACGTCAGCACGATAGAACCACCGAGGCAGAAACCCACGGCGCCGATCCGGGACGCATCGACCTCGGGATGGCCGGCCAGCTGCCCGAGCGCTGCCTTCAGTGCCGAAACACCGTAGTAGTTGAGATTTCCGGCCATCGTGCCCGCGAACATCCGCGCCACGCAGACGACGTGGTTGCGGCCTTCGAACAGGTCGACACCGAGGGCGGCGTATCCTTCCGCGGCGAACCGGCCGCAGATGCCGCGGATGTTGTCGTTGAGCCCGAAGGCCTCATGAATGACGACGAGGCCCGGATACGATCCAGCGCCGTCGGGCAGAGCCAGATATGAAGACCCCAAAGACTCGGTTCTCATCGCCCTAGTCTGCCCCGTTGTCGGCCCTGCCGCGCCAGAGGTCAACCAGCTGACCGGAAAAATGGAGATCAGCTGTGCGCGCGGTAGCGGACCCTGGCTATCGGGAGCTGATCAGGGCCGGTGAGTGCGGTATGGGTACAAGCCGAACCCTCGACGTGCGATCGAGGTCCGGGGCCGGTTCGCTTGCCAGGATCGCCTCGTCGCTGGAACGATGGGGGCATGAAACTGGGGATCTTGTGCGGTGGCGGCCCCGCCCCGGGGATGAACTCGGTCATCTCTGCGGCCACGATCGAGGCCCGGAACTCCGGGTGGGATGTCCTGGGGATCATGGACGGCTTCGAGCACCTCATCGAGGGCCGGATCGAGGAGGCACGGCCCCTGTCCATCACGGACGTGTCGAGGATCCACGTGCTGGGCGGGTCGATTCTCCGGACCTCGCGGGCCAACCCCACGGTGCGCGACGAGGACGCTGCCGACCCGGACTGGAGGCTGCACGCCTGTCTGGAGTCGCTGCAGAAGCTGGGGATCGACGCGCTCGTGACGATCGGCGGGGACGACACCGCGTTCTCGGCGTCCCGGCTGGCCGAGGCGGCCGGCGGGAGCCTGCGCGTGGCGCACGTGCCGAAGACCATCGACAACGACCTGCCGCTACCGGGCGGCATACCGACGTTCGGCTTCGAGACGGCGCGGAGCGTGGGGGTCCAGCTCGTCAACAACCTGATGACCGACGCCATCACCACCCAGCGGTGGTACCTGGTGGTGGCCATGGGCCGCTCGGCCGGCCATCTGGCCCTGGGCATCGCAAAGTCGGCCGGGGCCACTCTCGCGGTGATCGGGGAGGAGTTCCCCGGCGACGACCCCATCCCGCTGTCGCGCCTGGTGGACGTCCTCGAGACCTCGATGCTCAAGCGGATCGCCCACGGCCGCCCCTTCGGCGTGGCGGTGCTCGCCGAGGGCATCGGCCTGCGCCTCCCCCAGGAGGAACTCCAGAAGGCCATGCCGGAGGTCGAGCTTGACGAGCACGGCCACGTCCGGCTGGCCGAGCTCGAGCTGGACCGCCTGCTGGCGAAGCAGGTCAAGGACCGCTTCAAGGAGCGGGGCCAGAAGGTCACCGTCGAGGGCAAGAACATTGGCTACGAGCTCCGGTGCGCGCCCCCCATCCCGTTCGACATCGAGTACACCCGCGACCTCGGCTACAGCGCCGTCGATTACCTGAAGCGGGCGCTTGAGGGCGACGAGTCCGGTGGCATGATCACGATCCAGGAGGGGCACATGGTGGCGCTGCCCTTCGGATCGTTCAACGACCCCGAGACGGGGCGGGTCCGGATCCGGCTGGTGAACGTCGAGTCGAGCTCGTACCGGGTCGCCCGCGAGTACATGATCCGGCTGGACCGCGAGGACCTCGACGATCCGGAGAAGCTCCGCCCCATCGCAGCGGCCTCAGGACGCACGCCCGAGGCCTTCCGCGACCGGTACGGCTATCTCGCCGAGGGCTGAGCCCCGGATGGCTATGTGCGGATGTCGCTCGGCCCCGAGCCTGATCGAAGAGATGATCGCACGCGTCTTTCCGTCCTTGGACGGACATCCTTCGGTTGTCCAGCCGTCTTCACCGAGTATTCATCAAGAGATCGGCGTCCCACAGTACGGGCAGCGCCGGGCGGCTGCCGGAATGTTCATGGCGCACTCGGGACACCGCTTCGTGTCCTCGAACATCAGCCCGCAGACCTCGAGATATATCTGCTCTGGGTAGGGGATGAACCGGATATGGCGCATATCCTCGTCCTGTCCCGGTGACATAATTTCGAACTCGCCGTAGCCGAGTAGCCGACCCGCCGAGGACCGCTGGAACTCTACGTCTGTCACCTTTTTGAGGGGAATGAAGTTCACCTTGCGGAGGATGACGCCTTGGGTGAGCATCAGCCGCTGCGACGTGACGACGAAGTAGTGGACGGCCCACTCCCAGACCTGCGTCCCGAGCCACAGCAGGAGGATCAACCACAAGATCCAGATCACGCCGATGGCGGTGTTGTTTCCGTGTGCGACAGAGCTGCTCAGCCAGCCCGCGATGGCAAGCCCGGCTAAAGTCAGCAAGGCATGCTTAAGCAGCACCGCTGGATGCTCACGAACGGTGATGACATGCGTCTCGCCGGGCAGCAGGTGCCTGTTGACCGAGGCTGGCATTTCAGGAAACACATCGACTCCCCACAGGCGCCAAGACCGGTCCTACGGGTCAGAAACACCGGTCAGAATCAATGTTAGATACTCCAGGTAGGCCGAGGCACTGCGGTACGAACCCTGCTCGCCGCCGCTAGCTTCATGTTCGCAGGTTGCTGCTGGTGGCAGTCGCTGGCTGTTGATGGCCGTTCGGGGGCATCCCGGGGGCAGGCGCTCGTAGTGCGTAGGCCAGGTTCTCGATGGAGTGGCGCCGTCGCGACCGTCCGTTTTTCAGGCGCGCCATTTCCCGGGTTGCCCGTTTGTCAGCGCCGATTACTCGATTCCGCCTCCTCGGCGTCAAGGTGCGCCTCGACAGCAGCAACTTCTGCGTCACTTGACCGTACGCAGAACTCGTTGCCCTCGGGATCGGCCAGCACGCGAACCTGTAAGCGAGCAGCGTCAAGACGGGTCCTCGGCGGTCGCGGCGGCCACCGCGCGGGCGGCCCGGTTCGCCGCCGCCCGGCGGCCGTACAGGCGAGCGCACAGCGACGT
>Ga0181530_10005804_pt1 | contig 12417 bp, 9 predicted proteins | sample PEATcosm2014_Bin_42_FD_119769 | JGI IMG/M metagenome (GOLD analysis project Ga0181530, IMG submission 119769) | Peatland microbial communities from MTU Mesocosm Facility, Houghton, MI, USA - PEATcosm2014_Bin10_60_metaG | ecosystem: Environmental > Terrestrial > Soil > Wetlands > Peat | place... | reverse complement strand
TCGTCCGCCATGTCGCGCATTTTGGCTTTGATACGGGTTTTGGTGCGCGTCCAGGTGGCTCCGCCCATGCGGTCCAGCGCGGGCTTGGATTCGCCCGCGCCACGGAACCGCTGTACCAGGTCCATGCGCGTCAGCGGCACATACAGGCGCGCGCCGGCGGCGTATTCGAGGAGCATGTAGTCGCCCTGCGCCTCGCCCTGCGAGATCTCCCGCAGGCCCAGGTATTGCGCCACGCCATGTTCGGCGTGGACCACGTAATCGCCCGGTTTCAGGTCGATCAAGTCGGCCGAAAACGCAGCCAGCACGGACTTCGAAGACGGTGCCCGCGCCACCAGGTCGGGCGTTTCAAAGAGGTCTTCCGACCCAAATACGACAAGCCTCGAATCCCGAAAAGCGGCGCCGTGCCGCACCAGCCCCTTTACCACGTAGACGCTGGCCGCGGAGCCCGCCATGTAAGCGCGTCCGGTCACGTACCCGGGCGCCGAATCGCTTTGTTCCAGCCCCAGTTGATAGGGGATGCGGTACTCGTTCAGAATATCCGCAACACGTTCTACTTCACCCGTAGAAGATGCAAAGAACGCCACCCGGTTGCCCGATTCCACCAGCGTCCGAGCCTCCGCGACGGCCACCTGCATGTTGCCGTGAAAGCCTAACGAGGGACGCGTGGATATGTGATACGCCGCCCTGTCCGGCTCGGCGCTCCAGCCAATCTCCAATTCCTTCAGTTGTAGTTGTGGGGCGGCCGCGGCTTGCTTGATCAAATCCTCCCAACGAAAGAAAATGCGATCCGGATCATAGGCCGCGGAGCGTTCGATCTGCTCCAGGCGCGTCCAGAAGCGCTCCGCCGCCGCATGGATTTGTTCCGCTTCGTCCCACAGCACCAGCGGCCGTTCCAGCAGGGAGAACACCGAGGAATCGCGCGGGCGGAGCATGGGAACCAACAGCTCCCAACCTGGAAACGCTTCTCCCGGCGCCGGCAGATCGCGCCCAGGCACCCCGGCTGCGCGCACCAGTTCACCAAGCTCGGCCAAAAGCGAGCGTGATCGCTGATACTCCGTCAAAGGTAGTAGAGTGCATTCCTCGATCTTCAGCACCGACCGCTGCGATTCCACTTCAAAGCGGCGCATGGATTCCACCCGGTCGCCGAAAAGATCCACCCGGACGGGTTTCGAAGCGTCGGGAGAAAAAACGTCCAGAATACCGCCGCGAACCGAATATTCTCCTACCATTTCGACCGGTTCCCGGCGCTGGTAGCCGATGCTTTCCAGGTGCGCCAGCACCTCTTCGAAGGGCAATTCCTCGCCCTCTCGCAGGCGCAGCGCTAACTGGCGATAGAACGCGGCGGGTTCGATTCGCAAAAGCGCCGAAGCCACCGGAAGAATGGTGATGGGTACCCGCTGCGACGCCAGGCGCCACAGCCCGACCGCCCGCTCCTCCAGAATCTCGGCGTGCGGCGAGAGGTTCTGCATGGGTACAACGTCAAGCGCTGGAAGCAGTTGCGGCGCGCTGCGTTCGTCCGAGGCAAGCAAACCGAAGAAGGTCTGCATGCTCTCCGCCAGCGCCTCGGCCTGTTTATTACCATCTACTATGACAATCAGAGGTCGTCCCGACGCCTGCCAAAGCAACACCGCATAGACTGCCTTAGCGGTGGTTGTCAGCCCCGAAAGCGAGGCGCTGCCACCCGCCGAAAGCCGGCGGAAGGCATCCTGAAACCCCGGATGCCTTTCCAATTCCAGAAAAAGATCGCGTACGGCAGGGTGAATCAAGGCTGGCTAAGGATTCTTTCTACAAGGTTAGAGGTTGAGTAGCCCATTTCCAGCGGAACCGTCATCACGCGGCCTCCGGCCGCTTCCACTTCCTCACGTCCGGCAATGAAGTGCGACCAATCCGCTCCTTTGACGAGCACGTCCGGAAGCAGTTCGGCGATCAACTCGCGCGGGGTGTCCTCGTCGAACAGCACCACCGCATCCACGGCTTCGAGCGCGGCAGCCAGTTCGGCCCGTTCGGTCTCCGCCAGGAGCGGCCGCGACGGTCCCTTGGCGCGCCGCACGCTGGCATCCGAGTTGAGCCCCAACACCAGCACATCGCCGAGCGACCGCGCCTGCTCCAGAAGGCGGATGTGGCCCGCATGCAGCAGATCGTAGCAGCCGTTGGTGAAGACGACGGTTTTCCCTTCCTCTTTCCATTCCCGGCGCCGGCGAAGGAGATCGGCGCGGCTGTAGAGGCGTGCCACCGCTTTCAGTTTAGCGAATCCACGGTAAGATGAGTTCCATGAAACCAATCGCGATGCTGCTGGTGTGCGCCGGACTGCTGGCCGCGGCCGGAAAAGAGACCTTCACCGGAACCGTCACCGATACCATGTGCGGCGGCGACCACAAAGCCATGAATATGGGGTCGGACGAAAAGTGCGTCACCGAATGCGCCAAAATGGGCGCCAAGTACGCTCTCTGGGACGGCCATGCCGCCTACGAACTGAGCGACCAGGCCAAAGCCGGCAGATTCGCCGCTAAGAAGGTGACCGTCACCGGGACCATGGACGCGAAGACCAGGATTATTAAAGTGGATTCCATTACAGCGGCCAAATAGATGGAGGATGCGCAAACCCCAGCCGTGGAATTCTATTGCCCCGCCTGCGCCCGCCCGGTTCCCGATCCGCTGCTCTGCGGCGATTGCCACGCCCTCATCTGCCGGCGATGCGGCACGCCGCTGGAGCGCATCGACGATCTGGGGATTGGCTGAAGGGTAGCGCAAGATCCAGCCTGCCAGCGCGGACAGGCCGGGAGGCCTGTCCTACAGCCTAAATGGTCATGGCGCCGTAGCCGCCATCGACGCGCAGCAGTATCCCGGTGACAAACGAGGAAGCCTGCTCGGAAGCCAGGTAGATGCATGCGCCGATCAACTCGGAGGATTCGCCGAAGCGCGCCATGGGCGTATGGCTCATGATCTGGGAGATGCGCTCGGGGGTCAGGATCTTGCGGTTCTGTTCGGCCGGGAAGAAGCCGGGGACCAGCGCATTCACGCGCACGCGATAGGGGGCGAACTCCCGCGCCAGAAACTGGGTCACCTGGTTCACGCCGCCCTTGGCGACGCTGTAGGTGAAGACTTTGGAGAGCGGCGGACCGGAGGAAGCCGAGGAAATATTGATGATGGAGCCGCCGCGGCCGGCATCGACCATGGCTTTCCCGAAGACCTGGGAGGCGAGAAAGACGCTGCCCAGATCCACGCTCAGGATGCGGTCCCACTCTTCCTGGGAGATTTCGAAAAAGGGAGTGGCGGAATTGATGCCGGCGCCATTGAGGAGGATATCCACGCGCCCGTAATTCTCGAGGGTAGTGTGCAAGGCGGCCTCGAGGTCCGCTTTTCGCGTGACGTCGGCCTGGATGGGGATGGCCTTCCTCTGATGCTTGCAGATGGCCAGGGCGCGCTGGGTGGCATTTTCCAGGTTCAGATCCACGATGGCCACCTCGGCCCCGGCGCCGGCGAATCCCTGCGCGATTTCGCCGGCCAGCACACCGCCGCCGCCAATTACCACGGCCACTTTGCCTTTGAGGGAGAACATCTCGTCAATTGACATAATTTAGACCTTAAATCCCTTTTAACACGAATGCAGGGCCATTGGTTTCTGCAAAAAAACCGAGGCTGTATTGACACGCGGCGCGCGGGGAACGGATCATAGTGTGCGGGAAATCGACAAACCCCAGCCAAAAGTGTCTGCAAGACGTCATTCTTTCTGCGGTTCGCTGGCGGCGGGCGCCGCTCCGAGGGCGGGCTTCGGCAGCGTGCCCGCGTTGCGCTGCCCGGCAGATTCAGATCCAAAAACATCCTGTTAGACTCAAGGCTTGCCTAGCAGCCGGCCGACCCAATCCGAGGACGCCGCACCACGGCTTCGCCGCACTCTCAGCCTGTGGAACCTGGTCATCATCGGCATTATCCTGATTCAGCCGACAGCGCCCATGCCCCTGTTTGGCGTGGTATACGACAAGGCGCACGGCCATGTAGTAACCACCATTCTCATTGCCATGGCGGCCATGCTGCTCACCGCCTTCAGCTACGGGCGCATGGCGCGCGCTTATCCGAGCGCGGGTTCGGCATTTACGTACGTAGGCCGCGAGATACACCCGGCGCTGGGCTACGTCACCGGTTGGAGCATGGCGATGGAGTACCTGATGAACCCGCTGATCTGCTGCATCTGGTGCGCCGAAGGGATGGTCAATGACCCCATGCTGTCCGGCATTCTGCCAAAACTGCCGCTGCAGTTCTGGGTGGTGTTTTTCGCCCTTCTATTCACTTTTCTGAACCTGCATGGCATTCGGACCACGGCGCGGATTAATGAGGCTCTGGCGGTCGTCATGGGAGCGGTCATTCTGGTGTTTTTCGCGGCCGCCGCGAAATACCTGGCGGGCCATGGCGGCATGAGCGGAAAGGCATTTGTACTGCCGTTTTATAACCCCGAAACATTCTCGCTGCGGGCGGTGCTGACGGGCACCTCGCTGGCAGCCCTGACGTTCATCGGGTTCGACGGCATCTCGACGCTTTCCGAAGAGGTCAAGAACCCGCGCCGGAACATCCTGCTTGCCACCGTCCTGACGTGCCTGGTCACGGGCCTGCTGGCCGCGCTCCAGGTTTATGTCGCGCAGTTGGTCTGGCCGGCAGCGAAGTCTTTCCCGAATCTCGAAACCGCCTACTCCTACGTGGCCGGCTTCATCGGCGGGCCATGGCTGTTCAGCCTCGTGAACCTTACCCTGCTGGTGGCGAACATCGGCTCGGGCATGGGATCGCAACTGGCCGCCGCGCGCCTTCTGTACGGCATGGGCTGTGGGAACGCGCTGCCCAAGTCGTTTTTCGGCGCCATCGACGCCAAGCGCGGCATCCCCGGCAAGAACGTGCTGCTGGCCGGCGCAATCGCACTCGTGGGCGGCTTGTTCCTGAGCTATGATTTCGGCGCCCAGATGGTGAACTTCGGCGCATTCATCGCCTTCATGGGAGTCAATCTGGCGGCCCTGATCCGATATTACGTGCGCGCGGAAGAGAAGCGCGTGTGGAGCAATCTGGTCCCACCGGCGCTGGGATTTGCGATTTGCCTGCTGATCTTTCTGAGCCTGGAAAGCCCGGCGAAGTTCTGGGGCGGCGCCTGGGTGGCCGCGGGACTCCTGTACGGCGCCTGGCGAACGCGCGGCTTCCGCGGCGGACCAGTGGATTTCGAATTGCCGCCGGAGTAGAAGGCCTGACGAAAAAATGTCCTGACTGTGCGGAGGAAATTAAGATTGATGCCCGCAAGTGTCGCTTCTGCGGGCGTGTATTCGCCACAGACTAACGCCCGGCTGCGTGGTGGTGCGGATTGTTTCAGCTTGCGCGAACTGGGTCCATCGGCGGGGTTCTGTATGCCCAATAGTATGACCACCCCCTGCATAAACCACGTGTCACCACCTTGCTACCGATTTCCCGTAAGCTGTTGAAGATAACAGGCAGTGACAGGATGTTACAGGGCGTGTAAGACGTGGGGGCGGCTCAGTGGGATTCCCGGCGCTCGCGGGCGATGCGGGTGTGCTTGCTCGAGGAAATCTTCCGGAACGGCAAACTTCCGGACACGGAGGCAGCAACGGATGTATCCGCGGACTTTCGGCTCGCAAGCGACGAGATCGACGCACTATCCCCGGCCCAGGCAGACGATTGGGTGCGCCGGCTGAGCGGGGATGCGCTCGTCCGCCGGATTTTCACGGATGCGCAGCCGGCCGACCCGCAAGGTCCCACACTGCACCACTGTGGTGGCGCGCGTACAATGGAAATATATGCCGACCCGAACGAAAACGGCGCCGCGCCGATCCGGAATGAAGCCCGTGCGGCAGAGCGTGACGATCCCGGCCCCACTGGTACCCGAGGTCCGGCGCATCGCCAAGGAACGCCACTTGACGATGAGCCGCGCGCTGGTATCCCTGGCCGAGAGAGGCCTCCGCGCAGAGATCGACGCAAAAGAGAACTTGAAGGCGGCCTACCGGCGATTCATGGACGAGCGGGAGCCTTCCCGCAAGGACGAATCCGGTAAAGATCTCATCCGCGCGATCTTCGGGAAGGATGCCATTGCCGAAGATCCGGTTCTCTGACCTTCCGCGCGGGGTCTGGCAACACCTGCTGGCGCGCGTTCAGGAGCGCGAGATCACGCTCGCCGATCTCGCTCGCTTGCAGGAGTGGGTGAAGTCGGGACCGCAAGCGCCTGAGGGCGATTGGTACAAGGATTTCGGCTCCTTCAAATTGTGTGGCTCGGGAGAGTACCCTCGGACCGTTCTGGCCAAGGGTATGGCGGCGTTCGGCAAGGTGATCGAATAGAACAGGAACGCCTTTGCCACCAAACCGGCGACCAAGGCACGTGAACCAGGCTTTTGGAACCCCGGTGGGCCCTGGGGGATTTGAACCTTCGACCAACGGATTATGAGTCCGGGTTCGAGGTGTCCACCGCGTCCAATTCGTAAGTTTATCAAACATTTACCGGAATAGACGTGATATTGCATCTACGAAGGCCGGGCGAAAGTCTATTGGCGTTGCTGCCAGAATTGCTGCCAGAGATTTCCGTGCGACAGTCAGCACGTAAATTGGCCGACCGTGCGCCACGGGCGCGCCGGGAGCGCGCCCTGGCGGCACGGTCGTAGACGAGACTGGGCAGCGGAAGCGTGCGCCGGCGCAGCGGGTTATGATTGGGATCTCCTTCCAGGCGGAGACCTGGATCTGCATAGGCTCGAATTCCGCGGAGAAGATGGAAAGACTCTTTGGCGGCGAGCCGAAGTCACCGCGGGTGCTGACAATGCCGGACCGGAAACCGGTTGCTGACAAAACTGCTGACAAAAACACGAAAGCCCGCTTGGTGCGGGCGTCTAAGTGATTAACTATAAAGTGGAGCCACCCGCCGGGGTTGAACCGGCGACCTGCTGATTACGAATCAGCCGCTCTACCAACTGAGCTAGGGTGGCTCGCGCCTTTGATGATATCAACTTGCAGCGAATTTTGGCAAATCAGGCGATGAGCCGCGCAAGCGCCCGGAGAGCCGTTGTTAAGTTGCGGAAATCAAATACTTGCCAGATCTATTGAGACGGATAGAATGGGTTGGCATCTGAATCCACGTCGATCCGGAGAACGAGGTACGCCTGGCACGCCTGAGCATCGTGCAGCCCCAGTTTGGCCCATTCGATTTTGACGTTCGCGCGGGCGAGTTGCGAAAGCGGGACAGACGCTTCCGTCTGTCAACCCGGCCACGGGGAGCGCGTGTTTCAAAGCTTCGGGGTGTTCGCGCAGCCCTCAGAACGTAAACCGCGAATCGAATTCAATGCGCCGGTTATTGGCCGTTCCGGCCCCGCCAAAGCCCACTCCGCCTCCTCCGAAACCGGTGTTCACGGAGGTTGGCTCCAGGAATTGCGGCGACGTAATCACGCCCTGGTAACCCGCCGGATTGAAGTGGTTCAGAATGTTCGTGACATTCAACCCAATCGTCAGGTTGAAGCGGTGCTCGGTGCTGCTGGAGAACATTCCGCGCATCCCGCCGGCGGGGCCCATCGACATCGCTCCGCCGCCGCGGCCGCCGCCTCCGTATCCGCCGCGCCCCCCGCCGCCTCCTCCGTTGGGCGCCGCGCCGTTTGCCACCGGACCGAAGCCGAAGACGTGGTAAACCCGCAGGTTGACCGAAACCAGGCCGGCCATCGTCAGGTAATCCCGCGGCACCAGGTTGGCCGGATTAGCGGGATTGTAAGTGGTCGAGAATGCGCCCGCGCGCGAACACACCACATCGCCGCTGGTGCCCAGGAAGCCCGCGGGGCAGGAGCCGGCCGGAGCGAATGCCGCGCGCGGGTTCTCCAGCGTATCGCCGTACAGGTCCTCGCCCGCCAGAACGTCGTAAGGCGCGCCCGAGCGGAGCGTGATAAATGGAGCTATGTGCATACCCGCCGGCGCCAGGATCGAACCGAATAACTGAAAATTGTGCCGCCGGTCGAGCGTCGACCGGCCGTAATCCAGCATGAAGTCGTAGGGGTCCGTGGGCATGGAAGGCAGGTCGTTGGCGTAAGTGAGCTGGTAGTTGGCGTAAAGCGACACGTTGTCATTGAAACGTGTGTTCAAAGTAGCCATTACAATGCTTTGGCGCAGAATTCCGCCGGATTCGTACTCGAAGATGTTACCTGCGTTGTACCCATAGGGAAAAACGCCGTTACCCGGCCCCAGCGCCAGCAGCGGGTTGAAGGTGCCCGGCAAAGGCGTGTTGATCGGCACCGTCTGCAGGTAATGTTCCGCGTGATTATTCGTATAAGTAACCGAGGCAACCGTGTTGCGCGGCAATTGCCTCTCGACGCCGACGGCGCTCTGAATGCTGTAATCCGCCCGCAATTTCGGGTCGACCTCGTAGATGCTGTTTTCCCCCGCGCTGAGCGTCGATACCGGCGGAGTGCTGGAGAGCGGAAAATCCGGATTGTAGACGGTGTAAGAAGTCTGGGTATATCCGTTGTTCAGCGCCGCCTGCTCGTAGAGATTCAGCCCCGCGCGGTCGTAGAAAATGCCCGATCCTCCGCGGATCACCGTCTTCTGCCGTCCGTTCTTGTCCTGTCCGGGCGCCCATGCGAAGCCCACCCGCGGCGCCCAATCGCGATAGTCGCGATCCAAAGTTTGCACTTCGTAGCGCAGCCCCAGGCTGAACGTGAGATTCGAGCTCACGCGCCAGTCGTCCTGCACGAACGGCGCGGCGTCGTAGCGGGTCATGCTGATGTAGGGTACGCCGGCCTGGATGGTGAAGCGCGACGGGCCGCCGCCCAGCGCCTGGATGGCGGCGGCGCCAAGTCCCGCCTGCTGCAGCGCCAGGTATCGCTGGTATTGCTGGAGGGAGGTCAGCAGCTCCGTTTCTTCATCGCCGTTTTGGTCGTATTCAATCTGGTTGGCGGCGTTCAATACCGGCTCCGTGCCGCCCAGAAATGTAAACTGGCCGTTGAATCCCTGCGGATTATTGTTCTGATCGCCATCCCTTCGTACGCGCACGCCGAAACGGATGGTATGCTTGCCTCTGTTCAGGGTGGAGTAGTTCTGCAACTCGTAGTGATGCGCGCGGTCGAAGGTATGACCGATTCCGTTGCCGCCGGTAATGAACGAGTTCGCCACATTCACTTCGGGCTGCTCGTTGCCCAGGGATTGGCTCCAGTTGCGGTAATACTGAAAGCGCGTTTCGTTCTCCGCCCGCGCGTTCAAAACCGCCGTCTCGGTGAGCATCAGATTCTGGGAATCGCCGGAATTGTTGTACGCCTGCGTGGAGTAAGGCGCGGGCAGGTGGTATCCTCCCAGGCCGGCGTTGTCCGAGTACGACATGCGTTCTTCCACGCGCGCGGTCAAGGTGTTGTTGGCGCTCAACTGGTAATCGATGCGCGGCGCGATGGTGCGGTTCATCTGGGGCGTAACGATCGCCGTATTCACAAGCAGCGGCTGCAGCGTCGTGGGATTCAGGTAAATCGCGTTGGTAATCGCGTTGTTGGTGATATCCCGTTCGTTAAAATCCAGGAAGAAAGAGGCCCGCTTGTTGATGGCGTCGCTCACGCTGCCGCCGTACATGCGGTTGGAATAGTCCGGCTTGTTGGAAGCGTAAGGATTGCGCGAATCGAACACCGCGTCGCTGTCGTTGAAAAACAACATGCCGCGCAGACGGTCCGTTCCGGGCTTGGTGAGGATTTCAATCCGCCCGAAGCCCAGCCGGTCGTATTCGGCCGAAAAGGGATTCTGATTGATGCGGATCTCGCGGATGGATTCCTTGGGGGGGAGTTGTCCCCCCGAAAAGCCGTCGATATAAATCTGGCCTCCATTGGGCCCGGCGCCCGGTCCCGCCAGAGCCTGCAAAGCGGATTCCAGATCGTCCGGATCGTCGGGCAGAGCTTGCAGGTCCTGGCCCTGGATCACCAGCGCGGTGGCGTTGTTATCCGGCTCCACGTTTACGACCGGCCCGGCTTCGGCGGCCACTGTCACTTGCTGCGTTTCCGTGCTTAAGTTCAACTTTATGGGCAGTTGCACCGCAGCGCCGGGTTGGATGGTGACATTGCCGGAGAATGGCGCGAACCCGGGGAAGGTCACTTTCAAGGTGTATTGGCCGGGAGGGACTCCATTGAACGAGTAACCGCCATCGGCTTGCGATTGCGCCGTCTTCGTGTAGCCGGCGCCGCTTAGCGTTAGAGTAACCGCCGGGATCACAGCGCCGGATTCATCCGTCAGGACCCCCTTCACGGCGCCGGCGCCAGGTTGGCCGTGGACCGGAGACATAAGCAATCCGGCAACCAAAAAAACAAGAGGAAACCTTCGTATGTGGGTCATAGCACCTTCGGGCACAGTCGGATGGGTACCTTCAATGGAAAGGCGCGCCGTGACCGATGCGGGTTTCCCGGGAGGACTTCCGTACGGTGCAATAAGTTACAGTCTGGAATAGCCACGCGGCGCCGTCTCACCGCGACCGGGACGCACGAAGTGGCGCCGCACTCCTGCGTGCCTCTTCGCCACTCCTGGCGATGCGTTTCGGCGTGTTTGCGCCACCGCGGCGCCTCGCGGACCGCCGGTTTGCAGGCTAGACTTGAATTTCGCCCAGCGCGCCGAAATCCTTCTGCAGAACAAGAGCCACGGTGCCGCGCAGGCGCGCCATGCCGCCCTCGTAGGCCGGAATCAGGCGCGGCACGCAGCCTCCCGGCAATACCTGCGCTTGCACCTCGCTTTCGATGACCGGTCCGAAACGCTGCCAGGAGCGTGTAAGATCCCCCACCACCACGATGCGCTCGGGCGCCAGCCCGGCCACGATCATGCGCATGCCGCGGCCCACATAGTGCGCCATTTTTTCCAGCGATGCGGCGGCCCGCTGGTCGCCATGGTCGGCGCGGCTCAGCAGATCCTGAAAGCTGAATTCGGGAGATTCGGAGGTGGACTCCAGATAGTAGCGCAGGGCGGCGCGATTGGAGGCGAAGACTTCCCAGCAGCCGCGCCCGCCGCAACTGCAAAGGGGTCCGGTGGGGTCAAGCGGCACGTGGCCGAATTCGCCCGCCATGCCGTTCAGCCCGCGGACGAGCTGCCCATTGGCCCAAACGCCCGTGCCAATGCCTTCGGAAACGGTGACGGCAACCAGGTTGCGGCATTCCTCCATGTGGTCGAACCAAACCGCCGCCAGAACGCAGGCATTGGCGGCGTTCTCCACGGCAACTTCCAGGCCGGTCGCCTTGGCAATGGGGCTGCGGATATCGAAATCCGGCCAGCGCAGATTGGGGGCGAAGACCAGGCGATCGGTTTTATGGTCGTAGCGGCCGGGAAGGCTGATGCCCACCCCCTCGACCTTGGTCTTATAGCTGGAGCGAATCAGGCGCTGGATGGATTGCACGATCGCGTGGATGGTGGCTTTGGGGTCGGCCGAGGTGGCCAGCCCCTCCTGGGAAAGAAAACGGCCATGAGCGTCGGCCAGCGCCACGGTGGACTGGGTGGGGCGGATATCCACCGCAATGATGACGCGTTCGTCGTTCAAGCGCAGAAAGGTGGGCCGCCGGCCCCGCGGCAGCCTTCCGGTGGGCCCTTCGAGGACCCAGTGCTCGGCGATCAATTGCTCGACGATGAGGGAAACGGTGCTACGCTGGAGACCGGAAACGCGGGCCAGATCGGCGCGTGAGATCAGGCGGCGGGTGCGAATCAGATTCAGGATGAGGCGCCGGTTGATGTCACGGACCACTTCGCTGGATGCGCCCTGGCTCCTCTTTCCGCCGGTAGTCGGGATTTTTTCAGCCATTCGGCAGCTATCACTACTGTACTGCCTTTCGGCCTGCGCCACGACGCTATTTTGTTTGATGGTTAAACTATAAGACTATGGGGAACTGGAGTTTTTCATTTGCGCTATTGCTGGCGATAGCCGCGGGAATGTCCGGCCAGCCGGCGGAGCAGCCGCCGTACCTGGATCCCGGCCTGCCGGCGGAGCAGCGGGCGGCGGACCTGGTGTCGCGCATGAAGCTGGAAGAGAAGGTTTTGCAGATGCAAAACAGCGCGCCGGCGATTCCTCGTTTGAGCATTCCCGCTTACGATTGGTGGAACGAAGCGCTGCACGGCGTGGCGCGCGCCGGCGAGGCCACCGTGTTCCCGCAGGCCATCGGGCTGGCTGCCACCTGGGATACGCCGCTGATGCATCGCATCGCCGACACCATCTCCACGGAGGCGCGCGCCAAGTATAACCAGGCGCTGCGCGAGGACAACCATGCGCGCTATTTCGGACTGACGTTCTGGTCTCCGAACATCAACATCTTCCGCGACCCGCGCTGGGGGCGCGGGCAGGAGACCTATGGCGAAGACCCCTATCTCACCGGCCGCCTGGCAGTGGCATTCATCCAGGGCATGCAGGGGGACGATCCGCATTATTACAAGGTGGTCGCCACGCCCAAGCACTACGCG
>Ga0181530_10005803_pt1 | contig 12417 bp, 16 predicted proteins | sample PEATcosm2014_Bin_42_FD_119769 | JGI IMG/M metagenome (GOLD analysis project Ga0181530, IMG submission 119769) | Peatland microbial communities from MTU Mesocosm Facility, Houghton, MI, USA - PEATcosm2014_Bin10_60_metaG | ecosystem: Environmental > Terrestrial > Soil > Wetlands > Peat | place... | reverse complement strand
GCCTTCTAACGAAATTTCTCGATAGTTTTCAACAACTTCCTAAATCACGGCCGAACGTAGGCTTTCGGTATTGGACTTGTCGTTCCTGCAATTTATGTGTGCTTAGAATTTACTGAAACCCTTCAAGGAATTTTACGATCGAACTCCATGTGGCCGCGATTTTTTAGATCCATGTATCAAGCTATGCGTTCTTAGTTGTGTGGGTTTGCTTAGAAATTGCAAATTCGTCAGCTGAATATCGGTTCGTTTGGTTGAAATCATTCTTCCTCGTGCGTTGAAACCCCTAAGTGGCGAAGCGATTAGAATTCTGATGGTGAGAGATAAATTGGAAATCATGGAATATTATCGCGATTCAAACGGCTTCTGGAGAATCAAAAACTTCAGAAGACGACGCCGTGCCACAATCTAAACTCCCCCGAGCGAGACCGCTGCAAGTTACGCGCACTAGTAGTACTAGCCAACTTCCGAGCTTGGAATCTGAACTTTAGGCTTTGGAGCCTCGGGCGGGCCCCGAACAAAAGGTTCGGAGCCCTTACACTAGGGTCGTTTGCCCTACATGCCGGAGCCATGCTCTGTCACGAGCGACGCCAATCTGACATACGCGATTTGGGGTTCTGAAGCTAAGGTTTGGCGCCGGGGATGGGAGCCGAAAATAATGTCCAAGTCCCATTACGTCCCTGCGCCCATCTAATCTTTAATTGCTGGGTAGTCGTCGTATTGCATGGATAACCCTTGGCAGAAGCAAAGCTTGCGGAATTGGAACGGAAAGTCGACGTGATCATGAAACGGCTAAACCTATTTCTTTTCGGCGAGGGCGAAGTTATCCCAGAAAACGAGGTTAGGGATCTGCAGAAGCGACTGGAAGATTACGTAACATCGAAGGCTTCTGACCGCAGTATCCTCCGTTCCAACCCACACTAACTCGTTGACCTGCCCTCCACCCTGCTACAGCTTCGCCTACTGCGTCAATAAAGCCCGCTACTTCATGACCCGGTATTCTGGGATAGCGGATACCGGGGAATAGCCCATTCTTAGTTACCGAATCACTATGACAGACGCCATAGGCTTGCACCTTTACTCGAACCTCGCTCGCTCTCGGTTCCGGAATCTCGCGGTCTACGACCTCAAACGGTCCGTTGGGCTTGGAAACTTGAACTACACGCATCCTTTTCGTCACTTCGGAAACAAATATTCGTCAATGCAACATCTTCAATTCTTTGTACGAGTCGACCCATTGTCTTTGCTGTGAACTAGGATTTCGTTGTTCATGAAATTCCTGAATGATGGATCAAACCAAGATTCCATTTCATTCTCTTTCCAATATTTCCCAATCGTCCCGTACCTATACGCATTTTTCATCCACTGGAGCCATCCCTCCCACTCGTTGTCGCTCAGAACCTCTCTCTGTCTCATATGGTAGATATGGGAGCAGAGGAAATTGACATAGTAAGCAAAGGCGTGCTCAGGAGTGTCTTTTCCCGGGAGATCGTATATCATCTTGATCAAGCGCGGGGTATCCATGAAAATCTCTACCCGGCGATGTGTTTTTTTCGTCTAGATCATTAAGAACTCTAGTCTCGAGATCTACGGAGAAAGCGTGCAGTTGCCGCCTCGTGTAGTATAACGTCATTACCAGTGTTGAAATAATTGCAATTGTTTGCACCAAAGTGAGTGCGTCAGAAAGTCCCAGACCAGTCATACTCAATCGAGGGATATGATTCTGTCATTAAAGTTTCTGCTGTCGTTACGGGGGGAATCTCTTTCGACGATGAAAGGTTCCGCAATCTCACCAATAAGCATCATAGTAAGCTGACGCGAGCTATAATACGATGGATGTTGGTAGCCCGGGGGAGATTCGAATTCGGGCATTTTTCTGTCTCCCGTCGGCAGGTTTCTCCTCTGGTGAGGGGATCCAGAGCCGTCTAGTGGCAGGTTTCTGGCGCCAATGCTATGCATAGTCCCATGTGCGTGGTTTGACCACTACACCACCGGGCTACCGAACTCAAGCCAGCCCTCGGTAGGTATCTTAACGTTTCGTTACACTGAAGCTAATCATTTCAGATTAGACGTCTACGAAATAGAGAAGGTTAGAATAGAAGGTAGGGTTGCTTCCATATCGATTGTGATTGAACCGATCGAAATCCTTGCCGCTGCGATTGACGTTAACGGCTGTTAATGCAGCCTTGTACGCTGGGATTGGCGCCCTGTGGACACTTTTTCCGCTCATGATCTTTGGGGTTCGGTTTTGGCCGCAAGTTTTCGTTCCTGCCGTTTTCAGCGTACTGTTCGGGCCGTGGGTTGGGGGGGTGGGTGCCGCGATTGGAATATTCCTTGCCGATACGATCTACGGAACCCATGATGCGCTCCTAAGCCTTCTCGTGGGGGTCCCAGCTAATTTCATTGGATTCTTCGTTATAGGATGGCTCACAAACCACGAATGGAAGGGGATAGCGAAACGCGTTCTAGTTTCGTTGAGTTTAGCAATTCAGCCACTCTATGCTGTCGCATTGGTTCTCGGTCTGTATTTTCTCTTCGGCGCGACAACGCTAGGATCGTCGACTTCCTACTTGGGGCTTGCGGGACTGATTGTTGTTCTCGCCATTATCTTCCTCATATTCGTACGAAATAAATGGGCAGACTTTGAGGTTGCAGCTTCAATCGGCCTCGCAATTGGAACGGCGATAATTGGAGTAGGGATTGTTGCATACAGCGCCATCTTTGGCCTTCCGGTCGCCGAAGGTCTTGGCACGAAGCCACTGGGGGACGCATTTGTTTATCTCGTTGCGGCCTCAAGCTATTTTACCGAGATTCCGTTCATGGTCATATTGACTCCCCCAGTCGCTGCAGCCTGCCGAGCAGCTTTTCCAAGTCTCCGGGTAATTGAATCAGGTACACCGAAGCAGTAACCGCATCTGGCGGATCCGTTGCATATTTCGGAAGCATTCTGCCCAGCTGGAATCTCTAGTTTCTTCGAAATTTGCAACTTAGACGCATCCGGCAATCCGCTTGCCGACCCAACAAAGATCGGGTCGCGAGGCGGTGGATTTGCAATTCCACGAGGCGTCACTTCGCGCGCGGTTGTCCGCAAAAGCACTGAGACACGGATCAAGATTAAGATCAATTCAGGACCAGCACCAGAAGCGCACACGACCCGCTCTGCAATCGAACAACTTCTGAAAATGCAAGGAATGACTCTAGACGTAGGCATCGACCTCAAGGTGGCTTCTCCAATCGCTGCCGGGTTCGGTACAAGCGCCGCCGGGACATTGGCCTCTTGTCTAGCCGTATCGGACGCAGCCGAGATCCCCGTTACCTTAAATGAACTCGGCAGGATCACACACGTAGCCGAAGTAGTAAACCAAACAGGACTCGGAACGGCTGCAGCATTGCTCACAGGAGGGTTCGTCTTGGTCACAGAACCAGGCGCGCCGGGAATAGGGCTGGTCGATAGGCTATTTTTTCCAAGAAACCATTCCATAATCTGCGCTCACATCGGCCCGATCCTCACCCGCGAAACTCTCACCAAAGGAGGACTTGCAGCGAGAGTAAACGCGTCTGCCAAACGTACCATGGATGCAATTCGTCAGAACCCAACAATATTCAGCTTCCTCGCAGAATCGAGAAAATTCGGCCAAGAGGCAGGCTTTGAAACCGCAAACGTCACACGGCTGATTTTGACTATGATCTCATCCGGAGCCGTAGGCGCTGCACAGAACATGATCGGCGAAGCAGTTCACGGTATCGCAAATGACCGGAAAGTGGGAAAGATAGTAAGGGCCGTGAAGAAGGCGTTCCCCACGGCGAAAGTGTTCGCAGCACCAATTGACAACCAAGGCGTCCGACTTCTTGGAAATTGATACAAAGCACTAAATCTCTAGGGCTTAAACGTGCCTGGCACCCAAAAAGCGCCGCACGGTAATTCGGCGAGGCAAGTAAGAATCATGCAAGGGTCCAACAAGATGTACCGGGTTGTTGCGATGGGAGGGACTTTCGATTCGTTGCATCGTGGGCACAGAAGATTGCTGAGACAAGCTTTCGCCGTAGGCCGCACGGTCATGATCGGAATCACGAGCGACGACTTCGCTAGGTCTTTGCACAAACCTCACAAGCTGGATCCCTACGCGAGAAGAAAGAAGGACCTGGAGCGACTCCTGGCAACCTGGGGAGTATTGTCCCGTACGCGTATTGTTCCACTTCACGACCGTTGGGGACCGACCGTACGCGTTTCCCGGATCAATGCACTCGTCGTCAGCAGACGAACCCTAAAAACCGCTTACGAGATCAATGCCAAAAGGAAGGCTTATGGGCTAAAACCTCTCGCGATCAGTCCCATAGACCTTATCCTCGCTGAGGATAAGAGACCAATATCATCGACCCGAATAAGGCGCGGCAAGATCGACCGAGAGGGCAGACTCGTCCGCTAATTTCAAACATAGATTCGGTTAGGCTGGCGAGTCTTAGTACGCCACTTCGGTTGTGGTAGCATAAACTTCGTATCCTTCTGGCTGGAGAACGTCTTGTGGGCGTGCGGTTGGAAACGGGGAAACGAAGAGTAACCTTCCTGTACTGGGACGAATGTCAATCTCACGACGAAGCACTCGCTCGTCTAAGGAAGGTTCTTAGTGAAGATCGAATTGACGCCCAAGTTGAAGTGGTACGCGTTCGGTCAGACGAAGAAGCCAATCGGCTGCAGTTCACAGGTTCCCCCACGATATTGGTAGATGGAAGGGACATCCAAGCAACAAACACCACCCATTACGGGCTGTCCTGCAGGGCCTATCAACTGGAGGATGGTCGCATCTCACCTTTACCATCCGAGGCAATGATCCGCTCAGCACTAAAGAGAGAATCTTAAGACTACCCAGCCCTAGCTGAAATGTGATATCGGAATGGCAAACCTCAAAATCGGCGACAAGGCGATCAATTTCACGTTAATCGGAACAGACAGTATGAAACATTCTCTAAGTGATTATCCGGACGAGTGTGCGGTAGTCATTTTCAGTTGCAACCATTGTCCATATGTTCGCGCCTGGGAGGACCGCATGGTCGCGATTCAAGCGGACTATGCCAGTAAGGGGGTGCATCTAATTGCCATAAACTCCAATGACGCGGAGCATTATCCTGAAGACAATTTCGAAAATATGAAGGCAAGGGCGAAGGAGAAGCATTTCAACTTCCCTTACCTTCGAGACGAAGACCAAAAGGTTGCCAAACTATACGGCGCTCAACGTACTCCAGAAGTATTCGTGTTCGACCGCGATTCTAAGTTACGTTACCATGGAGCGATAGATGACAACTACGACGACCCGAGTGCAGTAAAGCGGCACTACCTACGCAATGCCCTAGACGCCATTGTAGGCAGAACGAAGCCGCCCGTTCCTGAAACTCAACCCGTCGGGTGCACAATAAAATGGAAGTCCAACTGACAGAGGGTCGTTGGGTTAGCAGATTCTGTTCAAGAGTCTTTGAACGGTCAGTTGCTGTTTAGGGAGTTGCCTCCCGCAGAAAACTTACCTAGAACTTCATATAATACGCGCTTGAGTGGGCAGAAAGTCCGGATCACACGTAGGCCCATAGCTTGTAAGCCGGCGTTTGCTTACAAATCTGGGTGCAGGTGCAAAGCGGCTTAGGCGCAAATTCGGCGGGTACCCAAGTTTCTAAGGAGAACAGAGGTTCCTGTAACCCACACTTCAAGCAGAATACCCCATCCATAGTCCAGGCGAAGCTGTCGCTTCCGCAGGTGCATATTGGTTCTGCGTACTCGAAGTCTGCGGCGGAGAGTCGACGGCTCCTGGCGATCACCTGGAGGTTTGAATATCTTCTCCTCTTCCACTCTAAGTAGCAGGATTTGTTGCCGCACAGCTTTCGAGGTCGGCCGAAGATGTACTGCATCTGTTGGCCACAGATCACACACCTGCTGGTTTTCTCCAAACGATACTACTCCTGGCTAGTCAGACTCCTAAGATTTCTCGCAAAGCCTGTGACTTCGTATTGGCGTTAGGTTACTCCGATCGGCGTTATTGAATAACGCAAGTAATATTCCCTTCTGGCACTCGCTTTTCAGGCCCTGGCAAAGTTGTTTGGCGGTCCTAGCGGTTCAGGACGGTGCACCGAAAGTACACCATTAATCTCCTAGTTCTCTCACCCCAGTGTCGTCCAAGCGCCTCGAGCAGTCGCTCGCCTTCCAAACAGCCGCTTTCTTTCCTCACCCCGCTCGTCACGCCCCACGCGCCCTCCTGCCTCTGGCGGCCGCTTTTGCCGATTTTCTTCTTTTTTCTCTTTTCCTTTCTTTCCCCTCATTTTTCGCGTTCCCAATAATATGATCCTTTTCAAATTCCGTCTGAAAATCCGTGCCAATCTGAACCCGAATTTCCGTCGCTGAGAAAAGCGATGACACGGTGATTAACCCTAGGATCTGGCGCAATTCTGCGCACTTCGATTTATTGGATTGGTCGACCAAAAGCTTTGATCAGGCTAAAAGCGGCTTGCGTTGGTGTTAATACTTCCAAGAACATTCGCCTAGTCGAGTTCGATGAAAGAGGGAAAGCCCGTCAGAGTGATGGTTGAGCGGCTTCGTAGAGGCGAAGACGTGCTGAATCGACTGAACGAGTTCGTTGATAAGAACGGAATAACTGCTGGAAGCTTCACAGCTCTGGGGGCCGTTGAGAAGGCGAGCGTCGGCTTGTTCATTGGGAACGGTCAGTACTCTACAGTCTCTTACGGAGGCCCTCTAGAAGTATTGTCGTGTGTCGGAAATGTGAGCTTGAAGGAGGGTAAGCCGTTCATTCATGCAAGGCGTACGGCGGTCACCTAATGCCTGGTTGTATTGTCAGCGCGACCTTTGAGGTGACAATTGTCGTCTACAAAGGCATGGATCTAGTAAGCAAACTGGATTCAGGAACGAAGCTCTTCTTATTGGATACCTAGGTTGTAGGAGTCATAATCTCCTAGATGCCGAGATGGTGCCGATTTTGGAGATAGACCCAAAGAACCGATTCTCCAAACGAGCGGGGTATTATTCGTGCTATCGTCCCAGTTACCCAGATTCGCTTTTGCCCTACTTGGAGCGGGAGCTATGCTTCTCGCAAGCTGCGGTTGTGGCAGATGTGGGTTCGGGAACAGGTTTGTTGTCTGAGCTCTTATTGAAGAATGGAAACAGCGTATTCGGAGTGGAACCGAACGAGGATATGCGGCGAACTGGCGAAGCTAGTCTGGCGAAATACAGGGCATTCAGAAGCATCAGTGGGTCCGCTGAATCGACAACGCTCGAAAATGGGAGCGTAGATTTCATCACCGCAGCCCAATCGTTTCATTGGTTCAACCGAGAACAGGCTAAGGTGGAGTTCGATCGGATTCTGCGAAAGCGAGGGTGGGTGGTTTTAATCTGGAATACACGCAAGACTTCCACGCCGTTCCTTCGGGATTACGATGAACTCGTCAGTTGGGTCTCGGATAATCGAAGAGTCCGTCATGAAGATGTGAGCGATCAGGCGCTTAGGAGTTTTCTGGGAGATTATCGGACTGTGAAGTTGGAGAATTCTCAGGAATTGGATTACGCGGGGCTGGTTGGTAGGTTGTTATCAGCCTCTTATGCTCCATTGCGCGGGGAGCCATTATTCGACCAGATGATTACGAAATTATCTGAGCTCTTCAATCGACATCAGGTAGGTGGAGTTGTAGCCTTCGAATACACTACCGAACTTTACGCCGGACAACTCGATTATCGCGAGAACGGTTCGGAACGGTTGACCGTTCCCAACAATGGTTCTGAATGATGAATTCCACATCGGAAACCTAGGGGTCCACTCGCCAAAAGCTATGAAGCGGTAGTGCCAATACTGTTCCTATTCTGACGTGTTACAGAATTCACGCCTCGTCTTTCTTCTTTGATGGGAGATGGGGCTCCTTTACCGCAGCGATACCTCAATTCTTAGATCGATCAGAGATTGGGGACCTAGCTGTGAAATGCTCGATTCCCGATATGTATCAGAATTGAATTGTTTTCAGCAAATACCGAAGATCACGCTGTTGAGTTCTGTCTGGCTTTGTGTTGTGAACTGCTTTCTTCTCCGGACGTTTCTTCGCTTGTGGGACCTCAATGGCAAGCAGAACTAGAACATTGACCGTACTCGACCGTCCGAGGATTGGAAGAATTCCAAGAGAAGATTACTACGCCGAAAGACAGAGGCGGTGGGTGTGGGTTTTCCCCAAAATAGACAAGCATTCAACTCTTAACCAAATTGTAGATCTCGATAGTTTCTGTACTATTCTCTTCCCACACAGCGTGAAGAAACAAGGCGTTGCGAAAGCAATCATCCAAATTCTCGTCGAAGAAAGAAGACCAATGTACCTCAGGGACCTTCACCATAAAGTGGTTGAGAGAATCAAAGTAAGTGCACAGACCCTCAGCGACACCTACAAAGCGATGCTCCGAAGCGGATTGTTGGAGAAAAAATACAGGAATGAACCTACGAAACTAAGTGTGCAGTTCGCGAATCGGTTACGCGATCTGGCCTCTTACTGGGACAATTACCTCGTTGCGAAGAAAGCCAGCTAAGCTCCAATTTATTGGAGTGTTAGCGAACCCTCCACTTTTTTGGACCTACGCCGTGTACCTTGAATCGGGCTTGCTCGGTTGACCGGCCTGTGACTGTTGGGGAATTGGTGGTAGGGGCGGCGGAACGTTGAGGCTCCTTGAGATTAATATCGCATCGGCCATCGCTGCATTAGAAACTGCCTGTACGAGTTGAACTGGCGGAGCCTTCTGTGCTTTATGCTCGTCTAGAATCTTTTTCGTGTCCTCAGCATCACCTGATATCTTCGCCTTACCCTTAATGCTGATCTGCGCGATTGAAGGCGTGAAGTTCACGGTAAAAACGAAAGGCGCGTCAAGGCTGCCGTCAGATTTTTGATCAATATCCAGCATGTTTATGTTCACTCCAATTTGCACCTGGGGCGGCATTGGGCGATCAATCTCCCAGAACCGCTCAGCCGACATACTGGTAACAAATATGTTCACATGTATCATGCCGCTTGCCTGCTAAACGTCAGCCGACTTGTCAATTCCGCTTTAAACGTTATCGCATGAGCCGCTTAAACGGGGTTCTTTCATACTGAAAATTAACTCGTTCATGGGAATAACAACTAAACCAGTTTTCCGTCAGAAATAGGGTCTGAATTTGAACCCGAAGTGGTAAGGATTGAAAGAAGGCGTAGCTAGTTTCGTGGTAACGAAAAAGAGGATGCCGGACGGACGGGTGTACGAGTCGCCTCGAATATACCTCCCGACCAAGCTTACTACGGATTCAAGCTTTCCTTTCGCGAAAGCCTCACTGAGGCTGTACGTGAGAGTCTCTGGCAAGAGACTGTTAGTCGAACGAGCCGCCCCAATTGTGCTCAAGAGGTTCGGACGCGTAAAGAGGAGAGTCCGTAAGGCTAGGTCGAGGAAGCGCTAGCCCCGACAGAGAAATGTAGTCGAAACGATTCATTCGGCATTTGTTCGGCCCTTTCGATCGATACCTTCCCTATTTCAGTCAAGTCTGAAACATGGGTTCCCCCGCAAGGAATGGGACTACAATCTTCGATCGTGACTGTCCTGATCTCAGGTAGATCCGGTAGTCGTTCGTAATTTGGTGCGTTCTGAAGGAGCGCCTTTGCTTCTTCAAGATTCAGAAACTCAATTTTTACCTGCCCACCCGCACCTATCATTTTGTTAGCCAGACCCTCAACTTTTCGCAGAGTGGGTGTGTCGGGACGAGCGCCTGCGTATCCCACATAACAGGGCTCGTCTAACCAAGAGTCTGTCGTCTGTATCCTTCTGGAGGTTACTTCGGCTAGGCAGTGGTCGAGCAAGTGCGCAGATGTGTGCCTACGCATAATCAAATACCTGTACGCCCAGTCGATTTCGCATGTAGCTTCACCCTCCATTGGGGTTCCCCGGCTTAGTTTCCCCCAGTGAATGATGATGCCGTTGTGGTAGATTGCTTTCTTCACAACTATCTCATATTCAGCGGAACGGATCAATCCCCGGTCGGATGGCTGTCCTCCTCCCTTAGGGTGGAAGATCGTACGGTCAAGAATCAAGTATGCATGAGTTCGTTTTTCAGGGACAACTTTGAGAACTACGGATTGTTCCAGGCGGGAATTCATTTCACGGAGATAGACCAAATTAGTTCTCGGTTGGCCAGCTGCAATTGCCGCTAGTTCCAAGACTCTCGCGTGGCCCGGGTCTAGGATGATAGTCTGTTCAACGCAACTTCTTGAGCTGTTCCAGCTGACCAAACCATGCGGAGGGCAAAGGTAGGTCTTTCATTGTAACCAGACCGGGTTGCGCGTTTATTACTCGAGGAATGCAGTTCACAACCACTGCGGCGGTTGCAATGTCTCCGTGGACCCCACCCTTGATTGTCAAGCTAATGGGCGGTTGCCCTTCGATCACGATCTCCTCTCGAGGCTCAGGGCAGCCTAAATATGCTTGCAGATTAAGGGTTATTACTCGCTCGCCGCCCACGATGCCCCAAGCAGTCTGATCCACTCCTGCCACCTGTCCAGGCTCGACCCTTGTGTAGTCACTTGTAACAGCTTTCTGCGCAATCTTCGGCTCTATTTGCTCTTCAATTCGGTCAAGCTTCCATCCTAGAGCCGATGCTATCATTGCTATAGACTCTGGAAAGCCCACGTGTTTTATAGTTCCTTCCGCGACTTTCGCTTTGAACTGATCAGGCGACAAACCAGCCCCTATCTTTTTCTGAAAAGGAATCCTTCGAAGCGATGCGTCCTGTATTCTGTTTGATCGGATCTTCTTCACCTCTTGGCAAACCCCAGTACTCGTGATGACTAATGAGTCCATGACAAATCCGGGGTTTACCCCAGTTCCTAAAACGGTTACACCATTCTTGCGCGCTCTTTTGTCGAGCTGTTTTGAAATGTCCGGATGTTTCAAGAAAGGGTACGCAAGCTCTTCGCAGGTCGATATCACGTCTGCCCCAGCATCCATTATCTTCACCAGTTGAGGCATGACATCTTTCAGGTACGATCCCGTCGAATGCAGTACGACATCGGGCCTTACACGAGCTAAGAGACGATCCGCGTTATCGGAAATCTGGAGTCCTAGATGCTTACCAACCGTTAACTCTCCCAGGTCCTTTCCAACCTTATTCTTGTCTATGTCAACAGCGCCCACAAGCTTGATTCCCTTCTTTCGAAGGGTATACTCAACAAGCGTAGCTCCTATTGGACCAACACCGAATTGGACGATTTTTGTTTCCTTCAAGTCGCGTCATCTGGGTGCGTTTCGTCTCACGTGAAACGTTATATGGTTTTGGAAAAGATTTCAACAAAGGTTCCAGCTAACCCAGCCCCCCGATCTAGGGTCTTGTCCACTAACGAGGACTCACCAGACCACGGCCTTCGAGTGAAACTGATAGTCGTCTGCAACTACGGAGGCGAGAACCGCGGCGCAGACCTCAAGAAGCATGGTCAGCCAACGAAACTGATTCAACGAGCCTACGAAACCTGCTGTAGAGGTGTCAGGAGAGGGCCAAGAGGGAATCCAATGTGCTTTTAAGAAAACGGTCGGTATAGGCCGCTCTGATTTACAGTGAATTCGAAGCAAGTTGTAGCAGCAGTCTCAGCGGTTATCCTAGTCGTAATGCTAGTCTACCCTGCCGTATCGACGGGCACTATCTCCGTTTCATTACGTTCCACGGCAATAGGTAAGGCTGATCACGTATACGTTACCATTGATACCATCTGGGCGCACTCAAAAGGGCAGGCGAGCGGCGCAGGATGGAAGGTAGTTTCCAACCAATCTGTGAATGTGGATTTGGTTTCACTTGAGAATTCCACAAGACTTCTAGGAACTGGCCAGATTCCTTCTGGCGACTACGACTCAATCAGGATACAAGTCTCGAACGTAACATGGGTCTTTAACAAGACGACAACAGCCCTCGGGATAGCGTCTCCAGAGATCGACGGTACGCTGGATTTCACAGTCGGCGCAGGCAAAGGTACAAACGTTTTGATCACACTCTCCTCTCAGCAGCAATTGATAGCTAACTCAGAGTACTACACCGGAACCATGAATGCGACGCAAAGCACCTGATTCGTGACAACGCGAATGCAGAAATACTAAACAGCCCGCTATGTAGAGGGGATTCTTGCCTTGGGCGTTGCGGGAAGAGAACAAATCAGTAAGCTGATTCAAACCTACAAATGCATACACCCGTTCGATTACGCATTGTTAGACGGCGACGGCTACGTTCTAACCGTCCGAGACGAAACTACTTTACATTATCTGGAACATCGAAATGTCATATCTTACGAGGTCGTATTCACGCCTCCTAACTATGTATCCCACCTCACTGCCAAGAGCAAGTACGGAAGGATGGGGCTCTCGTTTCTCAATGCTGCAAAAGT
>Ga0181530_10005801_pt1 | contig 12417 bp, 20 predicted proteins | sample PEATcosm2014_Bin_42_FD_119769 | JGI IMG/M metagenome (GOLD analysis project Ga0181530, IMG submission 119769) | Peatland microbial communities from MTU Mesocosm Facility, Houghton, MI, USA - PEATcosm2014_Bin10_60_metaG | ecosystem: Environmental > Terrestrial > Soil > Wetlands > Peat | place... | reverse complement strand
GATAGCCAAGTGTCCTCGCATGTGGCAAGCTGGGCTCATGGCAAAGAGCAAACTGACCGCACGTGAGAAGTCCCGGCAGGAACGCGAACGGGCAAAATCACTCGAAGACCGCTCCCGGCAGTTAATGACGAAAACGGCTCAACTCCAACAAAAGTCCCAGCACGACGATATCCACCAAGCCGCTACGGGAATCGCGAAACAAGATGGCAAGGGGAAGTAGGACGGCGCTGACTGCGGAGATTGTCTGCCCAGACTTCCTGCCGATCACGCTGAGCTTGATCTGTCGGTAGTGGGCGAGGCGTTCTCTGGGGTCGTCCTTTGGAGTTGGCATGGTGGCCTCCGTGTGGGCTAGTCTAAGTACAACCTGCCGCTCTCGCTACAACGGTCTTGGCCTACACTGTTTCGAGCGATTTGGTTTCGAGGTTTTGGTCATGGCACAGCGAATGCCAGCCGTTTTTTTCGGGCACGGGAACCCAATGAACGCACTGCTCCGAAACCCTTACACCGAGCAGTGGACAAAAATCGGCACAAGAATTCCTCGACCGAAGGCCATCCTCTGCCTGTCGGCACATTGGTACATTCAAGATGCCGCCGTGACAGTGAGCACCGCTCCAAGGACAATCCACGACTTCGGCGGGTTCCCGCGAGAACTGTATCAAGTGCAGTATCCAGCGCCCGGCGACCCGGAGCTCGCCCTGCGCATCCAGAGGCTCCTTGCCCCAGTCCCGGTGCGGCTGGACGACCGATGGGGACTCGACCACGGGACGTGGGCGGTGTTGTGCCACGTGTACCCGCAGGCAGACGTTCCCGTGATTCAACTCAGCATTGATGAAACTCAATCATCGTCGTTCCACTACGAAATCGGCAAACGCCTTGCGCCCCTCCGGGAAGAGGGCATCCTCATCATCGGCAGCGGTAACCTCGTCCACAATCTCCACACATACGCATGGGGGCGGCACGCCGTCGAGCCGTATGATTGGGCGGTCTCGTTCGAGAAGAGAGTCCGCGAACTACTGGTCGCAGAGGAGCAGAATCCGCTCATCGACTACGAAAACAAGCTCGGCGAGGAGGCGATGTTGGCTATCCCAACGCCTGACCACTACCTGCCACTTCTGTATGTCATCGGTACCCGCACACCATCGGAGCTTGTCACGTTCCCGGTCGAAGGCGTGGACGGCGGCTCGATTTCAATGCTCGCGGTGCAGGTGGGCGGTTAATGCCAAGTTTTTCCGGCTCGTTCATCTCCCGCCCTCTAAAACGAGCCTCACGAAAGGCCCTAACGATTCGAAGTTAGTGCCTCTTTGCGCATCTTCTTTCGGGCACGCTGTTGCGCCAAAGCTTGCTTCACCCGGCGCTTCGCGCCCGGCTTCAGGTAGAAGGAGTGGCGCTTAACTTCCTTAATGATGTCTTCCGCCTGAACCTTGCGCTTAAAGCGACGGAGGGCGTTTTCTATTGACTCGCCTTCTTGCAGCCGAACTTCTGCCAAACTCACCACCCCCCGACCAGTTCTAATCGGACATAGTTAGAGCTTACTCCCTTTATGTAGCGTTCCGTGAAACCCAACTGCCAGTCGAGCGCCTCCTCGACTACCTTGACGAAATGTTCACGCTTCATCCTTCATTCACTGCCAAGGCACCTACGACAAGCCCCGCCGACCCACCAACCGCTCTTGAGGACTGCCGGAAGCTATGCCGTTGCTGCGTTCGCCGTTCGCCTGCGTGCCCTTTATCTCGCACTCGGCTTGAAGCCAATCGTCCAAATCGTGACCGTCTGTTCTTCCGCGCTGATCGTAAAGTTCATAGGCGCGTAGCTGAATCCGCCGCTCAATCGGGATCAGGACGGTCGGTTTGTCCGACTTCGGTGCGAGTGTGGTCATACCACCCTTGGCGACACGCGGGCGACCATCCTTCTATAAAAAGCTCAGGGCTCCCTCAGGGCAGCCAAAGCCTCAAACCAAACAGCGTCATTGCGACTCGGACTCCCGAGGTGTCTTAGTGTGCTCAGGTTTTCTTAAGGGCAACCCAAGCTTTTCTCTTGGCAGATTTCTACCCGGGTCGCTACTGCGCAACTTGAACTTGGAAGATAAGAAAGGCTACGACCGCGCGGAAATCAGAGCCGCTTGGAGTTGAGCTGGTAGACAGAACAGAAAATGAATCATGCATGAATCCTAGCAGTGTTGGAACAATCATATGAGCAGTAAAGGCGTCGCTCGTTCGGCAGCCCCGGTTTGGGACGGTAATAGAAGTCCTTTCCGCAAAACGGATTCTGGCATACGAATGGACCCACCAGCCGTACCTTGGCGCTACGCTTGCGGCCATCATCGTTTCCATCCAATATGCGTTTTACTGGCTCATGTGACTTCTTGCACGACAGGCAGCGATGGACTCCTTGCCCTATAGCAACCCCACAATCAACGCAAAATCGAAGAGGAATTTCCTTACAAAATTTTTCGATGCAGGTTCGGCAAGTCAGATAACCTTCTTCGGGCGTCCGTCCGCATCCACGCACGCACAACTTCGCGGCCAGCCGTTCGTCCCGGTGTTTCTTGTAAAGTTCATGCTTCCGTTTCTTCAAGCACGTCGGGCAGTACTCTTTGCCGGGGCGGGTCAGGATGACTTCGCAGCCATCACCGAGGCATTTATGAGGAACGAGTGGCATGAGCTTTCCGAACATTATAAGTCTGGGCTGTTCTCTTGCTCTTGGGGTTGGTGTTGCCTTTGAAGGTTCACCGTAGATGACAATGTAGTTGTGCGCGGGTCGGTTGCAGCAGTCCTCGTGCGGCGGCGAAGTGCTCCTCAATGATCTGTTTCCTCCGCGAGAGTCGGTAGCGACCACACATGGACTTCAGGAGTTTGAACCGAGAACTGGCACGGTTTGTCCATTCAATCGTCCGAATTCCCGCGCATATTCAGGGTGACTGAAAGCAAAAGTGACTGTGTTGTCGTCGTGTTGTTTAATTCGCACCGCCCTGTAATCACGCACTAGCCGATTGCACAAAGCTATCAAGATTGCCGCCACAGCAAGAAAGACTACCCAAAACTCCCACGGCTGTACATTTAATGAGACTGCAAACCACAGCGACAAGGCGAATGAGGCTATCACAGCGATCAACAGCAACGCCATATCGAGCTTCTCCCACCGTCCTCGCCTGTCTGCACACTCTTTGCAGAACGGCACCGTTACCCACAGGTACTCCCGTTTGATATAGACAACATAGAAACCCTTTAGCCTGCCTCTTTCTGATCGGACGCGTGAACTGGCGTCTGGCTCTGGTCTCAGGCAGCCGGGGCACAAGCTGGGAAATCGTAAGTTCTGGGACGACGGAACTACAACACGCATCCACTTAGCCATTGAAATACCTCACAAAAATCGACATCCTCCCGCCTGCGCGTACAGCGCCCACCCCGTCCGCCGCGAAAGTCGGTAGCGCTCGCACAGGAGCCTTATCCTTAGCATCAACTCTGGATTTTAACCGAGATGCCGCAAACGACTAGACCTGTGCGGACACGCTTTGGTTCACGGCTCATGTCAAGAGAAGAGAACCTCGACTCGGAGCAGAATTCGTGGGTTTCGGCTACGATTACGAACATGCCAGTTGAGATTGAAGGGCAAAACTTCACAGGATTCTTCGGAGCGAACTTCGATGCTGACCGACTGCGGGCGCTGTCCCACGCTGGAAGGGTTGAGTGGCTCAAGTTTCGCTTCACCTTAGTTTTTCTAACGCCGTTCAAGAAGCTTGTGGAATTGGACAGCGGCGATTGCTATGTGTGGTTGTGTGTCACAAACCTGCTCTGCGGTGCAGTAGAGGCGTTGGCGAGCTTTGAGTTTGCTACAAATGATCCGATGACTGATTTTTCTGGGTTTGTGGACAAATACTTTGGTCCGGACTGGAGGCTGCCTCTCGCTTTGGATGACTTCAGGCCCTTCAGACCTGCCACGAGACCCGAAGACCACTTATACAAATACTTTCGGTGCGGCTTAGAACACAGCTTGGCAATTGAATGGGGAGGGTTGCGCCACCGTGAAGATGGTGCGGTCACGCCCCGGCGTGCCGACGGTACGTCGAGTTACCTCTTCGAGCGCACTGCTGTGGGTAATCAGCGATCTCTGGGAATAGTTCCACGGGAATTCGTGGACGACTTCTATACGGCTGTTGAGAAGTTCTTCCGCGCTGCCGCGACTTGGAAGGTCGGCACGCGAGAGCGAGAGAGTTTCAATCAGCGGTTTGATCAGGTGTTCTTGACTTGCGAAACTCCCAGCCCTTGAAAAACACCAATCGCAAAGCTGGACACGGCAAGTTAATTCAAGAGATCGCCGCCATGAGAGTCGCTTACGACCGGATGACGACGACAATCGAACGCGAGTGGCTAGCTGAAATCATCGCGGGCACCAAGAAGATCGAATATCGCCAGATCAAACCCTATTGGACGAAACGCTTCGAGAAGGTTTCGGTGCCCTTTGAGCTACGCCTGCTCAACGGCATGAATCCTCCAGTCCTAGAGGTCACTGTGTTGATCCGCAAGATCACGAAGGATCGCCGTGCGGGTGAATACCTACTGCACATCAAAAAAGTCTTGGGTTTTAAGCACTGGGACAAGCGGCGCAAGGAACCCAAACAGTGAGTGCAAGGGTCAACAGGCATTCGCCTCAAGCGGTCTCAGGAGTTTGTGATTCGATTTGCCTCCTGTAGCGATAAAGCTCTTTCCCGGTGCAGCCTATCTCGGCTGCCTTCTTGATCCATTCTTCGCCGTGCCCCGGCTCGCCGACCAAGGCGTGCGCAATCTCGTGAAGCATGGTCTGCCGGAACCTGCGACCGATGCGCCAGTCAATCCTAATGACTTTGTTTTCAAAGTCGCACTGCCCCCAGAATCCCCTATCTCCCTCGTTCGGAGCATACAACGCATTCCGCAGGTTCTCGAACGAGATGCACCAGTCGTGCAGACCGTGCTTGTCCAGCAGCGCGTTGCCCTTTAATTCCATCTCTCCGGTCTTGCGGTCCTGTTCAAGAAGAATGCGGGTCACAATTATTCCTTATTGCTCTGATGTGCGCCGCACCGGAAAAGACGCACGATTTGTTTTGAAAAATCGTCAGCAACAGTCGAAAAAAGATATCGGAGGCAGAGAAAAGACTCTATAAGCCCGAACCTGGCTAGCAGAGCGACTTTTGAACTCAATATAAGCCGGGAATGACAGAATTTGTGATGCACAGTCTCCTACCCGAGTAACCATACGAAGGTGGTGGAATACTTTCCGTGACGCTTGGCATCTAAGAGATATCGAAGGAAGACGCATGACTTCACAAGAGATCATCACAGCGGCAAAACAATTAGCCAATGATGCCGACGCTTATTTCAAACAGGATGGCATCGAGGACCGAGCCACGACGCTGCACACGGAAGCTGAGTACAAGTCGCTCTTTGCCCGTCTGAACGACTTAATTGCCGCCTTTAATGATCGGATGCGAATCTGTAATCGTCAGCCGGATCAAAGCCTTAGCGACGCGGCGTGCCAGATTAGTGAGGCGAAATATCAGGTAACACGCGGCAAAAAGAACGTCCTACGCCGTGTCAAGTCTCGCAAGATTCGCGCTTCAGTTAAGAAACGTGCCCAAAACAATCCGTTGTCGCCCACACACATCTACGCCACCGACTTGAAAGCTGAGTATGGCATCACTCCGACGAAGCTTCGCGCACTCGCTGAGCAATACACGCGGACAATGATGACTAAGCTTGGACTCAAATCGCGCACGTGCGACTTTGACTACGACGGCGCAAGCTGGGATCATCATGCCGACGAATTGAAGGCAGGGCACAAGTGCATTTGCAACACACCCGGTGGGCGCGAGGCTGTCCATCCGTTGGGCGGCGGGAAATGGTACGGGCGCAAGTTTTTCATCCGGAAGGATGTGGAGAAAATCTTGAAAGCTGCCCGCCCGAAGGCCGCTTAGATGAAGATCGACGGACGCAAACTTCGTGCTATGTCAAGCCGACCCGCGTGAGCATGATCTCCCGTTTCGTGCGCTCTTCCCGCGACGGCAAAGGAATAACCGCGAGCACTTCCGGGTTATCTGGGTTGTCCATGTGTGCCCTCAAAAAACATCGGTCTCCGATAGACCCGCCGCTTCCGCGAGCGCCCTATGACGTCGGACCAATGACCAAAAATTCTTCTTTCCCCTAGATTTCGAACAGCCCCCAATCGGACCGTACCGGCCGCGAAGGAGCCAAAATCTCATGCGGTCTAGGAGCACCGCGTTTTTCAGTTCAGGTCTTACGTTCATTTTTCTAAGAAATCCTCCACGAAGGCGCTCGCGCCCCGGTTTTGGGTGGAAATCGAGGCATCGCTCACTGAAACCAAAGAACTTGGCTCCAGCGCCAAGAGGAAGATTGCCTTCTATCCTTGATTTTGGAAGTCTGGGAAATGCGACGAACATCATTCAACGTCGCTGAAACTGCGTGCCAGTCGTCCCGGTTCGATCCAGCGTCGGGAGACGCCGAACTGGTTTCGGCAAAAAGGAACCGCGAGTTCCTGTTGCCAGTCAGCACGCGGACCAGAAAAACTAGAAAACCAGACGCGTCTTTTTGCGTCTTTTTGGTTGGTCTGCCATCTTCCCTTTCACCACGGAAACGAAATTAAGCTGTCAACTGTCATTATTACTGTGGGGGTACATATACAACGTATATTTACCGCCTACCTGACTCCTGACAGCAGGAGTCTTACATGCATAGAAACCAAAAGACTTAATCCGCTGTCACTTGGTTGACAGCAGAACCCGATACTGACAGCACAACTGATCTGCTGTCACATGCGCTGTCATTTCTGCTGTCACTGCATTTTCCTTTGCAGCCGGACGAATGGCGTGGCTTTTTTGTGTCCCTCCATCCCTACTCGGACGATGAATCCCTCGCGCTCAAGCGTGGTCTTCGCCTCGGTAACCAGCTTGCCGTACCTCCGGTAAAGATTTGCCTTGTTGCACGCCTCCCGGACGTTGACCAGCAGGTACAGGTCCTGTTCGTCCACGGGGGTCGCAGCGGGCAGATACTCGTACCGTCTGTCGGCTTTGATCTCTTTGTCCTTCTTTTTCGTCCGCGCCTGTTCCTCCCCACGCGCTTCGATGGCGGTGTAGACGGCACTGAGCGCCTCGGCTCCTTGGTTCATTGACAACCCGGCGCGGTATTGGTCGCGGATGCGTAGCTGCCACTCGCCGAACCGCAGCGCCGCCTCGAAGCATTCTTTAGTGATTTCCTGATCACCATTCACGGCTGCCATGACTAACGCACAACGCAACACAATCTCGGTCATTCTTCGCTTCGCCGGGTTACCAGCAGCCCATTTGCTCTTGGCTTCCCAGACCCACGACGGGATGCGCACGGGCTTGGGCTCGATGATGGCAGCGGGTACGTACTTCGGCTGAAAGTCGATATAGTCTCGCGCCCAGCCAAAGACGAACCTATCGCTCAAGCCGGACACCGTCTTGACGCCGAACAGGGTGGAGAACTCGGCGGGTCCCTCGCACTTCACATTGCCGAGGATCGAGAACACCGCATCGGCATTCTGATTCCCCTTCTTGTCCGCCGCGCCAGCCTTGGTATTGTTCCAAAGCTTGTTGAGCAGCGACGGCAGCGCGGAGTTCTGGATGGCACACTTGTTGAGCACAGCGGTGAACTCGTCCTCGACGAGCAGGAACGGCTTGCCGTCGCGCTGGAGCAGGTTGATGAGCCCCCGGTCGGACGATGGGGTCGTTATCGTGTAGGCGTCCTCGGGAAGGAAGATCGAGCGCTTCGCCATGTCCATGCAGGCTGTCTTGCCCCAGCCCACAGGACCGAGCAACCCGACGTAGTGGTTCGGACGCACCCAGCCATCTTGATCCTCGATGCCGAGAGCCGCAGCCCGCGCGAGCAGGCAAACGAACGTGTAGCCTTGCGGCAGGGGCAGCAATGCCTTTGCCATATTCCCTAAGCGTCCATAAAGGATGCGCTCGTCGAAGTCCAGTCCTTCTCCTTGGGCTGTGAGCGCGATGTCGGTTGGTGCTGGCAGCGGATCGGGGTTCAGGTTCTTGGCATGCTCCGCAAACACGTCATCGAACGTCGGCGGCTCGAATCCCGCCCCACCGGAACGCTTGATGTTGCCGATCTCTTCCACTTCTTCCGGCGTGAGTGGGGCTACGCCCAAGATCGCTGCGGCTTTGGCTCTGACCTGCTGTTGGTACCTTTGCCCGGATATGGGCATGCCCGCCGCATCCTTGGCGTGTCCGTTGGACTTGGCTTTCTCGGCAGACCATTTCTTTTGAAAGCAGCTTGCGCAGTAGCCGTCGTTTACGCCGCCGTATACGAGGGGGCTCTTGCCGCAGCGCGTGCAAAGGTTAACGGTGTCGGTTTTCGGATTCGGATTGGTCTCGTTCATGTCAACTCTGCTTTTGTGTCAACTTGCGCCTTGTCGAAGGACGCGTCGGGAAGCGCTACGGGGCTGGTGAGGTTGACGCCAACCAGCCCCCGCTTAGAATCTTCTCGCGAAGACCTCGACATAAATGAATACTGAAGTTCGGGAATTTCTCAGGCTTTCGCTCTCCATCCCTTGCCCCGTGCGATCCCGGCGTTCCTCGCGATGGTCTTGATCTTGTCCACATTAGTCCCGAAGAGCCTAGCGATTTCCTCGTAGGACTCACCCTTGGCGCGGAAAATGTACTCCGCGACCTCGGCGTCCAGCCCCTCGCGCAGGGCCCGCAGCCGCTCCTTGTAGTCGAAAGGTTTCATGACCAAGACACAGGAAGTCAGGAAACTCTGCTAACTGATAAAGGTTTTTCTACTTTCAATATCGTGGGTAGGCGGATGCGGCAAGCGGCAACGCCCCGACGAGTTCAACGTCCGCCAAAAAAGAAAGCCCCGGCGCGAACCGGGGCGTCAAGGAGCTACTCCATGCCAACAACGCTAAAGACTAATACCGCGCACCGCCACGACGGGCGCGTTTGCAAGGACGGACTCTACTTCGCTGGCGACATAGACGATCCGAAGCCGACGCGATGCCCGGATGCCAAGGAAAGCCCACTGCTGCCCTACATCGGGAAGTCGCGTGAGGAACCGGAAAGACCGCGCTCGGGGAAATTGCAAAGACCGCAGTGCGAGTTCAAGGGAGCCGTTCCCCATCCCGCCAGTCCGGCGTACAGGCTGGTCTGGGACCTCCAGTCCGGCACGGTCGCCAAGTGGTCGTGCGCCGCGCACCGTTTCAGCTTCGGCGGCAACCACGGATACTGGGTGAGCCGCGTGGAAGGATATGAGGACAACGGTAATCCGCGCACCCACGAGCTATGCGCCCCGCTCGACCCGCCAACGAAGGGTCGATTGGGTTCGGACGACGAGCCATTGTCGGAAGCGACCTGCGTCGATCCCGAGTGCGGCAATCCCGCCCGGCGCGGCGAGTTCTGCGACGAGTGCCAGTCGCGCTGGGAGAACGGGCAAGCGCCAAAGTCGCTGCCGCCGCAGCCGAAGGTCGCCCCCGCGCCATCAACAGGCGCAGGGGTTTCTGACCCGGCACGGAAGCTGCGGGGTCTGAGGTAAGACGACGCTTTTCTATCTCATCTGTCGGGATACGGGACCCCATGAAGGAAGTGGCTCGGAAGTGCCTGTGGCTTATCAGCAGAATTCGAAGTTTCGGAGGATGCAGCACGGGCGGTGCTAGACGACCTTGCGACAGACGCCTCATCGAGAAGCTCTATACCCGAACATAGTTCATTTCCAAGTGGCGGGAGAGGGATGACAGTGAAGAGCGCAGAACCTTAAGACCCCCTCTTCACGGTCGAATGCCGCCTCGGGATGCGTTTCACGATCCGGCTTGATCCGTTGTTCTTGACGATCACTGCTCCGTGCTACCCGAAGCAAGTGGCGGCAGCCGTCCGTCGCTTCTGCGTAGGTACCTGCCACGTCATCTTTCCTGATTTTTTTCATAGATTTCTCAGTTTCCGGGCGGCGCAATTCGTCTTCTTCATAGCAGTTCCTTTGTGATAACCATCACGAATTTGCTTTCCTTCTCGCAGCACAGTCCGACATAGCCGTTGCCGAAATTGATGGACTCGACATTGTCGGCTGTGCGCCAGATCGCTTGAGCCTCGGCGGACGATAGGTATTTGCCGCCGAATTCCACGTCGTCTAGCGTCGGATAGTTGGATACGCGTCCCTGCGCCGCCGTGAACAGGTCGGTATCGGGATTGAATCCGAGAGCCTGAAACTTGCTGCCCTTTTCGACAAGCCCGTCGAAGAAGGACACCATCTCAGGCGCGTTGTCCATTACTTCTGCGTAGTTGTAAGTTCCCATTATTTTTCCTCTTCCTCGTCCAAGCCCAATCGCAGCAGAAAACTGAAGTCCAGCGCCGTCTGTGAAGCGGATACCGACTGCGGGGTCGGATGATCAAACCCACAGCTTCTAATACTGCGGCTCCAGCTTTCCTATTGGATTCGCGGCGTGCCTCGCGCTGTTCCGCCCGTTGCACGGCTAAGTCGGCGTCGATGACCCGCTGTTCCTGCCGAGCACTGTCCCGCGTCGCCCGAACTAAGGGGCGGCAGCCGTCTGTCGCCTCTGCGTAGGCAGCCACACTGTCTTCTTCCGTGATTTTTTCCATATATTCCTCACTTTCCGGGCGGCGCAATGAGGAACGCCGCCCCTTGTTTTGCCAGCCCTTGGAGGTTGCTGTGCCGCAGCCACTAACTGCGACCTTACTTAATACCCGATCCTCGACGTTTTGGGTGCATTACAGCGCTTCAGGATTGCGCCGATCTGCCCGCAGACGCCGGGAGTCCCCCCAGACCTCCCGATTTTCGTCCGATTTCGCCAGAACGCAGTATTGAGCACTGAAAGTAGGTAGTTGACGTATGGGCTCTAGTGATTTCGATTTTGAGGTGTTAACCTCTGCTGAGTTAGCAGAGCGGTTGAAAGTCAAGGAAAGCTGGGTAGTCGATCAGAGCAAACCGTGTCGTACTCATGATCCGATCCCGGTTTTCAGGCTTGGGAAGCATCGGCGGTATCGCTGGGGCTCCCCGGAGTTGAATGCTTGGCTTGACCGTCGCGCTGGCTACAACACACAGCAACGCAAGGCTGGGTCCTCTCAAAATGGAGGAACCACGTGATGAGAACCCAGCAAGGAAGTCTGTTTAAGTCCCACGGCGCGTGGTACGTGAGGTATCGCGAGCGTGGGAAGAATAACCCGGTTGCCCATCGGCTAGCCAGTCTGACGGAATACCCCAAGAAGAGCGAGGTTATCCCGTTAAAGAACGAGTTCATGGACAGGCTCAATCGGATCGGCTTCACGTCGGAAACCGGGGTCAGCATCGTTGATTTCGTGGAGAACGTTTATTTACCCGCGATTGAAAAGAGGCTGGCTATGAGCACGGTCAAAGGTTACAAGGATTCTTGGCGGTGCCACATCAGAAATCGCGTTAAGGGTCGGGTCAGAGACTTCAGAACCGTGGACGGTGAAAACCTCATGTGGGAGATCGAAGCCGCGAACAAGTCGCTCACTGGCGACTTGGCGCACGGAACGTACAAACACATCAAGGTGACGCTTTCTGCGATGTTCACGTTCGCCAAACGCAAGGGCATCTATGACGGCGTGAACCCAATGACCGGAGTCACGATCCCCAAGGGCAAAAAGCACGGGCGGAAGCGCCTTGCCTACACTCTTGAGGAGGTGGAAAAGCACCTTGAGCTTTTCTCCGGCGCGAAGCCCATCGTCATCCTCACCGAGGATGGCGCGTACACTCCCGAAATCGCTCAGAGTGTCGTCCGGGCGGCTATTGGAGTGGCGGCATTCGCTGGTTTGCGTGAGGGCGAGATTCGGGGGCAATGGTGGGAAGATGACGACGGGGATATTCTCAATATCCGGCGCTCGGTGTGGAGGACTCACCTGAAGGATGAGACCAAAACCCACGAGGATTCTGAGGACCCCGGAGTCGTTCCGATCATCAAGCCTCTGAGGCTCTTGCTCGACGCGATCAAACCGGAGAATGCTTCTGGCTGGATGTTCCCGAATACGATTGGCGGGGCGTTAGATTTGGACAACCTCGCTGACCGCGTGATCAAACCCGTTTTCAAGGCAAATGGGCTGAAGTGGAAGGGCTGGCACGCGTATCGTCGCGGTCTAGCCACGAACCTTCACGAACTCGGAGTGCCGGACAAGGTGATCCAAGCTATCCTGCGCCACGAAGATGTCAGCACAACGCAGAGGAGCTACATCAAGACCGTACCCCAAGTCGTGACGGACGCCATGAAGCAACTGGAAGCAAAAATAGCTCGTGCAGCAGATGTGCAGCAGGTCTCGGTGAACTGATCGGAAGTGCTTGAAAAGATGGAGCCGACGATCAGACTTGAACTGATGACCTGCCGATTACGAATCGGCTGCTCTACCAACTGAGCTACGTCGGCTTCTGGTTT
>Ga0181530_10005799_pt1 | contig 12419 bp, 12 predicted proteins | sample PEATcosm2014_Bin_42_FD_119769 | JGI IMG/M metagenome (GOLD analysis project Ga0181530, IMG submission 119769) | Peatland microbial communities from MTU Mesocosm Facility, Houghton, MI, USA - PEATcosm2014_Bin10_60_metaG | ecosystem: Environmental > Terrestrial > Soil > Wetlands > Peat | place... | reverse complement strand
TCGGCATTCAGAAGCTGACGGAAATAACCGAGCTGATAGAGCAGGGCGACACCGACGAGCGGGAGGTTGAGATCGCTCGCCGACTTCATGTGGTCGCCCGAAAGCACGCCGAGGCCGCCGGAATAAACGGGCATGCATTCGGTGAGTCCGTACTCGGCGGAGAAGTAGGCGATCAGCTTGCCGCCGGGATCGGGCTCATTCGTGCTGACCCTCATATGCAGATCGAAGCGCTGGCAGGCCAGCTGATACTGGGCGATATAGCGGGGGTCGCCGGCGGCGCGCTCCAGGGTGCTCTGCGAGACACGGCCGAGCATAATGACGGGGTTGTAGCCGGATTGCTTCCACAGGGCCGGGTCGAGACGCCGGAAAAGCGCGCGGATGGCGGGCTCCCAGGCCCACAGAATGTTGTAAGCGAGCTCCGACATTCGTGAAAGCTGCGGCGGCAGGGCCGGACGAACGACGAACTCGCGGATTGGCTGGATGTTAAACGGCATTCACGGGCGTAAACGGGTAAAGTGAGTTCGTCTCTTGATTACAGTGTATTCGAAGACGTGGAATTCTCGCCGGTACCATGCCGTTCTCAGAGGATTCGCAAATAGCGATTCTACAAAACGAAGCCAACTTCATGCTTAGGTCCCGCCTTTTCAATCTCTTATCCGGGCTTGGGAGAGCAGGCCGCAGACGGCCCTTGCGCGAGGAGGCGAGACGGCCTTCAGGCGTGATGGGATGTGGGACTTGGCTCCATCGATTCGGTTCGCAATGATTTGACGTTCGGAAGACATGGTTTATCCGATTGGAAGGTAGCACGGCGGGGTTGGGGGATGTTGGTAAGTGGTTTTGTTTGCAATGGAAAATGCCTGTGAACGGGAAGGAATGGGCGGGCGGCGTTGGTTGGGAGGTCTCGCGTTACCGGGTGGGTGGGAATTCTTTGGAGAATGAAGGCGGATCGGTGCGGATGACGGCGGATCGAACGAGCCACGAAGGCAGGTAAATTAGGTGAGCAGATCCGGTGTGTGGTTTCGGTTTCCATGCTGACTGAGGGCTGGGACGCGAATACCGCCACGCACATTCTGGGCGTGCGGGCGTTCGGGACGCAGTTGCCGTGCGCGCAGGAAAAGCGCTTTCTAATCTACGAAAACCGCGGTGACTCTATTGCAGCGATAGCGCCTTCGACCTCAACGCGCTCAACCGTAGCTGGTGCGGCGTGACTGAGTGGATTCAGATATGATATTTCGGAACATCTCGACCCTTCTGAAAACAGCCTCCAGCGCGTGTCTGTCCGCAGGGGTCGCATTCTCCAGCGCTTTGTGTTTCGCCGCCTGCCAGAGCGAATCAGCAGTGACCTTGGCGGAATCCCGGAAATATCGGACCGGGACATGCCGCTCCTCGCAATGCTTCTTCAATTTCCACTCGAACGCGGACCTGGCGTAGTTGAGGGGACGGCGCGTTCGACACGATCCATGCAAAATACGAAGCGTAACTGACGCCGATCCGTGAGAAGCTGAACGCGGCGGTGGAGAAAAGCCGAGAAGAATGGGAAGTCCCGCGCGAGGCGGAATCGAAGTGGTCCGATGCTGCCGTTGCTCTTCGTTCCGAATGGTGGATCGGTCCGCAGTATGGAACTGTGGGGCCGGATCTGGTGAAAGAGGCCGCGAAGGAAGCGGTGCGGGGCGTGGGATTCGATCTGCTGATCGTATGCGGGTTCGCGCTCGATCCGCATGTGGCGGAGGAGACGCGGCGGTACGGGAAGCTGACGGTGCTGACGCCGAGGATGAATCCGGACATGCTGATGGGCGACGGACTGTTGAAGAAGACCGGGGCGGCGAACTTGTTCATGGTGTTTGGGGAGCCGGATCTCGATGTGAGGACAGTGGACGGCGGGCGCATTCAGGTGGAGTTGCGCGGTCTGGATGTGTACGATCCGACCACGCAGGAGATTCGGAATAATTCGACCGATCAGGTGGCCTGCTGGTTCATCGATACGAGTTATAACGGCGAGAGTTTTTTCGTGCGCCATGCGTATTTCACGGGGGCGGATCAGCCTTATGAGCGGTTGCGGAAGGCGCTGAAGGCGGAAGTGGACGAGACGGCGTGGGCGAGTTTGTATAAAACCGTGAGCCGTCCGTTTGAGAGACCCAAGACGGGGAAGATCGCGGTCAAGGTGATCAACCATTACGGGGATGAGGTTTTGAAGGTTTACCGGGTTTGAAGAATGAGAGCGATCTGTCAGTTCGCGGTATCCTTGAATCGAAGGAACTTTCATGGCGTTAACTGCGACGGGCTATGTGAATCAGGGGGCGATCCAGAGCGCGATTCGTGCCGTTGAGAAGGAGTTTTCGCCGCAGGTTGTCCGGATTGTTCACTCTTTTGGCGAAGACCACGCAGGATTCCCCGCGATTTACTTTCGTATTCTCGTGTGCGACGCGGTTGCTCCCGTCGCTCATCTTCAGGGGCTTGCCCGTCGCCTGTCTGTCGCGCTGATGAATCGCGCCAGGACCCACGAAAACGGCTTGAACGCATATTTCAATTACAGGAGCGTTTCGGAACAGGAGAAGCTGCGCGATCCCGATTGGGAATAGGATGCCGTATTCGAGTGAGCTTCTCGATTCGGCCGCTGCGCTTTATCGAGTCGATCCGGAGACGCAGGCCACATTACGGCGAACGGTCTCAACCGCATATTATGCCTTCTTCCATTTCCTGATTGAGGAAACCTGCGCGAATTGGGCGAGGCCGGAACAGCGTGGAAGACTGGCTCGCTGCTTCGATCACAGGCAAATGTCCATTGCGTCCAACCGTCGCGTGGCGGCATACGGAAACGCGCCGGCGGGCTCGACGGAGTTCCATCTCTACTCCGTCGCATCTGCTTTCAGTCAGCTTCAGGAAAACCGCCACATTGCGGATTACGATCTTTCGAAGACATGGTCCAGCGCCGATGTCGCGCTGGAAATCGGTTTGGTGGAGCAGGCGCTGACGAGCTGGGACACGATCCGAAACGAGCAGATCGCGCAGGACTATCTTTTTTCGCTGCTTTTCAGGGAGCGATCATGACCGGCCGCCGAATCGATCAGACAGGTCGTTCCGGAAAGTATTGTAAGATCGCGACATGAGAATCCTTCTCGCGGCTCTTCTGTTTCTCTCGGCCACGGCGTTCGCGGCGTCGAGCCTGTACGATTTTACGCTGCCGGCGCTGAACGGCACGCCCACTTCTCTGGCCGGCTTCAAAGGCAAGGTTGTGCTGGTCGTCAACGTGGCCAGCCAATGCGGATACACACCCCAATACGAGGGCCTTCAGGCGCTCTATGCGAAGTACAGGGACCAGGGCTTCGCGATCGCGGGCTTTCCGGCGAACAATTTCGGCGGGCAGGAGCCAGGCACGAACGAGGAGATCGGCGCCTTCTGCAAATCGAAGTATGGCGTGACGTTTCCAATGTTTTCGAAAATCTCGGTCAAGGGCGGCGATCAGTCGCCGCTTTACCAGTTCCTGACCGATAAGTCGGCGAACCCGAGGACCGGGGGCGAGATTCAGTGGAACTTCACGAAATTTCTGGTGGACCGCACGGGTAAGGTGATCCGGCGATTCGAGCCCGCGGTGGAGCCGCAGTCGAAAGAGCTGGTTTCGGCGGTGGAATCGACGCTGAAGAAGTAGCCTATGCGCGCCTGGCCAGTTTCCGTGCGCCCGGTCTAAGCTTCGAAGAGCACACTCGAGCACGTGACGGCGGCTTCGGCTTTCATCAGCTCCGAAATGTCGACCGTCCGGACGCGGAGCCCTTCTCTGCCGAGTATTTCCCGCGTGTGCGGGAATGACGCAGGCATAATAACGCTGTCTCCAATCCGCAAAATATTGGCGGCGCCGGGTTCATCGGCGGCAACTTCGATCAACTCGTAATCTTGTAAAGGCACGGGATCGAGCCATGCCTTGTTCGCCAGGATCTTACCGTCTCCCATCGGGCAGCAAGCCGATTTCAGATGCAGGCATCCGCGGACTTCCACGGGGCGAACCCGGTAGCCAAACACTTCAATTTCTTTGGCCAACTGCCGGATTGCGGCGGCATTGGTGCGGCTGGACAGTCCGACAAACACGTCGCGCCCGATGCGCATCACATCGCCGCCTTCGAGGGTTGCCGGAGCGAGCATTCCGCGCAGGGGCCGGAACGCCGCAATCGCCTCGGCAAGACTGTCGCTCTCCGCACGCCGGCTCTGGGAACCCATGCGCGTGACGATGGCCACTTCATCGAACACCACGAGGGGGTCCTCGACGAATACCGCGTCGGGCATTTGCGGCTGTTCCGGGAGCGAGATGACGCGAACACCCTGGGCGGCGAGCGATCTTTCGTATTGCTTGTGCTGTTCGATCGCAAGGTCGATATCGATCGCCTGGCGCGCCAGCCACGTCAGTTCGCAGGAGGCGAGAGAACGGCTTACGGCGCGCGTCAGAGCGGTCAGCATGGGTTCAATTTACAACGCTGGAAAGACAAACCGGCCTCCCCGAGGCCCGGATCCGCTGGAAAGCGGGTCCGCAGCCTGGAAAGGCTGCCCCACATTCGGAATAAGAGCAGGAGTACGCCTCCCGCGTCGGCTGTCGCATTCGAGCCGTTGGGGAACACGGCGATCCAAGTAAAGATGCGCGCCGGGCGACCGATGCAGATTTTAATGCTCATAACTCCTCCGATAGTCCGGAACCCGTTGCCATACAGTTAGCGTTCGCGACCAGGAAACGGTGCTACATTGTTGAACGGTGAGAGATAATACATCCGCCACAACGCTGTTACACGCCTGGAGGGAGGGTGATCGTTCCGCTTTGGACCGCCTGGTGCCGCTGGTTTATTCGGAGCTTCGCCGGATGGCGGGCGCGTGCATCCGGAACGAGCGGTCCGCGCAGACGCTGGAGCCAACCGCCCTGGTCCATGAGGCCTATTTGCGACTGGTGGGCACGAGCGACCCGGACTTCACCAACCGCGCCCATTTCCTTGCCATCGCCGCGCGGGTGATGCGCCAGATTCTGGTGAGCCGCGCCCGCGCCCGCAACGCCGACAAGCGAAGCGGCGGCGTCCGCATACCGCTCGAGGAAGACCTCGTTCTGACGGGGCAGAGGGCGTCGCTCGTGCTGGCGCTGGATGACGCACTGATCGAGTTGGAACGGCAGGATCCTGAAAAGGCGCGCATTTTGGAACTGAAGTACTTCGGAGGTTTGAGGGCGGAAGACAGCGCGGCGCTGCTGGAGGTTTCGGTTCACAAAATCAACCGGCAGATGCGGTTGGCCCAGGCATGGCTGCGCCGGGAACTGGAAACGGCATCCCAGGTTGCCGGTGAAGCGTAACTCCCGGCGCGCGCTCATCGAGCAGCGGTCGTGCCCGATCTCCGAAGATTGGGCCGGCGTTTGTGTTAGCATCTTCTGAGGAACTCGCGCAAAACGGGTCGCGTCCACGCCGCCGCTGCGGAAAGTTCCTTCGCTCAATGGCGGCGCGGGACAGCGCCCTTTGCGCTTCGAAGCAACCTACGAACTGGAGGTTTGTATGCAGACAATCGGAATCGGCCTCACCCTCACGCTTCTGGCAGCCGCCGCGGCGGCACAGCAACCGGGCGCGCCCGCGGCCACGAAGACATTTACCTCGGCGGCCGACATCACGGCGCTCATTGCCAAAGCGAAGAGCGAGCGCAAGGAGAACCAGCCTACCGTAACGGAGAACATTCTCCGGGTGGCTCCTTATAACGCCAGCCTCGAGTATCGTACGTCGGTCGGGCCGGCCGCCGTGCACGAAAAAGAGGCGGAGTTCTTCTATGTGATCGACGGTTCGGCGACGATGGTGACGGGCGGCAAGCTCGTCGATGAAAAGCGAAATGGGGACAACCTCACCGGCACGGGAATTGAAGGGGGCACGCCGCGCAGTGTGGCCAAGGGAGACTTCATCGTGGTTCCGGAAAACACCGCACACTGGTTCAGCGCCATCAACCAGACACTGGTACTGATGTCGCTGCACGTGCCGCGGCCGGTTCCCGCCGCACACTGACAACCGGCACATCGCAAGGGAAGATAATATGAAACGCACAATCCTGCCGATCGCCCTGGGAGGTTGCCTGGCCCTGAGTCTGCTGGCCCAGCAACGGTCCTTCTATCAGCAAACGGATATCAAAGGCCAGGAAATCGGCAAGCTCACCGGCGACACTTACTATGCCCGGATGGACGACTATGTTTCGGTATTCATGGTCACTCCCGATGGGATTGTCCTTGTCGAGCCGATCGGCGTGGAATTCGCAACGTGGCTTAAAGCGGAGATGGCGAGCCGATTCCATGTCCCGGTGAAGTATGTGATCTACAGCCATTCGCACTGGGATCATGCTTCCGGCGGCGCTGTGTACGCCGATACGGCCCGCTTCATCGGCCACGAGAACATGCTAAAGAACATTGCGATGCCTCCCGCCGATACGCCGCTGCCGCAGAATGTGCGCGCGCAGGATACAAACGGGAACGGGAAAATCGAAGCATCGGAAGCGCAGGGCAACCTGAAAACGATGTTCAGCCTCTACGACGCCGATAAAGACGGCGCACTGAGCGGCGCCGAGATTGCAAGAGGACCGATCCTGAACGTTCGCGCGCCGGATATCACTTATACCGACCGGCTCAACATCAACATCGGCGGAAAGCGCGTGGAGGTGATTCATCAGCCCACGGGTCACGCGGACGACAACACCATTGTGCGCTTCGTGGACGGCACAAACGTGCTGTTTGCATCCGACTGGATCACGGTCCACCGGTTGCCTTTCGGCCCGATATCGCCGGATGAAATCCCACCGGTCAAAGCGGTCGAGGCGATGGATTTCGAGTATTTCGTGTGCAGCCACGGCAGGTTGGGCAAGAAGTCCGACGTGACCGCGAGTATTCGCTACCGGGAACAGCTCAGGGACGCGGTTGCCAAAGCGATTGCCGAAGGCCAGACGCTGCAGCAGGCGCAGGCGAGCGTCCTGATGGAGGACTACAAGGATTGGGAGTTCTATGCGGCGCAGCGGCCGCAGAACGTAGCCGGCACCTACAGGGCACTTACAAGCAAGCGATAGTCAGGCTGCCGCCAGCTTCATGACGCGCTCGATCTCGAGGAACATGGTGTCGCGATCGATCGGCTTCGACACGTAGCCGTCCATTCCGCCGCTGAGATACTCTTCCCGATCTCCCTTCATCGCATTTGCAGTCAGGGCAATAATGGGCGTATGGCCACCTCGTTCCGCCTCGATACGGCGGAGCGCCATAGCGGCCTCGACCCCACCCATTTGCGGCATCTGGATATCCATCAGAATCAGATCGAACTGCTCCTGGGTGGCGGCCTGCAGGGCTTCACGGCCATCGCCGGCGATATGAACCGACTCGGTGGGGATTCTGGTTTCGAGCAGCGCCAGAATCAGTTCCTGATTGGCGAGGTTGTCCTCGGCCACCAGGATTCGCCGCATGCCGGCCCAGATGGCGCCGTCACCCGTCGAAGATGCGGCGCGCAAGGCGTCCGAAAGCGCGCGCACGGAGTGCGACGTACCCTCCAGCGACGAGTGGAGACCGGTTATCGCCTGCAGGAGGGCCGATTGCGAAACGGGCCACTCGACCGTCGCCTGCACACTCGCTTGTTCCATCCGGCCCAAGCCCTGCCCGCCGCGTGAACCCGGGCCGGCGATCAACACCATGGGCAGGGCGGCCAGGTCGGGGTGCGCCTGAATCTCATGCATGAAACGCCCATCCTGTTCCGCAGCCGCGGCGGCATCGACCAAAACGAATGTAAACGGCCTGCCGACCTTGCACGACCACTTCATCACTTCCACGGCAGCCTCCGGACGGTCGATTGAAGCTGCCTCGATGCCCCAGTTTTCGAGCATCTCCGCCAGACCGGTACGCTGTTCCTGCTCCGGCATGATCACCATTGCGCGCGTCTGCTCCTGAGGGCGGGGACGGGCCTCGGGAGCCGGAATCAGTTGGGCCAGCCCCGCGCGAACGGTAAAAGTAAATGTGCTTCCCCTGCCGGCCTCGCTTTCAACACAGATCCTGCCGCCCATCAATTCCACCAGCTTGCGTGAAATGGAAAGCCCCAGACCGGTTCCTCCGTAGCGACGCGTGGTGGAGCCGTCGGCTTGCCTGAAGGCTTCGAAAATCGTTTCGAGTTTGTCGGGGGGGATTCCGATTCCGCTGTCGGTTACGGAGAATCGCAGGATAACATGGTCCTCCGCCGGTTTTTCCGCCATCGACGCCTTCAGCTCGATTTTTCCCGCGGAAGAGAACTTGATGGCGTTACCAACGAGATTGACGACAACCTGGCCAAGCCGGACGGGATCGCCGACGATCGTTTCCGGAACATCGCGATCGATGTGCACGTTCAGATCGAGGCCCTTCTCCTGGGCGCGGCCGGAAAGGCTCGCGGTCCATCCGCGCATGGATTCCGCAAGCCCGAATTCGACCTGATCGAGATCGAGTTTGTCCGCCTCGATCTTGGAGAAATCCAGGATATCGTTGATGACCGTCAACAGTGCGTCGGCCGAACTCCGCACCATCGAGAGATGGCGTCTTTGACGCGCGTCGAGTTCCGTATCGAGCGTGAGCTGAGTCATGCCGATGATGACGTTCATGGGCGTCCGGATTTCATGACTCATGTTGGCCAGAAACTCACTTTTCAGCCGGGCCGTTTCCTCGGCCTTGTCCCGCGCCGCGGTTAATTCCCGATTTGTCCGGCTCAGCTCCCCCGTTCGCACGGCCACCTGAGTTTCGAGATACTGGTCGCGCGACTCGATTTGTTCCAGCATGGAATTGAATGCGTCGGTCAGGACGCCGAGTTCATCGGACGTTTCCTTGACCGCCCGAACCCCGTAGTTGTTACCGGACGATACTTCCCGAGCCACGTCGGCAAGGTGTTGAATAGGCCGCGAGATGAGGCGCTGCAGGACCGAGGTCGAGAGCAGCCCCAACAGGGCGGCGGCAAACATCACGGCGGCCATGATCGTGCCATTTCGATAGAGGCGCGACTTGACATCCGGCATGTCCGACCTGACGTAGACCGCGCCCAGATTCTCTCCGTCCACCACGATGGAGCGGGAAACCCGAAGGCTGAGCCAATCGAAACGGTGAACGTCTTCGGGGCCATAGCCCTCCATCCCCGCAACCGAAGGAAAGCGGGCGTTGCCGACGCCGGGCCGGACAAAGGTGGCAAATATCTTTCCTCCGGCTCCGTAAATGGCAGCCTCGGCGACTCGTGTTTCAGCTTTCAGGGGGGCCAGAGTTCGTCTCGCGGACTGGGCATCGCCGAAGATAAGCGGGGCCGAACTGTTGACCGCGATCATGTCCGCGACGGATTTCAACTCGGCGGCGACATCGCTCCGATACTGAAGCAGCTGATATCCGATAATCGAGGTTCCAGCCATGGCCAGGGCCATGGAACTGGTCAGCATCCCGGTGAAGATCAGCTTCCGGCGGATCGGCCAGCTGCGAATTCCCGGTACAAAAGCTCCGATCACTGGTGTTTCCCCGGGCCTGCAATAGCCACTTTCAGCAGTTGTGAGCTGATTTTCAATCCGGCGTGTTCGGCGGCGTCCTGGTTGATCTGAAATCTGACCGATTCCTCGACCAGTTGGAATGCGATCATGACTCCCTCCCGAAAGCCACTCTCGCCGTCACACACCGTCAGCACCGGTTTTCCGGCGAGAGCCTGAACGATTTCCCTGACGTGTTTCGATTCGGAACGTTCAATCAGGAGAATTTCACAGCAATCCGCTTCGTTCACCGCGCCGACAGACGTAACCGTGATGGCGCGCCCGTTGACCAGCTTGCCCCGGATGACTTCCGCAAGCGGCGAAGCCAAATCGCCCTGGCCGAGGACGCCGATTCGCACCGATCCCGTGCCGGCGCGCGCGGGCCACTCGACAAAGCGGGCAAAGTTGTAAATATAGGCGGCCTTGATCCGTGTTTCGACCTCGGCGCTGTCGGAAGCATTCGCCGCACCCCGCACCGAAGGGATCGCCGCCGCAACCGTCACAAGAGCAATCACCAGGCTGCGCCACACGGGCCAGCGGGACCGGCAGCGCCCGTTTGTGCGGTTTAGTCTGATCACTGAATCTCTCTCAAATCATTGGCTGCCGTCGCTGTGACCGTTCAGAATTGCCATGTGCTTTTCAGGTAGACTCCGCGATTCACGTAACTATAGGCAGTGAGCAGCTCCGTGGTGCCTTCGAGGTGACGAGCCTGCAACAGGTTCTGTCCCGCCAGGCTCAGGCGCCAGTGACGGCCTGCCTTGTAACCAATGCGGACGTCAAGCCTGGTATATGCGGGAACGAGGACGTTGGGCGACCCAATGTTGGTAACAGGGCTCGCCTCGCTCGTCCAGTACAGAAAGGTATCGAGTTCCCACGACTTCGAGAGATTCACGTACGACTGGAGCCGCCATTTGTTGCGGGATGGTTCCTTTTCATCTCCATACAAGGATCCAGGCGCCGCCGAGCCGCTCACCCACGAATCGATGAGGACGAAGGTATAGCTGCCTTCGAGCTTCCAGTCCGGCAAAACCTGCCACGCAAGCGAAGCCTCCGCTCCCTTCCCGGTCTCCGCCGCGCCATTCGCCGTGTGCGCCGTCTCGAGCAGATAAGGGGCCGGGCCGAACGCCAGGACGGGCTTGCCGACCACGAAGGAGCGGATGTCGGAGTATTGATCGTAGTATGCCGTCAGATCCAATGAGAATGCCTTCGACAGTTGTCCCCGGTAGCCACCCTCAAAATCCTTCACCGATTCCGAGGTGAATGCCGGAGAGCCGACGAAGCTGGCGAGAACCGGTAATCCTCCTGTCGCGGCAGAGGCGGGGACAATGGCGAATGGGGCGTCCACGGCTATTTCGAACAGCGACGGTGTGCGCAGCGAACGCGCGGCCGAAATCCATATGGAATTATGTTTGTCCGGCATCCACAGCAGATTTGCGCTGGGGTCGGATCCCCAGCCGCCGAAGTGGTTGAGTTCGAGTTTCGCGCCCAACGTAAACAGCAGCGAGTCATGGGCAAAATGCATTTCATCCTGGGCGAAAGCGTTGAAATTGGCATACGTCAGGTTTGCCGGCGAGAAGGTTACCTCTCCGGGACTGATGTTGTCGGTGATCAGCCGCTCTCCGCCGCCGGCCGAAAGAATGTGTCTGCCCGCCGTAAAGTCGTACTGAACCGCCGTATCCCACGTGCGGCTCGCCACTTGGGAGGCCTGGGGCTCCGGCCGGTCAGTGTAGTCGTAATAAGACGAGAGCCGGAGTTCTCCGGCAGCGCCGAAGCGCCGGCGCCATTCACCGGTAAGACTGCCTTCCAGCGCATCAAATTGAGACGGGCTCTCGACCGTCCGCTGAGCCGCGACCACGGGGTTGACCCCGATTTCGTTCTCATCACTGCGAAACAGAGCTCCTTCAAGCATCCAGGTGTTGTTGTTTTTCGATCCGTCGAGTCTGAAACCACCCTGAACGCTGCTCCAGCTGTCGCCGGCATTTGCGCCGGACGATTGGCTCAACGAAGCTGGGCTCAGTGCGGCGTTGTCGGAACCGCCGAAGAAACCCCTGTAGTTGGTGGAGCCGATTACGCCGCCCATGCTCACGCTCCCCAGGGCGCGCTCGGAAGTTCCCACGCCGGACGTAATCGTTGTCCCGTGTGTGTCCCGCGAGCTTTTGGTAATGATGTTGATTACACCGAGGACGGCGTTGGCTCCCCAGATGGTGGCGCCGGGGCCGCGAATCACTTCGATCCGCTCGATGTCGTCGAGTAACGGCATGCCCATGTCCCAGTAGACGCCCGAAAACACGGGAGAGTAGATTGACCGGCCATCGATCAGTACGAGCAGCTTGTTGGAATACACGCCGACCGTTCCGCGCACGCTGATCGACCATTGATTCCCGTTGACCTGAGCTACGTCTACGCCGGGAACCAAACGCAGCAGTTCCGGTACGCTGGTCAGGCCGCTGCGGGCGATCTGTTCCTGGGTGATGACGTAGACGGCTCCGGCAACCTGGGAGAGTTTTTGTTCTTTATTGGTAAAGGAAGTGATTTTTACATTCGCCAGTTGGTCTAAACTGAGGTCACTGAAATCCGGCAGATCCGGCGGGTTTCCCCCGAAAGCCAGCGATGCCGCGGCGAGAACGATAATCGGGTGAAGACTTCCGAAGCGCATGCGATTCCCTACACGCTCTTATCGGTGTTTTCCCCGATTGCTTTAGGGCGCAGGGACTTTTCGGTCAGGAAACGTCGGGGAACTGCTTCCGGACGGCTTCGAATTCCCAATCCCCGACGCGATCGAACAGATCGAGGACTGCCGGATCGAACTGGGACCCGGCAACACGATGAATTTCAACCCGAGCGGCGGCCAGAGATTGCGCGGGCCGGTAACAACGATCGCTCGTCAGCGCATCCAGCGTATCGGCTATCGAAAACACCCTGGC
>Ga0181530_10005797_pt1 | contig 12422 bp, 6 predicted proteins | sample PEATcosm2014_Bin_42_FD_119769 | JGI IMG/M metagenome (GOLD analysis project Ga0181530, IMG submission 119769) | Peatland microbial communities from MTU Mesocosm Facility, Houghton, MI, USA - PEATcosm2014_Bin10_60_metaG | ecosystem: Environmental > Terrestrial > Soil > Wetlands > Peat | place... | reverse complement strand
TGCGCGGACGGATCGGATGGCGGAGGCTTACGCGATGGTCAATCTGGTCGAACAAGGATGGGCCAGTCAACAAGAGGTCGCGCGGGCTTTCGCTTGCGCCGCGCGCACGGTGCGACGGCATCAGCGGCGTCTTGAGGAGGGCGGATTGGCTGCCTTGGGACGCACGGGCGGTTATCCCCGTGGACGCGCCCGGTTGGCTACATCACGGGATCGGTTGGTTCAAAGCCTCAAAGCCCGAGGCATTGGCCAGCGCGAAATCGCACGCCGGATGGGTGTCAATGAGAAAGCCATCCGCAATCTCCTTCGGCGCTTGGGTTGGAAGGCCGCGTCCCCTGTTCAGAACCAATTGCCCTTGGAGGCGGCGCCTCCTGCAAACCCAAACCTGTCCGGTTCCATGTCTGTCGCACCCTCTCCCCCGTTGGCCTGGACGCAAAGTGCGGACTCAAACCTGTCCGCTTTTGGTGGCGCCAGCAAAGAGGCTTCCGTAGCCAGCCACGATACCGATCCGGGCAACCGCTGCGCCGACCGCCTGCTGGCGCGTTTGGGTTTGTTGGAGGATGCGCCTCCGCTCTTTGGCTCCGCCACAGCGGTGCCGCGCGCCGGAGTGCTCCTGGCTCTCCCTGTCCTCATCGCCAGCGGCGTTTTCGATTGCGCGCAGCAAATCTACGGCGACCTTGGCCCGGCCTTTTATGGACTGCGCACCAGCTTGCTCACGCTCCTGCTCATGGCGCTCTGGCGCATCAAACGCCCGGAGGGTCTCAAGGAATACTCGCCCCAAGACTTGGGGCGTGTGCTGGGGTTGGACCGGGCGCCGGAAGTCAAAACGCTGCGGCGCAAACTGGCCCGTCTGGCCGCCGCCGGACGGGCTGCCCAGTTCGGCCAAGCTTTGGCCCAACAACGGGTTGCCCTGCGCGGCGCAGCGCTGGGTTTCCTCTACACCGACGGTCATGTGCGGGTTTACCACGGGCAACACGCCTTGCCCAAGGCCCATGTGGCCCGCATGCGTATCTCGCTGCCGGCGACTTCGGACTATTGGGTCAATGATAGTGCGGGCGACCCGCTCTTCGTGGTCACCGCCCAAGCCAATGCCGGCCTGGTCAAAATGCTGCCTGCCATCCTCAATCAAGTGCGGACCCTGGTGGGCAAACGACGCGTCACCGTGGTCTTTGATCGCGGCGGCTACAGTCCCAAACTCTTTCAGCAGATCCTCCTGGCCCGCTTCGATCTGCTCACCTATCGCAAGGGCCGCTATCCCCGCATCCCGCGCAGGCGCTTTCAAACACGACGGACCTGTGGCGGTGGACGCACCGTTGCTTATGTTCTCGCGGACCAAGAGGTGCGGTTGCTCCAGGGCAAACTGCGCCTGCGGCAAGTCACCCGTCTGATGGAAAACGGCCATCAAACACCGATCCTGACCTCCCGGCGGGATTTGGCCGCCGCCCAAGTCGCGTATCGGATGTTTGAGCGCTGGCGGCAAGAAAATTTCTTCAAATACTTAAGGGAAGAATACGCCTTGGATGCGTTGGTCGAATACGCCGCCGTGCCCGACGATCCTACCCGCGAAGTTCCCAACCCGGCGTGGGCCGCGGTCGACGCCCAACTCCGCCAAGCCCACGCCCACCTGGATCGACTCCAAGCCGAATACGGTCTGGAGGCGCTGACCAACCTGGAGCAGATGCGCCGCACCATGCGGGGCTTTAAAATCGCGCAAGGAAAGCTGGGCGGCAAAATCTGGAGTGCGGTGCAGCAGGTGCTGCAACTGGAGAAACGTCGCGCCGCCGTGCCCCGCCGGGTGCCCGTCCAAACCGTCACGGAAGAACCCGTGGTCAAACTGGCTCCGGAACGAAAACACCTCACCAACCTCATCAAGATGGTGGCCTATCAAGCGGAGAGTGACCTGTTGCGGTTAGTCGCGCCTCATTACCGCAGGGCGGGCGACGAAGGTCGAACTCAGATCCAGTCCGCTTTGGCCAGTGCGGCTGATCTGGAAGTCACCCAGAAGGAATTGGGAGTCATCCTGGCGGCGCAAAGTTCGCCGCACCGCACCCGTGCCATTGCGGCGCTTTGCGAGGAACTCAACCAAACGAAAACCGTCTTCCCGGGTTCCACATTGCGCCTGCACTACTCCATTCGGAGCCATCTTGAGGCAAAAAGCGGACATTTTAGTTGACTCCTATGTCAGGAGTTCTGGACTCCCTTGCAGTGGACGGTCAATCCGGCAGGAATGGGCCAGTTGACGGGTATCGCGTCAGTCAAGGGCGATGCCGCGCCGACCAATGAGGCGGAGTTGTATGTGGGCGAAGGCTACACCCTGACCGCCAATCCCGCCTTTAACTGGTGGCTGACCAACTGGCTGACCAACAGCGCCATCGCAGGCACGAACACGACGCTGAAATTCATCATGGAGTCCAATCTGGCGGTGACGGCCAATTTCGCCACCAACCTGTTTGTCGGAATGGCCGCGCGATACGATGGGATTTTCCATCCTTCCTCCCCGGAGCCGGCCACTGTGACCAATTCCGGCCTGATCTATAACCTGGTGCTTGGAACCAATGGCGTCTATAGCGGCAAGATGTATCTGGCGTCAGCAACGCCTTACACGCTCGCTGGCACCTTCAACCGCTCGGGGCAGGCGACGGAAACGATTGATCGAAGCGCGGCTGAGGGCGGCAATGTGACCATGCAGTTGAACATCCCCTGGCAGAGCGTGTTCCGGCAAATCACCGGGTCGGTGCAAGGCACCAATGCGGGCGGTTGGATTTCCACCAATTTGAACTTGTACGCCGCGGCGACCAACACGAACAATTTCCGAGCCTACACCGTGCTCCTGCCGCAGGACACGAATGTAGCGGATGCTCCCCCCAGTTACGGTTACGCGCTGATTACCAATATGGCGAGCATGATACATATCGGCGGCGCATTATCCGACGGCACCTCCTTCTCCTCATTCGTGGAGCCGGTCAACGATCTGGATACATTCCCGGTCTATGCCAGCCTCTATGGCGGCCGGGGCTTGCTGCTCGGACAACTGAGCCTAAACGCCACCGACAACGCCGCTGTGCCCGCGGGCAGTTTGATATGGTTCAAGCCGTCGCTGTCCAAGGTTCTTTACTCCAATGGATTCGCAGCAAGCCTTGACGTGGATGGTTCACCCTGGACCAATTCGGCGGCTGCGCTGGCTGCCTTTACCAACGAGGCGCTGCTGACGTTGTCCGGTGGCGGGCTGGCCTCGAATCTTGTCAGTATGGTGCAGTTGACCTCCTCGAACACTATACGGCGGATCAGCGGCTCGACGAATTTTACCAGCGGCGGCATCAACCCCGCAAACGGACAGTTGACCCTGACTTTTCACAACACCAGCGGGCAGAAAGTCACCGCGTCCGGGACAGTGTTGCAAAACACCAATCTGGGCGGCGGCTTTTTCCTGGGCAATACCAACGCCGGGTCAATCCTCCTGCAACCATAATTGCCTCAATGATGGAAAGCGGGCGACCAGGGCGGCGCATTTCCATGGTGGATATATCCCGGCCGGCCTTTTTAATTGAATATCCATATAAGTCATTGTCCCGCAAAGACTTACGATTATTTCCATGAATATTCCCCGATCAAATTCCGAATTAAATCCAGAAATAATCGAAAATAATGCAATTAAATGCACCGGGAAATTCGGCCGGGGTGTCCAATTTATTCATAAGCCGTTGCAGCAGGGGCACTTAAATATATTTCGAGATTATCCTGCAAGCTGTCCCCTCCGTTGCCGTATTGGGATTTGTCGGTGAACAATTGACCTTTGAATTATGCATCATCACTTACACGCGGGCGGTGGTTTCGTTTTGGTTCTGGTTTTGGCGGCAATGATCGCCTTGGTTATGGCCTTCCGACCAAAAGCGCCTTCGCCGCCGGAAAAATGAAGGCGCTCTTGGGCGGGGTTGGGTAATGGCTGGCGCTGGGCGGGCAGATGCAGCGGGGGAATGGCCAGGCCAATTAATGGCACCCCGGCTCGCAATCATTCCCATTTCGATCCGGGCACGGGTCCGCCGCGGCCAGCACGCCGTAACATCCGGGCGCCTTTCGCCGCCAGAGCGTGCAGCCGCGTCGGTCAAGACGCGCAAAGAATCCATTGCCTGCTTCTCCCAACCGTTAAAGCGCCGCCAGCACTTCCTCCCAGTGCTCCGCGACTTTCACCTTCGGCCAGATCTTCTTGATCTTCCCGTCCGGCCCAATCAAAAACGTCACCCGCGCCGTCCCAACATAATGCACTCCCATAAACGTCCTCGGCCCCCACACCCCATAAGCCTCGACTATCTTTTTGTCCTCATCCGCGAGCAACGTGAATGGCAGCTTGTATTTCTCCACGAATTTGTCGTGCGACTTCGCTTTGTCCGTGCTCACGCCCAAAACGACCGCCCCTTTCTTCCTGAATTCGTCCCAGTGATCCCGAAACGCGCAGGCTTCCCTGGTGCAGCCCGGCGTATTATCCCGGGGGTAAAAATAGAGAATCACGTTCTTTCCCTTGTAATCCGACAGCGAAACCCTCCCGCCGCCATTCGTTGCTGAGGTGAACGCTGGCGCGATGTCGCCTTCCTTCAGTTTCAACCCTATTTGATTTACTTGCAACTTATTTGATTTTCTTATTTGATTTTCTCATATTTTCTGTCTGTACCGTTTCTGTACCTCTTTTTGGATTTTGAGGCCTCCTTTTCGCGTTGGATGTCAGCCGGAGAATCCGCGCCTTTCGAGTCATTTGTGCCGGAACCGATTGAAGAGCCGGCGCGAGTGAAGCTCCGCGATGATTTTGTCAACCGCAGCAGTTGGATCGTCATGCCTTCGGGTAATTGCGTTGATTCTGGGAATGTCCCGGATGTCAATTGGCAAATCCGATTTTGACGGTATTTCATAGTCCTCGATCAAGACAGGAATAATGTGGCGCTGTTCGGCAATTGCGCAGCGAATCTCTGCGCGCAATTCGTCGTCTTCGTCATTAACGCGCTTGGGGTCAAGGGAATCCTGGGACAGAATCAGGATGAAATTCGGCAGGCGCCTGATGAGTTTCAGGATGGCCTTGCGATAGTCCTCTGCTCCGAGGCGAACGGTAACGTCTCGGACACAGCCGTAGCCCCGCTGTTCCAAGGTGGTTGCGATGGCGTCTGCGTAGACATTGCCTTGCCCTTCGTGTCGGCGATAGCCGATTACCGCAACTGGCGGCCACGGCAACCAACGGTTTGCATAGGCTGCCCAAAGCCCTGCCACGGGAGTTTGCGCGAAGGCCAGAATCGCCCAGGACCACCAGCGATGGTATTCCCATTGTGTGTGAACTCCTGCGGCCAAGGCCAACAACATCAAGACGGGCGTCAGCAACAAGGAATAACGCGGGCGGAAACAAAGAAGGAAAGCCACCGCAAAAATGCCCCACCCTGCGATCAGGATGGCCTGCCCCCAAACGCTCCACCGCTCAAGCCAGTCGGATTGCACGAGGTTTTCGTAACTGGTCGCCAGTATTTCGACACCCGGACTGCCGGCACGCGAGTAAGGCGTAGGGTGGAGATCGGGTTCCATTGGGTCGTCGCCCCCGATGAAGACGGCCCGGTCTCGAAACTTGCTCGCATTTTCCGGTCGGAGCGCGTCCGGCAAGAGCACGCTATCAATGGAGCCAGCCGGTCCGTAGTAATCAATCCAGCGTTCCGCGCTTGGGTCTCCGTGAAAGCCACTGATTTGCGCCGCCAGAAGAATCGCGGCATTGGTTTGCCCATCCATTGCGAATAGCCGCCGCGCCACATTGTCCGATGGATTTGGATTCACCGCCAGGATTCCCCAATTCGTCACTGCATCCTTCAGGGTTGAATTCGGGGGCAGAATGGGTCTACCCCTAATCCCAGGCTCCCATCCGGTTTGCTGAATGAACCGGCTGTCGTAAACGCCGCCTAAAATGACCGGCCCGTTTTCGCGAATTGCGCGCGCAAAGAGATCATCCTCGTTCGACCGCGCCAAGTGAAAATCAAAGTCAAAGAAAACCAGACGGGCGCCGGCTTTCTTCAGCGTTTCCAGCAGACCGACGTAAATCCGGCGGTCCGGCGGCATATTCGTTCGCAATGGCGGCGAGAAGGCTTCCGGCTTCAGGTTTCCATTGGGTTGGAAAGCGGCGTTGAGGCAGCTTTGGTTGAAATAGATGATCACTGCGTTCGTGGCCTCCTGATCGGGCCGCAGACGAAACGGCAGATCATAACTTAGATTCTGGAGCGCGGTGTCGGGCAGGGGCAGCAGCAACAGTCCAATCAATGCCGTCAACAGACAACCCAGTACGCGGAACCTCAACTTTACGTGAGTATCTTTCAGCCGAGTCATGCTCCAGTCGTTTACCGCGATGCGCGGACAAGTTCAAGAAGTATCTGCTCGATGCGGCGTTCTTGACTTGCCTTGTTGTTCGTCCTGGGTTCATTTTCGGCATTACAAAATGAAAACCACTGGCTGTTCCACCATCTTCGCTCGTCTTGCCATGCTCGCCCTGCTTGGGCAATGCGCTATGGAACGAGTGTCCGCCGCCGATGCTCCACAGCCTCCCGGATCGGCAATTCTCGTGGCCCCATTGACCAACTCCGAGGTGCAGCATCCCCCCAGTCTGGATTGGGGTCCCGCTTCGACCGATGACCGATACAAAACGCTCCATGTCGGCGACCGTTTGCGCACGCTGGAAAATGGCCGGGCCACCATTCGCCTGGGAGAAAGATCCCTGGTTCATCTGGATCAATTGACTACGGTTCAAATCATCCCTCCGCGGTCCTCCCCGGCCAAGTACGGCTTCAACATCATGTGGGGACTGCTCTATATGTTGCACCGCGAAGACCCTGGCGACCTGGAGGTGCAAACCCTGGCCGTCAACGCCGCTGTCGAGGGCACCGACTTTGCCATTTCTGTGGAGGAAGATGGCACAACGACCATCGCGCTCATTGATGGCCGCGTCCAAATGTCCAATGCCGGGGGAGCCATCACCCTGGTGAGCGGAGAGAAAGGCATGGCCCGGCCCGGCCAGCGGCCCACCAAGACCGCTCTGATTGATGCTGTTAATTCCGTCCAATGGTCGCTTTATTATCCCGGAGTGCTCGATCCCGACGAACTGCGCCTGGAGGCTTCCAGTTCCTTCGCCGCCTCACTGGCGGCCTATCGCAATGGCGGTTTGGTCCCGGCCTTCGCGCTTTGTCCAACGAACATTGACAGCAACAACGCGAATGAACGGCCTTACCGCGCCGCCCTTCTTCTTTCCGCCGGCCAGGTGACCCACTGTGAGGCGATCCTCCAAGCCGAGCCAGACAACCCGATGACTGCGGCGTTGCGCTATGTAATCGCGGCTGTCAAAGGCCAGCAGATTGACAGCGCCGCCACCAATTCCAGTCCCAGCCAATGCCTGGGCTTTTCCTATTATGCGCAGTCGCGGCACGACTTGGAGGGCGCGCTCAAGGCGGCACAACAGGCGGTCTCTCTTTCGGCCAATTTTGGATTTGCCTGGGAACGGGTGGCGGAATTGCAGTTCAGTTTCGGACGGATTGGCGCGGCGCAAGCCGCCTTGAACCGCTCTCTTGGCCTGGCCCCGGCCAACGCGCAAGCCCATGCGCTGCGCGGCTTTCTCCTGGCCGCCGACAACCGTGTCCCGGAGGCCATTGCCGAGTTCGACCTCGCCATTCAACTGGATGCCAATCTGGCCAATGCCTGGCTGGGCCGCGGCCTTTGCCGCATCAAGCGGCGGGAAACACGCCGGGGATTCCAAGACTTGCTCACAGCCGCCATGCTGGAACCCAATCGCTCCCTGTTGCGCAGTTACCTCGGCAAGGCCTTTACCGATGCCGGCGAAGAAACGCGCGCCCGCCAGGAATTGCTGCTCGCCCAACGGCTGGATGCCAACGACCCGACCCCGATGCTCTACCTGGCGCTGCTGGATTCGCAGGAGAACCAAGTTGGGCGCGCCGTGCGGGATTTGGATAAAGCCGTTGATCTAAACACCAACCGGCAAGTCTACCGCTCCAGGCTCTTGTTGGATCAGGACCGCGCGGTGGCCAGCGCCAATCTGGCTTCCGTCTATCGCGATGCCGGCATGACGGATGTAAGCGTGCGAGAGGCTGCGCGGGCGGTGACGGAAGACTACGCGAATGACTCGGCCCATTTGTTTTTGTCCGACAGCTACTACAATTTACTCGACCCAACCCAGTTTAACCTGCGTTACGACACCGCCTGGTTTAACGAATTGCTCCTGGCCAACATCCTGGCGCCGGTGGGCGCGGGCCGCCTTTCCCAGCAAGTTTCCCAGCAGGATTACTCCAAGCTCTTCGAGGCGGACGGCCTGGGCCTGGCCAGTTCCAGTGATGCGCGGACCGATGGAATGTTCCATCAGACAGCTTCCCAGTTCGGCACGTATGGGAACACTGCCTACGGCCTTGACTTGGATTATCACCACAACAACGGCGTTCGCACGAACAACTCTCTCGATAATCTCGATATGGATGCCACCCTCAAGCAGCAGGTCGGGCCCCAGGACACGGCGATGTTGTTGGTCCAATATGAGAATTATCATTCGGGCGACAACTTCCAGTACTATTACCAAACCAACGCGCGGCCATTTTACAAATTCGACGAACAGCAGCAGCCCGAACTGGTCGGCACATGGCATCACGAGTGGGCGCCCGGCGTCCATACCATCCTCTTGCTTGACAGGCTTGTGGACGATCAGCAATTCAGTGATAAAGCCGCGCCGCAACTGCTTTTTCATGAACTCGGGTCCGGTGCCATCAATGAGGCAAGCACGGTGCCCCTGGACGTGAGTTACCAGGAAAAATTCGCAATTTACGGAGCCGAATTGAATCAAATCTGTCAATGGGAGCGCGTTACTTTGTCGGCGGGTGCCCGCTACCAATCCGGCGAATTCCAAACTCAGAACCAATTGTCTAATCCGCTGGCCGGTCTTTCGCGTTTGTTTTCCAAGGCCGGTTACAGCAACGATACGACCGGCCTGTTCCAGCGCGTTTCCGCTTACTCCTATCTGACGGTCGAGCCGCTGGATCATCTCTGGCTCACCGGCGGCGTGGCGGCCGACGATGAAAAATTTCCCTATTACTTTCGCAACCCGCCCATTACTTCGGGGGAAGACACCCGGTCACAACTTGGCCCCAAGGCTGCCCTGGTCTGGAGTCCCATTCCAGAAGCCACCCTGCGCGGCATTTATACCCGCTCCCTGGGCGGTGTCAGTCTCGACGAAAGCTACCGTCTGGAGCCGACCGAACTGGCCGGCTTTCCCCAGGCCTTCCGCAGCCTTATTTCCGAGTCCATCGTCGGTTCGCAATCCGCCCCCACGTTTGACACCCTGGGCGGGGCGCTTGATCTCAAATTGGGGTCCCGCACTTATGCCGGAATCCAGTTCGAGCATCTGGGGTCCGATGTCAACCAGGGCATCGGCGATTTCGATTTGTCCAACGGCATGGCTCCGGCCAGTGTATCCGGCACGGCGGAACTCTTGAACTACACGGAGAACACGTTCGCCGCGAGCCTGAATCAGCTTCTCGGCGACGGTTTCGTTCTCGGCGCCGCCTACAAGCGCACGCAATCGGACTTGGGATATGTGTTTCCCGGCGTGTCGAGCTTGGATGGCACACAGAAGGCGCGCCTTCAGGAAGTGGACAGCTATGTCCTCTTCAACCACCCCTCCGGCTTCTTCGCCCGGGCTGAAATCCATTGGTACGGCCAATCCGATGTCCCTCTCCCCGGAAGCGCGCCCGAACCTGGGGTCGGCTTCTTCCAGGAAAACTTGTTTGCCGGCTGGTTTTTCGCGCACCGGCGCGCGGAACTTCAGTTGGGCATCCTCAATCTATCGGGTGGTGACTACCACTTGGACCCGCTCACCGTCTATCAGGAATTGCCCAGAAAGCGGGTCTTTGAGGGGAGATTCAGCTTCTTGTTCTGATCCATGCCCGTTGCCCGCCAAAGTCCGCGGCTGGACTCAGTGGCCGCCGGCTGTCTGGTTCAAAAATCCCTGCAAACGCTGGATGATCTGTGCCACAACCGGCTGCAGCTTGGCGAACCGCGGGTCGCCCAGCCATTGCTGCGCCACGGCCAACGACTCGGCGTCGCGGCTGACCAACGCCGCGTGATCGGGCGTGGGTGTCGGCGTGAGCAAATTGGGGGAGATCATGAAATTGGCGTTTGGATAAATGCCCGCGAACGTGTTCATTTCCGCCGCGCCAATCTGAGGATTGAGCAGATAGGTTTCCAAAACCTGCCGTTGTTGCGGGTCGCGCACGTCGGCCCGCGCGAAATAGTTGGCGCGCGTCAATTCGCGGCCTTGCATCAAACTTGGGTCCGACTCCAGCGCGGCCAGTTCCGCCGCGGGATTGTTGATGACCAGCCGGTCCAGGGCGAGGTAGGAGGCGTGAGCCACGCCGGGGTTATTCGTCAAACTCACCAGATTGGAGAGCGTGGGCAAGAGACCTGTTCCGCCCAGATACACCGCCACATCGAACGCCTCCAGATAACCCGCCGACGGAGATTGCTGCCACGGCGCGTATTGGAGCATCGCGGCCGCTTTCTCCGCCAACAACTGACGCCCAGCATCGCTGGAGTCGCCCAGCGCCAGATTCCGCAACGCCACCGCCCATTCATCCGGCGAATCCATGCTGGACAAAATCACTCTTGAATACTCGGCGGCGGCGGCGGGATCGAGCCGCCCCAGTTCATCCAGCAAAAAGGTTCGCAGCGTCGGCGCTTCGTCCAGCAGGCCGTTGGACGCGAGTTTGAAATCGAGACGAGTCGGGGTGTCCGTCCTGGCATCCAGGAACTGCTGGATGGCGGCCACCGCCTCGTTGACGGGCATGGCGGCCAGCGACTGGCGCAAGGCTGCCAATTGCTGCCGTGAGGCGGCGGCGTTCGAGGCCGAGCGCAACGCGTCGCAAGCGGCCTGCAGCGCGGAAAGACGGGTCATTGGGGGCGGCGTGGTTTTCGGAGCATTTTGCCCCGGCGCGGAAGGCGCGAACCCTTGGGCTTCCGGCCTGGTTCCGGTTTGACGGCGCGCAAACCACAAGGCCAGCGCCGCCGCAACCGCCACTCCAGCCAAACGGAGCAGGAGCCATTTTGAAGTTGTTCTTGGCGATTTCATGTCCGTTCCGGTTTGCTTTGTTTGATTATTAGCATGGGAGTGGCGGTGTGCAAGTCTTCTCCGGCATGGAAAAAGGATGCCCCGGACCAAACCGCCAGCGCCGCCGCCCAAATTCTCCGGTCGAAAACTGCAAAAATCGTCTTATCACAATTGTTTGCAAAATTGTCTTGCGCTTCCGATCCCGCCGGTGCAATATCGGCCATTATCACGGTTTTGTTGCAAAAAAACTAATATTGCCATGAAATTCCTGAACTTTTTATCAAGTCAGCAAGTCGGAATGAACACTCTCCCAATCGGTCAACCGTTTTGGAGCCATCCTCTGTTTCGTGCTACGACTAGTCAACGGGCGACGAGAAACTCCACCCGGCAGGCCGCCTTGATTTGTGCTGTTGTCTTAGCCTTGTTCGCAACTTGCTCTGCCAGGGCCGAAACTGATGTCTGGTTCGAGAATTTTGGCGATGGGAATGGGAATGAACGCTGGTACGCACAAGACGGTGTTTGGCAAATAGGCTCGCCGACGTTAGGCCCAAGCATCAATTCGCTGGGTTATCGTGCCTATTCAGTCGACGAGTATTGTGCCACGACGGGCTTGAATGGCAATTATCCGGCGTACGCAGACTCGCGTTTGATACGAATCGCATCTTTTGTCGTGCCAGCGACCAACCAATACCCGCGTCTCCGTTTTTGGCAGTGGTTTAGTTTTGCGGGAGCTGCGACGGGCTACCCTTACTATGACCCGTCGGGTTCTTACGGCTACGTCGAAATCACCGAAGGCACCAACGACTGGCAGACGGTTTCCCCGACCTACGTCTTGAGTGGGGCCGGTGTGTGGTCACGCCCATCCATTGATCTAACGGCTTATGCCGGAAAGACGGTGCAGATTGCTTTCCATTTTCACTCGGAATCTCAAACAGCAGTTGGGTGGGATATTGATGATATCGCGCTCGTCACAGGAACACCTGTTTTTAACAATCCGGAGGGATTTGAGTCGGGGGAAGGGGATTGGTCCGCTGAATCCGGGACATGGGAGGTTGGCCCACCAACCAGCGGGCCATCGCCGTCCAGTTACAATTTCAATTCGGTGTCGGGAGTTGGCTGGATATTTGGGGCGAGCAGCGGCATAGATGCCAACAGCGGGACTTTCTACTCCTCCTCCGCACCTGCGCCAAACGGGAGTCCAGAACTCCTGACATAGGAGTCAATTAGAATGTCCGCTTTTTCTCACAAAAGCTGGATGAATGGCGTAGCGCAGGCGCAAGGTCGAGCCGGGAAAGGTGGTTTGGGTTTGGTT
>Ga0181530_10005792_pt1 | contig 12429 bp, 14 predicted proteins | sample PEATcosm2014_Bin_42_FD_119769 | JGI IMG/M metagenome (GOLD analysis project Ga0181530, IMG submission 119769) | Peatland microbial communities from MTU Mesocosm Facility, Houghton, MI, USA - PEATcosm2014_Bin10_60_metaG | ecosystem: Environmental > Terrestrial > Soil > Wetlands > Peat | place... | reverse complement strand
GATTGGTGCGACGTACACGCCAATCACGGGCATGCGCATGCGGATGATTACGACCAGGCCGGCCAGCGCGGTCAGCCACGCCAGGAACACCAGCGATTGGGCGAAGTCGGTCACCGGGACGTTGCCGGCCTGAATCCCGCGCATCAGGAGGTCGCCAGTCTGCATTGCGGCGCCGGCCCCCAGCAGCAGGGTGGCCGAACGCGCGAGGCGGCCGCGCAGTCCGCCCCGCTCCATCGCGAAGCCCGCGGCCGAAAACGCATAGCACACCAATGCGGGTATCAGCCAGATGGTGTTCATCGGATATTCATCGCGATTTGCCCGCGCGGCGATTAGTTGCGGATGATGGGCGATCCAGCGCGGCAGAAGGGAGCGCCGGGTCAAAGCCGAGCTCGGCGAAACTCGCACCGAGGAGGCGGTGGACGGTCGCCTCGGCGGCAGCGAGGTCGGCGCGGTGCAGGCATTCGCGCAAATCCGATCGCACCAGCGCGGTGAGCAGCCGTGTGCGAGCGCCAAGGTCGTGCTCGCGGGCTTGCAGCCATTGGCGCGCCGCCGCGAGTAAATCGATCATCAATTCGTATTCGAGGCCGAAGCGGTCTTCGAGTTCTTCACGGATTTTGCGGGCGAAGGCCGGGCTCGCGCCACCGGTCGAGACGGCGATTTGCAGGCCGCCGCGTTTGATCACAGCCGGTGCGATAAAGCTGCACAGATCGGGAACGTCCGCGACGTTGATCAGCACGCCGCGTGCGCGCGCTTCGGCTGCGGCGGCGCGCTCGGTTTCGACCTTGCCGCTAGCCTCGAAGGCGAGAAACGCGCCTTCCAGATCCCCCGGCCGATAGGTGCGGGCGCGGTGCCGAATCGTGTTGCGCCTGGCCATCGCGGCCAGCCCGGCGGTCAATGACGGGCTGACCACGGTGACCTCGGCGCTTGCGTCGACTAACGAGCGGGTTTTACGCTCGGCGATTTCGCCGCCGCCAATCACGACGCAAGGGCGCCCGCCCGCATCGACAAATATCGGCAAATATCCCATCGGATTCGGATTATCTTAATACAGCGATCTACCAGAAACATCATCGGCGCGGGGTTCTCGCCGGCTGGCGGTGCGGAATATCTTGATCCTGATGCGGCACGCCGCCAACAATTGACGCGGCGCCCAGGCGCAATCTCAGCGGAAGCGATGGAGCGCAGGCGGAGGTATAGATGGGATGAGCGGCGCAAGCATTCGCGCGATCAATCGTACTCGCGGCACGACCCTGTGCCAGCATCTCGAGGACGCTGGCGGTATTGCCGGCCAATCGCGCGGACTGCTCGGGCGCGATGGCCTCGAGTCAGGGCACGGGATGCTGTTTATTCGGGGCCGCTTCGAGCCTTTCATGTGGATGCACATGTTCTTCATGCGCTTCGCGATCGATATCGTATTCCTGGACCGCGACGACCGCGTTGTCCGCATCAGTCATGCGCTCAAGCCGTGGCGCGTGTCGGCGGTGGTTTTCGGCGCCAGCAAAGCACTCGAACTTGAAGCGGGCGCCGCGCTACTCAGCGACACTCGCGAAGGCGATTCGATTGCGTTCGAGTCCACCTAATCGATCGTCCGTTGCTGTGCTGCTAATGTTTCCTCGACGCGACGTTCCGTTGAACGCGAAAGCTTGGGTATGCGCTATAGCCTCCGATCGATTGATGTAAGGCCTTGTGGCGCTTCACAGCAAATTCATAGTCACCCTTTTTAGTGCGGCTCTGTGTGGATTAGTTAGAAAAAGTAACAAAGCTCCAGTAACGTCTACTAGCACAAACGATGCACACGATTCACCGAAGAATTATGTCTTGACTAATCTCGACGCTTACTGTTAAGTAGTGCCGAGGTCGCCAAATTCACCGTCTTCTGACGACGATGAGAGAATCGAGTCAGGCGGCTAAAGGCCTTGGCGTTAGAATGATCGAATAAAGCGCTCATGTAGCGCAGAAGAAAGGAGAACAGCAGCATGTCAGCACCAAGCTCTATGTGAAGAATCGCGAGCGTCTTTCCCGCATGGCCAAGGGCCAGACGATGACGGAATACGCGCTCATTCTGGCGGCGGTCGCGATCGTAGTGTTCATCACGTACGAAGTGATGGGACAGGACATCGGCAAGTTGGTCAACAACGTTGACAGTGCGCTGACCACGACCTGATCGCGGTCCAATAGTTTCGGTGATGATCGCGGCGGGCGCTTCGGCGCCCGCCGCTTTGCGTTTGAGCGGGCGCGGCCGGCACGTTCAGTTCGTCGGCGGCCGGCGAAGTCGATATCGAGTAAACCCCGCTGACAGATGATTTGAGGGGTCAGGAGAGTTCTTTTGCGGTCTAGGCAGTAGAATATAGATTCTCCTCAGCTTTGTTGCGCATTGGCAACATAACGCGCTGCTTTGCTGCACCAGGCCGGGCACACTTTTGGACTAGACTTACTTATATCGGTCTTAATCAGGCTATCTTAGCTGGCACAACACCTGCGACTGGAGACTGTCATCAAGGGAGGCGCGGACCAACCGCGTACCCAAGTACAGCCGTAAAGGCAACGAGGAGGAACTGTAGATGGAAAAGATCACGCGGATGTACCTGAAGGCGCGCGAAATGGGCAAGCGCCTGAGCAAGGGCCAGACGATGACGGAATACGCTCTCATCCTGGCGGCGGTCGCGATCGTTGTGTTCATCACGTACGAAGTGATGGGACAGGACATCGGCAAGCTGGTCAACAACGTTGACAGCGCGCTCACCACGACCTGATGAGTGGGATCGAGCCGGACGGGGTTATTTCCCCGTCCGGCTCCTCGTCAGTGACCCGCCACTGCACTTCAATAAAAGTCGTTTCACCAGTAACGGTTGTGACCAAATACCGGGACGTGGGCTTCCCTCGGCCTCGCTACGGAATCTTTAGACATCCCTCAGTCATTTTAATCGGGCTTTGAACTTGATCCTTCAAGTTTAGCAACGAAGTAATGCTCTTCTCTATCCAAGAATTGTGATGCTTGGATAGTTGATTCCATAGGCCCTTCTGTTGCGCCTCCGCAACGAGTAGTTGCATGGGCGACGGTCTCCGATAAGAGCAGCGTGTGTAAGCATCAGTCAGGGCATATTCTCATCTTGGCGCTAAATGCTTCAGTGAAATCGTGCCTGTAGTGCCGGCTCGCGCCAGCCCAGTGTCTTGAGGGTGGTCGGTCCTGGCGCAGGGACCTGCGATGAGATGGATGCCGGAGGAGACTCGATCAAGATGAAAGCAAAAATACCTCATCGCCGGCGACGGATAGCGGTGATCCTGACTCTGGCAATTCCCGCGTTGATTGGCTCAATCGCCTTCGGCACCGATATCGCGGTGCTCTATATGAATTGGGCGCAATTGCGGAAGAGCATGAATATGGCGGTGGTGGCAGGGGCAGTCTATCTGCCGTCGGATCCGTCGCGGGCGATCAGCACAGCCAGGAGTTATGCTCGAATTTGCGGCATCAGGAATGAGGAGATCGTGGCAACCCTGGTAGGCTCGGATCGTCGCACGATTTCGAAGACGGTAACGCGCAGGATTAGGCTGATTCACTCGATTCCTTGGCTTGAGGCTGGGAAATATCGCGGCGAATTCAACTGCGATGGTACAGGCGATTCCAACTGGAAATGGCTACAAGGCGGATCGGTCGAGCGCGTCGCGTGGGGGTTCCGATCGCGTGGCGGCTGCGTGAACTCTGATTTGCATAACAGTGCCCAATAGAAATTGATTAACGGTTTCAGGAATCAGGTTGACTTAGTATATTCAGAGACGTAGCATCGCATCCAGACACGGCCAGACCGCCGTAGGCATAGCAAAACCTGAGAGAGTTTCGCGATTGACGCCGAGACTGTGCAACTGGAGATTGGGTGCGATACCGCAAATGGAGTGCTATCAGCGATGGACAAAAACGAGCGGTTTCGTAATGATTTCTTAGCGACGGGAGAGTACTCTATGTGGGAGCGTCCCGCCCTATTGTATGTGCGGCTGCTCGGATCGCGCAAAGCGCTAAGACGCGGCCAGACGATGACCGAATACGCGTTGATTCTTGCAGCGGTAGCGCTGGTAGTCTTTGTATTTTATCAGACCATGGGGCAGTCGATCCAAAGCATGGTCGAATGGGGAACGATCCATAACGACCTGCTGAGTTCCTGACGAAAGACCCGGGGGGGGGAAGATGGGTGCCGAGGTTGGGTCAGCCGTTGCGAACGCCGCAACGAGGTTCTGGATTATATCCGTTACTGAAGCAGTCGTAGCGTGTAGTGTCCTCGAGTGTTCGGAAATCCCGTTGAATCGCGCCCTCGCCGCGAGGGTGTCGCGCAGATCCTTTAGTCGCGTTCGAGATAACGAACGCGCGCCATCCCCGCAATTCTTGACAGACGAAATTCACCGGGAGGCGAGATTCTCTCGGTTGAAGACGGACGACTTTCATCGTTCCAGAAGGGGCGATAAAAGGTTTGAATCAGCCGAGAACTGTACGCTTGCTCACGGCGAGCTACAGAGCGTAACTTAGGACACCGGTGAGATAACGTTTCCGGCGATTTCCCGCGAGCGATTTCCGGCCGGCGAATGGGTCGCGAGCGAGGACCGCCCGTCGGGTACGATATGAAACAGAACTATACAACCCCAAAAGCGGCAAGCGTGATGCGCTCGCGGATGAGATCGCTGCGACTTTTTGTCACAAGGCGTGGTCAGGCCGCGGTTGAATTCGCGCTGGTGGCCACGGTCGCGATGATCGTATTGTTCGTCGCGGTGCAGCTCGCACTGATCGGCGAGGACGCGCTCGCGCTGGGGCAGATGAATTACCAGGGTGCGCGCTGGGCGGCGGTCAACACGTGTGCGACGCACGCACAGGTCGTCCAGTACATGCTGTCAGTCGGGTCGCCTTCGGTGACAGAGTCGGGTGGGAGTTGCGGAACTCAGCTAAAATTCATAATCACCGACGATCTGGGAACTGACTCGTCCCCCGGTATTTCGGGATCGACCTGCACGACACCGACGCCAACGTCATGCGCGGGGAGTCCAGCTCCAACCTCGCGAACCTTCGGCAATCCGGTAAAGATACAGGTAAACTTCGACGCCACTAAGGCGATTTTTCTTTACGGTGCCGGTGGGGCTACCAGCAAGCCATGGATGGGCTTGATTAACCTTCCGACAACGCTAACGAGCACAGAGACCGCGATGGCAGAGCAGGGGCGGTCGTTCGTCATTCACTGGTCATTCAAATGTTGACCCGGGTGGCAGGGAGCGGTCCGGGGGGGGGGAGAGGATAGATGAGACGTCCAATTGTTTTCGTCTTGCTCGCTGGTTTCGCCGCGCTGGTGGCCGCCATGGTGGTGTACTCGGCGTTGAAAAAGCGCGAGGCCGAGGTCCAGCAGGCAAAGCTGCAATCGGTGGACATAGTAGTCGCGGCGCACGCGCTCGGAATCGGGACCAAACTCGATCCGTCCTCGGTCAAGACTGCGCGCTGGTCGCGGGATTCGCTTCCGCCCGGGGCGTTCACTGACGCGTCGGGGGTACTCAACAAGTACACGAAGAACAGCTTCGTCGAAAATCAGCCGATCGTCGCAGATTGGCTTTTCAGTGGTGAGAAGAACGCCGGGGTGCTGCCGCTACTGATACCGACCGGGATGCGTGCGCTCTCGGTCCCGGTGGATGAAGTCAGCGACATCGCGGGTTTCGTGCTGCCGCACGCACATGTGGACGTGCTGGTGACAGTCGCGAGCGGGGATAAGCCGCTCACCAAGATTGTACTGCAGGACGTCGAAGTACTGGCTATTGCGCAGGACATCGAGCAGGTCAACGACAAGCCTCAGCCGGTGCACGTGGTGACCATGCTGGTGACTCCGGATCAGGCTGAACGGCTGACCCTGGCCAGTGGGCAGGGCGGCCTGCGCTTGGCATTGAGGAATTACGACGACAAGAACGTGATCGCGACCAATGGCATCACGGTGGCGCAATTGTTGGGTGCGCAACCAGTGGCGGCGCCGATGACCGCCGAACAGCACGTGGTTTACGCCCCGCGGCCTCGCGCCCGCGCGCGACCCAAGCCGGTCAACGTCGAGGTGCTGCGCGACGGCAAGAGCAGCGAGTCGGTTTCCTTTGTCCGTTCGGGCGCGGGCACGGGTGGCGAGTCGATGCAACCAGCCCCATCTGAGCCGGCGGCACCGGCAGGAAATGACGCGGCTGCGCCCGCCGGGGATTCAGGTAGCTCCGACAACTTCGTTCCGGCTGGTTCGTCGATGCCCTTGGGGGCGCCGGCCGCGGCAAATAGATCGGAGAGCGGGAATGCGACAAGCGGCATGGCGACGACAGGCGGGATCGCCGCGGCGGCGGCAACCGAGCCGGTGTTGCTGAATTCAGCAGCGGGGGCAGGATCGTCTGCGCCGGCCGGCGCAGTTGGGGAATCCGCGTACAGCGGCCCCCGGTCCAAGACGATTGACGTTCCGTGAGGACGGCGGGAAGAAGGTTGAGGATAATGAAAATGAAGGCAAGAAGCGGCAGAGGACTAATTGGTTCATTGCTGGGGGGGCTCGGCTTTTTGACGCTTGCGGCAGGTTTGACAGCCGCCTCCGAAGGACGCCAGGTTGCAGTCACGCTCGACGCAGGCGAGACGTATGTGATCAAGGATTTAAGTGCCGGCGCGACGCCCGCAGTCCACGTCGAGGACAATCCGAGCGCGCTCATCGTGAACAGCGGGAAGCCGGGTGAATTGGCGCTGGTAGGTGAGTCAGCCGGGAAATGGAAGATCGACGTTGAAACCGCGGACGGCGAGAAGGTTTCTTACAGAGTTGAAGTCGCCGCGGTCGACAAAGCCGGCAGCGGCGCGAGGGTCACGTCCGAAGCGACGCCCGCGGAGGTCCCCAGTCTCGGAAGTACCGCCGATAAGCCGGTCGTGAGCGCGGCGCTCGATGCTGGCAGCGGCCCGGTCGCGCCGACGATGCCGGCAATGGCGATCGCTCCGATTCGGCCGGTGGCAAGTGCGGCGGCGGACTCGGTGGCGGCGGCGATTACGCCGGCGGCGGCCGCTCCGATGAAGTTAGCGGACGCCTCCTTATCGAGTGCAAGTACATCCGCATCGATGAGCGCAGCGCCGATTGCTGCGGCTAGTGCGCGGGCCGCGGCGCCAGCGACGGCGCCCACGACGCTGGCCGATGCGTCGACGTTGCCGCCCGTGCCGTATAGCGGATCCGCAGCGACGAGCAACGGCCCCACGGCGATCAGCAACGAAACCGAATCTACGGCCACTGGTGATACAATGGGTTCCGGAATGCTGCTGCCGAGCCAGGTGCCACCACAAGGGCAGAGGAGATTCCGGAATAATCTTCCGGCTCCGACGCCGAGCGATGCGGTGAACGGCGGGACCCATTATCTGCCCGACGACGTGGTCGAGTTGTCGGCAGGTTCGTCGGCGATTTACGATTTTCCCCGGCGCATTCGGCGGATCTCGATCGCGGATACGGGGGTAGCGGATCTCCAGGTGGTCAATCCGTTTCAAATCAACCTGGTTGGGCACAAGGAGGGGTTCACGACGCTCGCCGTGTGGGATATCCACGGCCAATATGAGGAGCGGCAGATTCGCGTCGATTCGTTTGGCCGCCAGCAGGTGATGCTCAATGTAATCGTGGCCGAGCTTAACCGCAGCCGCATGGAGGCCCAGGGAATCGACTGGTCGCTGCAATTTTCGAACTACAATTTTTCGATATTGGGCCTGCCCGGCGGTTTGTCGTCGGTCAGTCAAGGATCAGTGCTGCCGCCCAGCGGGATAATTCCGCTGCTGTTGTCCACCAACGTCAACTACGCTCTTGTGGCGGGGGGCCAAGGCGTAAATACTCAGACTTTTTTCAATTTCCTGGAGCAACATAGTCTTGCCAAGGTTCTAGCCGAGCCGCATTTACTGGCAAATTCGGGCGAAAAGGCTGAATTTCTGTCAGGCGGTGAGATTCCAATCGTGCTCGCACAGGCGTTGAATACTTCAATTGTATTCAAGCAGTTCGGCGTCTCGGTGATTTTCGTCCCGACGGTGATCGGGCGCGATGACATCGCGCTGGAAGTCAAGCCGGAAGTCTCGCAACCCGATTTTTCGCTCGGAGTAAATCTGTTTGGATTCACGGTACCGGCGTTCATTACGCGGCGGGCGCAAACCTTCGTTCGGCTCAAGAACAATCAGACGCTGATCATTGCCGGCTTGCTGCTCCGGACCAGGACCTCGCAAATAAACAAGACGCCGTACCTGGGCGACCTTCCATATCTCGGTTATCTGTTCAAAAGGACGACCTATCAGGATCAGCGGAGCGATCTGGTAATGTCGGTGACGCCACAAATCGTATCGCCAATGCCCGGTTTCGGAGAACCGGTGCTCCCAACCGATCACCCGCAATTGACGCAGGGGGATATTGAAACGAAACGGTTGTCCACGGAAGACGCGAGTCGGCCGCGATTTTAGGTAGGTAGGTGCTGATGGCAGCAGGAGTTACTTAGTGCCAGGGATAGGGACAAAGGCTGAGGGCAAGCGTGGCGGCGCGCTTCGCGTGTTGCTGGTTGGCGACGCTGAAGATCGCCGTACCGAAGTGAAGGTCGCGCTCGATGCTCTTGGTGATCCGCTGCTTGAGATAATTGAAGTCGCCCCGGGTGGCGGCGGGTTCAATGGAGGCCCGCCGCCAGACGTTACGATGGTGCTCTTCAACGGCGGCAACGAGGAGGCGTCGCTTAATTTCCTGCAGGCGCAGGCCGAGGCCGCACCGCGCCCGGTGCTGTTCGCATTGGTGCACGAGCGTTCACCGGTGCTGATGCGGCGGATATTGCGGGCCGGGGCCGATGAGCTTTTGTTTCTGCCGCTCGATGCGGGCGACGCTACGCGCGCATTACTCAAAATTAGCGAGACCCGCCGCCGCGCGGAACGCCAGACCGGCGGTGTGATCGTTTCGCTGGTGAGCACGGTCGGCGGCGTCGGGGTCACCAGCCTGGGCGGGAATCTCGCACTGGCGCTACGCTATACGCTCAACAAGCGGGTAGCGGTGGTTGACCTTGATCTGCAAACCGGCGGCATGGGGGTGTTCCTTAACCTCGAGCCCGAGCACACGATTATGCAGTTGTGCGAAGGCGATCGGAAGCTCGACTCGATACAGCTCGAATCGGCGCTGACCAAGCATCCGTCGGGGATTTACCTATTGGCGGCGCCCAAGCGAATCGAGGACAGCGAACTGGTGTCGGATAAGACCATCGGCGCGGTGCTCGATCTGATGCGCCAGCTGTTCGACTTCGTGGTGGTGGATTGCGGCGGTTATATCGATGAGAACGCGGTGGCCGCGTGGGAGCGATCAGATCATCTGTTTTACCTGCTGGATCAATCCATTTCGGCAGCGCGGTGCGCATGGCGCTTCGTCGATCTATTCAGCCGGCTGGGACTGTCGGGTGTCGAGCCGAATTTCATGCTGAGCAAATTCGTTCAGAATCATCCGATTAGCGAGGAGCAGATTACACACACGCTGGGACGTCCGATTTACGCAAAGATTCCACGCGATGAGAAAGTGCTCGAGCGAATGCAACTGCGAGCACAGGATTTATGGCAAGTGGGCTCGGGTTCTCCGCTGGCCCGGGCGGCAGAAGAGTTAGCGCGGCGATTGGCGACAGGCGGCGAGGTGGTGGCGGAGCAAAGCGGCGGTCTGGTTTCACGACTCCTATCTGCTCTGGGCGGACGCGCCTAAAAGGATTTAACCGATTATGAAACTGGTCGAACGGATCTCTTCACAAACGGCGCAAACCGGGCAAACGCCGGCGCGCACCTCGCTGATGAGTGGCAGCCCGCGCCGCCAGCGCGACACGATGGCCGACGGCTTTCAGCAGCTTAAGCTCGCGGTTCACAACCGCCTGTTCGAAACCCTCGACGTGTCGCGGCTCGAAAGCCTCGAACAGAACATGGCCTCGACCAAGGTGACGCAGGCAATCACCGAGATTCTGAACGAGGAAGGGCGCCTGTTGACCGATGCTGATCGCGTGCGCCTGATCGAAGAGATCAAAAACGAACTGCTCGGACTCGGCCCCCTGGAGCCGTTGCTGTGGGACGATGACGTAAGCGACATCCTGGTCAATGGGCCGAACCAGGTTTACGTCGAGCGGCAGGGCAAATTGTATCTGACCGACGTGCGCTTTAACGACGACCAGCATTTGATGCTGATCATCGACCGCATCGTGTCGCAAGTCGGACGGCGCGTTGATGAAGCATCACCGATGGTCGATGCGCGCCTCGCCGACGGTTCGCGTATCAACGCGATCATACCGCCGCTCGCCCTCGACGGTCCGTCACTGTCGATCCGGCGTTTCGGCAAGAAGCGCTACACGGTCGATGATTTGATCGACAAAGAGACCCTGACGCCGGACATGGTCGAATTCATGCAGGCAATCGTCAAGGCCCGGCTTAACGTGCTGGTCTGCGGCGGAACCGGCTCGGGCAAGACCACGATGCTGAACTGCATGTCGTCGTTCATCCCCTCGGACGAGCGCATCGTGACGATCGAAGATTCGGCTGAACTCCTGCTGCAGCAGCCGCATGTGGTAAGGCTCGAAACGCGGCCACCCAACGTCGAAGGAAAGGGCGAAGTGACGCAGCGTGAGCTGGTCAAGAACTGCCTGCGCATGCGCCCCGACCGCATCATCGTCGGCGAGGTTCGTGGCGGTGAAGTCTTCGACATGCTCCAGGCGATGTCGACCGGTCACGACGGCTCGATCGCGACGGTCCATGCGAATACCCCACGCGACGCGATCCAGCGGCTCGAGATGATGATGCTGCTGTCGGGCGCATCGATACCGCAGCGCGCGATGCGTCAACAGGTTGCCTCCGCACTCAACATGATCATGCACGTGAGCCGCCTTTCCGACGGCACGCGTAAGATGATGAAGATCTCCGAGATTACCGGCATGGAAGGCGAGATGGTCATGATGCAGGACCTGTTCGAATTCAAGCGCACCGGTATTGGTCAGGGCGGTAAGGTCCTGGGCCAGTTCCGTTTCACCGGAATCCGCTCGATGTACACCGATCGCGTAGCCGCCGCCGGTTACCGCATCGATCTCCAGCCGAATCAATCGCGGTGAGGTGAGGCCATGGATTTTTTCTACGCAAGCGGCATTTTTGCCCTGGTCTTCATCGGGGCGCTGATCATCATGACCATGAGGGGTAGCGAGTCGGATCAGAAGCAGAATCTGATTCGGCGGATGGCGCGACCCGACGAGGACGTCGATGTCGACATCACGCGCAGGACGCGGGTGCGCGAATCGGGCCAGCTTCTGTCGATTCTGTGGAAGCTGAACATTCTGCGCAAACTCGAAGAGAACATGTGGCAGGCCGGCATCTACATGCGCGTCTCGGAGATGATGCTGATCGTCTTGCTGATGTTTTTTGCCGGCCTGTTCCTCGGACAGGCGCTATGGCACGACTTGCTCTTTGCGGTGGGCTTCGGCTTCGCTTTCGGATTACTGCCGATAATCTACATCCGATTTCGTCGGACACGGCGCATGCGGGCCTTTATCACGCAACTTCCATTCGCGCTGGATCTGATGAAGTCTTCGCTCGAAGCGGGCCATTCGCTAAACCGCGGTTTGCAGGTGGTGGTCCAGGAATTCAGCGATCCGCTGGGCAGTGAATTTCGCACCGTGCTCGAACAGACGCGAATCGGTTTGCCGCTGCCGCGAGCGCTCGAGGATATGCTCAAGCGCGTGCCCGAGGACGACCTGCGCTTGCTGGTGGTGGCGGTAAAGGTTCAGACGGATGTCGGTTCGAGCCTCGCGGGAATCGTTGGCCGCCTCGCCGAAATCGTGCGCACGCGCCAGCGCCTGCGTCTGCAGATTCGCGCCCTGACGGCACAATCCCGGATGGGCGGTATGATCGTGGGCTCGCTGCCGATCGTCGTGCTAGCCGCGTTCAGCCTGGTCCAGCCAGGTTATGCAGCGGTGCTGTTCACCGATCCTACCGGCCAGAAGATCCTGAAGACGGCGATTATTCTGGACGGACTTGCGTTCATCACGATCCGACGACTGTTGAAGCTGAAATACTAGCGATCACGCGGGAGCTACTGCGATGTCATCGTCAATATTTGTCAGTCTCTGCGTGTTCAGCCTGCTCGGCGCCGGCGGAATCGCGATCTACGTGGCCCTCTACGGCAGCCATCGCGTGCTTGAAGAACGCTTCGCCGATCTGGCAGTGAAGATTCGCGCTTCCCAAGGAGTGTTTGAAGACGAGGATAATCACGACGAGAGTCTGGGCCGGATGCTCTTCAAGTGGGCCTCGTCGCGGGTGCCGGCGCCCGATCTCGAATCTCCGTCCGGTGAGAAGCTCGCCGAGACCCTTCAACATGCCGGGTTCATGGGCAGCACTGCCGCCCATGCCTTCCAGGTGTTTCGCGTAATGGCGGCGATAGCCTTCGGCTTGAT
>Ga0181530_10005789_pt1 | contig 12431 bp, 10 predicted proteins | sample PEATcosm2014_Bin_42_FD_119769 | JGI IMG/M metagenome (GOLD analysis project Ga0181530, IMG submission 119769) | Peatland microbial communities from MTU Mesocosm Facility, Houghton, MI, USA - PEATcosm2014_Bin10_60_metaG | ecosystem: Environmental > Terrestrial > Soil > Wetlands > Peat | place... | reverse complement strand
GACTTTCGAGGAGAGATTTCACTGCGGCCCGAAAGTCGGAATCGTCGTCGATCAGGAGCACCTTTGCAGGCATCGGAGCCTCCTTCCCGCCAGGCGACAGTGCCCAACCCGCAAAACCGGGCATCGCCCGACTCAATTATAGGATATGAAGATCTTAAAGTGAAGCGGTAGTCAAACGGGGTAGTCAAACGGCCGGTCAGAACGTGTGGGTCTCAGCCACGAGACACTCCCAGCAGACTGGGGAGTGAGTTGCCAGGATGCGCGGGATATCTTCGGCCGGAACGTTCCTCCATTCGACAAGCCGCAGATCGGGGCTCATCACGCACGGCTTGTGGCGCCATGGGTCAATCCGCGTTAGTGTTTTTCCACAGCAGGCACATGCTTTGGCCTCATACCACTTCGACAGGATGGTCGCCACCAGGCATTCCTCCGGCGCCGCTTCAATATCCTGCAAGCACGCCCGATTGCAACGCTCCCGCTCGCGCCATCGGGAGCAATCGACGAGGCGCAGCTTTGGCCGGCTGAAGCCAGGGGTGACGGCGATGCGCCACGCCGCCAGTTTCACGGCGGCGGACTGCCCGGTTCCCGGGCAGCCGATGATCCGCGTGCCGCGGAATCTCAGATAAAGGCGCGCCACCCGCCACGAGCCCAGAGCGACCAAGCCCAGGAGGAGCGTCGTTAAAAGAACATCACTCATCACCGGCATACCAGCTCCTGCGCCGTTCCCCGATCGCCCGCGAAGAACTTCATATCAACTCCTGCAGCACCCGGTCCAGGATTGACGGCATGCGGCCGTCAACGGCAGGCGACAACTCTGTTCGGGTCACAGCCGACGAGATGGAAATTCCCAGGAGCCGGACAGGCGCGGCGACCATCATCTTCAGAAGCTGGATCGCCTGGACGGCGGAAAGGTGGTGCGCATGCTCCTGGCGGCTGTCCATTTCGGAAAAGTTCTCACCAAACACCAAGACGCTTCCCGGTGGCGCATCGTCCTGAATGGCGTCGATGAAAATTACGCGGCTTCGGCCTTCCATCTGCCCGCCGCATCGGAGCAGGTCCGTTCCGCCGCACATCACTTCCACGCTTTCGGGCAGTCTTGGGTCGCCCGCCAGACGTTCCGCCACATGCCACCCCACCCCGTCATCGCCCATCAACGGATTGCCGAGACCGATCACGAGTGTTGGTTTCATCGTCTGCGCACAAGGTGTACCGAGCAGGAGATGCAGGGATCGTAGGCCCGGGCGATCATCTGCAGCCGCCTCCCCATCACCGCTTCATCGCGGTCCGTGCACTGCTCCACCGCCCGGCGAAAATGCGTTTCCATGCTGGCGGCGTTCAGGGCGGTCGGCGTGATCACGTCCGCCGCGGTGATCCGGCCGTCCGCATCATAGGTGTAACTGTGGATGAGCAGTCCGCGGGGAGCTTCCGTGATCGCGGTGCCGGTTCCAGCGCGGGGATGAATCTCGACGGGCCGCTCATCCTTGACGCCAGTCTGCAGAAGCTCCTCGATGATCGCCAATGCCCGCTCCACGTCACCGATCAGCTCCAGAGCCTGGGCCTTGTTGTTGTCCATGGGATTGTCGGCGGGCAACTGGAGCTTGAGGCGTTTCATCGCCTCCGCCGGCCTTCCGGTAAGGCGCTGCGGGTTGACGGTCAGCCGCGCCAGCGAGCCGACCATAAACGGCTTTCCGCGGAAGCTGCTGTGCTTGGCGGTCGAGTGCTGGACAGCCACCTCATTCGTCAGCGTCCGATAGTCGGCGGCCCGCACCATGGTCCGGTCCCCATTGGATGCAACCATGACTTCATCGCCGGCATAGTAGCTGTCGAGGCCCGGCGAGCGCAACGCCGCGTAGATCGTATCGGAGTGGCAAAACTCAGCTTCGGGAAGCGATGCCATGATATCGATCACGGCCTCCAAGTCCGCCATTCCCTGCGTCGCGGCGCTCCGCAGTTCGATCAACTGGTCGAGGGTGGGCGCCTTGCCGAAACCTCCCGGGACGGCATTCACCGGATGGATGGCTCGCCCTCCGATGGTCTCCTGGATCAGGTTGCCCAGCTTCTTGAGCCCCAATCCCAGCGTGACCGCGCCCGGGTTGTCCGCCGCCAGCGCGATGGCGCTCGGATAATTCAGGTAGTCCGGTATGGCCAGCAGAAAGAGGTGCAGCGCGTGGCTTTCAATGCTCTCGCCAAGGTATAGCAGTTCGCGGAGCAACTCGGTCTGTGGGCTTATGCGGACCTGGAACGCATTTTCGGTGGCCTTCAGAGAGGTGAGCGAATGCGCCACTGAGCAGATGGCGCAAATGCGGGATAGGATCGGCGCCACTTCCTGGTAGCTCTTCCCACGGACCAGCGGCTCCAACAGCCGCGCGCCTTCGAACACGTCGAAGCGCACGCTTCCGACCTTATCGCCTTCCATTTCGACGGTGATGCCCCCGTGGCCTTCCACCCGGGCCAGGTGCTCGATGACGATCCTGCTCATTGTGCAACTCCCTCGGGCGCAAAAGTACGCAGCCGGGCCGCCATGCGCTCTCTATCCAGGCCCTTCTCCTCCAACATCGCCAGCAGGGATGACCGATTGGCATCGCCCACCGGACCGCGGCAACCCACGCACGGGACCCTCAGGTCCGGGCATCGCGCCTTGCATCCGGCCGCCGTGATGGGCCCGCAGCAGAGTTCGCCGCGCTCGATCAAGAGGCAGTTGTTCTCGAGCATGCGGCACTCGGTGCAAACCGGGTACTCGGGATAGAGCGGGGCGTCTCCATTCAATAGATTGCCGATGGCGGAAAGGAAGTGCTCCTTCTCGATGGGGCATCCGGTGATGTTGAGATCCACCTTCACGACTTCGTGCAGCGCCTGGGCGGGCGCGGAATCGTAATTCAGTCCCGTCTCGCCATAAACCTCCTCGAGAAGTTTCCGGCGATCGGCGCCGCGATCCATCGCCGCAACCCCGCCCCACACCGCACAGGTGCCGAGGGCCACCAGGGTGGTTGCCCGGGCGCGAATCTTCCGCAGCCTCTCGGCATCCCGCTGGCTGACCACCGCGCCTTCGACCAGGGCGATATCCAGGGGACAGGCGGCATCGTTCGCCGAAGAAGCCATCAGGAAGTCGCGGACATCCACCAGGGCCACGATGTCCAGAAGGCGGTCCTCGCAATTCAGGATCGCGAGCTGATCTCCCGCACAGCCCGTGAGCCCGAAGATTCCCACTGCAGGCTTGTTCATCAGATCATCTCCGGCAGGTTGATGGCATCCCAATAGGTGAAGATCGGCCCTTGCAGGCACGTGTACTTGTAACCGATGCTGCAGTGGCCGCACTTGCCGACGCCGCACCTCATACGCCGTTCGAGCGACATCAGGATGCGGTTTTTGGGAAAACTGAGCGCCAGTAACTTCTGCAAAATGAATTTGTAGACCACCGGCGGCCCGCACACGGCCGCATAGGTCCGCAGCGGATCGATTCTGGCGTAGTCGAACAAAGTGGGCAGCAGGCCAACGTGGTTTTTCCACGTCCCCAAAGGATCCGCGTCCACCGTCAGCAGGCAGTTCATGTCGGTTCGATCCACCAGGGCCAGGAGTTCCTCCCGGAACAGCATGTCTTCGGGCCGCTTCGTGCCATACATCAAGGTGATGTTATTGAACCTGTCCCGGTGATCGAGCGCGTACCACAGCAACGACCGCAAGGGCGCCATTCCCAGACCTCCCGCCGCCAATAGCAGGTCGTTGCCCGCCATTTCCTGTATGGGATAGCCATTGCCGTAGGGTCCGCGCACGCCCACCAGATCGTTCGTGCCCAGCCGGTAAAGCGCGCTGGTGACGCGCCCGACGCGCCGCACGCAGACCTCCAGGACCCCGGGACGCGAGGGCGAAGAGGAAATCGAGATGGGCATCTCGCCGGCGCCGGGAACGCTGAGCATGATGAACTGGCCCGGCTGGTGCCGGAACGTGTGCGCCAGGTGCTCTTCCAAAAAGCGCAGCGTGAAGAGGTGGTTGTTTTCCGCCATCTTGTAAATGCGCACGATCCTCGCCATGTGCGGCTGGTAAGGATTGTCGCTCAGGACGGGGTGACGGGTTGCGACTTCATCGGCTAGCAACATCTTGAACCCTCCGCAGCCGGTCGAGCACCTGCACGACATCGATGTTGACCGGGCAAGCGCTGATGCATCGTCCGCAGCCCACGCAGCTCGGCCGCCCGTATTCCGCCACGAAACCGCGCTGCTTGTGGTAGAAACGGAATTTGATGCGGCTGGCGCGCGGCCCGCGGAAGTTTTCCCCGCTGGCCACCTGCGCGTGATTGGCGAACAGGCACGAATCCCAGGACCGCGTGCGTGTGCCGGCGCGCGATCCCAGTTCCACATCGTCGGCTACATCGTAGCAGTAGCAGGTTGGGCAAACCATGCTGCAACTGCCGCACGAAAGGCACTTCTCGCCCAACTCCTGCCAGATCTCGCTCTGGTATTCCATCTCGAAGATTTCGGGAAGGTCGCGGATCTCCACTTCTAGTTGGAAGGCGCGCCGCTTGTTCCAGGAGCGCCGCTTGTACTCGTCTATATCCGCGCTGGTCACCGCTTCGAAGAGGTTGCCGCTGGCCAGCACCATATCGTCGCCTAGAGCGGTACCCACCAGTGCCTGGTAATAGCCGCCGGTATCGAAGAAGAACAGATCGAAACCGTGCTCGACAAAGTCCGCCCGCATGGAGCGGCAGAAGCACTGCTTATCCGGCACGCAATCAATCCCGATGATGGCAATGTTCTTCCGCCGCGCCTGGTAGTACGGGTCGTTGTACTTTCCGGCGAACACGCGGTCCAGAATGTTGATGGCGTAGACGTCGCAGGCGTGTACGCCGAACAGAATGATCCGCTGATTCAGTCCTTCCGTGCAGGGCACGAACCCCTCGTCCGGGCGATAGCGGAGGAGCGCTTCCCGTGACGGGAGAAAGTACTTCTTGGGCGGGAGGATGGTACGGTCGTATTCGAGCCGGGCCTCCGACCAGCGGGCAAGCCGCCTGAAAACGTACTTGCCGTCCTGCTCGACCGGCGCATGCAGTTCGCCAAACTGCTGGACGACCGACGCGAAAAGATCTAACCTTTCCTTGCGGAGCTTAAGGATCTTCACAGTGGCCTCCTTGCCTCCGGGGACCGGCCCTAAAAAGATTATAGGATATTTAACCATTAAATAATAGAAGCGCGGCAAACTTCGCCAGCATGAACGTCCGCATCACGGCCGTTCGAAAGCTGGCGGTCGGGGCCGCCGACAATCGCATCCGCGTCAAGCTGCAAAATGGTTATGTCTTCACAGCCTCCGGAACGGCGCCATTCTCTCTATGGCACACTGCAGACGGGACTTACTTATGGCCGATATGGCGTAAGCCGCATGGGGCGCGCATCGGGTTCGAACAGGAGCGGCTGGCGGCGAGGCCAGGCGCGCAGCAACTCCCGATCTTCATCGGCGCCGAGATCGCGCGCCCACACGATACGGGCCGCGTCTGGATCGGCGGCGTTCCAGACCCACTCCTCCTGGAAAATGTGGAGCGGAGAGTAGCGCACAAAGACCAGCAGCTTGCCGGGAATTTCCGCGAGCTGCCGGTTGACGGCGATACGGCGCTCGGGATTGCCGTGGTTGATACCGGTCCAGGTTTCGTAGGGCCGTATGTCCTGGGAGATCGCGGACGGCTCGAATAGGTGCACGCCATACCAAAACAGGAAATGGGCCGCGCATAAGAAGAAGATGATGCCGGCCACTTCGAGACCCACGGGCCGCCCGCGCAGGCTCCAGCGCGAGATTCGCTCCAGGCCGGCGACGCTCACCAGCACGAACAGGCAAGTGGCGGCGGCGATGTAGTGGACCTGGAAGGCGGGAAAGAAATTGGTTCCGAGCGCGAACAGCGCCAGCGTGAAAGCCACCCACGCAAAGCGGTATTCGCGCAACGCCGTGAGGAAGGCCAGCAGCGCCAGGTAGAGCGGCGGCAGGAGATAAAAACGGTAATAGCGGACGCGGTATTCCAGGCGCTCGAGAAAGGTCCGCAGGGTCTCACCGCGCGCCGGACGGAAGGAAACCTGCATCCGGTAATCGAGCTGCTGTTGCGGCGTGAGGGGCAGGTGGGGAACCGGATTCGGTTGCACGGTGAGCGAAGTGGGCACGCCGTACTGGTATTGGCTGAGGGTGTAGGGCAGCGTGGTCCAACTGCCGGTCACCTGCTGGTTTTGCGCGAGCGTGAGAACGATGGCGGGCACCACGACGCAGGCCGCGACCAGCGCGGCTTTGCCGAGTTCAACTGCGCCGAGCGGCCGCCATCCGGCCCGCCGGCGGAGGTCTGGCAGGAAGAAGGCCACTACCGCGATCAACAGAAAGATGGATTCGTAGGGGCGGGTCAGCAGATGGATGGCGAGGCCTACGCCGAGCAGCACGGCATCCTTGCGGCGGCCGTCGAGCAGCCGCGGCAGTGCGCCAAAGACCAGGCAACCGGCGGCGGCGGCGGGCATGCCTCCCCAGTAGCTGTTCATCCACCCGCTCAGCGGGCCGAATTCCATGATGGCCAGTGCGGCGCCGGCCAGCGACCAGGCGGGCGACGTCCAGCCGCGCAGCATCCAGTAACAGAGCGGGCAGAAGGCGGCGGCGGCCAGAAGCACGCCGGCCCAGGGATGGCCGAAAATGCTCCAGCCGAGCGCCAGAAAGATGCCCTGGCCGAGCGGGTAGATGGAACTGTAGCTGGGTTGCTGAAGCACGAAGAAGGTTTCGAAGAACCGGTGCATGGGGAGCATGGGGTTGGCCAGCCGGAAGTGGCGCAGGGTGTCGGCTACCAGGAGGTGGCTGAACTCGTCATAGACGTCCGGCGTGGGCGCGGGATGATGAGGCAGCAGGAGCAAGCGGAGTGCAATGGGCAGGGCGGCCAGGAGCGCCATGGACCAGAAGGTGCGCCCGGCGAGTTTGCGGAGGCGCGGCTCAATGCGCGGCCGCCATACCAGCGCCAACGCTACCATGAGGGCCGCCAGGAGCAACTCGAGGTAATCGGCTGCGCCGAACCCGATGGGGTTTTCGAGCGGCAGAAAGGAGCGAAAAAAATCGGCCATGCGATTTCTCTATTTTCGCAGAGGGAAGCCAGCGCTAGACGGCTGCACCTCTGGTAAAATGGAAGTTAGTCTCCCCAAAACAAAGCTCATGAAATTTGGCGTCATTGTTTTTCCCGGAAGCAATTGCGACCACGACGCTTTCCACGCAGTCACCACCAACCTCGGCCAAAAAGCGGAATATATCTGGCACGATTCGCCGAGTCTGGGCGACATCGATGCGGTGATTCTGCCGGGCGGTTTCGCGTACGGCGATTATCTGCGTTGCGGGGCGATTGCCAGGTTTTCACCGGTGATGGGCGCGGTCGGCAAATTCGCGGCGGCCGGGGGCCTGGTGATGGGCATCTGCAACGGTTTTCAGATCCTGGTGGAAGCCGGGCTGCTGCCGGGCGCGCTGATTCGCAACCGCGGCCTCAAGTTCGTCTGCCGGGAAGTTCGCCTGCGGACCGAGACGGTGCACTCGCCGTTCACCAGCGCGGCGCAAGAAGGACAGATTCTGCGGATGCCCATCGCTCACGGGGAAGGGTGCTATTTCGCCGACGGCCGGACGCTGGATGAATTGGACGCCGAAGACCGCGTGCTGTTCCGCTACGTGGGCAATCCGAACGGATCGCTGGGCGACATTGCCGGGATTCTGAACCGCGAGCGCAACGTGATGGGCATGATGCCGCACCCGGAACGCGCATCCGACCCGCTGATGGGCTCGACCGATGGGCTGACGATTTTCCAATCGGTGCTGGATGCGGTGGTGCGGGCATGACGGCGCACGCGCCCGAAGTGATCGCGCAACATCAACTGACGGCGGACGAGTATGGGAAGATCGTCGCCATCCTGGGACGGGAGCCCAGCTACACGGAGCTGGGCATCTTCAGCGTGATGTGGAGCGAGCATTGTTCCTACAAGAGCTCGCGGCTGCATTTGAAGAAGCTGCCGACGCGGGGACGCCTGGTGGTGCAGGGCCCCGGGGAGAACGCGGGAATTATCGATATCGGCGGCGGCTACGTGATCGCGTTCAAGATCGAATCGCACAACCACCCCAGCTTTATCGAGCCGTTTCAGGGCGCGGCCACGGGGGTCGGCGGCATCCTGCGGGATATCTTCACGATGGGCGCGCGGCCCATCGCGGTGCTGGATTCGCTGCGCTTCGGGCGGCTGGACGACCCCGCCACGGGCGCGCGCAACCGCCGTATTCTGGGCGGCGTGGTGGCGGGCATCGCGCACTACGGCAACTGCTTCGGCGTGCCGACGGTGGGCGGCGAGTGCAGTTTCGAGCCGTGTTACGACGGCAACCCGCTGGTGAACGTCTTCGCGCTGGGGATCTGCAGGAAGGAAGAAGTTTTCTACGCCAAGGCGGCCGGCGCCGGGAATCCGGTGATTTATGTGGGGGCGCGCACGGGGCGCGACGGCATTCACGGCGCGTCCATGGCCAGCGCGGAATTCACCGAAGAAGCCAAGCAGAAACGGCCCAACGTGCAGGTGGGCGATCCGTTTATGGAGAAACTGCTGCTGGAAGCCTGCATAGAAGCTATGAAAACCGGCGCCATCGTGGGCATCCAGGACATGGGAGCGGCGGGGCTGACGTGTTCCACGTGCGAAATGGGCAGCCGTGGAGGAGTGGGCATCGAGATCGAGCTGGACCGCGTGCCGCAGCGCGAGACCGGCATGACGCCCTACGAGATCATGCTTTCGGAATCGCAGGAGCGCATGCTGCTGGTGGCAGAGAAGGGCCGCGAAGAGGAAGTCTACCGGGTGTTCCGCAAGTGGGGCCTGGAGGCCGCGGAGATCGGCGTGGTGACCGAGGACGGAAAACTGCGGGTGCGGCATCATGGCGTGGTGGTGGCGGAGATTCCGAACCGCGAGCTGGCCGACGAAGCGCCGCTCTACGACCGGCCGCACACGCACCCGCCGCGCGCCGGCTTGATTCCCGACCTTCCGGTGTCGAAGGTGCAGCGCACGCTTCCCACGCTTCTCGGCTCGCTGGACATCTGCTCCAAACGCTGGATCTGGGAGCAGTACGATTACCAGGTGCGCACCAACACGGTGGCGGGCCCGGAACGCACGGACGCGGCGATTGTGCGGATCAAGGAGACGGGCACGTCGATCGCCATCTCGCTCGACGGCAACGGCCGCTACTGCTTCCTTTCGCCGCGGGAAGGCGCGAAGCTGGCGGTGGCGGAATGCTGCCGCAATCTCTCCACCGTGGGGGCGCGCCCGGTGGCGGCCACCAACTGTCTGAATTTCGGCAACCCGGAGCGTCCCGAGATTATGGCGCAACTGGTGGAAGCCATCGAAGGCATGGCGGAAGCCTGCGCCTTCTTCGACACGCCGATCACCGGCGGCAACGTCAGCCTGTACAACGAAACATTGGGCGAAGGGATCTATCCGACGCCGGTGCTGGGAATTGTGGGAACGCTCAAGACTGCCGAGCCGGTGACCATTCCGTTCAAGAATGCGGGCCGCACGGTGATGCTGCTGGGCGGCATCGGCGAATGCGACGACATTCGCTTCGGCGGCACGCAATACGCCAAGGAGATGGTCAAGCAACTGTGGGGGCTGCCGCCGGCGCTGGACCTGGAGCGGGAGCGGCGGGTGCAGTTCGCGATTCGCAAGATCATCGCCGAGGGCCTGGCGGAATCGGCGCACGACCTGAGCGATGGAGGCCTGGCGGTGGCGCTGGCGGAATGCTCCTTCGGGCCGAACGAAGTCGGGGCGCTGATCGACCTCGATTCCGACCTGCGGCCGGAGATGCTGGCGTTCCACGAAGCGCCTTCGCGCATCCTGATTTCCACCGAATTCCCCAAGAAAGTGGCGGCCATCGCGGAGAAGTATGAAATCGAAGCGCCGGTTGTAGGGGTTACAATCGAGAAGGGGATCGAAATCCGCCAGCGCACCATCACGCTGGGCGCCTGGGAAATCGGGGCGCTGAAGACAGCCTACGCGCAGGCCTTCGAATCACATGTTCGATAAGTTTCACGAGGAATGCGGAGTGGTGGCGATCTACGGCCACCCGGAAGCGTCCAAGCTGGCGTACCTGGGGCTGTACGCGTTGCAGCATCGCGGACAAGAGAGCGCCGGCATCTGCACCAGCGACGGGGAGCGGGTTTATTCCCACAAGTCGATGGGGCACGTGGCCGATATTTTCACCAGCCAGGTGCTGGCTGGGTTGCCCGGCGAACTGGCGATCGGGCACACGCGTTATTCCACCGCTGGCGATACGGTGCTGCTGAATGCCCAACCTTTCTCGGTCGAGTGCAACAAGGGCAAAGTTGCCGTGGCGCACAACGGCAACATCACCAATGCGATGGAATTGCGGGCGGAGCTGGGCCGCGAGGGCGCCATCTTCCAGGCATCCAGCGATACCGAAGTGATCCTTCATCTGGTGGCGCACTCCTCGGAACGCACGCTGGCGGCGGCGCTACGCGATGCGCTGCTGCAACTGGAAGGCGCGTTTTCGCTGGTGTTTCTGGCGCAAGACCGCATCATGGTGGCGCGCGATCCGCACGGCTTCCGGCCGCTGGCGGTGGGGGAGATGGAGATTTCGGGCGGGCGCAAATGCTATGTGTTCGCATCGGAAACCTGCGCCTTCGACCTGATTGGCGCGGCGTATCTGCACGACGTGGACCCGGGCGAGATGGTGATTGCGGGACCGGAAGGCATCACGCGGGAGCGTTGGGCGCCGGAGCAGGATCGGGCGCAATGCGTGTTCGAGCACGTTTATTTTTCGCGGCCCGACTCGATGGTCTTCGGACGCTCGGTGGAGGAATCGCGGGAAGCGATGGGCCGGCTGCTGGCGCGGGAACATCCGGCCGATGCCGACCTGGTGGTGCCGGTTCCCGATTCGGGAGTGGCCGCCGCCATCGGGTACGCCGACGAATCGGGCCTGCCGTTCCGCCATGCCCTGATCCGCAATCATTACGTAGGCCGCACGTTCATCGAGCCCTCGCAGGCGATTCGCGATTTCGGCGTCAAGCTGAAACTCAATCCGATCCGGCACCTGCTGCAAGGCCGGCGGGTGGTGCTGGTGGACGATTCCATCGTGCGCGGCACCACCAGCCGGAAAATTGTGCGCATGGTGCGGCAGGCCGGGGCGCGCGAAGTGCATCTGCGCATCTCCTGCCCGCCGACGATTTCCCCGTGCTTCTATGGCGTGGATACTCCGAACCGCAGCGAACTGATTGCCTACAACCACAAGGTGGAGGAGATCCGCCGTTTCGTGGAGGCCGATTCGCTGGGCTACCTGTCGCTGGGTTCCCTGCGCAAGGCGGTGGCCGACGACAAGCATGAGTATTGCTACTCCTGCTACACCGGCGACTACCCCACCGAACTGGTCAACATCGAAGCGTTGATCGGCGCCCGGCAGAAGGGGCACTAGCAGGTTTACGAGCAAGGCTTAGCCGCCATTGGCAAAGCGGGCACAGCTATCCAATTCCAAAGACGGGAATTGGTAGCAGTCCCCGTTTTGCGGATTTACACTAGAAACGTGACTCTATCTATCGACGGGTATCGACTCACGATTGGCGAAACGTGCGCGGTGGCGCGCGCGCGGACGGCCGCGGTCACGCTGGCGCCGGCGGCCGTGTTGCGCATGAACGCATCCCGCCGACTCATTGACCGGCTGGCCGCCGGAGAGGAGCCGATCTACGCGGTGAATACCGGCGTGGGCCTGCTGGCCAACGTGCGCATCGCGCGCGACGAACTCGAACAGCTCCAGCGCAACGTGATCCGCTCGCATTGCGCGGGGGTAGGCGACCCGCTCGACCGGGCAGTGGTGCGCGCCATGATGCTGATCCGCGCCAACGTGCTGGCGATGGGCTTCTCGGGGATTCGCCCGCTGGTGGCGGAGCGGCTGTGCGATCTGCTCAACCGCGGCGTGACCCCGGTGGTGCCCTCGCAAGGAAGCGTGGGAGCATCCGGGGACCTGGCGCCGCTCTCGCATATGGCCGTGGTGTTGATGGGCGAAGGCGAAGCGGAATTTGAAGGCACCGTGCTCGATGGCGGCGAAGCGTTGCGCCGCGCGGGGATCGAACCTATCACGCTGCATGCCAAAGAAGGCATCAGCCTGATCAATGGCACGCAGGCCATGCTGGCCGTCGGCTGCCTGGAACTGGAAGCCATTCAGGGGCTGGTGGATTCCGCGGACGTGATTTGCGCCCTGACACTAGATGGGTTGCGCGGCACGCCGCGGGCCTTCGACGAGCGCATTCACGCCTCGCGCCCACACCCCGGGCAGACGGAAAGCGCGGCGCGGCTGCGGCGTCTGCTGGAAGGGAGCGAAATCCGCCAGTCGCATATCGCTTGCCGGCGGGTGCAGGACGCCTACTCGCTGCGCTGCGCTCCGCAGGTGCACGGAGCGGTACGCGATACGCT
>Ga0181530_10005785_pt1 | contig 12449 bp, 8 predicted proteins | sample PEATcosm2014_Bin_42_FD_119769 | JGI IMG/M metagenome (GOLD analysis project Ga0181530, IMG submission 119769) | Peatland microbial communities from MTU Mesocosm Facility, Houghton, MI, USA - PEATcosm2014_Bin10_60_metaG | ecosystem: Environmental > Terrestrial > Soil > Wetlands > Peat | place... | reverse complement strand
TCTATCACCTGATGCTGGCGGCCACCGAGCTTTACCCCGAGATTCCCACCGTATTGCACCTCGACCACGGTAATAGCGTGGACACTTGCAAATCGGCGATTGCCATGGGGTTCACGAGCGTCATGATGGACGGCTCGCTGATGCCGGACGGCAAGACGCCGTCAACGTTCGAGTATAACGTTTCGGCAACGCGTGAAGTTGTGGAAATGGCGCATGCCAAGGGCGTCACCGTAGAAGGCGAGATCGGCTGCCTGGGCGGCATTGAGGACGGCCATGGCGCGGGCCTGGATGGACTCAGCCACCTTACCGACCCCGTTCAGGCGGTCGAGTTCGTCGGGCAGACGGGAGTGGACGCACTGGCCATCGCCATTGGCACCAGCCACGGCGCCTACAAATTCACCAAGAAACCCACGGGAGAAACACTCAAAATGGACCGCCTCATCGAAATCCACAAGAGGCTGCCCAGCACCCACCTGGTGATGCATGGGTCGTCGAGCGTCCCAAAAGACTTGCAGGATATCATCAACCAGTACGGCGGCAAGCTGAAGCCGACGTGGGGCGTGCCCGTCGAGGAAATACAGCTCGGCATCAAGAATGGCGTGCGTAAGATCAATGTGGATACGGATAACCGTCTGGCCATTACCGGCGCTATCCGCAAAGTCTTTTGGGAGAAGCCGGAAGAGTTCGATCCGCGCAGCTACCTGAAGCCCGCGCGTGAGGCGATGAAGAAGGTCGTGGCATTGCGCATGACGCAATTCGGCCAGGCGGGCCACGTCGGCGATTATGCTCCCATCGCGCTTGAAGAAATGGCCAAGAGATATAAAGGGAACGGCGTGCCAACGGCTGAGAGCGGCAGCTAGAGGCTAGCGCGTAACGCAGACCTGCTTCCCTGGGTCTGCACTACCCCCAATAATAGCGGGCGGCGCATACATAGAATCCCATGCGAGCGCCGCCCCTCAAATCTACTGTTGCGGTGGCGCCGGTGGCTGCCCGCCCGGCGCGTGACCCTCCATGCGGCCGCGCCTGTGTTGTTGCATTTCGTCAAACTGTTTCTTCTGGTCGTCGTTCAGCACGTCGCGAATCTTGCCGTTGCTCTCCTCCATGATGCTCTTCATCTTCCCCATCCTGTCTTCTCGGGACAGCGAGGTGTCTGAACGGAGGCTTTCCATCTTCTTTTGACGGTCCTCCAGAATCGGCTTAATCGAAGTCTTCTGATCGTCAGTTAGCTTCAGCGCCTTGTCCAGTCTCTGAACTTCCTCGTCCGGACTCATGCGATGGCGCTGGCCCATTTGCCCGCCCGGTGGCGGCCCAGGCTCTTGCGCGTTGGCGCCCAACGCCACACCCAAAACGAGCAATCCACTTGCTACAACGGTCAGGAACCGTTTGTCCATTGTCACTTCCTCCTCTCAGAATGATCGTACATCAAATGAGGACGTATTGTCGTCCTCTTAGGTTGCACCTCCCGTCTGGACGCCCGCAATTCCTGAGACCCTGAGTGCCGCCCGGGCGCATCGCAGCGGGATTGAAAACACACCACTTGGCGAAGTTCCGCGGCACGGCAACCCTGGTTAAGAATAAGCAATCTAATAGGCTTAATGTCCGCGGCGACGCGGGCATTTCTGTTCAGTTCGTAAGATGGCAAGCAGGGCTGCCTTCGCAAACCGCGACGCCACAGCGCCATTGCCGGTTGGCGATGGACGATTGACGATGGATTGACGATGGCCGATTGTCGATTGCCGATTGCACCTGTCATTCTGAGCGAAGCGAAGGATCTCGGCAGTTGGTTTTGGATGCTTCGCACAGCGGAGATTCTTCGCTTCGCTCAGAATGACAAGAGAGGGTTGCCCAATCGGCAATCGACAATCGTCAATTTCTCTTCAGCGATGCGCGAGTACCTGCCGAATGCGTCGTGTGCCGTCGATGTTGGGGCTGAGGTCGTTCTTTTAAGGAGCTCAAGCTCCAGAATGCGGGGTCCTCAACTCCCAGTTTCCATGCGGCAAAGCCTCGCAGGTGAAACTCCTCCATCAGCCCCAATTTAGCTTCCAGGCTCCGGCTATTCTCGTACCAGCCGGTATGCACGCCGTCGGCATCGCTGTACTGAAACCAGGGCGTACGCCAGCGTTCATCCCAAAGTCCGTCGAGGCTGAAATGGTCCATACGATTGCGGGCGTCCGCGAAACTGAGGGTGTGGGCTGAGATTGCGTCGCCGTTCGTTATCCATTCCCTGCCGTAAAAGGGGATACCGAGAAGGAGCTTCTGGCTGGGAACGCGCCGCGTGGCGTACTCCAGCGCGGCCTTCACCCAATCGTAGCCCGCCACCGGCCCGGGAGGCGTGGCGTTGCTGTGGTGGTCGTAGGTCATCAAGGAGATGAAATCGACTACCCGGCCGAGGGCGCGAAAGTCGTAGGGGGCGCCCCACTCGCCGCTGTGAAATTCATGCCTCGGATTAAGATCGGGATAGACATCGGAGAAACGAGGGACCACGGCAATGCTGAGCAGGCGGCCTTCACTGTGCAGCCGCGCCGCCACGCGCTGCACAAACCGGGTGTAGTAAGCTTTGTCCGCGGGGGCGATATATTCGAGGTCAAGCTGCCAGCCGACGAAATCATAGCGCTCGGCAAGACGGGCCAGGTTAGTCACAGCTCGCTGCTGCGCCTTGAGGCTGCGCAGGAGCGCCCTCGCCGCACCCCGGTCAAAGCCCGGATTGACGACCAAGGGCATCACCGCAACCCCGGCGCGCCTCGCGGCTTCAAGCACCACGGGGGGGACTTCTCCCTCCACCGCGCCCCCCTCATCCACCGCAAACGACTGGGGAGCAACCAGGGTCATCTGGGCAACATGCTCCGCGAGGGACTCGAGACCCACTGGGCCGGGCGCATAGTAGTACATCGCCAAAGGGCTGGCGCCCAATACCTGCCCTCGCGCCTTGACCAGCTCCGGGTCGAGCTTCACGGCAGGCTTTGCGGCGGCGCGCGACGGCCGGCTGGCTGCCAAGTTGGGCAATATCACAACTATTAATATTATGATCACAGTAAAGCGGCTTGCAATCAATCGCATATCCAAGAATTCCTTATCAGTTGGGCACGGCGCCCCAGCCGTGAATGGTTCCAGATCGTACGTGGCCAAACGAATTCTAACACAGTCCTGGAACGCCGCGATTCCAAATTCGCGGTTCACCACTGAGACACCGAGGCACAGAGAGCTCAAAGTAAGGGCCCTTCTCAGTGCCTCAGCGCCTCTGTGGTTGATTTCTTCACACGCTCTCCCGCCCGCGCCACATCAGGGGGATTGCCCCCACCGCCGTTTCCAGATGCTCCAAACGAAGTACGCGGGGACGCCGCTGCCGACCAGCGCCACGCTCCACATTGCGTCCGGCCACTGATGGTGCAACGTGTTCGCCAGCACCACGACCGAGAGGCCAACAAAGATTGCAGGTACGATTGGGTATCCCCAGGTGCGGTAGGGGCGTTCCAGTCCGGGTTCGCGGCGGCGCAGGATGAAGATCCCCGCGGTCACCAGGGCGTAAAAGAGATACTCGGCGAAGATCACCTTGGTGAAGAGGCCTTCGTACTGGCCGGTCAGGGCGAAAAGACCGGCGATGACGCTTTGGGCCGCAATGGCCGCCGCCGGGGTGCGAAAGCGCGGATGCACACCGGCCAGGAATTGCGGGAAAAGTCCGTCGCGCGCCTGAGCGTAGGGAACCCGCGACCCCGAGAGGATGGAACCATTCAGCGCCGCAAAGCTCGAGATCATGACGCCGACGGCGATGAAGGCGCCGCCGGCCCTGCCCATGAACTGCCGGGCGGTATCGGCGGCGACGGTATTGGTAGATGCGATATGGTCAGGAGTCAAAACATAGAAGTAGGCAATGTTAACCAATACATAAACAGCGATCACCAGCAGCGTGCCCAGGATCAGAGCGATGGGCATATTGCGCTGCGGGCGCTCCACCTCGCCGGCCACCATGCTCAGGTTGTTCCAGCCGTCGTAGGCCCACAGCGCGGCGACGGTGGCCGCGCCGAAGGTGGCCAGCAGGCCGCCCTGCGCCCCGATCTGGACGTGGGTCCGGAAGTGCGCGAACGAACCGTGGCCCAGCGCCAGGCCGAACACAATGATGATGAACAGCACGAGCAGTTTGGCGGCGGTAAAGAAGGTCTGAGTGCGCCCGCTGCGGCGCACTCCCAGAATGTTCAAGCCGGACAGAAGCAGCACCAGAATCGCCGCGCCCACTTGCCCGCCGGTCAATTGCAGCCTCAGGGAATGACCCGCGATTTGCAGGGGCGCTTCCCAGAGCGCTTGCTTCAGTCCGGGGAAAAAGTACGCGAGGTAGAGAAAGAAGCCGGCGGCGATGGTGGCAATCGATCCGCTCTTCGCCACCACAAACTGCGTCCAGCCGTAAAGGAAGCCCGCCGCCGGTCCGTAGGCCCGATGCATGTAAACGTATTCGCCGCCGGCCTGGGGAAGCGCCGCCCCCAGCTCCGCGTAACCCAGCGCTCCGAACAGGCTGAGGACTCCGGCGAGAACGTAGACGACGAGCACCAGCATGGGCGCGCCGAGTTGGCGGAGCATGATGCCGGGGACGACGAAAATGCCCCCGCCGATCATCGTCCCGGCCACAACCGACGTGGCGCCGTAGACGCTCAACCCTTTGACGAGTTCGTGCCGCTTTTCCATCGCTTGCCTTCAGCCCCAAAGGGGCACCCTAACTCAGCCCAGGCCAACGGCCTGGGTCAATAATGGCGTTCCTCCGGGGTTCGCAAAAGCCCTGAAAGGGCATAATCGATTCACCGAACGGGCTTCGTACCCGTGCTCCCGTAAGGCTTATTTCGCCCTTTCAGGGCTTAACCCTGATCGCAGGACGGATTCGCGACCCAGGCCGTTGGCCTGGGCTGTGCTGGTCCGCCCCTTTGGGGCTCAGCGCTCTGAGGCCTCCGGTACAGCGAAGGCTGCGGGACATCCCCGGCCCCTCGGGAGAGGGCTGTTGGTTCGTGGGTGGTAGTTCTCTGTAGCCGACTTATTGTCATTTGACCGGCCTCGCCTTGCCGCTCGGCAGCCTCGGTTCGTTTTGCACAAATTGCGCGTATTTTGCTCCTTTCAGCGCATAATTTGTGCTGATTAGCGTGCAAAACGCGCATCACCTGCAGCATTCAAAAAAGTGATGTCCTTTGTTTTCAAGTACTTCTTAGCTTCGTTCCCACTGTTTTGTATTTCCTCTCAATCCTCCGGACTTCTCCCCTTCGGGCAAGTTCGAACCCTGCCGCATTCCCGCACCCCGGACCCTGGCCGGGACGCGAGTGGCGCCGAAAGCTCGAATTCTGTCTTTAAAAGGCGCATTGTACAACCAAATTTGAGTTCGTTTTGAGTTCGTTCTGAGTTCGTTTCAAAATTCCATCGTGTGTTTTCAGTAACATACTGGCTTCGTTCGTACTATTCTTTGTTTTTTCTGACCGCGGTTTTCCAGAGTGCGGGGACTATTGCGCTTTTCCTCGCGGTCGGAGGCCTGCCCATGACAATGTGTCCACAAAATGACCACAATTATAGGCTAGCATACGTCCCGGGGTTTGTCAAGCGAAAAATGCAAAAAAGCAAGCGATGCTCCCGAGTCCCTACGCCCTGCCCACCCAGACCACGCCAGGAAGAGTGACTGTGACGAAATGACGTTGGGCCGCGCGCCCGTCGCCGGACAATGAGAACCCGCCCCTTCCGCAGAAGGCCAGATGCTCCCCGGAGGTCACCTCCGCCGTTTGCACGCTCAAGTGAATTGTGATCAGTGAGCCCTACGTTACCCGCGATCAATCGCGCGGTGCTCTGCCGCGACAAACTTCCTCGCACGGGACTTTGCGTTGACTTAGCCGCAAGCGCAGCCTAACATGGTACGCAAGGGCTGGTTTCTCACATGATTGGCAAGACCGTTTCCCACTATCGCGTCGTGGAGAAGCTCGGTGGCGGCGGCATGGGTGTGGTCTATAAGGCCGAAGACACAAAGCTCAAGCGCACCGTCGCCCTGAAGTTCCTGCCTGAAGAACTCTCCAGGGACCGGCAAGCCCTGGAACGGTTCCAGCGCGAGGCTCAGGCGGCGTCGGCGCTCAACCATCCCAACATCTGCACCATCCACGCGATTGAGGAGCACGGGGGCATGCCCTTCATTGACATGGAATATTTGGAGGGGCAGACACTGAAGCATCGACTCGCCGGAAAACCGCTCAAGACGGACGAAGCACTGGACCTGGGGATTCAGATTGCCGATGCGCTGGACACTGCCCATTTCAAGGGCATCATCCATCGGGACATCAAGCCAGCGAACATCTTCGTCACGACTCGTGGCCAGGCGAAGGTCCTGGACTTCGGCTTGGCCAAGCTGGCACCGGAAAAACGGGGGCTGGGTGCTAGGGGCTGGGGGCTGGGGAAAGAAGGCCTGCAAGAGATGCCGACCGCCGCCGCCGGAACCGCAGAGGAACACTTAACCAGCCCGGGCGCGGTGATGGGAACGGTGGCCTACATGTCGCCGGAGCAGGCGCGGGGAGAAGAACTCGACGCCCGCACGGACGTATTCAGCTTCGGCGCGGTGCTCTATGAGATGGCCACCGGCAAGCAGGCGTTCGGAGGGGTCACTACAGCGGTGATTCACGATGCCATTCTGAATCGCGCACCGACATCCCCGCTGAGGTTGAACCCCGCCTGCCCGGTAGAGTTGGAACGCATCATCAACAAGGCGCTGGAGAAAGACCGGGTGACACGCTATCAGACGGCCTCTGACCTTCGGATCGACTTACTGCGCATGAAACGCGGCACGGAACCCGGGCGGGGTTCGCCATCGAGCGAGCTGAGAGCGGACCAAGTTCCTGTGGCGGGCAGGAAACGCTGGAACGCCCTTGTTCCCGCCGCCTTGGTACTTGTCGCGGCTGCCATCGGGGGAACGTTGTACTTCCGCTCACGGCAGGCCATGGCCCGCCTGACCGACAAGGACACCATCGTCCTCTCCGATTTCGACAACAAGACCGGTGACAGCGTATTCGATGACACGCTGAAGCAGGGGCTCTCGGTACAGCTTGAGCAATCGCCCTTTCTCGCCCTGATTTCCGACCGCAAGGTCAACGAGACATTGAAGCTGATGGGCCGCCCCGCCGGTGACCGGCTGACGCCGGAGATCACACGCGAGGTCTGCCAACGCACGGGCAGCAAGGCCATGCTGACCGGCTCGATTGCAGGGCTGGGCAGCCAGTACGTCATTGGCTTGATTGCCGTAAACTGCGAAACGGGGGATGTGCTGGCGGAGGCGCAGGAGCAGGCGACAAGTAAGGAAGCGGTGCTCAAGGCCCTGGACGCTACGGCGGTCAGTATGCGGAGCAGACTAGGCGAGTCGCTCAGCACGCTGCAGAAATATGCCACGCCGGTGGAGGAGGAGACCACTTCGTCGCTGGAGGCACTGAAAGCGTACAGCCTGGGAGTAAAGACCGGCTATACGAAAGGGGGCACTGCCTCCCTGCTATTCTTCAAACGGGCGGTGGACCTTGACCCGAATTTCGCCATGGCCTACCGAGCCATATCGTCTACCTACGGCGACCTCAACGAAGCCGGGCGGGCGTCGGCGAATGCACGGAAGGCTTACGACCTCCGGGAGAGAGTAAGCGAACGTGAGCGGTGCTCCATCGAGGGGTTCTATTACATCAGAGTGACGGGAGAGTTGGAGAAGGCAGCGCAGACCTACGAGCTGTGGCAGCAGACCTACCCAAGAGACAACATGGCTTACGGAACTCTGGGCGTTATTTCCGCCCGTCTGGGAACTTGGGAAAAGGCAATGGAGGCAGCTCAAGAGGCCCTGCGCCTGGAGCCAAACAATGTGCTCAGCTATCTCAACCTGGCCGCTGACTACACTGACCTCAACCGGCTGGATGAAGCGGAGGCGACGTACAAGCAGGCGGAGGAGCGGAAGCTGGAGCATGAGTATCTCCTCCAGGGCCGCTACTGGTTGGCTTTTCTGAAGGGCGAAACAGCGCAGATGGCGCAGTTGCTCTCGGCCGCGATGAACAAGCCGGGCGCGGAAGACCTGTTGCTGGCCACGCAGGCGGACACAGAAGGTTGGTACGGGAAGCTGAAGAACGCGCACGAGCTGACCGGGCGGGCGATGGATTCAGCCCAGCGGAACGACGCCAAAGAGACGGCCGCAGCCTATGAGACAGCGGCAGCGCTGCGCGAGGTAGAAGCGGGAAACCGGGAACAAGCTCGTGCCGAGGCCAACGCGGCGTTGAGGCTGGCCCCGAACCGCGATGTGCGAGCAGTGGCTGCACTGGCCCTGGCGCAGGCGGCCGACACCGCAGGGGCCGAGAAGCTGGCGGCCGAACTCGACAGGACCTATCCGCTGGACACACTAGTCCAGAGGTATTGGCTGCCCACCATCCGGGCGGGGGTTGCCCTGGAACGCAAAGACCCGAACCGGGCAATCGAACTGCTGAAGGTGGCGAGCACGATAGAACTTGCCCTACCAACGCAGCTCACGATACTGCTGTGCCCCGCTTATTTGCGTGGGGAAGCCTATCTCATGCAGCACGACGGCGTCCGAGCGGCAGCGGAATTCCAGAAGTTCATCGACCACCGAGGATTGGTGGGGAACTTTCCCTGGGGTGCGCTGGCCCGATTGGGACTGGCGCGTGCTTACGGCCTGGAAGCTGGCACAGGTGGCACGGCCGTCCCGGCCGTGAGAAACCACGCCAGCACCACGGGCGAGACGCCCGTGCCACAGCAGGACGCCCTCGCCAAAGCCCGCGCCGCCTATCAGCACTTCCTCACGCTCTGGAAAGACGCCGACCCCGACATTCCCATCCTCAAGCAAGCCAAGGCGGAGTACGCAAAGCTGAAATAACCCCAGTGCCCCGGACATCTGAAGGCAATGGCGCAAGGCGGGGACTGCGGACGAAAACTCCGCAAAGTCGCGTCCTTCCCGCGAAAGCGGGAATCCACGGGCTTGGTTTCACGGAGAAAACAACTGCGGAGACCCTGCCCTGCGCTCAGGGTGACAGGCCGTGGGCTGTTTCACTTTCTTCGGTAACGCAACACGAGGCGTCGTCAATGCCGAGATCCCCGCGGCCTCTGCTCGCCCGGCCGTCAGAGAGGCGCTGCGAACGATTGTGACGTTCACGGCGCCGCCCGGACACGACACAGCGCCGTCAGGCCCATTGCCCGCCCGCAATCCGTAGCGTAAACCAAAGTTTTCGAGTCGCCAAACCAAGCGGGAGCAATCGAATTACAGTCACCAATAGTCAGGGGGCGCTTTTCTCCCGTCGAAAATCTCATCACCCAGAGTCGCCAACTGCCCGCCTCAGCTTGACTGTAAGCCAGCCACTGGCCATCGGGAGAAACGGCCGGATAGCGGGTTAGGCGCGAGGAGACCGAGAGCGGCGCTATACGCTGCGTTTCGGGATCAAGCGTAAAAAGCGCCGTCGAGCGGCCGGTCTCGGCGGCGAAGACGATTCGATCATCGGGGAAGAACGCCGCTTCGAGGACGCTCGACTCGTCGTCCCCCGCCTGCCATCCGGCAGCGCTGGCGCTCGTAGTGTTCGCCTTCGGCAGCAGCTCCTTGACCCACAGGCCTGCGTGCCCCCGCGCCTCGCGAACAAACGCAAGCCATTTCCCGTCCAGCGAGACAACGGGCTGTTCTGCGTCTTCCGCCTCAACGACGAGCCGATCGGACGTGAATGGCAATGGCCGGAGCGGAAACCGCACGACCCGGGAACGGGTGGAGGCTAGCTCCACCCAGCCCTCACCCGGCTCGGAAGCAGTCAGATGGAAGGCATCTGATCCTTGCGTGTTTTATTGCCGCTTGCATTCGCGAAATCAAAATGACTATCATGACTATATTTGCTTTTAGCGCAGGGAGGTAAACCGTGGGCGTGGATGCGTGGACAGTCGCCCAAGCCAAGGCGAAATTCAGCGAGGTCATCGACAAGGCGCGATCTCTGGGGCCGCAAACGATTACGAGGAACGGACGCAAGGCCGCCGTCGTAGTTGCCGCTGACGAATGGGAGCGCAAGACGCGGCGAAAGGGGAACCTGGCGGAATTCTTTGCGTCGTCGCCCTTGCGGGGATCCGGATTGAAAATTGCCCGCCTGCGCGGTGGCCTTCGTAAGGCGGGATTATGAGTTTTCTGCTCGATACCAACGTCGTTTCAGAATGGGTGAAGCCACGCCCCAATCCGGGCGTCGTGGCGTGGCTGGCCGGGACCAACGAAGACCAGGTCTTTCTCAGCGTGGTGACTCTCGCGGAACTGCGCCAGGGCATCGAGCGCCTAGCCACGGGCAGGCGTCAAAGACAGTTGAGCGCATGGTTAGAGAACGAGCTGCCGATGCGATTCGAAGGAAGGGTCCTGAGCATCGATTCGGCTATAGCCGACGCCTGCGGCAAGCTTGTGGCGAGAAGCGAGGCGGCGGGGCGGCCTCTCGAAGCCATGGATGCCTTCCTGGCAGCCACTGCCCAGGTTCACCAATTGACCCTCGTCACCCGTAACACTGCACACTTTGATTCGATTTTGAAGGCCCTCCTGAATCCTTGGACCTAGTTTTGCGTTACCGAAGAAAGTGAAACAGCAGGTGGTCTGTCACCCTGAGCGCAGCGAAGGGTCTCCGCAGTTGTTTTCTCCGCGAAACTGCGGGGATGCTTCGCTTCGCTCAGCATGACAGCATACGGCCAGCGTGTTTCACCTATTTGCGTAACGCGGCAGTAGAGTTGGTGGTGCGGGGTTTGGGGCAACCCCTGTGGTTGCCCCGAGGCGGCCACCAGGCCGACCTACGACGCGGATCGCCGTCCGCTGGCTACCCACCCCACAACGAACGTCACCACCGTCCCGATGGCGACGTACCATGTCCAGGCAATGGGCGTATAAGCTACTACAAAAACCATTACGGCCAGGGCGACCAGCGCGCCGGTCAAAGCGCCCCGGGTGTTGGCGCGCTTGGTCAGCACACCCAACAGAAAGATTCCCAGCATGCTGCCGTAGGGAACGCTGGCAATCGTGAGAGCCAATTCCAGAGCGCTGCGGTGAAGTAATTGGGCCACCAGGGCGATGCTCACCAGCACCGTGCCCCAGGCTAAGATCATCCCACGTGAGACGGCAAGATAATGCTTCTCGTCGGCATTGGGACGAATGAACGGCTTGTAGAAATCCATTACCGAACTCGAAGCCAGGGAATTAAAGGCGGCACTGAGATTTGCCATGCCCGCCGCAATGATGGCCGCGATCAGCAAGCCGGCCAGCCCTCGGGGCAGTTGCGTCGCAACGAAGGTGGGGAATATCTGGTCCGCGCGAGCAAAGTCGTGAGGCGGCGGAAAGTGCCGGTAGAACGCAAAAAGCGTTACGCCCACCACCAGGAAAAGGGTGAATTGCAGCAGGATGACCAGACCGCTTGCAAGCAGGGCCGCCTGGCTTTCCCGTTTCTTACGCGCGGCCAGCAGAAGCTGGACGATCAACTGATCAGTGCCATGACTGGCCGTGTTCAGAAACGCTCCGCCCACCAGGCCCGACCAGAATAAGTAAGGCTCGTGCCAATTGAAATGGAAGTTGAACACCGCCAGCTTGTTGCCTTCGAGATGCGCCATGCGGCTCACCTCCGCCCAGCCGCCGGGGATGGCGTGCAAGGCCAGCACCAGCGCCACCACCGTTCCGGCGAGATAAATGAGCAACTGGACAACTTCTGTCCAGATCACTGCGGTCAGGCCCCCTTCGAACGTGTAGAAAAGGGTCAAGGCGGTGACGATGAGCAATGAGGCGAAGACGCCGCTTTTGAAAATAACCCCGATGACAATCGCGATGGCGAAAACGCGCACGCCTTCGGCCAGGGCGCGCGTGGTGAGGAAGAGTCCGCTCGTAAAGAGCTTCAGCACCCGGCCGAAGCGCTGCTCGATGAGCTGGTAAGCGGTGAACATCTCACCGGCAAAGTAGCGGGGAATGAGCGCGAAGCTCACCACGACCCGTCCCACCAGGTAGCCGAAAACCAGTTGCAGGAAACCGAGGTTGGAATGGTAAGCGATGCCGGGCGTACTGATGATGGTCAGAATGCTGGTTTCGGCGGTGACAATGGCAAAGGAAATGGCCCACCAGGGCAGGCGGCGTCCGCCGAGAAAATACTCGCGCAGGGTCGGCTGGCGCTTGCGGAAACGCGCACCGAAGATGGTGATGGCGGCAAGATAGGCGATCACCACCAGGAGGTCAGGCCAACTGATTGCCACGGAAGCTCCTCAGAAGAAGCCATCAGCCGTCGGCCTTCAGCTTTCAGCAGACAGACTTCAGGGCATTTAACATATCAGTGACCGGTGAGGAGTGACAAGGGCAGGAGCCAGGGTGAACGATGCTAGCTGAATGATGCCGGCGGGAATACACGTCAAGGTAATTGGTATTACATTAAGGAGAGGCTGGAACGGGCTGGCGGTCGTATAATAGCGGTTCAGACGTAGCAGGC
>Ga0181530_10005780_pt1 | contig 12454 bp, 10 predicted proteins | sample PEATcosm2014_Bin_42_FD_119769 | JGI IMG/M metagenome (GOLD analysis project Ga0181530, IMG submission 119769) | Peatland microbial communities from MTU Mesocosm Facility, Houghton, MI, USA - PEATcosm2014_Bin10_60_metaG | ecosystem: Environmental > Terrestrial > Soil > Wetlands > Peat | place... | reverse complement strand
GCGACAACGCCAGCGAAGTCAGCAGCGCCATTCCCACCGTGACGGCCAGGGCGCGGAAGAAAACGCCGGTGACCCCGGTGATCAGGATCAGCGGCAGGAAAACCACGATCGGGGTGATGGTGGAGCCTACCAGGGGAGCGCGAATCTCGCGAATCGCGCTGCGGATGGCTTCCGCGCGCGACTGCCCGGAATCCCGGTGCATCACGATGTTCTCCACCACCACGATGGCGTTGTCGATCACCAGGCCGACAGCCGCGGCAAGGCCGCCCAGCGTCATCAGGTTGAAGCTCTGGCCCATCAGCGCCAGGGCGATGAAAGTGACGCCAATGGTGGCGGGAATCACCAGGCCGGCCACCAGCGAAGTCCCCCAATCGCGCAGGAACAGCACCATGATGAGCGAGGCCAGGATCAGGCCGAGCAGGATGGCGTCGCGCACGCTCTTCATGGATTCCGTGACGATCAGGGACTGGTCATAAAAGGGGCGCAGTTCCACACCCTTGGGCAGATCCTTCTTGAGGGCCTCTATTTCCGCCTTGACAGCGTTGGCTACGACAACCGTGTTGCTGTCGGGTTGGCGAAGGATATTGAGCAGGACGGCAGGCTTGGCGTTGGCGGTGACCACGGTATAGACCGGCATTACCGAGGGGCTGACGGTCGAGATATCGGCGATGCGAATGGGCGCGCCGGCGGGCGTGGTCCTGACAACGATGTTGCCAATCTCTTCGGGATTGCGCGTCTGCCCGCTGACCAGGCTGAGCACGAGCTGGTGGTTGGCCTCGATCAGCCCGGGCGAATCGATCATGTTGCTGCGCGAGATGGCGTCAAGAATGTTGGGGATGGTGATGCCGGCTTGCACCAGTTTGGCGGGATCCGGCTGGACCTGGAATTCCGGAACCTGCCCGCCCTGCACCACCACCGACGAAACCCCGGTCTGGCGATTGAGGCGAGGCTTGATATCGTAGGTGGCCATTTCCCAGAGCGTGGTTTGGGGAATCTTGTCGGACGTCAGGCTGTAGCCCATGATGGGGAACGCCGCGAAGGTCAGGCGGTTGGCTGTGATCTTCGCCGTGGACGGCAGTTCGCTCTGCACGCGGGCCAGTGCCGCGTTGACCAGCTCGAGCGTGCGGTGCATATCGACGTTCCAGCTGAAGAACAGGTCGATTTCGGCGGTGCCGCGGCTGGTGATGGAATAAAGGTGGTCGAGGCCGGGAACGATGTTTACGGCATCTTCCAGGGGCTTGGTCACGGTGACGAGCATCTGGTCGATAGGGAACACGCCGTTATCCACGCCCACCACGATGCGCGGGAAGTTGGTATCCGGGAAGACGGCGACGGGGATGGTCAGCGCCAGGTATATGCCGACGGCCACGAGAGCCAGAATGACAAAGATGATGGATTTGCCGTGGCGGGCGCTCCAGTGCGGCGCGTCGGCGCCCTCGGTGACGGGCGGAGGTGTCGAAAGGTCGCTCATTTGGCTTTCGGCTTAGCCTCGTCTTTCTTCTGGTCCTTTTTGGAATCCGCGGCTGGCGGCGCGTTTTGATCCTCGTCGTCTGCCTCCTGCACGGAGGTGTCGATGACTTTGACCTTGCCCTTGTCGTCGACGCCGAGGCCGCCTACCGTAACCACCTCTTCGCCGGGCCGGCAGCCGTTGAGGATTTGCACTTTGTCGCCCTCGCGCACGCCCACCTGCACGGCCCTGCGGTGGGCCACGGAGTCGATGATCACCAGAACGGCGGTGCCTCCGGTTTCTCCGGGAAGAATGGCCACCGCCGGAACCGTAGTCGCGTTCTTGAATTCTTCGGTGATGATCTTGGCGTGAACGCTGGCCCCGGGTTTTAGTTTCTCGCCGGGATTGTCGGCCTGAATCCAAACCTGGATGGTGGTGCTGTTGGCGTCGGTGGCGGGGCTGACGATGATCACTCTGCCGGCGAACTGCTGGCCGCTATCGGCCTGGACGAGTTCGGCGGCTTGACCGGCCTTCACGAGAGAGCCTTGGCTCTGCGGAATATTGACGCGCGCGACCACGCGCGAGATATCCATGACGGTGATGAGGGGAGTGCCCGGGACGGCCATGTCGCCTTCATAGATGGGGCGATCGGCGACAACGCCGCTAATGGGGCTGTGGATCTGAGCGTAACCGAGTTGGGCATCGGCGGAGAGCAACTGCGCCTGGGCGGCTTGCACCTGGGCCTGCGCCGTGGAGATCTGATCCCCCTTGCTGACCGAGTTGAGAGCGCGAAGATGCTCCTGCGCGGCCTGCAGTTGCGTCTTGGCGGTAACAAACTGGACGCGGGCCTCATCCACGCGGCGGCCGGCCAGCGCGCCCTGGCGGAAAAGCTCGGTTTGGCTGTCGAGGAGTTTTTGGGCGGCGTCGAGTTGCTGCTTGTCGGATTCGACATCGGTCTCGGCTTTCACCACGGCTTCGGGGACGGAGGCCATTTCCACGGTGTGTAGATTGAGCTCGGCCTGGTTGAGCTGGCTCTTGGCGTTGCCGACGGCGGCTGCCAGATCGCGGCTTTCCAGGACTGCGAGCAACTGGCCCTGCTTCACGTGATCGCCGCGATTGGCGTGGAACTTGACCACAGGCTTGGAGATGTTGGGCATCACGCTGCTCTGGTCTTGCGGGAACAGAACGCCGTCGCCGGCGACGATGCGGCGGATGGGCTCCTGGGTTACGGCGGTGACCTGGACCGGCGCGGGCGCCTCGGTTTCGCTCTCTTCTTTCTTGGAACAGCCCGAGCTGGCGAGCAGGCCGGCGGCCAGGGCGGCAAACAACCATTTGTTCTTCATCGGCTAAAAGGCCCCCGTCAGTGTTTGAAGATTGGCGACGGCGACGCGGAAGCGCACGAGTCCGTCGTCGACGGCGTTGCGGGCGTCGCGGAGCGTGGACTGGGCATCGACCACTTCCAGTACGGAAACTTCACCGGCCTGGTAGCGGAGCAGCGTCAAATCCAGGCTCTGTTTGGAGAGGTCGAGCGAATGGTGCAGCGAGCTGAGCTGATCGCGCGCCAGGCCGGCTTCGCGGTAGAAGGCGTCGAGCGACGAAAGGAGCTGACGTTGGGTGAAGCTGAGATCGTTGCGGGCCTGCTGCAGTTTGAATTCGGCCTGCCTGACGCGGCTGCGGGCGGCGCCCCAGGTCCACAACGGAACAACCAACTGGGCCTGCACCACGTTGCCGAGCAGGAGCTGACCCTCGGGATTGTGGAGAGCGAACTGGTTGGCGTTGGTTCCGAATGAGTAGTCCAGGGAGAAGGTCGGCAACATTTCGGCGCGGGCCGAGCGGATTTCGTAATCCTCCTGCTGGACGGCAGCCTGGGCGGCACGAATGTCGGGGCTGTTCTTGCCGGCGAGCGTTTGGATTTCGGTGTAGGCGGGGAGCGGCGAGAGCGTATCGAGATCGTCGACCACATCGAAATCCTGGCGGTAATCGGGGAATAGCAGGACGGCGAAACCGATGCGCGCCTTATCGAGGGTGAGCTGCGCTTCCTGCTCGTCGCGCTGCCGGTCGTTCAACTGCAGCTCGGCCTTGACGGTATCGGAGTGGGCCACTTCCCCGCCTTTTTCCTGCTTCTGGGAGATGTCGAGGAACTGCCGGGCGTCGCGAACGCTCTGGCGCGCGTTGGACAGCTTTCGCGCAGCCACGGCCATGCCGTAGTAATCCTGCATCACGGTCGCAATCAGGCCGCGCGTGGCCACATCGGCCTTGGCGCGGGCCGCGGCTTCGGCGGCCATGGCGCGGTGGTAATCGGCGCGTTTGGCGGGAGCGAAGATGTCGGCATGCACGTTGGCCTGGTTGTTGTACACGTGCGGACCGTCATTGGAGACGAAAGCGCCGCTGGGCGTGCCGTTGGGCTGAGTATAGATGAACTGGCTGATGCCGTTGACCGAAGGCAGCAGCGCGGCTTTGGCCTGCACGGTGTCCTCGTGCGCCATCAGGGCAGCCAGGTTGGCGGTGAGGGTCTGCTGGCTGTACCTCCGGGCGCGCTCCATGGCATCCTGCAACGTGATCCGGAGCGGCGCCGAACCGGCGGAAGGAGTTTGGGCGACGGCCGGCAGGCAGAGAGCGAGGCCTATGCCCAGGGTCGGCAGAATATACTTCATGGGAAGAACCTCAGTATAGAATTCGGGACATGAACGCACGATGAATCAACGGGGGAGATGCACCGTAAAAGTGCTGCCCGCGCCGGGGGTTGTGGCAAGGTCCACGTCGCCATGGTGCGATTCGGCGATCCACTTGACAATGGCGAGCCCCAGACCGAAGCCGCCATCCTGGCGCGAACGGGCGGTGTCGGCGCGGTAAAAGCGCTCGAAAACGTGCGGGGCGGCGTCGGGGGAGATACCCACGCCGGTGTCGGCGACGCGGATGCGGAACCGCGCATCTTCCGCTTCGAGCGCGGCCGAGACCTTGCCGCCCGGGGGCGTGTAGCGGATGGCGTTATCGAGCAGGTTCATCACCAGCCGGCGCAGCAGTTCCTCGTCGCCGCGGAAGGGCGCGTCCTCGGCGGGGCGGCATTCAAGCGCGACGCCGCGGGCGGCGGCGAGCGATTGCGCGGAGCGGCAACATTCGGCCAGGAGATCGTTGAGATAGAACTCCTCGGATTGCAGTTTGAGGCGTCCGGCGTCGGCGCGCGCGAGGTTGAGAAGATCGTCGACCAGGCGCGAGAGGCGGCGGGATTCGTCCAGGATGATGGCGAGGGATTCGCGGTACTCGGCGGCGGAGCGGTCGTGGGAGAGAGCGACATCGGCCTCGCCGCGGATGATGGAAAGGGGAGTGCGGAGCTCGTGAGAAGCGTCGGCGACAAAGCGGCGCATGCTTTCGAAGGAGAGGTCGAGGCGCGCGAGCAGCGCATTGAAGGAGGCGGCCAGCGTGGCCAACTCTTCGGCGGCGTTGCCGATATCGAGGCGCGTATTGAGATTGCTGTCCGTGATGCGGTGCGCCTGTTCAGCCATCCAGCCCAGCGGCGCGAGGCTGCGGCTGGCCAGCCAGTAGCCGCCGAAGCCGGCAAGCGCGATGACCAGCGGCAGCGCCAGGAAGATGACGCGGCGGAGCACCGCGAGGTCCTCCACAAGTTCGTCGCGAGACTGCAGCGCGACCACCCGGTAGTCCCGGCCGCCGACGGTCACACGGTGCACCGCGGCGCGCGCGCCATTGGGCTGCACCTGGGGGACGGCGACGGCGAGGTCGGCCGCGGGATCGAGGGTGGCGCGCGCCACGATGAAATCGATTTGAGGCTGGGGAAGCGGGGTGCTGGCGGCCACCAGGCGGCGGCCCGAGAGAACCGCCACCAGGCTGTCGTGCAGGCGCATGCCGGAGACCGCTTCGGCGGAGGCCGCCGGAACGTTGCCCTGCATCTCTTCGAACTCATCCTGGAGCATGGCGGCGGTGGTGTTGGCCTCAACCGCGAGAGCTTCGTCGAGACGCCGCTCCAGCGCATGCGAGAGCACGCTGTGGAGAAACAGGCTGAAGAGCACGAACAGCAGCGAGAAGAACAGCAGGTACCAGAGCGTGAGGCGAAAGCGGAAGCTGTTAATCATCGGCGGCTCCCGGGTCGGCGCTCAGGACGTAGCCTTCGCCGCGGCGGGTGCGGATCAACCGGCTGGCGCCGCCGCTTTCGAGCCGGGCGCGCAGGCGTTTGATGTACACGTCGATAACATTGGAAAAGGGATCGAAATTTTCGTCCCAGACGTGCTGCGCAATCTGCTCGCGGCCCACCACGCGATCTTCGTTGAGCATCAGAAATTCCAGAAGGGCGTACTCCTTAGCGGTGAGACTGACGGGCTTGCCGGCGCGGGTGACGGCATGGCTGGCGGTGTTCAGCGCGAGATCGCCGACGCGGCAGACCTGTGCCCGCACCACTTTGGCGCGGCGCAGCAGGGCGCGCAGGCGTGCCAGAAGTTCCTTGAAGTCGAAGGGCTTGGCCAGATAGTCGTCGGCGCCGGAATCCAGGCCGGCCACCCGGTCGTCAACCGCGCCCCGCGCGGTCAGCATGAGAATGGGGACGGAAAAACCCGCGCTGCGCAGCTCCCGGCAGACGGCATGGCCGTCTTTGATGGGAAGCATCACGTCGAGAATCACCAGGTCGTAGTCGTTGATGCTGGCTAGATACAGGCCCTGCTCGCCGTCGCGCGCGATATCGACCGCGTAGGACTGTTCGCGCAAGCCGCGGGCGATGAAGCCGGCTACACGAGACTCGTCTTCCACCAGCAGGATGCGCACTTTTCTATTGTGAAGGATCGTCGGTGAACGCACAATGAACGGCCGCGGGCGCTTTCAGAATCGTTTACAGCGGGTGGGCGGACCGCCGTTCAGGGTAAGATAGACCAAATAGGGAATCAATGCTCTGGGAGAACCCCGGTCCGGGAGAAATCACGCTGTTGTCGCGCTGGAAACAAGGCGCCAAGCCAGCGGCGCCGGCAGTCACAATTGCCGGCCGCGAACGAGGATAACGGAATGGCGCGCATGCGGCAGATCGAATCGCTGTTCCACGAAGCGCTGGCGCTTCCCGATGGCGAGGACCGGATTCAATGGCTGGACCGGCGTTGCCAAAGCGACCGCGAACTCTTCACGGAAGTCTCTTCACTGCTCAAGGCCCACGCCGAGATGTCCGCGCCGGAGGCTGAGGATACGCAACCGGAGCCGGTCATGCCATCCGGACAGTTCGGCGCATACCGGCCCGTGAAACTGATCGGCCGCGGCGGCATGAGCGCGGTTTACCTGGCGGAGCGCACGGACGGCCAGTTTCGCCAGACGGCGGCCTTGAAAGTGATGGGCGCGCACCTGGCCGGGCCGGAGTTCCTGCGGCGTTTCCAAACCGAACGCCAGTTCCTGGCGACATTGCATCACCCCAATATCACCGGCCTGCTGGATGGCGGGGTTTCCTCGGCCGGCGATCCATACCTGGTGATGGAACTCGTGGACGGCGAGCACCTGGACCGCTATTGCGACGGCCACAAGCTATCCGTGGAGGCGCGGCTGCGTTTGTTCCTGCAAGTCTGCGACGCGGTCGCTTACGCTCACCGGCTCTTGATTGTGCATCGCGATCTGAAGCCCAGCAACATTCTGGTGGCGGCGTCCGATAGCGGACAGCCGGGGCAATTGAAGCTTCTGGATTTCGGCACGGCCTCGCTGCTGGCCGAGAACCGCGACGCCACCGTAACCGGGATGCGCATGCTGACGCCCCGTTACGCCAGCCCGGAACAACTGCGCGGCGAGCGCGCCAACACCTCGAGCGACGTTTTTTCCTTGGGCGTGATTTTGTACGAGCTGTTGACGGGAGCGTGGCCGTTCGGCAAAGAGACTTCGATCGTCAGCGAACTGCACCGCGCCGTGGCCGATATCCCGGTGAAGGCGCTCTTTACGGCCATCACGCCGCAGACCGCCGAGACGCGGTCGGTATCGAGCGAGCAACTGGGGCGCCTGCTCAAGGGAGACTTGTCGGCAATCGTCGTGAAGGCTCTGGAAAACGACCCTGCGCGGCGCTACGGCACGGTGCGGCAGTTCGCCGACGATATCAGCGCCTACCTGGATGGGCGGCCGGTGCAGGCGCGCCCGCAGACCGCGCTGTATCACGCGCGCAAATTCCTGCGGCGGCGATGGCTGCCGGTGACCGCCGCGGCCGGATGCGCGCTGGCGCTGGGGGTCTCCACCATCGTGGCCGTGCATCAGGCGCGAGTTGCCAGGGAACAGGCGGCGCGGGCCAGGCACATCAGCGAATTTGCCAAACACACCTTTCTTTCCGCCAGCTCGGTATGGTCGAGTCCTTTGCGCGGAAAAAGTACACCCATTAACTTCAACGACATCCTGGAAAATGCCACGGAGCGGGTCGGGCAGGAGCTGAAGGACGACCCCGTGGCCGAGGCCGATTTGCGCGGGACGCTGGGTAGCACTTACGCGGTTCTGGGCGACCCGGTCAAAGGAGAAGCGCAACTGAGCCTGGCCATCCAAAAGCTGCAGCAGACCCCGGAGAGAGTCTCGCGGCTGGCCTCCGATCTGCAGCTTCTTTTGTGCAACGCGCGCTCCTATCAAGGCCATTACGTGGAAGCCCTGGCGGCCTGCCGAGAAGCGCTGGCGCTGGCCAAGGCAAGCGGCTCGAAATTCGTGATCGGCGGCATCATGCACGACACCGCCTTCATGACGGTGAAGAGCGGAGCTCCCTTCGAAGAGGCCGAAAAGCTCTATCGCGAAGCCTTGCTGCAACCCCTGCCCGATGCCCTCACCTCGAAGTTCTTTCCGGCCCTGACCAATACGCGAATCGGCGATCTTCGCGTTCGGCTGGGCGATCTGGCGGAGGGCCTCAACCTGTTGCGTGGCGCCGAGCGGGTGTTGCGAAGCGAACCGGGGCCGCCGATTGAGATTGTCCCGACACTGTTGGGGATCGCCTACGCGGCACGCGTGCGCGGCGACTACGCCGAAGCGCAGAAGTACGCGCAAGAGGCTGTCGATTTGCTGGCCCAGCGGCCCACTTCCTATTACGGCAGCGAACAATTTCAAATGGAACTGGCCGCGGACCAGGCGCTGCAAGGCAACCCGCAGGCCCTGCCGCTGGCGCGAGGCGCGTGGGAGCGCCTGCAAGCCGGCACGCTCTGCGCGGTGGAGCGCCTGCGATTCGAGTTGATCGCCGGGATCGTGGAAGCCCGCGTCGGCTCAGCCGAATCGGCGGAACGGTACCTGCGCTCCGCCCTCGCCATCAGCGAACAGGAAGTGCCCCGGCAACCGGCCGACCGCGTGGAGATTTACCTGCGGCTGGCCCAATGGCTGTCCTCCCAGGCGAGGAGCCAGGAAGCCGCCAGCGTTGCGCAGCGGGGCTTGCGCACCGCCGAACAGGCCTATGGCTCTTTCTTTGAGAAGCACCCGTTCGTGGCCGCGTTACGGCAGTTCACTCAGGGACAGCCCTAGGCCTGCGCGGCGGGCTTCGCCGGCGGCTTGGCGGGTTCCATGGCCCGGTGAATCACGAACATGATGTAGAGCGCGAAGACCACGGCCGTCAACAGCGCCACCAGGACCGTGAAAAGACCGTCGATGGTCAGGGCCTGACCGGTGGCCAACAAATAGGCCGCCGCGCCCAGCGAAACCACAATCATGAAAATACTGAAGAGGAACAGCAATCCGCGATCAGACATACCCGGTGAGTGTCTCAGCTCCCTTTGAATTTCCTGCGCCCGCCAAAATATTGTATAGCAAAAGCTCTCAACGGCGCGGCGCGGCGGCCAGCGCGCCACGGATGCGGTCGGTCAGCGCACCCACGAAAAGCTGCTTCACGAAGCCGTTCATGCGGCTGAAAACCTGGCCGCGCCGGTCGATCAGAACGGTGGTCGGCAGCGAGTCGACCCCCAGCACTTGCGTAAGACCATCCTCGAAATACACCGGACCTTGCCAGCCGGTTTCCTGGAGGAAGGGCTTAACCGGCTGGCGATCGGCGTCGGCGTCAATCGAAAGAAAGACCACGTCGGGGTTGTCGCGAAACCGCTGCTTCACCTCTTCGTAGAGCGGATGTTGTTCGCGGCACGGGGCGCACCAGGTGGCCCAGAGGTCGAGCACCAGCACCTTGCCCTTGAGGTCCGCCATGCTGAGCTTGGCGCCATCCACTCCGGAGAGCGTGAAGGCCATGGGGTCGGTTAGCCCGGCGTTGGGATCGCCCTGACGCACGCTGAGCTCGCGCGCCTTCACCAGCGCCAGGTTGCGATCGTAGGCGGCCAGCACCAGGTCGCCGAGGCCTGTTTCGGATCCATGGGCCCGGCGATAGAGTTCGCCCAAACGGCCGCGGTCGCGCGCGCGCTCGGCGTCGGTATTGAAGAGATCCGGGACGGTGAACGCGTCGGCCATGGCGACGGCGGCCTCGGCGGGCTTGCCGAGACGGTCCAGGGAGCGGGCCGTCTCGCGGGCGGATTCGGCGTTGGGCCACGTCGTGAAGGCGCGCTTCGCAAGGGCCAGCGCCTCTTCGCGTCTTCCCAGGTAGCCCGCGGCACGGGCTTCATCGGTGAGCGCGCGGCCCATGGCGCGGTCGCACTGAGCCTGCCACTCGCCGGCGCTCAAGCCGAAGCGGGCGCCCTCCTGCGTCATCCGGGGAATCAACTCTTCGGTGCGGTGCAGGTAGCCCATGGCGCGTTCGGCGTTCTCCTTGGATTCGACGGCCAGCAGCGAATGGGCGACGCGGGCCAGGAGTTGCAGATCGGCGGGCTGGCGCGCCAGGACCCGTTCGCCCCACATGACAATCAGGCCATCGTCATTGGCGGCGATGGCGGCGCTCGCGGCGCCACGTTCCAGTTCCTCGCGGCGCGGCGAATCGGGATACTGCGCCAGGTGCTTTTCGATGGCCCGCACGCGCTCCAGCGGGCTGGTGCCGGCTTCTCCCAGCGCGCGTTCCAGATCGGCCTTCTCCTGGGGCGAAACTTCCGGAGGCTTGGCCGGCGGCTGTGGCTGCGCGGCGCCGCACCAGCAGGCGGCCACCAGGATCAACGCCAGCCGCTTCATTGCTGCGCTTTGCGAATGGCTTCGGCCATCTCGGCGGCTGTCGCGCGAGCCGTGTGCATGTAGTTTTCGTTGTTGGCGACGCGGTCCAGCATCGGCAGGAACTGGTCCACCGCCACCAGACGTTTCCGTTCGTAGGCCGATGCCAGCAGGTTGAGCGCGTTCACCAGGCCGAGGCGATCGTACTTGGCGGTGCGCTCCAGCTCCAGGCGATGCTGGGCCGATTCGGCCATCCGCTCGAACCAGTCCTGCAACGCGCGGGCCGAAAGGTCTTCCGAATAATTGAATTTGACCTCGCCCTTTTCGGCGCCGCTTTCCCAGCGGAAAGTCTTGGTGCCCATGAAGGCCACCTTCACCGGCGATTCCAGCGCGTGGGCGAAGTGTTCGAGCTTATCGGCCAGGCCGAAGACCTCGCGCGTTTCGGCCTCATTCAGGTGGAACTTGACGGGCAATTCGTCATCCGTGGCTTCGCGGTACGCGGCGTCGCCATTGGCTTCGATGGTGACTTCCAGATAGGCGGGCGCGCTGCCCGGGAAAGACCGCGAGTAAAACAGCCGGGGAGCGGCGGCAGCCGCCACCGCGGCCGGCAGCAACAAAAGCACAAACCACTTCATATCGATATTCGCTTCAAGCCAGCAGGCGCCTGGCGGCTTCATGGGTGGCATGGCAGATGGCCACCGCCAGGGCGTCGGCGGCGTCTTCCGACTGGATCGGTTCCTTCAGACGCAACAAGGATTGCACCATCATCTGCACCTGGCACTTTTCGGCGCGGCCGTAGCCCACCACGCTCACCTTAACCTCCAGCGGGGAATACTCCGCCAGTCTCACCCCTGCTTCCGCGATCGCCAGCAGGGCAACCCCCCGAACGTGCGCCAGCTGCAGCGCCGTTTTGGCGTTCGCCGAATGAAAAACCTCTTCCACCGCCGCGAATTCGGGAGCATGTTCCCCCATGATGCGGCGCAGACCGGTCGCGATCTCGAGCAGCCGCTTCTCGAACGGCCATTTCGGACTCGTCGAAATCGCCCCGGCGGTTACCATGCGATGATCCCGGCCGTCGCTTTCGATTACGCCGTAACCGGTGCGCTGCGACCCGCAATCGATGCCCAGGACGCGCACGTTACTCTGCCATCGCCAATAGATCCTTCTCGTCGATATCGAAGTTGGAGAACACGCTCTGCACGTCGTCGTGCTCTTCCAGGGCTTCGCTCAAACGGAGCATCGAGCTGGCGTTCTTGCCTTCCAGGCGCAGCAGGTTCTTGGGAACCATGGCGATGCTGGCCTCCTCGTGCGGGATGCCGGCGGCATCCAGGGCCTTGAGAACCGCATCGTGCGCTTCGGGAGGCGAGAGCACGGCCCACTGGTCGCCGTTGTCGCGCAGGTCGTCGGCGCCGGCATCCAGCACAATGGCCATCAGTTTGTCCTCGTCGGCCTTGTCCGAGGCGATCAGGATCTGGCTCTTGCGATCGAACATCCAGGCGACGCTGCCATGCTCGCCCATGTTGCCGCCGTTCTTGGAAAAGATATGGCGGATATCGCTCACCGTCCGGTTGCGATTATCGGTGGCGACGTTGACCAGGACCGCGGCGCCGCCGGGCCCGTAGCCTTCGAACATGACCTCTTCGATCTGGCCGCCTTCCAGTTCGCCGGTGCCGCGCATGACGGCCTTCTTGATGTTGTCGGAAGGCATGCTGGCGGCCTTGGCGGCCAGGATGGCAGTGCGCAGCCGGGGATTCCCGTCGGGGTCCCCGCCGCTGCGCGCGGCGATCATGATTTCCTTAATGATGCGCGTGAACGATTTTCCGCGCTTGGCGTCCAGTGCCGCCTTTTTGTGTTTAATGGTGGCCCATTTGGAGTGGCCCGACATAAGAACCTCGCTGGCAGGCCCGGCCCATCGCCGGGGAGTGCAAATGTTATGAATTCAACGTATTGAGGATAGCAGAATCGGGAAATCGGGTAAAGGCGAGGGACCGACACGACGGGTTCGCG
>Ga0181530_10005774_pt1 | contig 12463 bp, 13 predicted proteins | sample PEATcosm2014_Bin_42_FD_119769 | JGI IMG/M metagenome (GOLD analysis project Ga0181530, IMG submission 119769) | Peatland microbial communities from MTU Mesocosm Facility, Houghton, MI, USA - PEATcosm2014_Bin10_60_metaG | ecosystem: Environmental > Terrestrial > Soil > Wetlands > Peat | place... | reverse complement strand
GATCCGGAAAAGCTGTGGATATCGCCCCATAGGCGTTGACGGGTGAGGAAAAGCAAGCGAAGCCAGCCCTGAACATATGAGAAGACGAAAATGTCTTGAAGGGCCACACAAAAACAAATGCGGCCCGGGCCAGCCACCCAAGCCGCATTGTTATCGTGGACATTCCGAACTGCCGTCTTTCACCAAAGCGAAAGATCGTCGCGCAAATTGCACTCATAAAAGTGCTCTGCGTCAACGCTCCCCTGAGGCTCGCGCTTCAGGGTCAGGATTCGGCGTTTCCATCCTTCTCGTAAGAAGGACTTCTCAGGAGGCCGCAAAGCCCGGGCACCGACGCACTGGACATGCGCCGAATTTTCCCCCGGTGATTCACTCTTGAGAAAATCACCGGCAACGCTGAATCCTTGTCGGAACAGATTCAGAACAACTCACGCTTTTGACTGCAATCACTCTGCCGCAGCGGAAAAACTAACGCAACGGTAAACCAGCGCTCCACTGTGTAAAAACTGTGGAGCGGAGAAACTTCCTGTGGAAAGGAAAGGAAAAAGTGTGTTTTATTCGCATGGCGCGTGGAGCGCAGCGCGAGAAACTGGCCGGCTTCGCTCGCTCCGGGTTGCTGAAAAGCCCGGGCAACGCATCTGGCGCTATTGCTTCTTGCGGTACAGTCCGTGCTTCCGGATGTAATCCACCACCCGCGAGTCGAGCCATCGGGCCAGCGGCTTGCCCTGCGCCGCCGCCGCCCGAATCGCGGTCGCGGAGACGCTTTGATTAACGCCTTCCAGCAGGTGCAGCGTGACTCCCGGAAGGACCAGATCGCCCTTTGCGGGCTGCTTATGAAAGGGACGAGTCACCGCCGCGGGCGGCCGCAGATCTTCCGGCAACGACTCAGCCACGTCCCGCAACGAATATCCGGGACGGCTGGCCACGATGAAATCGCATTCCGCCAGAAGCGCGCGCGCCTCGCGCCATTGTGCGACGTCGCGGAAGGCGTCGATTCCGATCAGAAAAAAAATCCGGTCCGATTTTTTGAGGGTTGGCTTCAGGCGTCGCACCGTGTCGATCGAATAGTTCGGGGCTGCGGATTTAGACTCAGCCCCGGCCGCCTCCAGCAGCGACGGCACGAATCGCCGATCGTCCTGCGTGGCGAGCGCCACCATGACATAACGATGAATAAACGCTGTGAGTGGCTGTTTCTGTTTGTGCGGAGGGACATTCGCCGGCACAAACAGCACCTGTCGCAGAGAATAGCGGCTGGCAGCCGCCTGCGCCAGTGCCAGGTGCCCGCGATGGATGGGGTCGAAGCTGCCGCCGAAAAGGCCGATATTCATTCCGATACAACCTGCCCCGCTTGTCCCTGCGATGCTTCGTTAGTTTCGTCGTTGCCGGGCATTGTTGCAAGGCGTCTTGCAAGTCCTGTTGCCAGATTATGTTCCCCAAACCCCTTTTTGTACCAGCGAGTTTTGCGGAAACCGGCATCTGAGACTAGGCTGTGGACAAGACATTTTCTTTTCCCTATACGTTGCCCCCAGGTTGTGCCTGGTAGGTGTACCTCTGGCCACTGTGCCGCCAGGAAAATGCGGTGGACTGGCGTAACTCGCCGTGCGCCCTTTTGGCGCATAGCATGAGCTGATGCGAATGAAACTCCCTCTCATCCGCAGCCTGGTGGTCGCTCCGGCCCGCGCTCCTATCCTGCGCTACGGAGTCGCTCTCCTCAGCAGTGTCCTGGCGCTGATCCCAACTTTGTTTTTCTCCGATGTCGCGGAGAGCCGCCTCGTCGTGTTCGCTGTCGCCGTGATGGTGAGCGCCTGGTACGGAGGATGGAAGCCAGGACTCGCTGCCACCTCTTTTGCGCTCACCGTCAGCGCCTATTATTCGCTCACCGGAGAACAGACTGCACGCGAGTATCAAAAGGCAATCGCGCACCTCGCCTTGTTTTTCGCCGTGGCCCTGCTCATCTGCTGGTTCAACGCCGCCCTCCGCGCCACCCAGGAGAGCCTGCGCCGCTCGGAGAGCAACTTTCGCTCGCTGGTGATGAACGCGCCCTATGGAATCTGCCGCTGCAACGCTCTCGGAGTCCTGCAGGACGCAAACCACGCGCTGGTGGCCATGTTTGGCTATGACAGCGCCGCCGAGCTCACCGGAAGACATCTGGGAAGCTTGTACGCCGATGCTCAGCAATGGTTTCACACCGCCGATTATTTTCACGCGCGCAAAGAATTCAACAATCTGACCACCGAGTGCGTGCGCAAGGATGGCACGTACATTGTGGCGCGCATTTCCGGACGCGCGATTCCGAACGGCAAAGACGGAGGCGCGTTCGAGATTTTCATGGAGGATGTTACCGAGACCCGAACGCTGGAGCTGCAACTCCGTCAGGCGCAAAAGATGGAAGCGATCGGGCGCCTCGCCGGCGGCATCGCGCACGACTTCAACAATCTGCTGATGGTGATCTCCGGCTATTCCGAGTTCTTGCTCGATCGCGTCGGATCCGATCCCCGGCTGCGCGGGCCGGCGCAGGAAATCTCCAATGCCACGCAGCGCGCCACTTCGCTGACCCGCCAATTGCTGGCCTTCAGCCGCAAACAGATGCTGGCTCCGAAAATGCTCGACCTAAACGAGGTGGTGGCCGAGAACCTGAAAATGCTGACCCGCATGATCGGCGAGGATATCGATCTGGTCATGGTTCCAGGCCCCGGGCTGGGCACGGTCCGCGCCGACCCCGGCCAGATCGACCAGGTCATCATGAACATTGCCGTGAACGCTCGCGACGCTATGCCGCAAGGCGGCAAGCTGACCATCGAGACCGCCAATGTCACCCTCGACGAGAGCTTCACGCGTACGCACGCGCCGTTGACGCCCGGCGACTACGTCATGCTTGCCATCAGCGATACCGGCGTCGGGATGGACAACGAAACCCAGTCGCGCATCTTCGAACCTTTCTTCACCACCAAAGGTTCGAAGGGCACTGGCCTCGGCCTTTCTATGGTGTACGGCATCGTTAAACAGAGCGGCGGCTTTATCTTCGTCGACAGCCAGCCGCAGCGCGGTACCGCCTTCCGAGCCTATTTTCCGCGCGTCGATGGACGCGAAGAAGCCGCCGCCGTGCAGGACTCTCTCGGCCTGCCGCGCGCCGATCACGGGCAGGAGACCATCCTCCTCGTCGAAGACGAAACCAATCTCCGGCGTCTGGCCCGCCAGTATCTGGAAAACCAGGGCTACAAAATCCTCGAAGCCGAAGACGGCGCCGCCGCCCTGCAAATCGTCGACGGCTACAAGGGCGCCATCGACCTCTTGCTAACCGATGTCATTATGCCCGGCATGAATGGCCGCGAATTGGCCGCGCATATTACCACGCTGGTCCCCGGCGTCCGCGTGCTCTACATGTCGGGTTACACCGAGAATGCCGTTGGTCACGACGGCATGCTCGACGCCGGCATTAACCTGCTGCAAAAACCATTCAGCCTTCCCGCTCTGAAAGACCGCGTCCGCGAGGTGCTGGATTCCGAGCCCATCCCCCTGGAGGTCGCGATGTCTTCCCGCACCGGCTCTAGCGTTCTTGAAAAAAAGGTTCCACCGTTCCGAGCTCGCCGTTTCAACCTCCATCTTCCGTTGCGCTATCGTCCGCTGGGCGAAACGAGCTGGCGCCCGGGGACCACTGAGAATATCAGCCGCTCCGGATTGCTGTTTCAGGCGCAGGAATTGCTTAGTCCCCACGCACAACTGGAGATTAGCCTCGTGCTGCCGGCGGAAATTGCCGGGCTCGCGGCCACCGAAGTCGTCTGCCGCGGAGAAGTGGTCCGCGCCATCGAAGCGCGAGGGCAGGGTTTGACCCCGGCCTTGGCCGCGAAGATTCTCCAATACCACTTTCAGCACGGCCCGCACGTCGGCGAAGCGTGAGCGTGTAGCGCGGACACTCCGGTCCGCGGATTCATCCGTTCCGGACTACGGCTCCCCGTGATCGATGCCGCGATTGCCTTCGATACCAGGCTCAGCCTTGGACAACGCCCTCCGGGACTGTTACATTGCGGCCAGCACCATTGCGTCATTTTATTGAGGCTGGCCATGTCCCTGGTGGTGAAACTGGAAGACGATCTTGGCGAACGCAGCGAGTGGGTGATGCTGCACGGCGTGGTTCCGGTCCCGAGCCATGCAGATTTCCCGCTGCTCAGCGGCATCGATCCGTTCGGCAAAACCGTGTTCAATCATCTGCAGATGGAAGCCTTCCTCAAGGAATGGAATCGCGCGAAAGATCGGGCGCGCGACGACTCCCAATTAGAGGCCTGGGAAAAGGTGAAGCAAATGGCGGAAACCTGCCGCGACGATCGCGACCTGTATCTGCGCTTCGTCGGCAACTGAGGCTGGTGTATCGCATCTCGTTGGCAGGCACACACCTGCTACTTCGACAGCGTTCCCAGCGCCTCGCGAAACAGCACGTCGAAACTCTGAGGACTCTTGCCGCCCCGCGCCGCCAGCAGCGCCTTATCCGCCGCCGCGCGTTGATAGCCCAGATTCACCAGCGCGGAAATAACATCTTCCTCGACCGGGCTCGCGGGCGCTGCGCCCATTTCGGACGCTCCAGCCGGCGCCGGCAGCTTGTCGCGCAGCTCCAGCACCATGCGCTCCGCGGTCTTTTTGCCGATGCCAGGGATGCGCGTGAGCCGCGCCAAGTCGCCGCCGCGAATCGCTCCTACCATCTCGTCGGCCGGCATGCCGCTCAAGATCGTGATGGCGAGCTTCGGACCAATCCCGCTAACCGTCAGCAGCTTCTCGAAGAGCTGCTTCTCCGCAAGACGCAAAAATCCGTACAGGCTCAGCGCGTCCTCGCGAACATGGGTGTGGATGTGGAGCGCGACTTCAGCGCCTGCCGCCGGCATTTCCGTAAACGTCGGCACGCTGATCGCAACGTCGTAGCCGACCCCGTGAGTTTCCACGATCGCCTGGTTCGGACGTTTCGCCAGCAGCGTTCCTCGAAGATGCGCAATCATCGGGGCTATTGTACGGCAGTCTGCGCGGGGACAGCCGCGCTCGACTGTCGCGGTGGACGGCACCGGGCGCGAAATAAATCCGCATCCGGTTTCCCGCAGCGCTCAGGCGATTCTTCCTGAGGCGCAGGAATCACGTCTCTGCTGCCGCCGGGGTACAATCAATGATCCGGTATGCAGAAAAAGAACGACCTCCAACGCCAGGTAAGTGAAGCCATCCTCGCCTGCCAAGACAAACAAGCTGACAATGTGGCGGTTCTCGAACTGGAAAAAGATTCAGGAGCGTTCACTGACTACTTTGTCATGTGCAGTGGGACGAATCCGCGCCAGATCCAGGCGATTGCCGACGCGGTGGACGAGCGCCTCGAGACACTCGGCCTCCGCGTGACCCACTCCGAGGGTTACAAACAGGCGGAGTGGGTGCTGCTCGACTACGTGGACTTCGTCGTCCATATTTTCTCGGAGAAAGCCCGCCAGTTCTACGACCTGGAACGTCTGTGGAAGTCGGCCAGGCGGCTGGAGCCGGCGGAATTGCTGGCAAAACCGAAACCGCGCCGGACCGCGATAGCCAAGTCCGCGACCGCCAAGACTGCTTCCACCGCGCCCAGGAAGCCGCGTAAGAAGAAAGCCTGAAGTGTCCGCTCCGAATTCAGCCCCGTGGAGTTCCTCCTACCGCCTGGTGGCTGCGGAAAAGTGGAAGGCAAAATCGGCGGTGCTGGGTAGCGCGGTCACGGAAGCCTTGGTTGAATACTCGCGTCCGTTGCCGAACATGCGCGTTCTCGATCTGGCCAGCGGCACTGGCGAACCTGCGATCAGTCTCGCGCAACGCATTGGCCCCCGGGGTTCGGTCACGGCCGTGGATCAGAGTTCGGAGTTGCTCGACATTGCCGCCGAGCGCGCCCGCATCAAGAATCTCTCAAACTTTACGACCCAGCAGGCTGACGCGCATCACTTGCCGTTTGCCGATCGGACCTTCGATCTCGCGACCTGTCGCTTCGGGGTGATGTTTTTCCGCGATCCCCATCAAGCAATGGCGGAACTGCGCCGCGTGTTGCAGCCCGGAGCTCATGCCTGCTTTGTCGCCTGGGGTCCGATGGAACAGCCCTATTGGCAAACCAGCATGAAGATCGTGCACCGGCATGTAGGTGGAACCATGCTTCCAACGGGAGGAGCCGATCTTTTTCGATTCTCCGCCGCGGGCTCGCTCTCGGAGATAATCAGCGCCGCCGGATTTCGAGAGGCAGAGGAGTCGATGCGGCATTTGCCCTGGACCTGGTCCGGAGACGCGGAAGAAGTTTTCGAATACGCGTGCGCAGTGGCGGCTCCGTTTCGTCCAATGCTGGAGCGGGTTCCGGAGGAAGCGTGGCCGGCAATCCGAGCCGAGGCGAAGGCGGCGATCGAGCAGTATCGCGTAGGGGATGAAATCCGGTTCGGCGCCGACGTGGTTTTGGCGTCGGGAAAAGCGTGAGCGGAAGAGCAGCCTGCGAAAACTAGCGCTTCGTATCAGGGCATCGCTTAAGCGATGCCGAAAGCTTCAAAAGCAGACGCCCCTTTAGGGGCCGGGCGTCGATATTCGCCTGTGTCGCACCCTGGAACTCCATGAAGATCAAAGTGGCATGGATCGGAAAGACGAAAGAGCCGGCGATCCAGGCTCTGACCGACGAGTATCTGAATCGCATCTCGCGCTATGCCGAAGTTGCGGGCCTGGCATTGAAAGACGAGACCGCAATTCTGTCGCTGGCGAACGCCGAGCGGCAGCGCAACAAGCTGGTTCTTCTCGACGCCCGGGGAAAGCAGTTTTCATCCGAAGAGCTGGCCGAGTTTCTGAGGCGCGAGCAGGTCAGCGCGACACCGCTGCTGTTCGCGATTGGCGGCAGCGACGGCTTCAGTGAAGAAACGCGGCGTCACGCCGGGTTCACACTCTCCCTCGGAAAGATGACGCTGCCCCACGAACTGGCGCGCGTGGTCCTGGTGGAGCAGCTTTATCGTGCTTTCACCATCCTGAAGAATCATCCCTATCATTTGGGACATTAACTTTATGGTAACGGGGCAGCGGCCACTCAGCCCCGGACTCACCAGACTCGATTCCCGCTCCGATGCACCTCTGGCAGCTTCTCAAGAATGCTAAACTCGCTTACTGTATCTCAACAGGCAAAAGCGGCCTGAATTTGTTGGCGAGGCCCTCCCCCATGAAAAACCCGTACGACGTACTGCGAATGAAGGAGCAGGAGCTCCTGCGTGTCCGCAAAGAGATAGACGCCCTGCGGATCGCGGCGCGCCTGCTCGGCGCCGAGGATCCGGGCGCAGCCAATGGCGAAGGTCAGCCGAAGCTGCAACGAGTCGTCGAAATGCCCTAGATGGCATACTTCCCCGTTTGACGCGAAGCGGACCGAAGCCAAAACCGTCCGCCCATCAATCGGCAATTTGTGACCTGCGAGTTGCAATCCCGATCCCAGGGAGTCGCTGGGTTTTCAAATTACCGATTACAAATTCCCCACCACACTCATCCCCGTCCGCGTAGAATAACGAATTCGGCTTTATGTCGGATCTCCGCCGTGGTCTCATAATCGTGAATACCGGTCCGGGCAAGGGAAAGACCACCGCGGCCATGGGAACGGCCCTGCGGGCTGTCGGCCAGGGAATGCGCGTCCTGATGTTGCAATTCCTGAAGGGCTCTTGGCATTACGGCGAACTGGATGCAGTCAAGGCTTTCGGCGACAAGTTCATCCTGAAGCAGATGGGGCGCGGCTTCGTGAAAGTCGGCGCCGAGAAGCCCGATCCTGAAGACGTGCGCATGGTGGAAGAGGCCTGGGCCGAGGCCGAGAAGGCGATCCAGTCCGGCGAATGGGACCTGGTGGTGCTCGACGAAATCAATTACGCCATCAGCTACGGTATGCTGGACCCGGCGAAAGTGGTGGAGTCTCTGAAACAAAGGCCGGAGATGGTGCACGTCATATTGACCGGAAGGAACGCGCATCCGGCCATTGTCGAGCTAGCCGACACCGTCACCGAAATGCGCCAGGTTAAGCACGCCTACGAGAAAGGCGTAATGGCGCAGAGAGGAATCGAATACTGAATTGGTAATTGTGTAATCGGTAATTTGGTAATTTGAACCCCTGCGGTTTGGGTGTGAGTTTAGGTTTTCAAATTACCAAATTACACAATTACCAAATTACAAATTCCCCATGGCTTGGTTCAAGCGACAATCCGGTGAGTTGGACACCTCGGGCGAGAAGAAAATGCGCACCGAGGGTCTGTGGGTCAAGTGCGACAACTGCCGCCAGATTATATGGAAGAAGGACCTCGAGGAAAATCTCAACGTCTGCCCGAAGTGCGGCAAGCACTTCCGCATCGACGCGCGAACCCGCCTGGCTCAGCTTCTCGACGACCATCAATACGAAGTTTTCGACAGCAATCTCGCCTCCAACGACCCGTTGAAGTTTGTTGACCTGAAGGCCTACTCCTCGCGCCTGAAGCAGGCCAAGGCCGACACCGGCCTGAAGGACGCGATCATCAACGCCAAGGGCAAACTGAACGGTCGCCCGGTGATTGTGGTATCGATGGAATACTCGTTTATCGGCGGGAGCATGGGAGCGGTGGTGGGTGAGGCCATCACGCGCGCGATTGAGAAGGCGACCGAAACGCGGACCCCGCTGATCATCGTTTCGGCGTCCGGCGGCGCGCGCATGATGGAAGGCGCAATCAGCCTGATGCAACTGGCCAAGATCTCCGCCGCGCTGGCGCGCTTGGACACGGCGCGGGTTCCCTACATTTCGGTTTTGACCGATCCCACCACCGGCGGCGTCACCGCATCGTTTGCCATGCTGGGCGATCTCAACATCGGCGAACCCGGCGCCCTGATTGGCTTCGCCGGACCGCGAGTGATTGAGCAGACCATCCGCCAGAAGCTGCCGCCGGGTTTTCAGCGCTCCGAGTTTCTCCTGGAGCACGGAATGCTCGATGCCGTAGTACCGCGCAAGCAGTTGAAGGCGTACATCGCGCGGGCGCTGGATTTCATGGTGCAGGCAGCGTAGAGCACTTGTAAGCTTTCAGCTATCAGTTTTCATCCCCGATGCCAGCCATGGTCGCGCTTGCCGCCAAAACGGGAATGCCTGTCAAGCTGCCCTATTCCCTGCTCAGTGCAGCGTTTGACCCTTGAGTGCGGTTTGCTGGATAAGCCTGGAAGCAAAGAGTGAGACTGGGTTAACTGAGAACTGACGGCTGAGGGCTGCCCTTGTCCTACGAAACCGCAGTCGCGCAGATGTACGCGCTGGGCCACGAGTTGGTGCAGACGCCGTCGCACAAGTTCGACCTCGCCCACATGCGCGTGCTGCTCGCGGCACTGGGGCATCCGGAGAATAGCTTTCCGACTGTGCTCATCGCCGGCACCAACGGCAAGGGTTCGACGGCTGCCACGCTCGCATCCATCCTGCAAGCTTCCGGGCTGAAGACGGGGCTCTATACTTCGCCGCATCTGATCTGTATTAACGAGCGTATTCGCCTCAATGGCCAAGCCATCGCCGACGACGATTTCGCGATGCTGCATGACGTGGTCGATCGCACCGCCGAGCGGTTGGTCGGAGAAGGCGATCTGCCCTGGCATCCCAGCTTCTTCGAAACGCTGACTGGGATGGCCTTTGAGTATTTTGCCCGCAGCCGGCCCGACATGGTCGTGCTTGAGGTCGGCATGGGTGGCCGCCTGGATGCAACCAACGTGGTTGAGCCGCGCTTAAGCATCATCACCGACATCGCGCTCGATCATCAGAAGTACCTGGGCGAAACTATCGGCGAGATTGCGCGCGAGAAAGCAGGCATCATCCGGCCGGGCGGGGTTGTGGTTACGCTGCCGCAATTGCCCGAAGCCAACGACGTAATCGGAAACACGATTTTGGATCTCGGCGCGCGTGCGGTGAATGCCGTGCCCTATGTGCCTCCGGTGTCGCCGGGAAGCGGTGAGTACCTGGTGCCCGGTACCCAGTACCCAGAGAAGGCCTGCTGGCGATTGCGTTATCCAATGCAGGTTCTGGGCCGCGAAATCACGGTCGAGTCGCCGCTGGTAGGACGTCATCAGCTGCGCAACGTTGCGCTGGCGATCGCAGCGGCGGCGGAACTGCACCACCAAGACTTAGCCAATCGGGGATTAGTTCAAATCACGCCGGAAACGATCGCCCAAGGCATCCGCGAAACGAATTGGCCGGGCCGTTTCCAGGTGTCGCCGGCCGCTGGAGACAATCCCGAATATGTGCTCGATGTCGCGCATAATCCGGCCGGAGCCTGGGCTTTGCGCTCGACGCTTTCGTCCGCTTACCAGAACCCCGGAAACAATGATCGCGAAAACGGCGCTTCGGGAAATAGCCGCAAGATCACGATGGTGTTCGGCGTCATGCGCGACAAGGCGGTGCAGGAAATTACTGAGATTCTGTTTCCGATCGCCGCGCACGTCATCGTGACCCACGCCAGTAACCCGCGCTCGGCGAGCCCGGATGAGATTCGCCAGGCAGCGGCCCGTGTGGCTGCGGACATGGGGATTGAAGACGCCGAGGATGTGGCGTCGGCCTTGGCCCGTGCCCGCCAGCTTGCCGGATCCCGCGGCCTGATCGTGGTTACCGGTTCGATTTACATTGTCGGAGAAGCGATGCGAACTCTGGGCGTTAGCATCTAATCATCTGTGCAGAGACGGGGCTTGCCCCGTCCCGCTTAGCTGAGGTCAGGTTCTGACCTCAAGAGCTTTTAGATTAGCAACCTTGAACAAGATCGCCACAACCGCGGAGCCGGAAAAAGAGCAAGCAGAACTGCGCTCAAATCCGCAGCCGGAGGCCTCCGTCCCGGCGTGGTCTGAGATACAGCCCGCGCCTCAACCCACTTCCCGCCATGGCTGGCCCAGCCTCCTGCGTTCGTATTTCATCTTCGACCCGCTAATCTGGGCCTACACCCTGGTTCTGGGTACGCTCTCTCTGATCTGCTCGCTCTTCGACCGCAACGGGCGCATCCAGCACGATATCGCCCGCCTCTGGTCGTGGCTCATCATGAAGACGATCCTGTCGCCGGTGAAAGTCACGGGCCTGGAGAAGACTAACGATACCGATAAGGATAAGACCGGCCCCTCCAATCCCCGCGTCTACGCGGTCACGCATGCCTCGGCGCTCGACATTCCGATCCTCTATGTCCACTTGCCCTTTCAGTTCCGCATTATTTTTAAAAGTGAATTGCTGTCGTACCCGTTCATCGGCTGGCATCTGAAACGCTCGGGACAAGTCTGCATAACCAGCAGAACCCGGCGGCTTCGATCGGCGCCATCAAGTCGGCGCTACGGAGCTTGCGCCGCGGCATGCCGCTGGTAATCTTTCCCGAGGGTGGACGCACCCGCGATGGACAGATTCAACCTTTTCTGCCGGGGGCATTCTTTCTTGCAATCAAAGCGCAGGCCGATATCGTGCCCATCGCGCTCGTCGGCACCTTCGACCTGCTGCCGATGAACACCTACCACATCAAGTCACAGCCGCTGGAGATGCGCGTAGGTGAAATAATTCCCGCCGCCGGGCTGACCGTGCAAGACACAGATGCGGTGTCGGCCAAAGTGAAATCCGCCATCGAAGTTCTCCATTCCGCGCCCAGAACCACGTAGGAACAATTAAGATCACGTAGGGACGGACGCCCTCGGAGCCTGCCCTGAGCGAAGTCGAAGGGTCCAGGCGAGCACAGCTCGCCAGCCGCTGCTGACAATACGCCTCCTCATCGGTCATACTCTCTTGTTAGTTTGGAGGTGTCATGAAGTCCCTGAGTCTCGTATTCTTATTTCTCGCCATGAATGTCTACGCCCAAAACGCCGCCCCCACCGCCGCCGAAGCCCAGGAGTTCATGAACAAGGCCGAGGCCCGGCTCTCCGACCTAGCCGTTAAGGTGAACCGCGCCTCCTGGGTACAGGAGAATTTCATCACCGACGACACCGAGGCCATGGCGGCCGACGCGATTGACGAGGTCACCGCCGCCACCACTGAGCTAGTGGAACAGGCCAAGCGTTTCGACGGTCTAGCACTGTCGCCCGAGCTGGCGCGAAAATTCATGCTGCTGAAGCTCTCGCTCACCGCGCCCGCGCCAAAGGATGCTGCGCTGCGCCGCGAAATGACCGAGATCGGCGTCTCGCTCGATGCCGACTATGGCAAAGGCAAGTACTGCCGCACCGAGAACGATTGTCTGGACATTACGGCGATCGAGAAGCTGATGTCCACCAACCGCGATCCGGAACAGCTCAAAGATGCGTGGAAGGGATGGCACGCCATTGCGCCGCCCATGCGGAAACGCTATGCGCGCTTCATCGATCTCTCCAACCAGGGCGCAAGAGAAATTGGATTTAAAGATACCGGCGCCCTGTGGCGCGCCGGCTACGACATGACGCCGGAAGAATTTTCTGCCGACCTGGAGCGCTTGTGGAACGAGGTCAGGCCGCTCTACCTTTCGCTGCACACGTTCGTGCGCGCGAAGCT
>Ga0181530_10005772_pt1 | contig 12465 bp, 13 predicted proteins | sample PEATcosm2014_Bin_42_FD_119769 | JGI IMG/M metagenome (GOLD analysis project Ga0181530, IMG submission 119769) | Peatland microbial communities from MTU Mesocosm Facility, Houghton, MI, USA - PEATcosm2014_Bin10_60_metaG | ecosystem: Environmental > Terrestrial > Soil > Wetlands > Peat | place... | reverse complement strand
TCCCGGTACCATGGGCATTAATGTAATCTACTTCGTTCGGGGCAACGCCGGCTTCCTCGAGGGCCATGCGCACTGCACGAGCCGGCCCATCGAGGGAGGGCTGGGTAATATGTCCGGCATCTGAACTCAGGCCGTAGCCGGAGATTTCCGCGAGGATTTTGGCCCCACGCTTTTTCGCATGCTCAAGTTCCTCGAGCAGCAGTATGGCGGCCCCTTCGCCCATGACGAAACCCTCGCGGTCCGCCGAAAAGGGCCGGCAGGCCCGGCTGGGATCGCCGTTCCCCGTGGCCAGGACCCGCACCGATTCCCAGGAACGGATCATTCCCACGGTGATCGGCGCCTCGCACCCCCCGGTCAACATCACATCGGCCATCCCAAATTTAATCAGGTGAAAGGCTTGGCCAATCGCATGACCTGAAGACGAGCAGGCCGTGGCAGTTGTAAAAGAGGGCCCTTGCGCGCCAAATTCCATGCAGATTTGAGAAGTGGCGGCGTTGTGCATCATGCGGGGAATGGTGAACGGATGCAGCCGTGTCGCCTGTTGGGCGTAGAGGTTGAAGTAGCCGTTATCCAGGGTATTGGCGCCCGCCATTCCGCTGCCGCTCACCACCCCGAAGCGCGGGCGTTCCTCGTCGCGGACCTCGATTCCACTCGAGGTCATTGCTTCTTTCGCGGCCAGCAAGCCGAACTGGCTGAAGCGATCCAGCAAATCGAGCCGCTTGGCAGGGAAGTAATCGGTCGGCGTGTAGTCCGGAACTTCGGCAGCAATCTGAACCGTCAGCGCAGAGGGATCAAATTGGCAAATGCGGCGAACCGCCGACCGGGCTTCCAGCAGGTTCTTGAAAAAGCTATGCGCATCCTTGCCTACCGACGCAAAGACGCCCACACCGGTGATAACCACTCTTCGCACGTTTCATCCTTGTGTTCTCAATTGGCGGAAGCGGCAGGCGCCTCGCCCTTCGCCATCGCCACCAGATCGGAAATGTCCTTACCTTCCAAAACCCGTGTCAGGCTGTCCACGACTTGGCGGACTGAGCGCATGTTCTGCGCCACCGCGTCCGGGATATCAATCTTGAATTCCTCTTCCAGCGCGAAGAGGATATTAACTCCGTCCAGCGAGTCTATTCCCAATTCCGCGAACTTCGAATCGATGGTGATTTTGCTCGGGTCCAGATGCTGCTCTCGAGCGATAATCTCAATTACTTTCTGGGTTGTGTCCATTTTGCTCCTCGTGACCGGTTTCACCGGTGCACCTAAGTGGAAATGCCGATGGAATTCCTTTCCGCAAGTTGGGAGACAAGCTCCAGCAATTGCGAAATCCGAAACGGCTTGTCGAGAAGGGCGTAAGCGCCCAGATCTTGCGCGAGCTTCCTTTCCGTATGACTGAAGAAGGAAGACATGAGAACAATTTCGTGCTTGGCATTTTGCTTTCTGAGATGTCGAAGCAGATCTAAGCCCGATTCGTTGGGCATGTGCAAATCGGCGATGATAATGCGGCAATCGTTGTCCCGCGCCAAAGCTTCTCGCGCCGCCAACCCGTCGGCTACCGCTTCCACCTGCGGATATCCGTTGGCTTCCAGGACCTCAGACAGCAGGTCACGGCTTTCCAGGTCGTCGTCAACAACAAGAATCCTGCTCACTATGCGCACACTCCAGGTGCTTGGCCAGGAGTATCTTGGGCACGGAGATGGCCAAGGACCGCACTAGTTTTGTAACTAATTGTAAATAAAAGAGTTGAATTAGCGCAGGCGCAGGTTTGAGCGGCCTTGAATTCCGAATCGCGTGTTGCACTGTGTCAAAATGCCACAGATTAGTGCCTTTTAGTCTTATGCTGATCGCCTTGCCCACATCTGCCCTTTCGGCCACCCTTCTTTTCCTCCTATCTTATTGATTTACATACTCGAAGTCATTCCTGGCGAGCCGACGGAGGAATTCTGATGTGGCAAAAAGCGACACCTGCCCGAAGTACCTTGGAGTGCGGCGGCTTGACGCCGCCTTGGAACTGCGAGGGTATGCGAGCTATGTACGCGCCGGGGCTCGCCTTAGGCGGCACGCGAGCTTGCATAGTGACAAGGCAGCGTCAAGCCGCCGCACTCCAAGGTGCCTTCGGCACAAAGACTCCCACAATGGTCTCGAGCGAATCTGATATAATGAGAATCTAGGCTTTCCCGACACGCAAAATGCGCACTTCCGCGAGGTTTCTGGTAATTCTGACCATGGCCGCGCTGCTTGCCCCCAGCGTGCGGTGGGCTTCGCCCAACGTTACGGCTGACGCCTGCGGATGCCCGCCCGGAGCCTGCATGTGTGTAGGACACCACCACGGTTCCGGCCCGCTTCCGGCGTGCTGCATGGGCACGGGCGGACAGTGCGGAATGCAATCCCCCGACAGTTACATAAGCGCCATTCTCAGCACTCTTACTTACGTACCTACCGAACACCCTTGGTGGAATCCGATCGCGGCGTGGAGTTTCTGCTACGATGCCTCAGACTCAGGTCTGTTGCCCTCCCACGCGCGGATTCCGGATCAGCCTCCTCGATTCCCTCTCTGATGGTCGATCTTCGATGCACGATTGCCGATTGAGCTAATCGACTCTCGTCCATCGTTGAATCTCGGACTTCGGGCCCGGCAGACAAAGTCCCGTGACGCCTCGTCAAAGCTGGCATCGCATTACCCGGCGGCGCAGCGCGAGCATTTATCTCACAGGTCCGCAGCCCTGCATTGATCCCGGCGCCGGGGCGCCTCACGATGCGCCCTGCCGGAGCGTTTATCACCGTCGCCAATGGAGAGGAGAAGTTTTATGAGACAAGCATGCGGGTTGACGGCGGCCGTCCTGGTATTGGGCGGCGTCGCATTTGCCACCATTTTTGGATCTGTGCGCGGCGTCGTTCACGATCCCCAGCACCACCCCATTCCAGGCGCGCAAGTTACGTTGAAAGCTCAAAACTCGGATTGGACCCAATCTCAAGCCTCCGACGAAAACGGCGAATTTAAATTCCCTTCCGTGCCGATTGGGAATTACACGGTCACGGTCTCGTCGCCGGGCTTCCAGAGCCTTCGGCAAAGTGTGATTGTGCAGTCTGGCACGAGTCCGGTGCTGCACTGTCCGTTAGACGTGGCGGGCGTTAAACAAACCGTCAACGTTTTAGGAACTCCCGTGGAGGCGACCACGGACAGCGTCACGCCCACCACCATGCTGAGCCGTGAAGACATCCAGCAAACCCCCGGAGCGGACCGCACCAACAGCTTGCAAATGATCACGGATTACGTGCCCGGCGCCTATGTGACGCACGATATGCTGCACATGCGAGGCGGCCATCAGGTGGAGTGGCTGATTGACGGAATTCCCATCCCCAACACCAACATCGCCACCAACCTGGGGCCGCAGATTGATCCCAAGGATATCGACGAACTCGAAGTCCTTCGAGGCAGCTACGACGCCGATTATGGAGACCGTACCTACGGAATCTTCAACGTCGTGCCGCGGACCGGCTTTGAGTTCAACAACCAGTGTGATCTCGTCTTGAGCTTTGGGAATCTCTATCAAACTGACAATCACGTCAGTTGCGGAGGACACTCGGAGCGATTTGCTTACTACGTCAGCTTGAACGGAAACCGCAGCGATTACGGGCTCCAGACCCCCATCGCGCAGGTTTTTCACGATGCGGAGAACGGCTACGGAGGATTCGCCACGTTCATCTTCAATCCCGACGCCAAGAACCAGCTTCGCCTGGTCACTTCCCTGCGCCAGGATTATTACCAGATCCCCATCGATCCTGACCCCAATTCCGCCGGGAATCAGATTTTAGAAGCCTCGGGCGAATCCCCCAGTTACGGTCTTCGCGACGGCGAACGCGAACCCGACGGCTACGTCGTCTTCTCCTGGGTCCACACCTTCGATCCCAATCTGCTGCTCACCGTTTCTCCCTTTTACCATTACAACGGCGCTGACTACCACGGCGGGGCGAACGATTATCCCGTCATCTCAACCGTGAATCAGGCTGCCAATTATCTGGGGATGGAGACCACCCTCAACGCCAGATTCTGGAGAAGCGATCTCGAAGCCGGAGTGTACGGATTCGCTCAGCACCAGCACAACTACTTCGATAACCAATTTACGGATGGCAGCGCAAACTTCCCCGCCTCCTCGATTGGCGTAACGGGGGGTCTTGCCGCCGAGTTCATCAACGAGAAGTTCAAAGCGACCCCGTGGTTGACCCTGTTCGCCGGCCTCCGGCAAACGGAATTCAACAGCTCCATCGCCGAAAACGTTACGGATCCCCGCGTCGGTTTTGCTTTGAGCGTTCCGCGCCTGCACTGGATCTTTCACGGGTTTTACGGTCATTACTATCAGGCCCCGCCCCTGGTCACAGCCACGGGCGCTCTACTCGGCTTAGCCAATAGCCAGAACTTTTCCTTCGCCCCTTTGCACGGCGAGCGGGATAAAGAATACCAGTTTGGCCTCAGGATTCCCTATCGCGGCTGGACTCTTGACGCCGACAACTTTCAAACCAAGGCCACGAATTGGCTGGATCACAATAATATCGGCGAATCGAACCTCTTCTGGCCCATCACCTGGGAGGCGGCCGTGATCAACGGCTGGGAACTGACACTCCGCTCGCCCAGCCTGTGGCATCACGGCCGATTCCACCTCGCTTATTCCAACCAAATCGCGGAGGCAACGTCGCCCATTACCGGAGGCCTGATCTTCGAAGTGCCACCGGGGTTTGCGCCGGTGGACCATGACCAGAGGAACACACTGAACTTCGGTTACAATACGAGTCTTCCCTGGCGGACCTATGCTTCGACCAACGTCTACTACGGCTCCGGGTTCACGAATGGCCTGTACGGAACTCCGGACGCGCAGTATCCGGGGCCCTATCTGCCTGCCCACGCCACGGTCGACCTTGCGGTCGGGAAAACCTTCGCGGAGAAATTCACGGTTTCCGTGAACGCCCTGAATGTCGGGGATAAACGTGTGCAACTCGACAACAGCCTGACCTTCGGCGGATTTCACTGGAACGATCCGCGGCAAATTTATGTGGAATTCCGCTACCGGTTCCGCTACTAATCGAGTGATCGGGCCCAATTGTAGGGGGACGGCTTGCCGTCCCCTCGTTGTTCCGCTGCAACCGCCGGGGGTAGGGCGGCTAGGTTGTAGGGGGACAGCTTGCCGTCCCCTCGTTGTTCCACTGCAACCGCCGGGGGTAGGGCAAGCCCTACCCCTACACGTTTTCAGAGCAGGATTTCCGCAATGCGAACGCGACAGTTAATTGTTTGTCTATTTTCATTGGCAATAGCATCTTGCCTGATAACATGTCACAAAGAACAGCCTCTGCCGCAGCAGCGCTACGATCTGCGAGGGAAAGTGGTGGCGGTCGATGCGAACGCCGGCACGGTGACGGTGGCCCACCAATCCATTCCGGGGTACATGGGCGCTATGACGATGAGTTTTATCGTCAAGGACCGGTGGGCCTTCAAAGTTCTCAAACCGGGCCAATCGATCAGCGCAACTCTGGTGATCGAAGGCGATCACTCGTGGCTGGAAGGCCTGGTTGTGACCGAAGAGGGCAAGCCAGGAAGTGACTCGCTGGCGCCTCCCGGATCTGCGCGCACGCCTTTAGGGCAGGAGGTTCCGGACTTTGCACTCATCAACCAGGATGGAAAGCGGATTCATCTCCATCAGTACCACGGGAAGGCCGTGTTGCTGACTTTCATCTACACGCGCTGCCCGCTTCCCGATTACTGCCCCCTGATGAGCAGGAACTTCGTACAAATCGCGGAGCAACTCCGCAGCGACCCCAATCTCTCCGCTTCTACCCATCTGCTGAGCGTTAGCATCGACCCGGAGTTTGACACGCCTGCCGTCCTGCGTGCCTATGGCCGAAACTACGCGGGCAACCTTCATCCCTTCGATCGGTGGGAGTTTGCGACGGGCACGCCGGAGCAAGTCCGGGAAGTTGCGGAGTTTTTCGGCCTGCGATACTGGACAGATCGCGGCCAGATCGTACACTCGCTGGTCACGGCGCTCGTTGCCCCAGGCGGGAAAGTCATTCAAGTCTATCGTGGAAACGATTGGCAACCGGCGCAGGTGGTTAGCGACCTGCGTAATCTGCCGCCGTTCAAAATGTAGCTTCTCCGAGGAAACCATGTTCGAGCGATACACCGAAAAAGCCAGAAGGGTGATCTTCTTCGCCCGCTATGAAGCCAGCCAATTCGGCAGCCAACAAATCGAGGCTGAACATTTACTTTTGGGCTTGCTGCGGGAGGACACGGCCCTAGCCAGCCGCCTGGCGCGGTCTGTCCTCTCACCGGAAACCTTCCGCAAGCGCATCGAGGAAGCAACCCCTCCCCGCAAAACGATTGCAACGTCCGCCGACTTGCCCCTGAGCCCGGTCTGCAGGTCGGTACTGACCAGCGCCGCAGAAGAAGCCGACCAGTTCCAGCACCGGCATATCGGGACGGAACACCTCCTGCTCGGCCTGCTGAAGCAAGAACGGACCCTGGCTGCAAAACTGCTTACTGAAGTCGGGATTAATATTCAGAACCTCCGCGAGGAGCTTCGCCGGGCGGACCGGCACCCCGGGAGGCCGGCCGCGCTACGCGGGGGAAGCCTCGAGGATTACGTCGAAATCCATGGTGAGTTATGGAGCGCCAGGTCCGTTCGCGAATTCAGCGAATACTACCGAAAGTTTCACTGGGAGAAGCGCCGTTGGACCTCGCGCAATGCGTTGGCTCAGCGCGCCGACCGAACGCTCTACTTCTATTCCGGTCAGGCGTATGACCCGGAGCAAGTAGAGCTCATCAAAGGCGGGTGGAGCGAAGACCATTGTGTGATCTGTTGGTGGAAGCTCTACGAATCGAATTCGCTGGAGCATGGCGAGGGTTACACCAACGGCCAGGATTGGTTGTGCACAGAATGCCTCGAAAGATTCGTAAGCCCGCCGACTCCGTCGCCCGCCAGCCCTCGAGGTTGACTCATGACTTCCTCGATTGCAATTGGGGAGGTTGAAGCAGCGAAACGCGGGTGAGCTCCGCGTCACGCCGTCCCCACGCTGGTCAGTTTCGGCTCGAGGGCTTTTCCTGCCGGTTTCGTGCGCCGCGCCGCCACCCAGAAACCCACTCGCAGGGCCAGCAGCAACGCCACCAGGGCGCCGTAAAACAACGGCTTGCGTACGTCCGACTTCACCAGCCAGTAGTAATGCACGACGCCGGCAATCGCTGTCGCGTAAATCAGCCTGTGTACCGCCAGCCAGCGCTTTCCTCCCAAGCGGCGAATCCACCCGGCCGTTGAGGTCAAAGCCAGGGGAATCATCAGCACAAATCCCGTGAATCCCATGGTGATGAAAGGCCGCTTGCGCACGTCGGCCAGCATATCCGCCCAATCAAAAAACTTGTCCAGCCCTATCCAGGTGCTGAAGTGCAGGAAGCCGTAGAAAAAGGCAAACAGCCCCAGCATGCGGCGGAAGCGAATGAGTTCCGGCAAACGCAGCAGCTTGCGCGCCGGCGTCACGGCCAGCGTGGCGACGATGAAGATGATTGTCCAATCCCCCGTCTGGTGCGTGATGTACTCGATGGGATTGGCGGTGAGTTGGCCGTGCAGCGCCCGCCAAGCCAATTGGCCCACCGGCGCCAGGCACAGGATGAACACCGGAGGCTTCAGCCATTTGCTTCTGAGAATGCTTCGCAACAAGTACCCCTTCCAATTTTCGAAAAGTAGCGCGGACCGCCGTTCTCGCGGTCCGCGGCTTCTTGTTGGGTCAGCACAATCCGCGGACCGCAAATTCGGCGGTCCGCGCTACCACGCTTTCCCGCGCTGTCATCCTGAGCGAAGCGAAGGATCTCCGTAGTTGTTCGCAATCCTTGCATCCCATCCACGGCAGAGATCCTTCGCTTCGCTCAGGATGACATATTGCGAATTGGACGCTAGAAATACTTTTTCAAGTCCATGCCCGCGTACAGGGACGACACCTGATCGTAACCATTGAACATCAGCGTGGGCCGCCGGAAGAACTCGCCCAGGCGGCGCTCCTTGGCCTGGCTCCAGCGCGGATGATCCACGTGGGGATTGACGTTGGAATAGAACCCATACTCCGAAGCGTTTGAAATGTTCCAGGTGGCGGGCGGCTGTTTCTCCACCAGCTTGATCTTCACCAGCGACTTGATGCTCTTGAACCCATACTTCCACGGGAGCACGATGCGCACCGGCGCACCATCCTGGTTGGGCAGCGTGTCGCCGTACATGCCGAAGCAGAGCAGGGCCAGCGGGTGCATGGCCTCGTCCAGGCGCAGACCTTCCACGTAAGGCAATTGAATTCCCGCCCGGCTTCCCAAGGGCATTTGGCTGAGGTTGTAGTAACTTTCAAACGCCACAAACTTCGCCTTGGGTTGGGGAGAGACTTCTTTCAATAATGCGCTGAAGGAGTAACCGACCCAGGGCACCACGATCGACCAAGCCTCGACGCAGCGGTGCCGGTAGATGCGCTCTTCGAGCGGCGCCAGTTGCTGCAACTCTTCCACCGTAAACGTGCGTGGCTTGTCCACCAACCCGAAGACCTTCAAGCTCCAAGGTGATGTTTGAAAGTTGGTTGCGTACTTCGCCGGATCTTCTTTTCCCGTCCCGAATTCGTAGAAGTTGTTGTAATGCGTCACGTCGTTATAGGGCGTCACCGGCTCCGTGGTGCTGAAGGGACTTTTCGCCGCCACGGTCAGCTTGCTCCCCGCGTGGACCTTTTGCGAGGGCCAGGCAAGTTGTTTCAGACTGTCCCCCGCCAAAGCCCCTGCGGTTACCCCCAACGCGCCCGCCAGGAACTTCCGGCGGTTCAAGTAAAGCCATTTCGGCGTGACCTCGGACGACGGAATCTCCGACACCCTTTTGATTAACATGCCCCACACCCCTTTCTAAGAATAGTATACATTTGATCCGTGTTTTTATTCCCGTAGTGCCCGCCTCCAGACCAACCCCTGCCGCTCCGACTTCCGCTTTCATACTTAGATGCTGTTGGATCGCAGCGGAATGCAGTCGTCATGGCGTCGCTTGAGAGACGGCTCAAGGGAGATCCTGCCCCGCTTGCCCGCCGCGAGCGACGATTCCCTGCAAATCGCTTGACAATCAACGGCACTATGGTAGGCTACGCTTATGAAATTCCGACCCGAGCAAGGCCGCAGCTTGGCGGACCTCCACCGCGGACCTGGCGATCTTTGCGGCCTTTGCGCCTCGGCGTGAGACGGTTCACCTGTATGGTTTTACGGGGAACAAAGCGAGAATGTCTATGAAAACAAAGGCCCGCGACAAAACCGGGCTTTCTGTCATCCTGAGCGGAGCGAAGGATCTACGCAGTTCGCACCACAGGAGCATTGGCACAGGAACCCAAGTTCGCTACCGTCGCCCCTCGCTTCTGCCTTCGGATCGATATCGCACTCCCAGTCGCGCGGAGGACGCGTGCACTTCACATTAAAGATGCGCACTTCAACACGCCGAGAGTTTCTAGCCGCCCGGGCGGCAATGGCATGCGCCTTGCCCGGAGCGTCCCCGCCGGGCTGTAGTGGCTTGGTTTAGGTCCCATTTAAAAAATAACCTAAACGCTTGGGTTTTGTGATACAATGCCAAAAGTAGACGAAATAGACGGATTGAGGGTTGTGATTTACCCGAACGATCATCGGCCCGCTCATGTGCATGTTATCGGTGATTGCGAGGCCGTTTTTAAACTGAATTGCCCAGGCGGGCCACCGGAGTTGCGAGAGAATTATGGTTTTTCGTCGGCTGATGTAACGAAGATTAAAGCGGCTCCGATGCTGAAGTTGCCACATCTCTGTGCGGAATGGAGCAGAATACATGGCGACCCATAAAGATGAATTTGAGAAAGCTAATCAACGCGCTTCTGCTCTTTTGGCAAGAACACCAAAAGCTATTGCGGCTCGCTATGACCGCCGAGATGGTCGCATTATGGTTGACCTTAGTAGTCGTATTTCCATTGCCTTCAAACCACATGACGCGCAAGGGCTGGAGCATGCAGATGCAAGCCAGCTTGCTAAAACTGAGATTTCACCGTCGGGGTTAGGGTTGCGATTTCCGGCGCTTGACGCCGACCTATATTTGCCCTCCCTCTTGGAGGGATTTCTAGGTTCAAAACGCTGGATGGCAGCACAATTGGGTAAGGCTGGAGGACAGACGCGCTCGAAGGCAAAAGCTGCTGCCGCACGTTCTAACGGCAAGCTTGGTGGTCGTCCTAGGAAAACTTCTGTTGCTCGCGTTGCCTAGCCGTCGATGAGAGAATTGGCAAAGAGAGAATCCGCATCATCTCCGCGAGAAAAACGGATCCCAGCAAGCGTGCTCTTTGCGAGTCCCATCAGTAAGCGGGTGCGCGCAGAACTCGAAAGACTGGCTGCGGTGCCGGATTCTGCCATTGATTATTCCGCCGCTCCTGCAATGACGCCCACGCCGGCCGAGTTGCGCGCGATCCGCCGCGGTGAAGCCGCATATCGCCGGGGAGATTTCATCACCCTCGATGAATATTTCCGAGAGTTGAGCCGCCGTGCTCGAAGGGCCCGCAGGAAGGGCGCTTGAGCGCATTTCCGCTTCCGGTCTGGAACGCATTCGTGCGATCATCGGCTCGAACGCGGATTGACTTCAATGCGGACGGTGTTTATTCTTGCAAGGTGAAGGTTCGCGAGACCGTTCGGATGCTTAAGGACGATGGCTGGTTTTTGCTGAGAACGCGAGGAAGTCACCACCGGTACCGGCATCCGACGAAGCCGGGACTGGTGACCGTACCGGGGAACCCCAACGATGAACTCGCTCCGGGGACTTTGAACAGCATCCTGAAGCAACCAGGGTTGAAACGATGAAAAAATACCTTGTAGTCATCGAAGAAACAAGCACCGGATACTCTGCATATTCTCCCGACCTCGAAGGTTGTGTATCAACCGGACATACACGCGAGGAAGTGGAAAAGAACATGCACGAGGCAATCGAGTTCCACTTGGACAGTTTACGCCTCGAAGGGCTTCACGTTCCTCAACCTCACACCTATTCAACCTACATCGAAGTCCCCGCGTAAACATGCCTTCTCCATAATGACTTGCCTTGGGATTTGAAGGCCTTCGTCAGCACAGGAAGGAGTCGAAGCGCATGACCTGTCGGCAGGCTGTGAGGAATGCGTAACTACCACATCAACATTTTCTACAGCCAGGAGGACGGCGGTTACATCGCGGATATTCCTGACCTTTCGCACTGCTCCGCTTTCGGTGAGAATCCCGAACGGGCTCTCGCGGAGGTTCTCAAGGCCAAAGCAGCCTGGAGGGAGGCTGTCAAGGCTGAAGGAAAGCCGATTCCCCCGTCCTCGTTTAAGCCCGTGATTTATCAGTTGTCCGAGGCTCGCAGCTAGTCCCACCGCTTGGCGCACATTGGATGACTTACAGATGTTTTAATCTTAGATAACCCACCAGGGCCATTCGGCATCTCAGCACTGTTCGGATTTCCAATCACTCCTGCCCTGCACCCCTTGCTCCCGTCTCCTATTGGGGACGGGATAAGGGGCGTGAGATGCGGGCATCGAGGCCCCGGCCGCTGAGGTTCGTTTGGCACGGGGCGTCGAGGCTCGAGGAGGATACGTGTGCGAATTAGACGAACTGCTGCGCAAGGGATTCTGCTTCTTTCCTGCACCTGTTCTTTGGCCTGGAGTCAAGGCGCTAAGCTGAGCGCTGACGCTTTCGTTGAAGGCGGGGGATCCTTCATCAGGAATACCGAGTATCCATATATCACCTGCCAGCAGATTCTCTCCCGCAATTCACCCTGCCCGCCGCCCGCCCGGTTTTCGTATTCGGGTCGTATCTTTACCGGTGCACGCTTCCACTTCGGCCATAACGCCGTCGAGGCAAGCTATTCCTATAGCAACAACCCGGGGGGTCTGTACAATCGCCAGGATCTCTATTCATTCAATTACGTCCGTTATCTTTGGCTGAAGTCGAAGGTGCAGCCCTTCGCCACCATCGGGCTTGGGGGCAGTCGCTTCAGTCTCAGTACCACGAGCGGGACTGGGGCCGCGAGTCCTCCTTACCCGTTCAAATTCGTTTGGAACTATGGAGGCGGAGGTGATATCGCGCTACGTTGGCGACTCGCTTTGCGGCTGGAGTTGAGGGACTATGTAGGCGGTCAGCCCGCCATGTTTACGGGGTTGAGTCACAACATTGTTCCCAGCGCAGGGATTGTTTTCAGGTTCAAGTGAGGTGATACAGCGCCGCAAAGCCGCAACCAAATGCAGATTCTTCGCTTCGCTCAGAATGACATGTCATCCTGATCCCGTTCGCTTGGCTCAGGGTAAACTGCGCGAAGGATCTGCGCCACCTTGTCAGATAATTCGCAGGAAATTCAGCCCTGATTCGAGGGCCAGCATGGGGCTGTTGGTGAAGGCACTGACTTCATAGGGGCAGCCGATCTTGCAGCCGTTGCAGAAGTCCCACAGGGT
>Ga0181530_10005768_pt1 | contig 12474 bp, 11 predicted proteins | sample PEATcosm2014_Bin_42_FD_119769 | JGI IMG/M metagenome (GOLD analysis project Ga0181530, IMG submission 119769) | Peatland microbial communities from MTU Mesocosm Facility, Houghton, MI, USA - PEATcosm2014_Bin10_60_metaG | ecosystem: Environmental > Terrestrial > Soil > Wetlands > Peat | place... | reverse complement strand
AGCCCGCGATCCGCGTTCGGCGGATGATGTTCGTAACGTTTCCAACAAGTTAGTGGTCGGATGGAGCCCCAGACCACCGGATATGCTATCCTGTGGTCGCCGAAGAGTGCCGCGAGAACGTTGCGCGATGCTTGCGTGCGCGATGCCGGAGACGCGTCGATTGGGGTGGAAGTATCGGGATGACCGGCGCGGCGTTCTCTCGCACGGGAGGTAGCCACGATATTGCGCAGGCTCAAGATCTGATGTCAGATACCTACTTCCCCGGCAACGCGCGGACGGGTGCGTTGCCATCTTCACTTGGAATTCCGATTGCGGAAGGACCTTTGAAAGTGCCGGAAAGTTCGACTTCCGGTTATATTCCGGAGGATGCTCGTGGAATCTTCGAGCAGTTCTATGACCACACTCTTGCGGAAATCGTCGGCGTCCCCCCGCGACTGCTCTTTCATTATACGTCCCCGAAAGGTCTCGTTGGGATTCTGAGTTCTGGGGAGATATTCGCCACCAACGCATTTTTTACGAACGACGTCGCTGAAATTAGATTGAGTCTATCGATGTTTCGTAACGCCGCGCAGGAGCGTGTATCCGAGTTGCCACCCGGACCGGTCAAATTAGCCTTTCAAATGACCGCACAGCGTATCACCACAGCTTTGGCCGGCACTTCTGGTATTTTTGTCGCATGTTTCAGTACAGAGGGTGACGATAACGCTCAATGGTCAGCTTACGGTGGGACGGCGGGCGGCTATAACCTCGGGCTGGACTGGCATGATCTGAGTCGGGTGGCAACCGAACGGGAGCTACGTTTGGTTCCCTGTGTGTATGATATCGAATCGCAGAAACGCTATGTGGAGCGTGCGATCGCAGAATTTGAAACCCTGGTTCATACTTCGGTTGGAGCGGAGACCGCTGCACAGCAACAGGGTTCTGCGATCCGGGAATGTGTCGCGCTGTTCTTTGAAAAAGTTTCAGCATTTGCCCCGCTTCTCAAAGACCCAGGATTTAAGCACGAACACGAGTGGCGCCTAGTAAAATTTACGAATGACGCCAGCTTGATGGAGTTTGAGCCAAGGGAAAACGTAATCCGTCCGCGCGTGCGGCTCGACATGAAACATTCCAGTGCCGGGCGAACGATACCGTGCCTGCGGCAAGTCACCGTCGGCCCGACACCTCATCTCGATATTGCCCCTGACGCGGTAAAGGCATTGCTCCTAAGCCTTGGCTATCCGTTGGATGAGGAAGGTGGCCCGAGTTTGCCTGTTTTCCCAAGCCGTTCAACGCTGAGGATCGTGTGATGACGACGATACCAGGTCGCCGACCATGAAGGACGAAGCTCGCGCAGCAGTTGCCGCCATCGTGAGAGCCGCAGTCACCGGGCGATCAATCTCGTCCATCTTCGATTATGACGCAGGCAAGTATCGGACCTTTTCTGGTACGGCGAGTGGTTCAGTGAACCTCTACGATTACGACCGCGGCGTTTACGTGACCGGTAGCTTGCATAGCCTCTACGATTACGGCCACGGTGAATACATTTCGCTTAAAATTGAAGGAAACCACTTTTCTGGATTCGATTATGGCTCGAGAAATAATTTCACGGGGACGCTCTCGGGCAACATGGTCGAAATTTACGATTTCGATACTGGGCAGCATTATCAATATGGCTAGTTGACGACAGGGTGGGACCCGTGGCCGCGGGTCGTCCCGATTAGCGCGGGGGGTTGAAGGACCGGGCCATTAGGGGCAGGCAACGGCCTCGGGCGCAACCGGCTCGATCCCGGCGGGAGGAGGCGCCATTTATCCACCCCTATCCACGGGTAGTTTGGTAAGATTACGCGCGAGGAATTCTCCTTCCTTCTCTCGTCGGCCCGCGCCGTCCCCTGATCCGTCGCGAGAACCTTGCCCCACTACGCGTGGATACCTGTGGATAATCGCCGCCCGCCGGCCGATGCCGACCCGCGCAACGTGTGGATAGGTGTGGACAATTCCGACCGGTCTAAAACGGCGCACCTCCCCCGCCCGCGTCATCTCGATAAATGTCCATCTCGCCTTGATCGACTTTCCCTTCACTACCGCGCCGCTGCAGCCCCTCGTAAACGAACCACCTTCGAACGTCGCCCTTCACCATCTTCTTCCGTTCCCGCTTCCGGATATGAGGGAAGGCCGCCGCGAGCTTCAAACCGAACGACGTGGTGTTCCCCGGCTCACCGGATTGCCCGGTAGCAGACCACCAGTTGGTCCATTCGGCGTACACGTGATCAGTCACCTCCGCCTCGCCCTCCCGCAATTCGTACGTCTCCTCAATGAATTGGGTCATCGGGCTTGCGAGGTAACCAAGGTTGGTAGCGATTTCGCGACCGCTTCCCGGTTGGATGAAGTGGCCGCGTTCTTGAAGCCGCCGCCATCCAGTCATCGACCAGTTGAGGATACCCGGCAACTCATCGGTCAGCCGCCGCTCAAGGTCGAGGTCCTCCCGGCCGAAGAAGCTCACCGCGAAATTGAAGACGACGAACCGGGACGCGATGGTGCCGCTCGCGTCGGACAGCGACGGAAGCACGTTGGTCAGGAATACGAACCGCGCCGGAAGGCGCACCGTCACAGAGGTGGTGTTCTTTCGCGGCACGGTCAAATCATCGTTGCCGGAGATCGCCAGCAACCGCTCGACGATGGTGTGCGATCGGCCGTGCAGCCGGGCGTCCGGCACCACCGCCAGCATCTTGCCCAGCAGCGGTTGCAGCCCGAAGTCGCCGTTCAGACTCCCCAGCGTCAACCCAACGTGCCCGCGCCCGCCCAGCAGCTTGATGAGGATGCGCCCCAAGGTCCCCTTGCCGCACCGCTTCGGCCCGATCAGCAGGAACATCTTCTGTTGTCGATTGTCTCCGGAGAGGATGTAGCCGAACATCTCCTGTAGCGTTTCGATTGCCTGGGCATCGTCCGGCAAGATGGAGTCCAGGAACTTCGTCCACTCCGGCGCTCCGGCTGCTGGATCGTAGTCGAAGTCGGCGGCAGCAGTGTTGAAGTAGTCGCGGGAGTGCGGCACCAACGAGCCGTCCGCGAGGCGTAGCAGACCGTTGCGACAGGCCATGATGGTACCACCGACTCCGTCACCCTTGATCCACCCTGGCGGCGATACTTCCGACGGCAGGTGCACGAGCGCCATGAGGGCGTCGAGCACGTTGTCCACCTTCGCGCGAGTCGGCGCGAACGGCAGGAGCGCATCTTTAGATTTCCGCTTGGCGGTTTCGAGGAAGGCGTAGAGATCCGCACGGGTGTCGGATTGATCCAGTCGATGGTAGTGGCTTTGCCGCCACTCGTACACATCGCCAGCGTGGCAAACGATCGGCTGCGCGTTCCGCTTCTCCGCGTATCGGCGCGCGGCCTCACGTGGGTTGTCCGGATTCAGGATCAGCGGCGCATCGGCGTCCGGCCGCCGCTCTCCGTTACGCACCCCATACCGCCGCGTCAGACACGTCGCCCGATCGCAATGGGACTTGAGCGGCGCGTTACGGCAACGGTAGTGATACGGCCGCTTCAGTGCGGACCGGATGGTCGTGCGGGCTTCGCGTTCGTCCATCGCCGGATCGAATGAACGGGCCGCCTCCATCGCCCGCGTTTCCGCCGTCGCCGGATCTTCCTTTTTGTAAACCAGCGTCAGGTTGAACAGGACCTCGTTGCGCATCCCGTCCCTGACCCCGGCCCGCCGGATCGCGGCGAGGCACGGGGGATGGCCAGGGTAGTCCGAGTCGTCCGGCACGGCGGGGTCTGGCGCCCACTCCGGCTCGCTAGGGCGGTCTGGTACCGGCGCCGCGGTTACGTCAGGGGGAGTAACGGCGGGCCACCCCGCGAGCGCCTCCGGCGTCACGGCGGCATCGTAGGCGACGTCGGGGAACTCGCTCACGTCGAGCGCCGTCCCGCTGTCCGGGTCGATCGCGTAGCGCAGCGACCGATCGCCGGATTGGTAAGGCATGTTGACCCACGACCCGGCGTTGTCGCCGTCGACAGCGTCCTGCTTGGGGAAAATCTCGCTGGCACCCCAGCCGAGCGCGGAAGCCCACTCCTGCAACCTCCTTCGGACCAGCGAGGATGGCGCCGGCTCCGCGAGGAAAAGGTACAGGTGTGCGCCGCCCGACTTCGTTCGGCAGACGATCAGGGGCAGCCCTGCCGCCTTCACCTTCCGCGCGACCGTCGGCAGGTTCAAAGTGTAGTCGTCCACGTCGATCGCGCCCCAGCAGCACGTGCCGTCCGCCGTGGCTGCGACGATGCCCAGGCCGCACGCGCCATCGAGATGTCGTTGCCAAAGGTCCACCGTAGCAGCGCCAGGGACGGTCAAGGCATGGCCGTCGCACTTCTCTCCGGGCTTGGCCGGATCGATCGGCTTCGGCCGGTAGATGCCGTGCGTCCGATCCGAGCCGCGGAACAGTTCGAAGAACCGAGCAGCCAGCCCGTCGGTCTCGCTTTGCGCGATTGTAAAGCTACTCGTAATTTGGTTCATCGGAGTCCCCGCCGCGAGAGGTTGCGTCTGGGTTCTCCGGGTTCTGATCTTCTGTCTTGTTGCCGCTCATCGCCGGAGCCTCGCCCGCCACCGCCGCACCAGTGTCAGCAACACGAGTCGTTCGTCGCCGGTCGCGCAATCAGCCTCCCAGCGTAGCTCGCCGACCAGTCGCAGCGCCTCGCCGCGGGTCAGCCGAGTTTCCGAATTGAATGAGAGTTGCCATCGTAAGCAGTACCATTGAAGGTCCGGCTCACCGGGTTGGCGCAGCGCATCGGACATCGAGTTCGCAAGCGCCCGGCGATACGCTTGCCGTTCGATCTCCGACATGGTGACGGCGCGCAGCAGGCGGACGCGATTTGTATGCGACGCCAGCGGCCATTCCGGCAGTGGTGGGATTCGCGATGAGAACATCACTCGCCCTCACCGTCAGAGCACTCCGGCAGGCGCAGGAGCTTCTTGGGGCCGGTCGGATCGTCGTAGCCGATGACACGAAACGACAACTCGTAGTCAGTGCCGTTAGGCACGTCGGGCCAACCGTCCGGCAGCCGCGTCTTGCGCATGAAGAAATAGTGGGAGTTGCGACGCGCCTCTCCGGTGATCCGCGCGACGTCGCGGCCCTTCACCGAGATGTCGAATTCGATGAGGGTTCCTTCCGGCAGGCACCGCAGAGTGTCACACGAATTGGGAGAGATTGAGGGCTTCCGGTATTTTCGATCCGTGCCGTTATAGACCAGCCGAACGGCCGTCCGCTCGCTCCAGCCTGTTACGAACTTCGCCCGCACTCGCGACGCGGTCGCCGTGTCGATTGCATTAGTTGTGGTGGACATGTCAGACCTCTTATTGTTGAGGCCCCGACACGATTTTACATCCGCAGCACAAGGCGTTAAGATCGGCCCGTTCCAAGTTGTTCCGATCCCGCTGCCCGCCCTCGGTGTTTCACGCGCCGGGGGCGTGGCTTATGTAGACGCGATCGACCCCGCCCGGCGCGTTTCCACCCAGGCCAGAATCTCGCTCAGCTTCCACGCGACCGCGTTTGGGCCGAGCCGTATGCGCGCGGGAAACTTGCCGTCCTTTTCCAGACGGTCGATGTGCATCCGGGAGAGCGGCACGAGTTGCTGAAGTTCGGGCATGCGTAAGCACCGGTCGGGTAGATCGACCGGCGGGCGGCACTTGGGTCGCTTCGCGAGTTGTGGGGTCTCAGACATTGGGATGCTCACCAGCTAGGGTTGACGGAACGTCAGCGCACAGGCTCGCGCGGGGGCGTCACCCCTCTGGTGTTGAGCGTCATCGGCCTTCGCGATTGATCCCCACCGCCGTCGCGCTGCCCGTTGCCATCCGGGCCGCAACCGACGTTCGCGAGTAAGAACGCCAGCTCGGTTCAGCGCGCGGTGAGGCGCGATTTGATCATTTTGGGCCGCCCTTGGAGGCGACGACTAGGCTATAACACTCCGCGCCATAGAATACCAGAGGATATCGCCAATCATCGGCAAGAATTTGGCCTCCCCTGACGTTTATACGTTACTTGCTTAACTGCACCGGGCCACAGTGGCGGCGATCGCCGGCTTGGTCGGCAGGCGATCATCCGTCGCGGTCACGCTCTCTTCAACTCAACAACATTGTCCGGCGTCGGCCGAACCAGCCGCTCGACGTGCCGCGCCCACCGATCCAGCGCGTCTCGCTTCTCATCGAGGTAGCCGTAGCGATTGTAAATCTTCGTAACGCCACCTTCCTTATGATTGAGCACTCGCGAGATGGTGGACGTTGGTACGCCCAGCCGCGCCAGGCCGGTGCCGACGGTGCGCCGCAGGTCGTGGAACCGCCACCCCTCCTTTGCCTCGGGCGGCGCTTCCTCACCACGATCAGCGGCGTCCTCCGCGACGATTGCCGCAACCTTGGCATCCAGCGCCACCTTTATTTTCGAGTACCCAGAGATGGGCCGATCTCGTTCGGTCAGTCGATCCTCAGCGACGGGCTTCCCCGGCACGCGGCGGAATCCGCGCGAGGTCAGGACGAACGTCCCCTTACGCGGCAGGTCAGTCAGCACCGCTACGGCGGAATTGGACAGCGGCACCTCGTGGGTCCGATCGCCCTTGGTCAGTTCCCGCGGCAGCGTCCACAGCTTCTTTTCCAGGTTGACGTCCGACCACCGCATGCCGGCCACCTCATCACGCCGCTGGCCGGTCAGCACCAGCAGCCGGACGAACGCCGCGGCCACGTCGCCGAGGCCGTCGGCGGCCCGCCAGACGGCCGCAAGCTCATCATCGTTCAGCACGCGCTCGCGCTGCGTCTCCTTTCCGGGCGCCTTCACTCCCATCGTCGGCGCAATCGTCAGTACCTCGCGCTCGACCGCCCAGTTGAAAAGCTTGCGCACCGCCGCCAGGACGCGGTTCGCGAGGATCGGGCTTAGGCGATCCAGCAGCGCCCGCACGTCGCGCCGGGTGATGGACGCTGCCTCGCGCTTTCCCCAGGTCGGCAGGACGTGCAGCGCCAGACGGCGCTCGGTCGTGCGCCACGACCGATTGCGCGGCTTCGCGTAACGCTCGATGAAGTCGGCCGCCAGTTCCTTGACGGTGACCGGTTGGCCGGCCGGCTCGGCATCGCGCGTATCGGCGGGGTCGATCCCCCGCGCCACGTCACGCAGCAACTCGCGCGCCCGATCTCTGGCGTCCTCAACCTTCGGGATCGACGCCAGGGTGCCCACGGTGAAGCGGCGTTGCCGCCTGCCGATCCGATAGAACAGTATCCATGCTTTGTGGCCGCCCGCGCTCACGCGCAGGCCGAAGCCGGGCAGGTGGGTGTCGAATAGTTCAATCCGTCCGGCGGCCGGCGGCCCGATCTTATCCACCGCGGCTTGGGTCAATCGTATCTTCGCCATCGCGCTCTCCGTCCAAGGGTAACGCCGGGGTAACACGGAGGGGTAGTTAACCCATGTTACTCGGCGATCCGTTATGTAATCATAATGGATGGGACATGCCAGTAGTATACTGCACTTTTTCGCCCGGTGTGTGCTCTATGTTACCCCATGTTCGCGTATGTTACGTTACGATCCCGGAATTCCTAATCCCGGGGCCGTGGGTTCGAATCCCGCCGGGGACGCCAATGATTTCAATGACTTAAGATCTGAAACCGTAATAGGGGCAAAACCCCGGGCAGCCACGTGTATCAGGCGGGCTGCCCGCGACAGCGCACAAGGTCAGGCAATGGCGGAATGAGGCGCTGACCGGTCACCCGAAATCGGCTGCCGAGATAATCCCAGAATGCAACACCGAGTTTGGTGCAGGTCTTGGTAAGGCCAAGGAAGGCGTCGCGGCAGTCGCGACCGAGGTCACTGCGGGTTCCGGCGCTGACCTTGCGGCGGGTGACCTGACAGCGGATGTCGTTCTCGGAGCTATTGGTATTCAGCGGCGTCTCGGGGCGGTCGAGCACTGTCAGCAGCTCGGCCTTGTTGGCGTGCAGGCGTGCCAACAGACGATCCAGTGTGACGAAGCCGGTGCGGTGCGGCGGCGGAAGATACGGTCGAACCGCGCACGCAATGCCACGCGGCGACTTTTCTCGGGGTTGGCGCGGTATACCTTGAGCGCGCCGTAGTAATTCCAGATCAGCTTGCGTACCCGCTGATGCTGCTCAGGGCCTATGGATTGATCCTGGAGTTGATGAACCCAGGCACCGTTCTGCCGGGCACCATCGGAGCGATCAGTCTGCTGATCGCACTGTTCGCCCTCAACCTGCTGCCGATCGATTACGCCGGTAGCGGCCTCGTTCTGCTCGGCAGCGCCCTCATGGTGGCCGAAGCCTTCATCGGCACGTTCGGCGTGCTCGGAGCCGGCGGGATCGTCGCATTCATATTTGGCTCGGTCATGATGTTCCATGCCATCGCACCCGGGTTCGGACTGTCGATCTCGGCCGTGGCCGCCGGCACTATCGTCAGTGCCGGCTTCCTGCTGCTCGTCCTCGCCATGCTGATCCGTTCGCGGCGCCGGCCGGTCATCACCGGCGGCGAGGCGCTGATCCGCAGCGAGGGAGAGGCGGTGGAGTGGGCAGGCACCGCCGGCAGGGTGCGGGTCAAGGGCGAGATCTGGCTGGCGCGTTGTCGGCATCCCTTGCAGCCGGGAACACGCATCAAGATCGTCGAGCGCGACGGTCTGGTCCTCACCGCCCAGCCAGATCGAGAGCAGACCGTGTAACCAAGAGCGGAGGGAACGCACATAATCGCCGGCGTATCGACCATCGTCATCATCGCGATACTGGTTGTGCTGCTGTTCAGCTCGTCGGCTCGCATTTTCCGTGAGTACGAACGTGGCATCATGTTCACGCTAGGGCGCTACACGGGTACCAAAGGACCGGGCCTCGTGCTGATGGTGCCACTGGTGCAGCAGTTGGTCAAAGTGGACCTGCGCATCGTCGTGACCGAAGTGCCGCCACAGGACGTGATCTCGCGCGACAACGTCTCGGTCAAGGTCAGTGCCGTCGTCTACTTCCGCGTCGTGGACGCCGAGAAGGCGGTCATCCAGGTGAGCAACTACCTCGAAGCGACCGGCCAACTGGCGCAAACGACATTGCGCTCGGTGTTAGGCAAGCACACGCTGGACGAGATGCTCGTCGAGCGCGACACGCTCAACGCCGATATCCAGGACGCGCTCGACAAGCAGACGGAAGGTTGGGGCATCAAGGTTTCAAACGTCGAGATCAAGCGCATCGACCTGGAAGAGAGCATGGTGCGCGCGATCGCTCGCCAGGCTGAAGCCGAGCGCTTGCGTCGTGCCAAGGTCATCAGCGCGCTGGGCGAGGAGCAGGCGGCGCAGAAGCTGCTGGAGGCAGCGCAGATTCTGCAGCCGGTGCCACAGGCGATGCAGCTCCGTTATCTCACGGCCCTGTTCGACATCTCGAACGAGCGGACCTCGACCATCGTGTTCCCATTCCCGATCGAGATTCTGCGCGCCTGGGGGGCGCAACTGGCAGGCGCGGGCGGCGAAAAGTCCCGAAGGCCACTGCCGGCCGCATCGACCGTCAAGCACCCATGCGCCCGCACAGCCTTGCTGCAATGCCAATGCGCAGGGCGAAGCCGGCAGCAAGGATGGCGAAGTCTGTGGCCAGTCCGAACCCACTGGCGCCGCCACGCGGCGGATCATGCCGCCCGAGAATCCCCGCACCAGGTGATCGGCGAACGGTGTCAGCTCCATGGCCGCGAGCGCATGCTTTATGCGCGGCCTCACCTCGCGCGGCGCTACGCGGTAGAGCCGGGCCGACAGCAGGAGGTTTTCCCGGGCTGTTAGCGCGCCGTCCGCCGAGAGATTCTGCGGCACGTATCCGATAGGCCGGCGGACTTGCGCCGGTTAGCGCACGATGTCGAAGCCTGCCACGGCGGCGGAGCCCGCGCTCGGCGGCAGTAATGTGGTGAGCATCGTTACGCTGGTGCTCTTGCCGGGACCATTGGCTCCGATCAGGCCGAACGCCTCACCGGCGGACCCCGACAGGCTGGTATGATTGACAGCAATGAAGTCACCGTAGCAGCGTGTGAGACCGTCGAGCACAACCGTGGCAGCTGACGTGTGCGGTGCGTCTTCCACGCAGACCGTCGTAGACCCGAGAAGGCGGGAACAGCTTGATCCAGATCAATGCAGGGTTTCGATGTTGGAGCACAGCTTCCGAATGGAAGCGACGAAGATCGGCAAACGGGACGGCACTCAGTCCACCGAAACAGGAAGCGTGACATGAATGATGCAGACACGGCGGGTTCGCCGTCCAACGCGAGCCAGCCGACGGGATCGGGGGGCTCACCTGGCAGGGCAGCGGAAATCTCTGCCCGGCTGGATCGGTTGCCGCCTTCCCGTCATGTGTGGACCATGGTCCTGCTGCTGTCGCTTGGCGGAATGTTCGAATTCTATGATCTCTTCTTCACGGCCTACGTGGTTCCCGGGATGGGTGGTTCCGGGTTGTTCACTCCAGATTCACTCGGCGTCTTCGGGGGACTGGCACGGTTCGGCGTGGCCGGCGCCGGCACTTTCGTGTTCGCTACCTTCGCCGGGCTGTTCGTCGGCAGCATCGTTTTCGGCTCGGCCGCGGACCGGTTCGGCAGACGCGCCATCTTCGTCTGGTCGCTGGTCGGATATTCTATCGCCACCCTGGTCCTGGCCTTCCAGGCCTCCGGCTTCGGCGCCGATCTGTGGCGCTTCATCGCCGGAGTTGCCCTGGGCATCGAGCTGGTGACGATCGACGCCTACATCTCGGAGCTGATCCCCGCGCGCGAACGCGGCCGCGCCTTCGCCGCCAACCAGTTCGTTACGTTTTGCGCCGTGCCGGTCGTGGCGCTGCTCGGCTGGCAACTCGTCCCGCATAAGCCCTTTGGATTCGACGGCTGGCGATTTGTCGTGCTGATCGGCTCGGTGGGTGCGCTGGTGGTGTGGTGGATCCAACGCCGCGTGCCCGAATCCCCCCGCTGGCTGGCACGCCACGGGCGCGAAGCGGAGGCGGAGCAAGTCACCGCCGCGATCGAGACCGCCGTGGCGGCAGAGCTGGGCGAGCCCTTGCCAGCTCCGGGTCCGGCCGTCGCCGACGTGACGACCCATGGCAGCCTCGCCGAGATCTTTCACCCGCCGTACCGGCGCCGGACGATCATGATGTCGGTGTTCAACTTCTTCCAGACCATCGGATTCTACGGGTTCGCCTCCTGGGTGCCGTCGTTGCTGATCGCCAAGGGCATCCATATTACGACGAGCCTCGAATATTCGTTCATCATCGCGGCGGCCAATCCACTGAGCCCACTGCTCGGCACCTTGATCGCCGACAAGATGGAGCGGAAATGGCAGATCGTCATCGCCGCCGCCTGCATCGCCGCTTTCGGCCTCGCCTTCTCGCAACAGAACACCGCGGCATTACTGATCCTGCTCGGCGTCCTGGTCACCCTGTCGAACAACTGGATGTCCTTCGCCTATCACGGCTACCAGTCCGAGTTGTTCCCTACCCGGATCAGGTCCCGCGCCGTCGGTTTCGTATATTCGTGGAGCAGACTGTCCGCGGCGCTGGCCGGCCTGGCCATCGGCTACCTGCTGCAGAGCTTCGGTGTGACGGCAGTGTTCCTGTTCATCGCTTTCAGCATGGCGATGGTCATCATCTCGATCGGCGCGTTCGGCCCGCGCACCCGGGGTCTGACGCTGGAAGAAATATCGCATTGACCGGCGTCGCATTCCGATGCTGCGGCGGGCCTGGCGTGGATCGATACATCCCGCCACCCCCGGCGCAGAGAGTTTCCGAATGCGGACCGCACTTGCATGAAAAGGAGTTTGACCCGTGAGGCGAACGACCCTGTTCAAACAATACGTCCTGGCACCCGAGATCCTGATGTGTCCAATCGCGCACGATCCTCTGGCGGCGAAGATCGCGCAGCGAGTCGGATTCAAGGCGATCGCCACCGCGGGCTACGCCAACTCCGCCGCGTTCATCGCATCCCCGGACGTTGAGCTCATGACGTTGACCGAGATGGTGGATTGTGCCTGGCGGATCGTCGATGCCACCGACCTGCCCGTGCTGTGCGATGGCGACACCGGCCACGGCAACGTCACCAACGTGATCCGCTCCATGAAGCAGTTCGAGAAGGCCGGGGTGGCGACGATCTTCTTCGAGGACCAGGTGTCCCCGAAGCGATGTGGCCACATGTCCGGCAAGGATGTGATTCCCGCCGACGAGTTTGTGGCCAAGATCAAGGCTGCGGTCGATGCTCGGGTTGACCCGGACCTGATGATCATGGCGCGGACCGATGCGCTCGCCGTGCATGGCGTCGATGACGCGATCGAGCGCGTGCACAAATATCTCGAGGCGGGCGCCGACTATGCGTTCGTCGAGGCGCCCGAGACAGTGGCGCAGATGCGCCGCCTGACGTGCGAGATCAAGGTGCCAATGATGGCAAACATGATTCCCGGTGGCGCCACGCCGATGCTGACGGCGGCTGAACTGCAGGAAATCGGCTTCGCGCTCGTGGTCTGCCCCAACGTGGT
>Ga0181530_10005766_pt1 | contig 12479 bp, 10 predicted proteins | sample PEATcosm2014_Bin_42_FD_119769 | JGI IMG/M metagenome (GOLD analysis project Ga0181530, IMG submission 119769) | Peatland microbial communities from MTU Mesocosm Facility, Houghton, MI, USA - PEATcosm2014_Bin10_60_metaG | ecosystem: Environmental > Terrestrial > Soil > Wetlands > Peat | place... | reverse complement strand
CGGACGCGCGAGCCTGTCAAAGAGTGGCGTCGTCGCGCATTTCCCTCATTTGGGCGACCTAAAACGGTCCATTCTTGATGTTGCATTGGACCTTTGGAGTCGTACCTGCCTCGGAACCGACACTGGCGTTGGAGGTGGGTTGCCGTCGCTGATTCGCTACCTAAATGTATGGATTGGATGGACGAGGAGGGCAGGACTCCCGGGCAGTTGTCCGATCGCTCAAGCCATTGTTGAATTGAGTTTCTTGCCGGGACCTGTTCGGGAGGCTGCCGCGGCGGCCGAATCTGTCTGGCGGCAAACCCTCATTATGCTGATCCGCGACGCGATCGACAAGCGACACCTATTGCAGGATACCGACGTCGCCCAGGTGGCGTGGGATTTGCTCGGGATCTATCTGAGCCACCATGTCTCCAGTCATTCTCTTCGGGACTCGGATGCGGACAGAAAAGCGCAGTTCTCGGTGAAGCGGATCGTTGCTTCTATAGAAGGCACTAGTGAGAGCGCAGCTCACCATAGACAAGGTGGTCAGTAGCAACTCCGCCACGACCGTTCAGTTTGCGCCAGCGAAACGGCGTTGTCCCTTCGATCGTGGTAAACGCGCGTGTGAAGGCAGCCTGATCGCAGAATCCCGACCGAAATCCCACCTCTGCCAGACTCAGGTGGGGTTCGCGAAGCAGATTCTTCGCCGTCTCTATTCGAAGCCTGATGAGCCATTGATGAACTGAAATGCCAAAGCTCTGGCGAAAGCAACGAGAGAAATGACTCGGGGAGAGCTGACAGGCGGTTGCAAGGTCCGCAATTCTTATCTCGCCTTCAAGATGTGCACGTAACATCTCCTCTGCGCGAATCTTTTGCCAGGTCTCAAGGCCCGCTTGTGCCCGGAGAACTCCCTTACCGTTTCCATAGTGTTGCAGAAGATGTGTGCTCACAAGAAGCGAGACATCCTCTAATGCCAGCATGTTGAGCGGTTCACGGTTGCGCACCTGACTGAGGATGGCCTTGGTCAATTGAGCAACGACGAGGTCTCTTTCAAAGAAGACCATCCGAAATGAATCAACCTGCGCAATCCTGTTGTCTGCTGCAACTCTGTCCAGCAGATCGCGCGACACATAATAATGTAGATAGTCGAACGGACCTGCGGCCCACATCTCCATCGGCTTCATAAGATCGATCACCGTTGTTGCGAATGCGATCGAATGAGAGACGCTGACTTCTTGACCGGCGATTCGTGCGCGCCACCGGTCAACCGGAGTTGGAGCTAAAGCCACGCAGATGAGCATGGCGCGGTCCTCAGGATAGGCCGGCGCCCGCTGCATCTCCATCGATCCACCCTTGAGCCTGGTGAGCGCGAAGTCGGGCACGCCAAACTCATTCTTAAGGGAGCAATCATATGCCGGTGTGCGAAAAACCTCGGCCAGATTGGCACCGTAGAACTTCCGCAGGTGATCCGGACGCGTCGACAACGGCTTCTTCGGAAGACTTTGCTTGCGAGCCATGCTCATCCCCGTTCGAGCAACAGCCTCAATATAAAGCACCTAGAAAGAACCGTCCATGCTCCCGCCAAGCGGAGTAGTTGAACTCCGAGGGGCGGTCTCAAATTGTGCATCATCGCCAATACGCTCACCGACACCGGATTACGGCCGAGAAGTCGGCTAGAGGAAGCAATCTGTCTCAACAGAATGGCTGTCAGCGAGTTTCGTAACAGGCTTGTTCCCTTCCCCTAATCACAAGCCCAAAACACTAAAACGCTTTTCGAGCCTTTCTCGGTTGATACCGGGACGTTTCGCGGGTCTTGGGGAAGGTCATCGCCCAATCGACGAGCGTCTTCATCGCCGGACAGAGCGTTTTCCCAAACTCGGTGAGTTCATATTCCACCTTTGGTGGAAATTGAGGATGAACGGTTCGCTTCACCAACTCGCACTTCTCAAGGAGACGCAACTGTTGCGACAGCATACGTTGGGAAATGCCGGGGACGGCGCGTTCAAGCTCAGAGAATCGCCAGATAGGGCGCGCGAAGAGCCGGTTCAGAATAACGATCTTCCATTTGCCTTCGAGAATTGAGAGCGCCGCCTCAACCCTCTTGGCTCTCTCGAACTCGAAGGGAGTCGCCCTGAGATCTGAAGATTCGGCGATTTCCTCCGTAACTAACAAGTCCGTTCGTATACCCATCGCGCATCCAATCCTAAGTTTGAGAAGCTTCTCCAGAATATCCGAGTGGTTGGCTTCGATACAGGAGGATAAATGGCGCAGGTATGGTTAGTCACCGGCAGCTCTCGTGGTCTGGGTCGCGCAATTGTTGAAGCGGGCCTTGCTGCGGGCAATAAAGTGTTGGCGACAGCTCGGGACATTAAGTCGCTGGCTGATCTGTCGGAACGATATAGGGATCAGGTCAAACTCTTCGCAATGGATGTGACTGACGAAGCAGCAGCAGCAAACGGGGTAATGGCGGCGGTCGATGTATTTGGCTCGCTGGATGTGGTCATTAACAATGCGGGATATGGCAACCTTTCGTCCGTCGAAGACACGCCTCTATCGGAATTCCGGGAACAGATCGAAACGAACCTCTTTGGAACAATTATTGTGACGAAGGCAGCTCTTCGGTATTTTCGCGAAAAGAAAGCAGGCCACTTCATTCAGTTTTCATCGGTGGGCGGAAGGATTGGCCCTCCGGGACGTGGGCCTTATTCGGCGGCGAAGTGGGGTGTCGAAGGCTTCTCCGAGGTGCTTTCGCGCGAAGTGGCACCGCTCGGCATCAAGGTCACCATCGTTGAACCGGGTGGCTTTCGCACAGACTTCGCGGGCAGTTCTACCGAACTTCGCGAAGGTCATCCTGAATACGATTCGACGGTTGGAGCGACCGCAAGATTTCAGCGAAACTACAACGGCAAGCAGCCTGGTGACCCCAAAAAGGCAGCTCAGGCGATCGTCCAGTTGACGCAAGAAAGGAACCCTCCGTTGCGACTCTTGCTCGGCAGCGATGCGTACGACGCCGCGGAGAAGAATGATCTTGCGCGATTAGAGGAAGCACGAATTTGGAAGAAACTCAGCGTCTCCACCGATTTTGAGCCGAAGTGAAGAAGCAGCAAATATTAAGCAGAAGAAATCCGAACCCGCCAAGATGTCAATGGTTCGACTTGGACTGGATTCTTTCCCACCTCATCCCACTTGACGATCAGATTGCGCGAATCAGCCGCATGAAGGCGTCGATCTTCTTCGTAATTCGCGCCCTGTCGGGACCGAGGTTCTGCTCTAGACAAATTCCGCTAAAGAACGCGACGATCAAGCCAGTCAGGGAATCATTATCGTCACGAGATCCACGCGCTGCAGGTAGATTGTCGATGAGCAACTGATGGGCCTTCACGTAGGGCTCAACATCTATTTTCTAGCAACTCACAATGAACCAATAACTTACACAAGTCTTGCGCGCACAGAGAACTCTTCGAAATGCTTGAAACGATCGCGATATTTAGCAACGTACAGCCACAAATACAGCCACACCTTTTCATCCTTGTCGCGAACATTGTTTTTCCGAGCGTGGAATTCGAACCCAGAGCCGCCTAACAAAATCAACAAATTAGGAGGCGTGAATAGCACATCAAACCTCTAGGACTTCACAAAAGCACTCAACTCCACATTCTATTGGACGCTCAATGGACGTTGATTTCTCTGAGGGGCGGGTCCTCAGTGATCACTGCAAAAGCAGCCAACGGTTATCACTTCAAGAACCGATGTAAGGACCACTGATTAAAGAGTTATGGTTCTCGATTCGACTGCAGCGTCATCAACTTTAGGTGTTGAACAAGTCGGGCGAGCGGAATGCACTCTTGGCTGCGGATATCGGTGCCATCTGGTTACCGACTCTCCTCAATCGGGGGTCATCCACAGCAGGTGTTGTCGGCAGGCTGAGGAGCCGCACTAGCTCGCCGCTTGATGTACTGGGCCACGGATGCCAGGAAGAACCGCTCCCGCACGAACTTCAGTCAGCGCCGTTTTATAATGCGCGCCGCTCATAGTTCGACGGGTTCGTCGCCACGGCCAACGGAGAGTTATGTATCGGCCGCGACCGTGGAGGGCAGAGTGAACTGAAAGGTTGCGCCGCGCCCGGAGGCGGCAGCTGCCCACAAGCGACCGCCATGCGACTCAATGATTGAGCGGCTGATGCGAAGTCCCATGCCGGTGCCGTGAATCTTGGTCGTGACGAAGGCATCAAAAATCTGTTCGGCCTTCTCTGGCGGCAGACCCACGCCGGTATCGCTGACCGAGATCAGCACCTGACTATTCTTGGCGCGCCGCGACTGGATGGTGATTTCGCGCGTCCCATCCACGTTTTTCATCGCGTCGATGCTGTTCATCATGAGGTTCATCAGAACTTGTTGCAGTTGCGTGCGATCTCCCATGACCTGGGGAAGATCTTCCGGAAGCTCCGTCCGGACGGATATGGAATATGCCGTTGCCTCGCCCCGCAGGAGAACGATCATCTCTTGAATGACTTCGTTTACATCCACCAATTCTTGTTGCGGAGTGCCCTTCTCGAAGAGCAGGCGCACCCGGCTGATGATGTCGGCTGCGCGCGTCGCATCTTTGATGACTCTCGAGGCTGCTTCGCGCGCCTCTGCCAGATCGGGCTGATCGCGGCCAAGCCATCGCAAGCAAGTATTGGCGTCAGTGACCGCCGCCGCAATCGGCTGCTTGATTTCGTGCGCCAGTGACGCCGTCAGCTCTCCCATGGTGGTGACGCGGCTGACGTGTGTAAGATCGGCCTTCGCCTGGCGCAACGCTTCTTCAGCACGCGTGCGTTCAGTGAGGTCGCGCACGGCACCGGAGACAAGTGTGCCCTCTTCCGTCTCCAGCGGACTGAGACTGATCTCTACAGGAAACTCCGTTCCGTCCTTCCGCCGTCCGTAGAGCTGCAGGCCTTCACCCATCGGCCGCACCCGCGGCTGTGAGAAGAACTCGTTGCGGTGTTGGGGGTGCCGGTCGCGAAACCGTTCTGGCACGAGAACCTCAACCTCTTGCCCCAGAAGGTCGTCCCTCTGATAACCAAAAAGCTTCTCGACTTGGGCATTAACCAACACAATCTTGCCGTGCCGATTCATGACGATCATTGCATCCGGAGCGGATTCCAAAAGCCCGCGGAATTTCTGCTCCGCTTTCTTCCGCTGGCTGACGTCCGTCACAGCACCCACATACTCGAGGCTGCCCGAGGAATGCCCGGCCTCGCGAGCGATAACGTGGAGATACTTAACCGAACCGTCCGGCATCAACAACCGATGCTCAAAATCAAGATTTGCCCTTGCCTCGGTCGCGCGCTCGAGGGTTTGCTTCACGCGATCCCTTTCGTCGGGATGAATTCGCTGGAGTACTAACTCCAACGTGGGCTTAACCACCGGCTCATACTCAAAGATCGTGTATGTTTCCTTCGACCAGTAGATTTCTCCACTCGAAATGTTCCAGCCGAAGCTGCCCGTCTGGCTTATGTTCTGCCCTTGAGCGAGGAAAGCTTCGCTGCGTTGCAACTCAGAATAGAGATCGGCGTTCTCTGAAATTTGCGCCTCCAATTTCGCGTTGATCAAAGCCAGTTGCTCCGAACGCCGCTGGATGCTGTGGACGCGCAGTCGGTAGATGCACCAGAGCAATGCCAGAAGAGCGGCCAGAGAGCCCGCACGAAGCCACCAGGTCTGGTACCAGGCGGGGGCCACACTGAACGCCAGAGTTGCGCCTTCCTCGTTCCAGACGCCGTCGTTGTTGCTCGCGATCACGCGAAAGCGGTAATTTGCCGGAGGAAGATCGGAGTAGAACGCTTGACGGCGTGTTCCAGGATCCTGCCATTCCGAGTCGTGACCCTCCAGCTTGTAGCGAAAATGAACGCGCTCCGGCACCGATAAGCTCAGTGCGGTGTAGTTGATTTGCACGTTTGCCGTGTGCGCCGGAAGCCGCAGATCAGTAAATTGCAGATGAAGCGAGCCATCCGCCGACATCGAGGTGATCGAAACGGGCGGCGGAAGGGCATTTCTCAGAATCTTGCTTTTCGGGTCGATCCACGCAACGCCTCCTGCGGCAGTGAACCAGATCCGTCCGTCCGTTCCCTGGACCGCCTTGGGAAATGGATATATGTCCACGGTCTGCCCGGGAAGGCCATCGGAGGAATCGAATCGCTCCCAGTGAAAGAGATAGGAGGGGTCGCGCAAAGCTAGGTCTACCTCATCTTTGGGAATGTGAATGACGCCGCTTGACGTATTGAGCCAAAGCCCTTCACTTGCGGCATCGACAATTCCCGTTACATTCCCTAAAGAATCCAAAGCCGTAGGTCTGATGAGGCGAACGTGGTCCCTGTTGATCAGAACCAAACCACCCTCACCCCCTGCCCATATCTCTTGCGGAGCATGCTCGGCAAATGCTTCCACATAGCGTAGGTGGCTATCCGGCTTGCGAGGATAGTCCACAACGTTGCCCTTATCCATCGTGATGATATCGCCCTCGTAGGTTGAGACCCAGACACGCCCCGCGCTATCGGAGTAGATGTTTGTAGCGTGCTGCTTCGCCACTTCCGGTGGAGTTGTCCAGGCTTTCCATCGGCGATGGTCCAAAGAGAAGAAGCCGAGGCCGTCGGCAAAGGCCCATAGTGTTCCGAATCTGTCACGAGCAATTTGCCAAAAACCAGAACTGCCCTGAACGCCGTCTGGAGACTGAGCCAGTTTTCGGAACCTGCCATCCTTCCATTGCCCAAGCGAATTCCCCATTAACCAGGTAACGCCGTCAGGATCTCGATAAGGCTTGAACGCGGCGTCGGCGGGGACCAGTGACACAGTCCTCGAGTCGGCGTGAATTAGTGCAACGTAGTGCCAGCTGCCGGCAATCCAGATGTCTCCGCTGTCCGCAGGTGCGATTGCGGTTTGAAAGATGGATGTTGGCATGGCAACCGGTACTAGGGTGGTATCGCGGAACTGGTCCAGTCCATCCCGCGTTGCCACCCAGATATTTCCTTCCCGATCCTCGAGGATGGGATTGCAGTTATCGGCACTCAAACCATCCTTTGAAGCGAATGTCTGCAGGGCATGGCTGGCCTTCGAAATCGGCTGCTCCCTCAACAGTTCAGGATGCGGAACGCGGAACACTCCGGAAATATCCGATGTCATCCAAAAACTCCCGCTGTGGTCGAAGAGAAGGCGGGCCAGGCCGCTGATCTTAAACGCCGGCGGACCTCCGCTGGGACATTTTGGAGGCGTCCCTTCAGGTGTCTCTACATCGCATTTGGCCATGGCGGCGGATTTCGTGCTAACAGACGTGCTGATGGCCCGGACATAGCTAAAGTTGTCCGCCAACCATATCGTGCCGTCCGGTGCCTCGGCGATCGAGGCCGACCAGACGGCAAATGTGCCCGTCGATTCAAATCGCTTTGATCCCTGTTTGAGATAGAGGACGGTATGATTGACGCCGGCCCAGAGAGTTCCCTGGCTATCTACAAACAATACGATTGAATTCTCGTGGGGTACGTTTTCCGGGAAATTCCATTCCTTGCCGATGTGCTCCCATCGTGTACCGTTGAAGCGGATGACTCCACTCTCTGTGTTTGTCCAGAGAGTGCCTTCGTGGTCCTGAACGATGGCGGTAGGGAGGGACGTTATACCATCTGCTTTGCCGTAGCACTTGACGTTGCCGTTCCGCAGGACACAGATGTTGTTCTCACGCCTATAGGCGATCCACAAACTGCCATCGGGGAGCGCCAGCAGGCCGCGCAACGGGCCATCCGAAAACTTATCTCCCGATCTCGGTACATACCGTTCAAAGTGAACCCCATCAAATCGAAAGAGTCCTTTATCAGTAGCTATCCACAGAAAACCATCTGTGGTTTGTGCCAGATCCTGCGCCCCTCCGGGATACCCTTCCTTCTCGCCCCAGGACCGGTGAGCAAACTGGTGGATGTCGCGATCCGGATTGAGCGCACTCGCGGTCGTGACGAGCCACAGAAGGAAAGTCCAGATCGAAAGTGTGCGAACGACCTTCATAGGTTCTCTTCGGCCAAAACACCACTTGAGCCCCGGAGGATCATAATGAAAGCCATAATATTTGCTCCCGCACTCTCGGGCAACAGGCAGAGTGGCTTCACCACGCGAATCGGACAACATTCCGACTGAACTTTCCGGGCCCATCGTGTTCCACAGATCGTTGTCTTCGTTTGAGAATATCCCGGAAGTTGACTTGAAAGCTTCGATCAAATTGGGGTCAACCCGTTTTCCGGAAGAACGGATGTCACCGGGCACGTAACCGACATGCTCTCCTATGTCACAGGAAAGCACCAACTGCGTTTTGGCGGTGAATTCCGCAGAACTCAGGTCGATGTGTACTACAACTTCGGCGCTCGCGGCGTCTTCGATTTCACGGGCGAGCAAGGACCATGGGCCGGTTTAGCCAATAACCCAAACCAAGATACGAATGTGTTGAGCCTAGCCGACTTCATGGCGGGCTATGTCTATCAGTCCGCGAACACAATCGGCGATTCCGAGCGCCTGGTTCATGTCAACAGTTTCAATCTCTTCGGACAAGACGCCTATCAGGTCACGCGCAAGCTGAACCTCAATTTTGGACTTCGCTACGACTACGAAGGTCCGCTGCATGACAACGAGCAGGATCTTTCCGTATTTGTTCCGTCGCGTGGTCTCGTCGTTGCCGGGCAGGAGATTCCCTCGATTTACCCCCAGGATTTTCTGAACTTCAGTCCGCGAGTTGGCTTTGCCTACCAGCCACGCGACAATCACAATTTCGTAGTTCGTGGCTCCTATGGAATCTTTTTCGACACTCCGCCGATAATTCCTTTCCTCGATAACGGCTTTCTCCTGAACAACGGGCCGCTCGGCACGCCCGATAATCCCGCGGGAAACAATCCAGTTTTCAGCGTCCAGGCGAATGACTATACGATCGTGAAGAACCAGCCCATCTTCCCAACTGGGCCGGTGTCGATCTCGGGAAGCAATGTGCTTAACCTTTTCTCCGTCAGCCAAACGCTGCGCACGCCCTATTACGAGATGTACTCGTTCAACGTCCAGCAGAGCTTGGGACACAACTGGATGCTGCAAGTCGGTTACGTCGGTTCGATAGGACGGCGACTGCTTATTCTGGGAGACATTAATCAAGCTGCACTCGGCAGCAGTTTCAATGCAACTACTGTCATCGGACCCAACGGAGGCACTTTTTCATACCAGCAGTCCACGCGGCCGTTTTTCAGCAAGTATCCGAACTTCGGTGTGATCAACGAGGTGCAATCCGAGGGGACTTCGAATTACAGCTCGCTTCAAACAACTCTCCGATCGAGTCAATGGCACGGCCTGACGACGCAGCTCTCGTACGCCTGGGGACACAACCTGGACGATATGACGCAAGCCTGCTGCACTCTTCCTCAGGACAGCACAAATCTGAAGGGAGACTACGGCAATTCCGACTTCGACGTGCGCCATCACTTCACCGCCAACGCCGTTTACAACATTCCCGGCTCCTCGCACGGCCCTCAATGGATCACCCACGGCTGGCAGCTCAATACCGTGATGTCGTTCCGCGCCGGTTTTCCCTTTACCGTTCACGCCACAACCGATACCAGCGGCACGGGGGAGAACACCGACCGCGGTGACCAAATCGGCAACGCATACGCGGGCGTTTCTCATTCTCTGGTCAGTCATTCCTACGTGCAGTGGGTGAACCCGGCGTCGTTTCAAGATCCTCCGCAGGGAAGCTTTGGGACGATGCGGCGCAATCAGCTCACCGGCCCGGGCTTTGCTTCCGTGGACCTCTCGGTATTCAAGAACATTCCGGTGACCGAGCGCCTGAAAGCTCAGTTCCGCGTGGAAATGTTCAATATCTTCAACCGCCTGAACCTTGCGCCGCCGAGCGGCTACCTCTTCGGCGGATTTGGTCAAATCACCGACACCATCGGCGACTACAATGGCGCGCCGGGTATCGGTCCGGGTGAGCCATTCAACATGCAATTGGCCCTGAAGCTTATTTTCTGATTGCTGCCGAACCGAGGTCGCAGCACTGGGAAAACCCGAGGCCTTATGCAAACGCCGAGGCCGGGTATTGGGACTCTAGTCTGACGGTTTTCCTTGATGCCTCGATCAAGCAACTGATTCTGAATCAATTGCTCAGGTGTAGGGGAGGACCGCTTATAGAGGTAAAGCAGGAGCAGCTCGGCAAGCTGCGCTTTACCGTTGAAAAATTGGTCGAAGTTGTTCTTGAAACGTGAGCCCTAGCTCAGCTTTGACTCTTTTTTAGTTGGATGAAAGGTTCTTTTCTGGAGATCGAGACCGCCGTTCGCGGCTTAGGTGAGGCTCAGCCGTTGGTGTCCCCCCTTTGACACGAGAGTCCGCAGATTGACGCCTATCTGAGTAGCAAATAGACCTCGATTGTTCGAAAGCGATTCGACCATTTCCTGAAATGGCGAATGAGTGCCTGGTCTTGCCGGAACATTTTGTGGAACGCCACTTGCACTGTCAGGCTGGAAAGGGATCATGGACAAGAACACCGGCACAAAGACCGCCGAATCCGAGACGCCGTTTCCACGTAATGAATTTCTTCGCTAAAGAGATCGGGATACTGTGTATTCGGTTTTAAACGCATTCATCCGGATGATCGACCCAGGACCGCGGAAGAGTTCGAGAGAGCAAAGCGCAAACCTGCGGACTTCGAGCTGAACTGCCGAATCGTTCATGCGGGTTAAAGGGCTACCAACGCCCGGCACGGAAGCTCTACAGACGGGAGTCAGCGAAACGAGGACTGGGACACGAAAGGAATGAATGAAAACGCTACTTAAAATTCTTGGGTTTGCAGTGGCTGCGCTGATCGTTGTGGCTCTTGGCTTCTACCTCATTGAAGTGTACGCTCCGTCGCCAGCCAACCCAACCCTATCGGCCGCGATTCAACAAGATTCGATACCCATCGGCAGTATGACGCGAAAGTTCTTGGAATATGTACCTCACGACATCTCTCCGCATTCTCCGCTGGTCATTGTGCTTCATGGCTCGCTGATGGATGCTAAGTCGATGCGTGAGTGGACTGGCTACGAATTCGACCAACTGGCGGATCAGCATGGCTTTGTGGTCGTCTACCCAGATGGCTATAAGCACAACTGGAATGACTGCCATTCGAAAGCCACCTTCCCAGCTCACACCGAAAACATCGACGATATGGGATTTGTCAAGGGTCTGATCGCCCGCGAAGTCGCGCATTGTCAGATTGATGAAAAACATGTCTACGTCCTCGGCTATTCCAATGGCGGTGAAATGGCGCTTCGGTTGGCGTTGCAAACCCCTAAGCAAGTCGCCGGAATCGCCATAGCTGGCGCCAGCTTACCGGTTCCAGAAGACTCCTCATGCCCGGAGCTGGGATCCGTGCCCCTGCTAGTCGTTGACGGAGAGAAAGATCCCTTCAATCCGATTGATGGGGGCAGAGTCACACTCTTTGGGTTCGGCTACCGAGGCAGAGCGCTCTCCGCGTTCGATACCGCGCAGACGTTTGCGAAGCGACTCGGTGTGACTTCTCCGCCTCAACAGATTCACCTCGACCCGCAGAAGAGCGGAGACCCCACTTCAGCGGATGGATTCCTGTGGCCCAGCGCTTCTTCTCCGGTCGTTGCCCTTTACAAGATCGAGGACGGTGGGCATGTAGTTCCTCAGCCCGTGTTCAGATACCCACGCATCGTGGGCCACACTACGACTGCCGTCGATATGCCGAAGCTGATGATTGAGATGTTTCACATCAGTAGCAAATGACTGTGTGCACGCGACTTTCCCTGGGCCAATTCATCGGCAAGTACAACGGTATTGCCCATCCGCTGCACGCCGGTATCGCACTTCATTCTCGAAGAGCTCGCCGGTGGCTAGAGACGCGCGCCACTTCTCCGCGTGTCGCTTCAAGTCTGCGGCGTGAACGGCGGCTTCCCAACCTGAGCCGACCGTCCTCTCGGTGGACAAACCCGTGTATTCCTGCCAGTGGCGATTGACGAAGTCCACGGAGCCATCGGGCAAAGCGGTCCAGGCAAAGGTTGGGATCGTTTCGATTACATCCCGAAGCTTCTTTTCCAGATACCGCAATTGCTGGATACGCGCTCGATACAGCACCCACAGCAGAGCCAGGAAAACGGCCACCGCCCGGATGACTTCAACGCCTAAAGAGCCGTTGTCGAAGAGCCGACGGCTGATTTGATCGGCAGAGTGAATCGAAACAAAGCGCCGGGTTTGTTGTCGGCCGACGCCGAAAGCTGACCCTCATGACGGGAAATAATCATCCGGCAAATGGCCAATCCCAGTCCCATTCCGTTTGGCTTCGTCGTAACGAACGCGTCGAATATGCTGCCTAATTTTTCCGAATCAATGCCCGGTCCTGAGTCCTCCACGGACACGACAATCGCGTCGCGGCCATCGCGCTCAGTTCTAACCCACAGCACCCGAGGCCGATCGGTTACCGAGTCCATAGCCTCGATCGAGTTGCGG
>Ga0181530_10005763_pt1 | contig 12484 bp, 5 predicted proteins | sample PEATcosm2014_Bin_42_FD_119769 | JGI IMG/M metagenome (GOLD analysis project Ga0181530, IMG submission 119769) | Peatland microbial communities from MTU Mesocosm Facility, Houghton, MI, USA - PEATcosm2014_Bin10_60_metaG | ecosystem: Environmental > Terrestrial > Soil > Wetlands > Peat | place... | reverse complement strand
TGAACGACGATGTCCGAATAGACCCCCGCGCTCTGCGCATCGTTCACGCTCGAGTCGAGGATCGCGCCGACTTGCGAGTCGAGTCCGTCGCCGGTCACGTACGCCGCGATCGCCGCTGTCTGTGCTCGGATACGCGCGGCCACAACCTCGCGTCGGGTCGCCTTGAGCTGGTGCTCGGTCTTTGCGAGAGTTGCCTGGTCCTCCTGGAGGAGCACCGTCTGCTCGTCGTACTGCTCGGCTGCCATGGAGACCTTGTTCTGCTCCGACGTGATCTCCTCGGCGAGGGCCTGGGCGCGGGCCTGGAGAGAGTTGATCTGCGAGTTGGTACGGTTGATCGGACTAGGCGACGCTCCGGCTGGAGCGTCGACCACGAAGAGTGAAACCGCCAAAGCAACGACGACAACAACCGAGCCTGCTCGGCAGGGCCGTCGTCTCTTGTGCAACATATCTTAACTTTGGTCACATTAGCCACGAGTGTCAACTGAATAGCAGTTGAGCAGGGATTCCTGATCGACAAATGTGCCGCGCGCTGAGCTCGAGAAGTGATGGACTGAGCTTTGACGGGGGTCTTAGAGCGGTCTCGGGGACGTAGCCCAACCGGCAGAGGCAAGGCGCTTAAAACGCCCACAGTGAGGGTTCGATTCCCTCCGTCCCCACTTCGTTCCACGTCGTCCTCACCCCGTGCGTTGCGCGCGCTGTGTGTCACCGCCCGAGGGGGCGATGGCGGCGCACGTGCTTTCGCACTACCCCGGTCCGCGGGTGTCGTTGCCCTTCGGACTTGTGCTGGAGGCGATGCCAGCCGACGTCCGCGAGAACGCGCGGGCGCACGTACCCCGCCGGTGTCGGAGATGTGGTTCGGCGCTGGGTCGGCTTTGTTCGCAAACGAGATGGGACTTGTAAGGCAGGGCGCCGCGTGACCCCACACACGGCGGGCCCCGAGTCGTTTCAGCTCGTTGTGTTTACCGAGCCGCGCTCAGCCGGACGAGGGGTCTGCGTGGGACAGGCGCCATAACCCCACAAGAGTCATTATCCCCTAGTTGTCCTCTGGAAAGTCACAATCTCGGCTCGTTATGATGAGGCCTCGAGACGAGATGGGAGCGGCCCCCCGAACGGAAAACGTTCCCATCAGCGCAGCCAGCGGGAGGGCTGCCTTGGGCCTGCGTGGCCACCCCGCTGGCTGCGGTTCGTGATCGGCTCGGCCGGAACACCGCCTGCGCTCGACGGCGCCTCGACACTGTGCAGCGCAAGTGCAGCCATGTCCCCAGAGCGGAGCCCGCCTTCAGGCGCGGGACCAGGCGCTCCCCGCGGAGGGCGGACGCCACACCAGCCCCGGGAAAGCCGCCGGGCGGCTGATCGGGATCTGCCTCAGGTCGGCCTGTACCGTCGAGCAAGACGGCGCGCCGGACCTTAGGGCAAGCGCTCCGGGATTCTCCGGATTGACGACGCGAGAGGTCTGCCATGGTAAGCGTCCTTCGGTATCACGAAATCTCCGAGTCCTCCCATCGGATCATGAACCCGCTGTCTTTGGACAAGTTGCTGCTGCTCGGTGACATCTGCCGCTTGAGGAGGGGAACACGGATGTTGGACCTCGCCTGCGGCAAGGGCGAGATGATCTGCCTGTTCGCTAGAGACTTCGGGGTAAGCGGTGTGGGCATCGACGTTCACGGGCCGTTTCTCGCGAACGCCCGGTCACGAGCCGCTGAGCTCGGAGTCGAGGAGGCCGTCAGGTTCATCGAGGGTGACGCCGGTGACCCGCCCGAGCTCGGTGAACGTTTCGACATCGTCAGTTGCATCGGGGCAACTTGGATCGGCGGCGGGTTGTCCGGCACCCTCGCGTTGATGGGACCACTCGTGGTACCCGGTGGTTGGCTGCTCGTAGGGGAGGTCTATTGGGCGGAGCCGCCCCCTCCGCGGGTCAGGGAGAAGTACGGGGCCGGACAGGGCTTCGCCGACCTCGCCGGGACTTTGGACCGCTTCGAGGCGGCCGGCGTGGATCTCGTTGAGATCGTTCTCTCCAGGCCCGAGGACTGGGACCGCTACGCGGCCAGCCAGTGGCTCAACGTCTCCGACTGGCTCGCCTCCAACCCGGAGGATGCGGAGGCGGACGAGATCCTCGAGGAGCGCAACAGCTCGAGGCGCGACTATCTCACCGACCAGCGTCGCTGTCTCGGGTGGGGTGTTTTCGTCCTCCGGGCGCAGCGATGAAGGTGCCTCACAGCCAAACTGGTGCCTTGTTCAGCGGCACCGCAGGGCACGGGCCTCGCCGTCCGGGTCCCGTCCGGGTGGCGTCTCGCCGTCTGCTACGCCTTCGCGGCGTCTTCAGGATCACGAGGCCGCATCAGGTCGGGCGCTAGGGTCAGGACGCCTTGAAGGGTCTCGATCCGCTCTGGTTGGTGTTGGCCGGACTCGGTGCCGGCCTGAGCGGCAGCGTGGCAGGTCTCGCGTCGCTTGTCAGCTACCCGGCGCTCCTCGCCGTCGGGCTCACCCCGGTGAGTGCGAATGTGTCCAACACTGTCGCACTCGTGTTCTCCAGCGTGGGCTCGGTTTGGGGCTCGCGCCCGGAATTGACTGGCCAGAGAGCCAGGGCTCGACGCCTCGGCCCGGTCGCCGTCGCCGGCGGGCTCGCAGGCGGGCTCCTCCTGTTGGAGACGCCTTCCGATACCTTCGCTCGTGTGGTGCCGTGCCTGATCGGGCTCGCGGCGCTCACCATCCTCATCCCGCGTAACCCGACCCGCCTGGCGCCGCACGTGGCACACCGGCCGACCTGGAAGCTCAGCGCGGGCGTGTTCCTCATTGCGGTCTACGGCGGCTACCTCGGGGCTGCGGCCGGCGTGTTGCTCTTGGCGCTGGTGCTGTTTGCCACTGCAGAGCCGCTGGCGCGAGGCAACGCCATCAGAAACCTGCTCGTCGGGTTGGCGAACGCCACCGCCGCCGTCGTGTTCGTCGCCATCGGGCCGGTCCACTGGTCGGCCACGGTCCCTCTAGCCGTGGGCTGCCTAGCCGGAGGCCGGCTGGGCCCGACAATCGTGCGACGGGTCCCCGCGGCGCCGCTCCGGGCCGTCATCGCCTGCGCAGGTCTCGGCCTCGCAGTCCACTTGGGCCTGGATGCGTACCGCTGAGGCGTGCTCGGGCGGCTGTGCTAGCGCCGGCGGCCACGAAGCGCCTGGGCGCCCATCGGCCGTCGCCCGGTAACCTCTCAGGTCGGCGTGTAGACCTTCCTCACGTAGTCGTCGAGCATGCGCGTCGCTGAGTACATCGGCCCGATAGTGCGCATCGACGCCCGCACCCGCTGCAGCCACCGGGTCGGGATCCCGCGCTCGTCGCGGTCGAAGAAGAGCGGTTTCACCTCGTTCTTGACCAGGGAGTAGAAGGTCGCCGCGTCACGTGCGTCCTTCGCGGCCCCGTCGGGGTCCGTGTCACCGTCGATGGCCCAGCCGTTCGAGCCGTCGAATGCCTCCGCCCACCATCCGTCGAGCACGCTCAAGTTGAGGCAGCCGTTCAAAGCGGCCTTCATGCCGCTCGTGCCGCTCGCCTCGAAGGGCGGACGGGGCAGGTTGAGCCATACGTCGCAGCCCGCGATGAGCGTGCCGGCAGCTGCCAGGTCGTAGTCCTCGACGAACACGGCGCGGTTGATCACGCCCGGCGAGCTCTTGAGGGCGAACATGTGCTGGGCTATCGCCTTGGCCGCGTCGTCGAGTGGATGAGCCTTGCCGGCGAAGACGAATTGCGTCGGTTGGTCGTGGTTGAGCAGCTCCAAGGCCCTGGCCGCCGGGTGCAAGAGCAGGTCGAGCCTCTTGTAGGTGGCCAGTCGGCGGGCGAACCCGACCGTGAGGAACGAGGGGTCGAACGCCTCGGCCCCGGCCTGCACGACCTCGAGGTCCTCGCCCCGCGCCAGGCGGTCGACGACGACCTTGCGGCGCAGCTGCTCGACCAGCTCGTTCCTCTGTTCGCAGCGGGCCGTCCAGAGCTCCTCGTCCGGGATGTCCTCGAGGCCGGCCCAGACCGCGGGGTCGGACGAGTGGCGCTCCCAGCCCACACCGAAGTGCCGGGTGAGCAGAGCCCGCATCGGCGGGGCCATCCACGTGGGCAGGTGCACCGCGTTTGTGACGTGGGTGATCGGCACCTCGTCCACGGTGAGACTCGGGAACATCTCGTGCCACATCTCTCGGGCAACCGAGCCGTGACGTGCGCTCACCGCGTTCGTGGATCGGGCCGTGTGGATGGCCAGCTGCGTGAGGCCGCTGGGCTCACCCGCATCGGATGGGTGCACCCGGCCCAGCTTCAAGAGCAGCTCGCGGCCGACGTGCAGTTCGTCGGCGAGTGGTCCGAGCACCGGGAATATCTCCTCGCGGCTGTAGGTCTCATTGCCGGCCTGCACGGGCGTGTGTGTTGTGAACACGAAGTGGTTGCGGCCGCGTACGAGCGCCTCGGACAACGCATCTTCGCGAGGGGTCTTCGCGTACCCGAGCAACCGGGATGCCACGGCCAGCGTGGCCAGCGCGGCATGCCCCTCGTTGAGGTGGTAGAGGGTGGGCGTGATCGACATCGCGTCGAGCGCGCGGACCGCTCCGACTCCCAAGAGCGCGTATTGCGCGAGCCGGATCGCACGGTTGCCCTCGTAAAGGCGGGCGCTGATCCAGCGCTGTAGCGGGGTGTTCTCGGCCAAGTCCGCGTCGAGCAGGTAGAGGGGAACGCGACCGATGTCGACCCGCCAAACGTGGGCGGATACCTCACCGTCCCAGATGGGGAGCTGAATCGTCAGCGGCGAACGATCCGGGTTGGTGACGCGGACGGCGGGCAGCACCTCGGGGTCGACTTCGGTCCAGTACTCGTGTTGCCACCCCGACCGGTCGACGCGCTGGTGGAAGTAGCCCTTGCGGTACAGCAGGCCGACGCCGACGAGCGGCAGCGCCTGGTCCGATGCCTCCTTCAACAGGTCGCCGGCCAGCACCCCGAGTCCTCCCGAGTAGACCGGCAGGGACCTGTGCACGGCGAACTCGGCGCACAAGAATGCGACGAGCCCGTCACCGAGATCGGTCCTTTGGGGGCGGATCAGGTCGCCGTCGAGCAAGTCGGCCACTTTCTTGACACGCGCGAGGTACTCGTCGTCCGTCGCCGCCTCGAGTAACGAGGGTTCCGACAGGTCGCGCAAGAAGCGGACCGGGTTGTGGTTGCTCAGGTTGAAGCGGTGCACACTGAAATAGCGGAACAGATCGCGACCACCTGGAGTCCACGACCAGCGGTAGTTGTAGGCGATCCGGGCCAGAGGGAACAGGGGCTCGGGCAGTCGACGGGCGAGTCGGTCGACGGCCCGGACAACGTCGTTGGTGCCGTCGAGAGACGGATCTCGGCCGCCGGTCGCATTCATCAAGGTGTGAACCTAGTGGTTCGCTGGCGCATGCTCACATTCGGAGTTGCCGGCCGGCCACTCGACCGACGTCGACTTGGCCAACCAAGCGAGCGCGCCGAGCCCGGTCAGCGCCTGTCTTGAGATCGAGGCGTCTCTCAGCACTGCCAGGCAGGCGCCCACTGCGTCGAGGTCGCGAGCCGCCAGCGGAGCGGCGCTGGCCACGAGTGCGCCCAGCACGACCGCGTCGTCCGCCTCGGCTGCCCGCGTTCTGAGGCTCGCCGTGAGGCAACGCAGTGCCACCAGCGCGCTGGTGTCGTGTCGCCCGGTCACGCGGGCGGCCCCGACGCGCGCGGCGACATCGGGACCTGCCTGAGAAAGGGTCGTCTCGCGCCAGCAGTCCTCCCCGGCCGGGCGGCTGCGGGCGACGGCACCGACGGCTCCGGTGCACTCGGCCTGGACCTCGACGACCGTGCGCCGGAGGGTCGGCGTATGCTCGACGACGACGGTGCCGGAGGTCCACCCCGTCCGCGTCTCGATGTGCTGGGCGGTCACGACCCACGCACCGCGCCGCATCGGGGAACGGGCCGACCCAGCCGCCAGCTCCAAAGCGAACGCCGCGGCGAGCGACTCGGCGTCGATCCGTTGCGGCTCCACAAAACGGGCCCACAAGTCGCGGCCGTCACGTAACGGTTCGAGGTTTGATCTCACGGCTTCGAGGCGCGAGAAGAACCCCTCGGAGACGTCGAGGCCGAGCACGCGCTCAGCGGTGTCGAGCACCACCGCCACATGCCGCAGCGACAGCAGGGTCTCGATCCCGCTGGGGTCCGCGAAGAACCAGGCGCAGCTCGTGAAGGCCGAGAGGAGATGGCTCTCGAGCTCCAGGAGCTCCAAGGCGCGCGTCGTCTCGGCTTTGGCCAAGGGGCGGCGGGCATGTCTGGCGACGAAAGCCGCGGGTGCCTCCATCCCGGCGACCACCACGCCGTAGTCGACGAGCACCTCGAGGGGCTCCCCGACCAACGGCCGCAGCGCGGTCGCGACCGGTTCCGCCAAAGTCGCCCGCAGCCAGTCGAGCGCCTCGCGGAGCGGTCTCCGCCACGACTGGTTCCAGCCCGGCTGTGAGCCGGTCGTGCAGCCGCAGTCGCTGCGCCACCGCTCGACGCCGTGTGCGCAGCTCCACGAAGAAGGCGTTGCGAGCTCTACCTCCCAAGTCGGCGGGTGGTCGGCGAGCCATGCGCCCAGGTTCGTGACCTCGACCTTCTCGTTTCGCAACTCGCGTGCCGCCCATGCGAGCGCCATCTCGCCGAACTCGTGGTGGTGCCCGTAGGTCTCCCCGTCGGTGACGATCGCGATCAGCCCGTCGTTGCCACTCGACGCCAGGGCGGTGCGGATGGCGCTCACGAGCCCGTCCCCGTCGTTCAACAACTTCCCGAACGCGAGCTCGCGCGACAGCGGGCCGTGCCCGAACACGACCGTCATCGAGTCAGCGTCGGGCAGGGACACGAGGTACGCCCGACCCGGGTCAATCCCCTCGCCGCTCACGTCGACCCACCTGCCCCCGGGCGCACGCACGCGACGTGCCTGTTGCGGCATGAGCAGCGTGAATCTGATGCCGTGACGGGCGAGGGTGGCAAGTGTGTCGATATCGACCGCTGTCTCGGGTAGCCACATCCCCTCGGGCGCGAAGCCGAAGCGTGCCTTGAAGTCCGCCATGCCCCAGGCGACGAGAACCTCGCGATCCTCCAGCTCCGCGAGCGGCAGGATGGCGTGGACCGCCGGTGCCGCGAGCGCCGCGCCGCTCGGTTGCCCGTCCGGTCCCCGCCCGGCGGCACGCACGACGGCGTCGACGTCGGGTGCCTTGGCCGCCAGCCAGCGGTGCAGCGTCCTCACGACGTCGAAGCTCGCGATCGCGAAGTTGTCGCGCGACTCGCGGAGCCGCTTGTCGGGTGCCAGCACGGCCGCCACGGTATTGGGCCGGTAGCACTCCGCCGTGATCCGCTGGTTCCAGTCGTGATAGGGGTGCGCGCCGGGCTCGGGGTGCACGAGGTCCAGCCAAGGATCCGCGCGCTCGGGCTGGTAGCAGTGGAGATGGAAGCAGACTGCGAGCGTCATCGCCGCCTAGATCGTTGGCCGCAGTACCAGGACGGCGAGCGGCGGAAGTGCGAGCAGGGCGCTCTGGTCGCGACCGTGGCAAGGGGTTTCCGTCGTTTCGAACAAGCCGGGCACGAGGTAGCCGCTGCCGCCGTACTCCGGTGCGTCGCTGTTGGCGAGCACCTCCCACCGGCCGGCGCGCGCCAAGCCAACCCGGTAGCCCGGGCGGGGGACGGGCGTGAAGTTGGCGACCACCACAAGCACGCCTCCGGCTCCGTCGCGGCGTTCGTAGCAGAGCACGCTCTGCGCGCGGTCCTCGCAGTCGATCCAGGAGAAGCTCGCGTCGCCCAGGTCGTCACGGTGCAGACAGGGCTCGGAGCGGTACAGCTCGTTCAGCTTGCGCACCCATGCGGAGACACCTTGGTGGGCGGGTGAGTCGAGCAGGTGCCAGTCGAGGCTCGCGTCGTGGTTCCATTCTGCTCTCTGGGCGAACTCGCCACCCATGAACAGCAGCTTCTTGCCGGGTTGGGTGAACTGGTATCCGAAGAGGAGCCGCAGGTTGGCGAACTTCTGCCACTCGTCGCCGGCCATGCGGCCGATGAGGGAGCCCTTGCCGTGCACGACCTCGTCGTGCGACAGGGGAAGGACGAAGTGCTCGCTGTTGGCGTAAATGGACCGGAAGGTCAACCTGTCGTGGTGCCAGGGCCGGTAGATCGGATCGTGTGCCAGGTAGTCGAGCGTGTCGTGCATCCAACCCATGTCCCACTTGTAGCTGAAGCCGAGGCCGCCGGCGTCGACCGGTCGGGAGACGCCCGGCCAGGCGGTGGACTCCTCCGCGATGGACATGATGTCCGGGAAGGACGCGAACATCTCGGTGTTGCATTCCTGGAGCATCTCGATGGCTTCGAGGTTCTCGTTGCCGCCGAAGCGGTTGGGCACCCATTCGCCGGGTTGGCGGGAGTAGTCGAGGTAGAGCATCGAAGCCACCCCGTCCATCCGCAGCCCGTCCGCATGGAACCGGTCGAGCCAGAAGCGAGCGCTCGAGATGAGGAAGCTCCGGACCTCGTTGCGGCCGTAGTTGAAGATCCAGCTCTGCCAGTCCGGCTGCACCCGCTGGCGGGGATCGGCGTGCTCGTACAGGTGCGTGCCGTCGAAATGCGCCAACGCGAAGGTGTCGGCGGGGAAGTGCGACGGCACCCAGTCGAGGATGACCCCGATGCCGGCGCGGTGGAGCGTGTCGACGAATGCCGCGAAGTCGTCCGGTGAGCCGTGCCGTGCTGTCGGGGCGAAGTAGCTCGTGACCTGGTATCCCCACGAGCCGTAGAAGGGATGCTCCATGACCGGGAGGATCTCGACGTGGGTGAAGCCGTGGCCGTGCACATGCTCGATGAGCCGCGGGGCCAGCTCCGCGTAGGTGAGAAAGCGGTTGTGATCCTCGGGCACTCGTCGCCACGAGCCCAGGTGCACCTCGTAGACCGACACCGGCTGGTCGAGGCGCTGTGCCCCGCCCCGGTCGCGCATCCACTCGCCGTCGAGCCATTGATGTCGTGGCTCGAAGACGATGGAAGCGGTCTTCGGAGGTTCCTCGCCGGCGAACGCGAACGGGTCGGCCTTGTCGAACTCGCCGCCGCCCAGGCGGGACAGCAATCGGTACTTGTAACGAGTTCCAACGGTGACGCCCGGGACGAAGCCTTCCCAGATCCCCGACTCGGCGTGCGGCAAGAGGGGATGGCGCGTGCCGTTCCAACCGTTGAAGTCCCCGACGACGGCGACGCGCTCGGCGTTCGGGGCCCACACGGCGAAGAAGACCCCGGCCACGCCCCCGACGATCATCGGGTGGGCGCCGAGCTTCTCGTACAGGCGGAAATGCCGGCCTTCGTTGAACAGGTGGACGTCGACCGGGTTGAGCAAGCTGACACCCAGCACAGTCTCGACCCCCCGCGCGAGGCGGTCGACCGAACCGGGCGAGACCCGCCCCCGGTTCTCGCGCAGCGGCGCCAGCGCTTGGTGCACCGCCGGGTCCTCGGCGATCTGTTCCAGGGCAGCGCTCGTCAAGCGGTTCCAGTTCGGCCGTTCGGTACTCGTACCCGGCAGGTTCGCCGAGTCCGGCTGGCCGACCAGGTCGTCCAGCTGGACGAGTACGAGTCCGGCCTCGCTGCGGGCCAGTTCGCCATGGAGGGCGGCGAGCACCGCGGCGGGCGCGGCCGTGCTGTCGATCTCATCGCGCCCCTCGGCATCGGGCGCATCGTGACACAGCATGGAAAGGCGCTTTCGCAGATGCGCCCTTTCGGCCCGGGCCGCCTCGGCCGACGAAACGTCCAGCTGGCCGCACTCGAGGCGCTCGTCGATGTCGCGTCCCCTCCACCAACCGGTGAACGTCGGCAGGTCGTGGGTCGAGAACGAGGCGACAGAACCGGCGGGCGGCGCCTCGAGCACCGGTTCGCCGTCATCGCGGATGGCGAATTGCGCGACGTAAGAACGCCTGATCCCCCTTTTCTCCATACCCCGGCGGACCTTTTCGTCGACGGTGCCCAGATCCTCGCCGATGATGTCGGCGTGATGGCGCTGGGCCTCGATCGAGACGACGGCGAGCAGCTCTTCGAAGGGCATCTGCACATAGACGCCGTCGCGGGGCTCGGCGCCGGCAGGGATCCAGAACAGCCTTTGCAGGCCCATTATGTGATCGACGCGCAGCATCCCCGCCACGCGCAGGTGGTGCGCCAGCGCGGCGCGGAGCTCCTCGTGACCATCGGCCCGCAACGCCTCGGGGCGAGTGGGAGGGAAGCCCCACGACTGCCCTTGGGCGAAGAACCGGTCCGGCGGTGCTCCCACCGACATGCCGGCCGCGTATTGCTCACGATGGCGCCAGACGTCGTAGCCGCAGGGGTGGATGCCCACGGGAAGATCGAGGGCGAGGACTTGGCCGCGCTGTGACAGCCGCTCCGACAGCTCCGTCATCTGCTCGTGGGCGACCCACTGGGCATAGACGTGATAGCGCTCGTTCACAGGGTCGACATCGCTCCACCTGAGCAGGCCGGCGCGGAGCGGCCCGGGCCATGTGTGCCAGTCGATCCCGAAGCGATCGGCCGCGGCCCGAAAGCGCGCGTACTCGACGAGATCGGGGCGCTCGAACATGAAGTTGCGCAGTGCCGTCTCCCGGCCGATGCCCGATCGCCCCACGGCGGTCGCCATGGCGCTCAGGGCCGCCCGCTTGGCGGCGGTGACGGCGGCACCGTCCACGATCGCGCCCTTGACCCAGGCAGCCCGGCGTTCGGCCGCCAGCGGGCCGGAGCCGATCACCCGCGCCGCCGGGGACCAGGCGAACTCCGGGACGCGCTCGACGTCGATCCAGCGTTCGTGCCAGAACCGGCGGCTTACGGGCAGATAGGGGCTCGCCTCGAACGGCTCGGGGCCGGCGCCGGCGAGCAAGGGCAGCGTCGCGACGAGGCTCGCCTGTTCTCTGGCGGCAAAGCGGGCGAGCTCGTCGAGGTCGCTCAGGTCTCCCGATCCCCAGCTGCGGGCCGAGTGCAGCGAGAACAGCGGCGCGAGGACCCCAAAGGCGCGCCAGTCCTCGCTGAAGCGTCCCCGGGCGCCCGCGACCGGCGCGACGACGAGCGTCGCCGTGCCGAGCCGGCCCCGCACGAGGACCCTGAAGCGGTGATAGCCGCACGGCAAGAGACCAGGCAGCGGCACGGCTCCCCGGTAGATGTCGCGACCGTCCAGTCGTGCACGTGTCAACGACCTGAGCTCATCGCGGTGCACGCGCCAGTCGACACGCTCACCGTCTTCGGACTCGATCGCACATTCGAGATCGGTGTCCGCCTCGCGCAGGGAGACGGCGACCTCGCCGGGGGACGCGTCGTCGAGGACCGTCACCGGTTCCACGATCCGTTCTATTCGCGCGCTGCGGCGGCTGCGCAGGAGCCGGGCCGCATCGCTGGTCCGGCCGATCGGCACACCGAGCCCGTTCAGTATCGCCAGCAGCACCTCCGGATCCGCGTCCCGTTCCACGCCGGTGGCGTCCATGTACTCGAGCACGATGCCCGCATCGGTGGCGAGGCTCCGCAGCGCGGCCGGGGTCTGGTTGCTCGTCGCCACGGCTGTCAGTCCGACCAGGTGATCAGGCCGGGCACGTACGGATCGGCGAGCGCCGGGTGGCACGGCAGGACACGGGCGGCGAGGAAGGCATCAAGGCCGGCCTGGTGGGGGACCTGGGCGCGGTAGCGGGCGACATGCTCGCGTCGTCCCTCGAAGCTGGTGGATACTGGATAGGGCTCGCCGAGAGTGGGTGCAACCCAGAGCTGCACGGTAACGTCCCGAGGTTCGAGCGAGCCCAGATCCGCCACGATGTCAGCCTGTACGCTGCCGCCCGGGCCGACAGTGGCGGACTCGACCAGGACGCGGACTGCAAGCCATGCACCGCGAAGGCGCTCGAGCGCGGAGCTGAGCTCGCGCGCCCGCGCGCCGGCTTGCGCCGCGAACCAGCGCGCCCGGCGCGCGCCCGGCAGGTAGAGGGTCTCGACGTAGTCGCGCACCATGCGGTGCGAGTCCCACGTCGGTGCCAGGCTCGCCATCGACTGGCGCACCGAGGCCAGCCAGGCGCGGGGGAGGCCGTGAGAGTCCCTGTCGTAAAAGCAGGGCACGATCTTGTGCTCGAGAGTGTCGTACAGGGACTGGGCGTCGCCTGCGTCTTGTAACTCGAAGTCCTCATAACGCCGCCTGCCGGTTCCGATGCACCAACCGATGGGCGCCGCATTGGGATCCGCGTCGCTCCATACCTCGTCCCACCAACCGTCGAGGGTGCTGAAGTTCAAAGCGCCGTTCACGCCCGCCTTCATGCCCCCGATGCCGCACGCCTCGAGCGGCCGCCGCGGTGTGTTCAGCCACACGTCGACGCCCTGGGAGAGGTTGTGGTCCATCGTGATGTCGAAGTCCTCGATGAACACGACCCGATCTTCGAGATGGTGCTCGTGGGCGAACTCGATGACCTCACTCAGCAGTTGCTTGCCGAACTCATCCCGGGGATGGGCCTTGCCTCCGAAGATG
>Ga0181530_10005753_pt1 | contig 12502 bp, 11 predicted proteins | sample PEATcosm2014_Bin_42_FD_119769 | JGI IMG/M metagenome (GOLD analysis project Ga0181530, IMG submission 119769) | Peatland microbial communities from MTU Mesocosm Facility, Houghton, MI, USA - PEATcosm2014_Bin10_60_metaG | ecosystem: Environmental > Terrestrial > Soil > Wetlands > Peat | place... | reverse complement strand
TGGAGCCGCGCCCTTGGTTATTTAGGCGTCCTTTACGTCTACTTCTTGCGTCGCGCAGCCAATCGCGCCCGCACCGCTGGCTTTAGGAATGCCGGTCGCGCAAGAGCGATATGCGACCGCGCATTTCCGCTGGAAGGTGGAGTTTGCAGTTCGAACGTTCCCGTCGAGAACTGGTCTTGGTCGCCCTCCATGAAGAGCACGGTTGAGGAGTCCGCCACATAGTACTCCAGGGTTAGGCCGCCAAGGAACGTGTTGGGAGTGGTGACAGAGATCGAACCGCGGCCCGTCGCCGGAGAGTCCGGAGTGTAGGCGCCGGACAAAGTTGAGGGCGGAGGTAAGTTGCCCTCGTCATTTTCAGACAGCGCCCCGGTCATGTTGTTAGTGGTGGCAGCAGTGGCATCGAACTGCGCAATATCGTCAACCTCTTCGTATTCCCCCAAGCCGTTCGTATTCGCTCCAGTGAGGTTGAGTCCGTAGTTCGACGCCGCGAACGACGTCGCCGACTGAGCGTAAGCAGCCCCGATGGTAATGTTATTCGCGTCCGCTTCCAGTATCAGCAGACCGCTGCCGGACGGGCCGCTGAAAGGATAGATCACCCAGCTTGAGGCGGGAACGGGGCTGCCGTTGAGGGCGACAACGACCCGGCCGCCAATTCCCGCGCTGCCGGCGGTACCGCCGAAGGACAGTTGCGCCGGCGAAACCGTGCCGTTATCGTTGACGTCTTCAAGGCCGTTGCTCAGATTGCCGAGTGGGTCCGTCGTGACTAGACCGCCAAGGACGATGGGGACGGTGGCGCCGCCAGCCATGGTGAAGACCAACGGGGTCGCCGTGATCGAAGTGCTGGACTGGGTAAAGACATCGCCCGAAAGAAACTGGGTGTCGTCGGTTTCGATCAACTTCAAGTGTGTGGCGTCAATTGGATAGTAGTCAAAAGTGAGTGTGCTGAACGCGGGGGTGGTAAAGGTGATTGTTCCCGGACCGGTTCCCGTACCCAAGGTCGCACCACCGGTAAGGGATTCGGCGAGATAAGGGATGCCGCCGGCGTTGAAGTCCTCAACGCCCGTACCCGCGCTGATGCCGCCGCTCGAATTGAGTGTGAAAGCTCCCTCCGTGGCAAAGGGGGCGGCGTTGGAGTCAGCGCCCGCAAGACTGAAGGCGTAGGGACCTCCGAGCTGACTGATGCCAGTGAGCGCAGTCTGCAAATCGAGAGTGCCGCTGCCCGTGCCAATGCCGTCAAATTCCGTAACCAGTCCGTGGGATGTCGAAGTCAGGACGACATCCAGCGTGAAGCTAAAACCCCCCGCCGAACTGGTCAGCGTGATTGATCCGCGACCGTCGCTGCCAATGTTATAGGACCCGCCCGAGATCGCCTGACCCGGCAATACCGGCGGGGTGAGCTCGGGGTCAACGACATCCATCGTGCCTCCGCTGTTGATCCCGCCCTTGCCGTCGGCCACCAGAGCGCCCGCCAAAACGAGCGGGGATCCGTTGATGGCGTCTACTCCCGACGACGAAAAGACGTAGGTTCCACTCAGGCTGCTGTTGCTGAAGCCGACGGGGTTGGGCTTGACGAACCCACTGCCGCTGGAACCGCAGCCGACGGTCAGAAAGAGGCTTGATATCGCTGCCAGAGCCATGAGCAGGCGTCCGGTGGGCTTGGTCGACACAAGGGGATTCATAAGACACTCCTGTCTTTAAGTCTTAAGATGCGCTAACCCCGAGTGTAGATGAAAGTTTCGGTGTAAAAGATTGTCACGAGAACTTCCTCAAGCCGCGTTTTCTCACGCCTTGGTGACTTCTGCCTGGTTCCGGGCCGGGGCTGGCACGGGCCGCTGCTTGCGCCTTTCGGAAGCTTTTTCGGACGCCCAGACGCCCACGCGGTAGAGGAGCAAGATGCCGAGCACGACTCCGTATTCGATGGGCTTGCGGAGATCGGCCTTCACCAGCCAGACGTAATGCGCCACCCCCAGGATTCCCGTCAAATAGATCAGGCGATGCAGGCGCTGCCAGTTCTTGCCGCCCAGGCGGCGGATCGACCAGGCGGTCGAGGTCAGAGCCAGGGGAATCATGAGCACGAAGGCGGAGAACCCCACCGTGATGAAGGGGCGCTTGGCGATGTCTTTCACCATTTCGTGGATGTCGAAGAACTTGTCCAGCCAGATGTAGGTCAGGAAGTGCAGCGTTCCGTAGAAGAAGGCGAACAGTCCGACCATGCGGCGGACGCCGATCAGCCAGTACTGGCGGGTGATCCGGCGGAGAGGCGTGATCGAGAGCGTGGTGAGGACTAAGATTAGCGTCCAGTCTCCGGTCGAGTGCGTGATGACCTCGATGGGATTGGCGCCGAGGCCGTCATGCAGGGCCTTCCAGATCAGGCGGCCCAGTGGGACTAGCGCGGCTAGGAAGAGCGCGATTTTGGTTAGACGCAGTTTCATTTTGTAATTTTGTAATAGGGTAATTTGGTAATTTGGAGACCGGGGTGGATTGCAAAATTACCCGATTACCAGATTACAAAATTCTAGAAGTTCTTTTTCAGGTCCATCCCCGAATACAGGCTTGCCACCTGATCATAACCGTTGAACATCAACGTCGGTCGCTTCAGGAATTCGCCCAGGCGGCGTTCCTTGGCCTGGCTCCAGCGCGGATGATCGACGTTCGGATTCACGTTCGAATAGAAGCCGTATTCGCGGGGGGCAGACTCCTGCCAGGTGTTCAGCGGCTCGCCGCCGGTGAAGCGGATGCGCACGATCGATTTGGCGCTCTTGAATCCGTACTTCCACGGAATCACGATGCGCAGCGGGGCGCCGTCCTGATTCGGAAGCACCTCGCCATACATGCCGAAACAGAGCAGCGCCAGCGGATGCATGGCCTCGTCCATGCGCAGGCCCTCGACGTACGGCCAGCGCAATATGCTGGTGCGCTGGCCGGGCATTTGCTTGGGATCGTACAAGGTGGTGAACTCAACGTACTTCGCTTTGGGCAGAGGGTCGGCGCGCTTGATCAGTTCGCTCAGGGAAAATCCAACCCAGGGCACGACAATCGACCAGCCCTCAACGCAGCGATGACGGTAAATGCGCTCTTCGGGCGCAGCCATCTTGATGATCGCGTCGACGTCCAGCACCTGCTTTTTCTTGACGTCGCCGTCGATGGTCACTGTCCAGGGACGCGTCTTGAAATTCTTGGCCAGGTCGGCCGGTTCGTACTTGTCGGTGGAGAATTCGTAGAAGTTGTTGTAGTTGGTGACGTCCTTGTAAGGCGTTTCCTTTTCCGTCGTGCTGAAGGGGCTCTTCTGGAGGCCGTCGATCTTGGCATTCGCGCGAGCGGTGAGCGAGGGCGCGACCAAATCACGGAAGGCCGCGGTGGTGACGGCGGCCGCGCCGGCCAGGGCTGCGCCGGCGAGGAAGTTGCGCCGGTTCAGATAGGTTGCCTTGGGAGTAATTTCAGAAGACGGAATCGCAGCCGGTTTCCCGATCAGCATGATTATTGTTCACCCCGATTGAATTACGCGTAGCCGGCAGACACGCATGCGCTTGATCCGGAGAATCCCACAGCTAAGTATAAGACTCCGAAGCGAGGAAAAAGTTTCAGCCGCGGCGGCGGGGTCAGTCCGAGGCTGAGGTCGCGTTGGATTTCTGGGCGGGCGTGGGGTCGGATCGAGCGCGAAGCACTTCGCGGACTTTCTTGGCCAGATTTTGAAGGGTGAAGGGTTTCTGGAGAAAGGCGGTGCGGGGGCCGAGTGCGCCCTGGGTGATGACCGCATCCTCGGTGTAGCCCGAAAGATAAAGCACGCTGACGTCAGGACGTAGCACGAGCAGCTTCTTCGCCAGTTCGCGGCCGCCGATGCCGGGCATGACGACGTCGGTGATCAGGATATCGATGTGCTCTTTGAACTCCTCGGCCGTGCGCAGACCGCGCTCGCCATCTTCGGCTTCGAGGACTTTGTAGCCGCGAGCGGCGAGGGTTATACGCACCAGTTCGCGCACGGAATCTTCGTCTTCCACCAGCAGCACGGTTTCGCAGCCGCTGGCTTCGTTCGGCGGCAGCGTGGCCGGGCTCAACTCTTCGGCGGTATCTTCCACGCGCGGCAAATAAACGTAGAAAGTTGTGCCCGCTCCAAGCTCGCTTTCGACGAACACGTATCCATTGCTCTGCTTGACGATGCCGTAGACGGTCGAAAGGCCGAGGCCGGTGCCTTTTCCTTTTTCCTTGGTGGTAAAGAACGGCTCGAAGATGCGGGACTGGGTTTCCTTGTCCATGCCGTTGCCGGTATCGGCCACCGAAATCACGGCATAGCGTCCGGGCTGGATAAAACGGTGATCGCTGAGGTCCGGGCGCACGGTAACGTCGGAACTCCGCAAGGTGAGCTTGCCGCCTTCCGGCATGGCGTCCCTGGCATTGACGACCAAATTCATGATGACCTGCTCGAGCTGGCCGGCGTCGGCGCGCGTGCGTCCGGTTTCGGCGGAAAGCCGCGTCACTAACTCTATGTTTTCCCCGATTAAGGGCCGCAGCAGCCGCTCCATATCGCCGATGACGCTGTTGACATCGATCACCTTGAGTTCGAGGAGCTGCTTTCGGCTGAACGCCAACAACTGCCGCGTGAGGGTAGCTGCGCGGTCGGCTGCCTGCTGGATGGATTGGACCTTCAGGCACATGGGGCTGCCTTTATCCAACTGCTCCAGCAACACCTCGGTGTATCCGTTAATTACCATCAGCAGGTTGTTGAAGTCGTGGGCAACGCCACCGGCCAGGCGGCCGACGGAATCCATTTTTTCCACCTGGCGAAGCTGCTCTTCGAGCTGACGCCGGTCGGTGATATCCTCCGCAATCAGCTCCAATACTTCTTCGGGTTCATCGCCGCTGTTGGCGGCGCAGCCGCTGAGCCGCACGATAATGGCGCGGCCGTCTTTGCGTCTCCACTGCACTTCCACGCCCTTCAGACTTCCGTGGCTCCGGTACTCTTCAGTCAACTGGTCCAACTCCAGGTGATTGACGAAGACTTCGCGCCTCACATCCAGCCGGAGGAGATCCTCGACCGATCCATGCCCGAGCATGTTGATGAGGGCCGGATTGACGTCCAGGAATTTCCCGCCCAAGGTGCAGCGGCAAATCCCGAAGGCGGCGCTCAAAATCAGGGAACGCGAGCGCGCTTCGGAGCGGCGCAGCGCCTCCTCATAACGCTTGTGCTCGATGGTCGCGGCCAGTTGCTGCGAAACAAATTTCAGAATCTCGCGGTCCCGTTCGACGAAGCGGGTGTTTTCGTTGTAGCTCTGGACCACCAGGGCTCCAATGCAGGCCGTGCCGCTCTTCAGCGGAACCCCCAACCAGTCCAGCGACGGAGCGCCGATCAAATCCACTTCGCCGCGCCGCATCATTTCTTCAAAAACCGCCGGCGTCACCAGCAGCGGCTCGCCGGTTCGCAGGACGTATTCCGTCAGGCCGCGGCCCAGAGGTTTGGGCGCGGGCGTAGGATCCTGTTCATCGACAAAGTAGGGAAAACTCAACAACTGCGACTGCGGATCGTAGAGGGCGATATAGAAGTTGCGCGCATTCATCAATTGGCCGACGATGTTGTGAATGGCGGCGAAGAACTGTTGCAGATCTTCGGCCGACTGGCTGCGCGCCGCAATGGCATACAAAGCGGCATTCAACTCCTCGGCGCGTTTCTGCTCGGTGATGTCGCGATAGCAGGCGCACGCTCCGGTTCTACCGCCGCTCAGCGTCACCGATGAAATTGAGAGCATCACCTCGACCAGTGAGCCATCTTTTCGCTGACGCCGGGTCTCCAGCGAGAGTTTGCGCGCCGTCTGGAGGCTGTCGGCAATCCACGCGGCCTCCGCATAGCGATCGGGTGGCACAATCAGATGGTCGAGCCGTTTTCCTGGAATCTCCGCCGCGGTAAAGCCGAAAAGGCGGGTGAACTCCCCGTTAATGCTCAAAATGTGGAATCCCTGGTCGATAATACTGATCGCTTCCGGCGCGTTCTCGATGATCTGTTCGAAAAAGCCGTTCTCCGCTGGCAGGGGTGCTCCGGCGCCATGGCCGTTCGTGGGCGAAGCGCCCGGGCTTGGATCGGAGATGTGGGTAAAGACCGGCGGCGCACCGTCCGCGAAAGCTTCCCGCAGCGTGTTCACCCGCGGCGCTTCGGCTGGAGTTGCTGTCGGGTCGACTTTCTCACCCATACAGTCCTTTCCCAGTGGGGTACTGGCGATAGTGCGATGGTAAGCGGGCAAGGTTATCTGCCGATAGTTACCGAGGTAATTGATGCCATTACAATGTCGGCTCCCACGCCCGGTTAGAGTTTGGCGGTGCCAACCCAGGCCCGGGAGAAAGGAGCCGAACGATGGGTATCCCGCTCCCCTTCGCGGGGGAGTTCGAAGTAGTAATTATGATCGGAAGTGTGACCGAAGAGATGGATGGGTCGGACCGAGTTTCCTGACCTCAATCGATTGCAAGCGAGCCTTGGGTTGGTTGAGCAAAAGCAAGGAGCTTCAACGAGAGCGAAAATAGCGCGTTCTTCGGAGTGCACGGACTGGTGCGCCCGCAAAAGTACTTGACACCGCCGCCATTGTTAGAGAGGATTTTTCGCCGGTTCGGGCTGGTTCAGGGCTCAGAGCGTAATATAAGACCGTTATCTATTGAGACCCGCCCGCGATCGAAGGCACCAGCAACACCTCGTCGCCGTCCCGGAACGAATACGAAGCGCCTCCGATGAAGCGAATGTCCTCCTCATTCACATAAATATTCAGGAACCGCCGCGTCTCTCCCGCTTCATCGCGCAAATGCGGTTTCAGGTCGGGGAACTGCGAATCGAGTTCCGAGAACAGCTCGTTCAGATTGGCAACCGAGCAGACAACCCGCGGCGTCCCGGAAGTAAGCCGCCGCAAAGGGGTAGGAATTTCAACTGTGATGCTCATAAAAAAGCCTCCTCGGGCAAAAGCCCGAATGAAAAATGCGATAGTCGCTGGTCGTTGGTCGCCGGTCGTTAGTCGTTGGCGAGCCCGCCCAACGACGAAACCTCCCGCGAACGTTTGCGCCCCGCGAACGACTAACGACCAGCGACAGACGACCAACGACTGTTGTCTCGCGTCCGCGCCTAGTCCGCTGCCGCCGCAAACGCCGGCAAACTCGCCGCTTTCGAAGCCAGGTAAGCTTCAAACTCGGCGAGCTTCGGAGCGATCGGTGTTTCCGCCTGATACTTGTCCGCCAGCACGTCGGTGGTCTTGAGTCCATTGCCCGTGATGCAGAGCACGGTCGTTTCATCGGGCAGAATGCGATCTTGCTGGATCAGCTTGCGCGCTGTGCCAACCGTCACGCCGCCCGCAGTCTCGGTGAAGACGCCCTCGCTTTCGGCCAGCAATTGAATGCCACTGACCACTTCGGGATCGGAAATGTCTTCCGCCCATCCACCACTTTTAGTGATGGCCTTCAACGCGTAAGGTCCATCGGCCGGATTGCCGATCGCCAGCGACCGCGCAATCGTCTTCGGACGCTGCGGCTCGATCTCGGTGCTGTACTGCTTGATGGCCGTAGAAATCGGCGAGCACCCAGTAGCCTGCGCGCCAAAGAATTTCACCGGTTTCGGATCGACCAATCCCAGGAGAATCAGCTCATCGAACGCCTTCTTGATTTTCGTGATCAGCGACCCACCCGCCATCGGCACGACGATGTTATCGGGCAAGCGCCAGCCCAGTTGCTCCGCGATCTCATAGCCCACCGTCTTCGAGCCTTCGGCGTAGTAGGGACGAAGATTGACGTTCACGAATCCCCACCGGCGATCTTCGGCGATCTGCGAGCACAACCGATTGACATGGTCGTAGCTGCCGTTGATGCGCACCAGTTCGGCTCCAAACACCTGCGTGCCCAGAATCTTCGCCGGCTCCAGATCCGAAGGAATAAAAATCCACGCCTTCAGACCTTCGCGAGCCGCCTGCGCCGCGACGGAATTCGCCAGGTTGCCGGTGGAAGAGCAAGCCACCGTATCGAATCCGAAGCTGCGAGCATTCGCCAAAGCAACCGCGACCACGCGGTCTTTAAAGCTCAAAGTGGGCAGGCACACCGCATCGTTCTTGACAAAGAGCCGCCGCGATCCGATCCGGTCGCCGAGGCGCGGAGCCCCGACCAGCGGGGTAAATCCAACCGGGAAGGAGGGCTGAAACCCCGCCGGCAGCGGCAGCAACTCGCGATAGCGCCACATGTTGGGCGCGCGCGAGGCGAACAGTTCGCGCGAAAGGCGCGAGCGGAGCGAATCGTAATCGTAGGTGATTTCGAGCGGCGAGAAACAACCTTCGCAGTAACTGCGCGGCTGGTTGCCCCAGGTCTTGCCGCATTCGCGGCAGCGGAGGTGGTAGGTGCTCGTCTCCATCTTGCAACTTCTTTCCGTGACCGCGGGACGAGCCGGGTAAAAATTACCCCAGTTAACACAAAACCCCTTTTCCGAATGGGAAAAGAGGCTCGGGATACGCGAACAAATCGCTATCATCCCGAATCTCATGGTCCCCGTTACCGGGCGAGAGTTGGCACCTGACAGTCGGGATATATGATCCCAATCCGGTTGCCGTGGCGTCCTAGGGCTCGTCCCTCAGCCACTCTGCATGAAATTCCGATTCGCTCAAAAAAGAGCGAACTTGGCATCAAATGCTACAGCCGACCGAACGGTATGTCAAGGACGATTTTCCGGAATTATGAACTTGACGCCCAGCCTCTTGACCGGTTTCCCCGCTCCCGATAGCCTCTGTCTATCGCCCTCTCATGGCCGCTTCCGACACCCCCGACGCTCGACCCGTAACCGGTTCACGGGAAGGCACTTCCGCTCGGATCCCTGCTCCTGGAGAGGCGCAACTTTCTACCCCCGACGGGGTTTCTATTGGTGTGAGCAGTGTGGCCATTGATCGCGGACTGCTGGATGGCGGACTGCCAGGTCGCGGAATGGTCGATCGCGGACTGCTGAACTTTGCCGGAACGCGGCCGTCTGCATCTGAGCCTGAGCCGGATAGCATGGCAAATTCCATCGTCAGCACAGAAGCCGCCGTTTCCGACGTCGACGCGATGCTGCGGGTGAAGACCGGCGACGAGTCCGCCTTCGCGTACCTGGTGCAGAAATATCGCCGGCCGATGGTGGGCTTCATGTATCGCTTGTGCCATAACCCGTCCACCGCCGAGGAACTGGCGCAGGAAGTGTTTCTGCGCGTGTATCGCTCGCGCACCAGTTACGAGCCGAGCGCCAAGTTCACGACCTGGCTGTATCGCATCGCAACCAACCTGGCCGTCAACCACGCGCGCGACACGCGCCACGAGCGTCCGGAGAATACCGTGCGCCTCGATGAGCCCGACCAGGAAACGGGCACGACGCCCGACTTGGCCGACGATTCGCTCACCGCGGAAGAGCAGGTATTGAAGCGCGAGCGGCTGGCAGCCATCCGCGCCAAAGTGAACGCGTTGCCCGAGCGCCAGCGCATCGCGGTCATCATGCACAAGTTTCAGCAGATGGATTACCGTGAGATTGCGAACGTGCTGAACTTGAGCGAGTCCGCCACCAAGTCGTTGCTGTTTCGCGCCTACGAAACCTTGCGCGAGCAGTTGAAAGAGTTCGTTTCGGGGAAGTAGAGGGAAGCAGTATGAATTGCAATCAAATTCGCGAACTGTTGCCGGACATAATAATTACCGCTGGCATCGACGCCGCAACCCTGCAGCCGGAGGTTGAGAAACACATCGCATCCTGTGCCGCGTGTGCCACCCATCTGCGCGATTTGCAGAAAACCATGGCGCTGCTCGATGAATGGCAAGCGCCCGAGCCGTCGCCCTATTTCGACACCCGCCTCGAGGCGCGGTTCCGAGAAGAAAGACGCGAAGAAATGGCGCGCCCGCAGGCCGGATGGTTGAGTTGGCTGCGGCGCCCGGCGTGGGCCATGTCGGCGGCTGCCGTATTATTTGCCGGAGCGCTAACGGTTGGCATTGCCAACAAGTCGTATGTGGTTGAAACCGGATCCATTCCGACCAATCCTCCCTCCCTCGGTCTGCCGGTGCAGCCGGGAACCGCAGTCGGCGATCTGCAGGCGCTGGAGAGGAACGACGAGTTGTATGCCGATTTCGATATGCTCGACGATTTGCAGGTGCAGGACGACGTAACCGCGAATCCGTAAGCGGCGCAAGCGAGTAACGAGTGGAAGGTTGACGTGGAAGGTGAAGCGCAAGGTTGCCCAGGTTCGCGCCCGTTTTTTGGGCGCTAACCTGGGTGAAGGCAGGGCTGAAGGGACCAGAATGTTGGGCCGGGAGAGAATTGCGAGCTGTCTGGCAGCGCTTCTTCTGCTGCTGACGCCCCTGCTCGCCCAATCCGCGTTCGCCCAAAACCGCTATTCGCAGCCGCAACCTCCACGCCAGCAGCATCCGCAATCGCAACACGCGGACGGGCAGTGGCACCGCTTTCAGAAAGAAGGCCATCCCAACTCCAGCCGTCCCAATCAAGCCCGTCCGCCGCAGAACCAGCCCGGCCACGCGGGAAACTGGCTCCGCCGCTATAAGGATCTGCCGCCGGCGCAGCAGCGCCGCCTGCTCGAAAACGATCCGCAGTTCCGCAGGCTTCCTCCGCAACAGCAAGCGCGGTTGCGAAACCGGTTGCAGCATTTCTCCAGCCTGCCTCCCGAGCAGCAGGAGCGCGTGCTCAACCGTATGGAAACCTGGGAGCACTTGACGCCAGATCAGAAACAGCGCGCGCGCCAGCTCTTTCAGCAGTTCAAGGAGTTGCCTCCCGACCGCCGCCAAGCCGTCAACCGCGCGATCCGCGGCATGCGCGACCTGACGCCCGCCCAGCGCGACCGGCTCATCAACTCCGACCAGTACCAGCGCTCATTCTCGCTGCAGGAGCGCGTCATCCTCAGCGGAGCCGCGCATCTTCCCCTCGCTCCCGGCGACGGCCTGCAACCCGAACCGCCCGAATAATCAAAGAGAATGGTTGTGTGGAGGCGCGGCTTTCGCCCCATAAGCGCCCCCTTAAGGCTTTATCCGAGTTGCCCGTGACTCGACCGGAATCCAACTGTCGTCAGCGCATTTGTTGCATCGTCATTAACGGGGCTCCCCGAATATGACGACGTTTTTATCCAGGGGCAACTCGTGTGTGTGGAGTTCCGCAGGCCCGTCACTCGGGGTCTTGCTGCTGTACCGGTCGATGAGATAGGGGACGCCTTCACCGGCCAGAAGCTTCGACGAAGTAGTGACTTCAAAATGCAGATGCGGTTCTCGAGCATCTCCGGACGCGCCGATGCGCGCCAACACCTGCCCGCGCCCCACACGATCCCCTGCTTTCACGCGCAAACTTCCGGGCTGCAGATGCATATAATATGCGAACTGGCCACCACCCAGGTCGAGCGTGATGGTATTGCCCGCCACCGTTTCCAACGTAATTGGCACTGCGGGGTGGAACGCGTCGCCATGACCGGGGACGTTATCGGGAAGCCCATCTCTGGCGGTGACAACGCGGCCGTCCGCAACGGCAAGCACCTCTTTTCCGTAGGAGTAATAGGAGTGCATGTCCCGCGCGTCGCCAGAAAATGCCGCACCATCCTTGACCTGTTTCCAGTCGATGGCGAATCGGCGAGAGTCGACCGGCTGCCCATCGAGAATGACGACTCCACGCCGATGATGATTGTCCTGATCGTTGCTGGGCCCGTCTTCCGCGAGCCAGTCGGCTCCTTCTACCGGCGGGCCGAGCACACGCAACTCAGTGTGATGTGTGGAAATGACCGCGCCCTCTTCTGGAGCGTAAGCCGTGGTCACGCGATGGAGCAGTCTGTCGGGAATATGTGCGCCGCGGTCGAACGCAATGGACATAAAGGCGATCGCGCTCTGGCCATCCGCGATAACGAGTCTATCCTTGGGGTCAGATAGCGCCCTGCCTCCCAGAGGCTGCAACATGGTTTCCAGTTGGGCCGCTTCAAAGGTCGCAATCGGTTGGGCAGTTCCCACATCCGCGTCGAGCACGTCAATGCGACTCAGCGAAATCGGCATTGGCATGAAGTTGGTCAAATGCAACTCGTACATCAGATACACATGCGGTCCGCTCGGGAATGCCGTGGGCTCAAACGGCACGCGCATTTCGAGCTGTAGTGGCCACGGAGGCCGATTGGCCGCCGTTTTGTTGTCGGACGGCTGATTTTGGGTTTGAGCGACAGCAGTACATGAGCAAAGGCACGCAGCCGCGAAGAGGATGTATTGGCGCATGCTCGCGGTACGCGTTTTGCGGCCAAAAAGTTTCCTATTTCTGGTCGGGGCCTCGCCTCGCCCCGACGGGGCAGAGCCCCGTCACTACATGAGCAAGGAGGCGACACGGCGCTGGAAGCTTGTCTGTAGGAAGTGAGAAACTGAGAACTGATGGCCGACAGCCCTACCGCCGAATCAGAGCCATCACCCATCCAGCCACAAAAACTCCTCCGACGAACATGGCGAAGCAGTAGAGGCCGTACTTCACCTGCTCCATCGTCGTGCTGCGCTGCGTGATACCGAAGACCAC
>Ga0181530_10005752_pt1 | contig 12504 bp, 11 predicted proteins | sample PEATcosm2014_Bin_42_FD_119769 | JGI IMG/M metagenome (GOLD analysis project Ga0181530, IMG submission 119769) | Peatland microbial communities from MTU Mesocosm Facility, Houghton, MI, USA - PEATcosm2014_Bin10_60_metaG | ecosystem: Environmental > Terrestrial > Soil > Wetlands > Peat | place... | reverse complement strand
CCCAGATCCTCCTGGCTCATCTCGATCGCCAGTCGTCTCTCGCGAATCCGGTTCCCAAGCTCAATGGACTGTTCCTCGCCCCGTCGTGCCACGGAGACCAGTGCAAACTGATTGCACTAGTTACGTCGACAGCAGATTCATAGCAATCGGGTAGAATTGGTGTAGGCAGTATTAGATGACGATGAGGTCGCCCAGGCGAGGGCGAGAGGAGGCGGAATGAGTGATACAGGGATGCCGCCCGGCTGGTGGCAGGACCGAAAAGGTGCGTGGCACGCGCCTAGCGATCCCCGGGTACAACATGAACCTGATCACTCAATGTCTGCTGCGGTGCGGGCGAGCCCACCGGAGGACAGAAGCACTGAAAATCCAACGTCTACGGGAAGCTCCAGCGAAGACGAGACTGGACAAGCGGAGAGGCACCTGGCTGCTCCTTCGGATGATGAAATCCCTGCCGGTGAACTGTGCCCAAACGGGCATCCGGTCGAAGAGGACGACACTTTTTGCAAGGCCTGTGGGGTAGCCGTTCAATCAGCTAGTTGCTTGAATGGCCACCAGCTCGACGCAGATGCACACTTTTGTAAAGAGTGTGGAGCACCACGGAGTCCATCGGTTCCAGCCGCGACCGCTCAGACATCGCCACAAGACCCCCAAGAGCCTCGTGCATCCTCCAATGCAGTGCCAGCTTCCGTTCCGCCAAAGAAGCGGGGTCTCCACGTGCTGGTGGTTGTCCTACTGATCTTGGTGGTTGTTGCAGGCGGAATATTTCTTGCAGTCAATCGTTCTTCTGGTGGAGGCAGCGGCGCGGGCAGAGTGACGCAGACCCACACGATCACGGGGACACTGACGCTCGGGGACGGATCGGATCCCAACTCCAATAACTTCTACAGCAAAGGATCTGGCAATTGCAGTGGCCAGAGCGGATATGACGACATAACCCAGGGGGCACAGGTCACCGTGACCGACGGCGGCGGCAACGTGCTCGCAACTAGCAGCCTCGGGCTGGGAGATCAGATCGGTAGCGGCTTCGGCAGCTGTAGATTCTCTTTCACCCTGACCGGTGTGCCCGACGCGGCCTTCTACGGTGTGACGATCTCCGATCGCGGAACCCTGAACTACTCGCGGGCCCAGATGGAGTCTGCTGGCTGGAGCGTCGCGATGACCTTGGGCTCAAGCTCAGGCAACTCGGGGAACACGGGAAATTCCTGACCTCGGAAAAGAAACGGCGATGAACTCGGCGTGGACTGCGGGAAGATTCGTGCGCAGTCAAGAGCCTGGACGGGAGACCGCGACGATCCGTTGCTGGGCCATGCCATCGTTGGCAAACGTGGTGTCGGTGGCCCGCATGACATGGCAACCAGACTCTCTTCTCTTTGAGCGTTGGGCCGAATCGGATCCCAAGTGGGTACGGGTGCCGAGTCTCTTTCGGCTCTTCCACGACGGTGAAGGCGGCGTAGAAGTGACCGAGATCGAAGCGCTAGTGATCATTGGACGGTGGGATGTGGCCGGCTCGCGATCGAATTAGCTGGCTACGTCAATGTGCCGGATGGCCAGATGGTGATCTGAATGGCAATCATTGGCGCTCTGACTCCTCGTAAATCCGCGCTGCGGTGACTTTGTTGGAATCGATGGGGGTCTTGGGGGAGAGGAGCGGGTGTGAGGGTTATGGCCGAAACTGGCAGCGTCCTGGATAGTTCTACTGAACGGGGAGGGACGGTGGGGGATTGCGAAATCGTCCGATGGGCAGTATCAGCGGGTCACAGCCTGGACGCGTCTTTCGCATACCGTTCAAGCACCGAACTTCTGGCGAAGACGCCAGCCCTTGGCCTGGGAGACTGAGCCTGTGGTCACTGCCGGGTCACACCGGGTTCAGTGGGAGGGTGAGAAGCCCGATCTCGAGTGAAGGCGTGGCACGAGTCAAGGGTTGCCCGAGCGTGTCTAGCGAGAGCGCCCTCACATTTCCCGGCCATGATGCGGCTAATCCCGCACGTCGATCGGCTCCATACCTTGAAGCTGAACGACCCCCTCTCGAACAGGGGGGGGGTCATTCCCACCGCCCTTGAAGAGAGAAGCCTGAGCAGAGGGGCGTGCTCGCAAAGCGAGCACCCCGAAAACCCTGACCCTCGGATCTCAGGTCTAAGTGTCAGGATCGAGCCCCAGGAGCTCGGACAGATCACCTCGGACCTGAGAGTTTGGAGCCTCAGGCCGCGGATCTGGTGGCTGTGGCGGTTCGTAGTGCTTGCGGCATCGATCGCAAAGCCTGAATACCCATTCTGCATTGTCGGGATCGGCTCCGCGTTCCCCATAACTCCACCACCCCCAGCTCTTCTGTTTTGGGGGTCCCTTGAACAGCGGAAGACAGCGGAGATACGCCGCATGCTGCCGGACAGTTCCTTCGTCCAGCATGCACGGAGCGTCTATCCCACTAATCCTGGGCCAAGCCTCAGCGAGAAAGTCCCCGATGTCACCAGTAAGCACGCCGTAGTGATGCAGATAGGGGCTTTCGTACGAGCGCAGACCTCGTCGCCCGGGCACGTGGAAGACCTCCTCTTTGATGTATCCATTCGTCATGAGGATGTGGCTCATCCCGCGGGTAACCACAAAGAGCATGTATTCCCCGCCAGCTAGGTCCGAGATTGGGTGAGATCGCATGACCTTTCGGAGCTTGGCCATGTCTGCGCCCCCAGCCTGAGTACTGAGCTTCGATGGAAGGGTGACTAGCAGTGTTGGCAGCGCGGCTGGAAACGAGCTCAGAGCATCGATCAGGTTGTGCTGCGAGCTTGAGCCTGGACGCCGCGGCACGGCGGCGAGGGTACCCCTACTGCATAGGAACTACAACAGATTGGACGCTAAATCTGTGACCTGGGTGTTTATACGCTGTACATGCACGTTGCGGAACCTCAACTGAAGGGAGGTAGGTCCGGAGGCTTGACCGCGCCGACGCGCCGCCAGATGTCCCACAGGTACTTGTCGAGCGCGGCTTTGCTTTTTCGGTTGGCCGATTTCGGCACGCTTTCGAGCAGTGCCTGCGCCCGATCAACGTCATGCGCATCGAGGGCAGCTCGTAGCTCTGCGGCAAGGAGATCCTCAGGATTTACATATCAGGCATCAGGATGAGTATTGCGGACCCACCTTCTGGACGCTTTGTGGCATTGGTGAACGTGTGGGGACGCTTGGGAACGGGTTAACGCTGGTTCCGAAGCTCGATCGGGTGTAGAGAAGTTATGTCACTGGCAGAGATGTTCGGCAACAACACAGAAGATCGGTTCAAGAACGGCCCGCTGCTGCTGACCATTGAGGATGCCTACAGAAGGCTTGGCCTTTCAAGGACAAGGTTCTTTCGGGAGCTGCGAGACGGTCGAATTCGGTACATCAGGGTTGGGTCGAAGCGTCTCATACCCGCTGCAGCTCTCCAGGAATACATCGACGAGCGGGGCGCAGAGCAATTGACCGCACTTGATAGTGACCGTGGTGTTGCCTCGATCATCACTAGAGAAACGTCAGATTCCAGCACCGGTAGAAACGATCACGGGGTTGTCTGGGACGGCAGCGCCGGCTGCTGGCGAAACCGAGGCTGACTCAACTGGGGCCCGACCATATGGCGAGTGCGCGGCATCTGGCAGCCGCCCGTCGAATGGTGCCTGGTCTGGATCCGTGCTGCGCCAACAGGTGTTTTGCGAGCGCTGGCCGAGATATCCTCACCACAAGGTGTGATTCGCGCCATCGAAAGGAATCGCCCGGATGGGGCTATTGGAGGACCTGGTTGCCAAAGTCCCTGATGACTACTTACGAGGGGAGATCCAGGCCGCCCTGGCGAGGCTCAAGCAGCAGCGGCGGTTCGGCCTGGTCTTCGAGGAGCACATTCCCGAGATAACCAGCCTGCTTGGCTACCCGATCAAGCCTGGCGCGCTCGTGGAACTGAGAACGGAGCCCGCCGGCACCAGCCGCTTCAGTGTCCGCTCGGTCACGGGCAGCGGCCGGCGTGCCCGGATCGTTCCGGACTCCGATCCTGATGCGGACGAGGTATCGGTGGCCACCGCGGACCTTCTGGCTATCAAGCCGTTCGGCGATCCGATCTACCCGTCTCTCAACTCCGTCGGCGTTGTCCAGCGTGGCGGCGCCAAGCCGAACCATACCGTCATCGACGCCGAGAACTTCCACGCTCTCCAACTCCTCGTCTACCTATACGGCGGCGGGGTCGACTGCATATATATCGATCCGCCGTACAACACGGGCGCTCGGGACTGGAAGTACAACAACCATTACGTCGACTCCAACGACACTTGGCGGCACTCGAAGTGGCTGTCAATGATGGATCGCCGGCTCCGCCTGGCGAAGAAATTGCTGAAGCCGGACGGCGTGCTCATCGTTACGATCGACCAGAACGAACTCCATCATCTCGGACTGCTGTTGGAACAGCGATTCCCAGAGGCGCGGCGTCAGGTCGTCACGATTTGCATCAACCCGGGCGGTGCGAGCGGAGGAGACGGCATGTCTCGGGTGGAGGAGTATGCCGTCTTTTGTTATTTCGGCGACGCCCAGCCAGTGCAGACCCAGGACGACATGCTGGTGGCTGGAGCAGATTCGGACATCGTGCACACCGGCGCTCAAGGTGTGCGCTGGGAATGGCTGCTGCGTGGCGGGAACGCCTGGTACCGAGCAAGCCGGCCCAACCTCTGTTACCCGATTCTGCTCAGCGATGACGTAAGCCGCATCATCGGAACTGGCCCTCCAGTCGCTGGGGACGAGGACGAGCTGCCGACCGAGATTGATGGTCACCCGGTGGCATGGCCCCTTCGTCGTGACGGAAAGCTCGGGATCTGGCGGGTGGACGCTGGCCGGCTCGCGTGGCTCAACGAGAGGGGTTATGTCTTCGTTTCCGCGCAAGACGAGGCCCGCGGCACATGGACCATCAAGTACCTGATGGAAGGCACCGTCGATGCGATCGAAGCCGGACTCATCGAGGTCACCGGATATGGCGAACGAGGCGACGTTCAGGTGCAGGTGTCGGAACGACGCGCCAAGACCGCCAAGACGATGTGGTACCGGGGTCGTCACGTTGCCGGCGGTGCGGGAGGAACCCACCTACTCAACGTGCTCCTGGGGGAGCGCAATCTATTTCCGTTCCCGAAGTCTGTGTACGCCGTGCGTGATTGTCTTGAGGTCGCGGTTGGGGATCGAAGCAACGCTCTAATCCTTGATTTCTTTGCAGGATCGGGCACGACGCTTCATGCGACGTGCATGCTTAACGCTGCGGACGGTGGCGAGCGGCGGTCCGTGATCGTTACGAACAACGAGGTGAACCCCGAGACGACCCGGCGACTTAATCGCCAAGGTCATTACAGAGGGGATCCTGAATTCGAGGGAAAGGGAATCTTCGAAGCCGTCACTGTTCCTCGGTGTGGAGCCGCAGTCGCGGGCCGTGGCAGTGATGGATCGGTCTTGGAGGGCACATACCTTGATGGTCGGCCGATTGGCGATGGTTACGAGGAGAACGTTGAGTTCTTCAAGCTCGGCTACCTCGACCCGGACGACATCGACCTTGGTGACCAGTTCGAGGCGATTCTGCCATCACTGTGGCTGGCTGCAGGAGGGATCGGCTCCAGGGAAGTGCCGAAGCCGACGGCTCACTTCACTATTCCCAAGGACTCGACATACGGAGTCCTGTTCCGGGAGTCACGGTTCCGACAGTTCCGCGAAGCGATCGCCAAGCGTCCCGACGTAACGCACGTCTGGCTGGTCACCGACTCTGAGGAGGCCTTCGCCGAGATGGCGGCGGCGCTCCCGAGCCGGCTGCACCTTTCGATGCTGTACCGGGACTACCTGCGTAACTTCCGGATCAACACGGACCGCAACTTATGAGGCTCCTTCTCAAGGACTTCCAGGTGAACGCTGTGGACCAAGTTGTTCGCCATTTACGCCGTGCAGCCCGTGAGGCAATCGAGGGAGACCCGCAGGCGGTCTCGCTCTCGGCGCCGACCGGGAGCGGAAAGACCATCATGGCGACAGCGGCGATCGAGCGGCTGATCGCCGGAGATGATGACGCCGGCCCGAATTCCGATGCGACGTTCTTGTGGATTACCGACCAGCCGGAGCTGAACGAGCAGACCCGCCGCAAGATGTTGCTCGGTTCGTCGCTTCTGGACCCGACCAACCTCATCGTCTTAGACCCGACGTTCGATGCAGAGATGCTGGACGCCGGCAACGTCTATTTTCTCAACACCCAGAAGCTCGGACGCAATGCCGGTCTCGTCAAGCCGGGGGACCGCAACTTCACGATCTGGGAGACGATCAGTAACACGGTCTCGGCTCGTCCTGGGTCGTTCTTCGTGTTCATCGACGAGGCCCACCGTGGGATGTCGGAGAACCCCCGAGCCCGCAATGAAGCCGCGACCATCATCCAGAAGTTCATCAAGGGATCGCAGGGCGAAATGCCTGCCATTCCGTTGATCGCTGGCATCAGCGCCACGGTTGAGCGTTTCCAGCGACTCATCGAGGGAACCTCTCGGACGTCCCGGTCCTTCGACGTCGACCCGGTTGACGTACGGGAGTCGGGGCTACTGAAAGAGGTGATCGTCCTCTACCACCCGACGGAGGAACAGCCGTCGGACATCACCTTGCTGCGGGCAGCCGGACGAGCCTGGCGGCAGATGGGCAATCGGTGGAAGACGTATTGCACCGAGCAGGGGATTGACCTGGTTGCGCCCATTCTCGTCGTCCAGGTCGAGGACGGATCGGGCAGGAGTCTCAGCCGCACCGACCTCGCCGAGGCGATGGCGGCCCTCGACAGTGAGATTGGTCCGTTGCCGGAACGTGCCTTGGCGCATGCGTTCCAAGAGGGAGCGCCTCGCCAGTTCGGTGGACGCAGCGTCCGTTACCTGTCGCCCTCCGACATCGACGCCGATCCTGACGTTCAGGTGGTGTTCTTCAAGACATCGCTGAATACCGGATGGGACTGCCCGAGAGCCGAGGCGATGATGTCGTTCCGTCGTGCGCTGGACGCCACGTCGATCGCCCAGCTGGTGGGACGGATGGTGCGTACGCCGCTGGCTCGTAGCGTCGAGGCGGACGAGCAGCTCAATAGCGTGCCGCTCTACCTCCCGCACTACGACGAGGACGGCCTCAAGAGAGTCATCGACATCCTGACCGGCGCCGACATAGGGCCGGTTCGTGTGGAGAGGGGCGAGAACCTCGTTTCTTTGCGTCGTGCCGAGGGAAGCGATACGGCATTCGAGGCGATGGCCGAGCTTCCGTCGTATGTCGTGCCAAGGCGGGGCACCTCTAACCAGGTTCGCCGCCTGATGAAGCTGGCCCGCCTGCTCTCCAACGACGCTCTGGACCGGGATGCCCCTGAGAGAGCGACGGCAGCTCTGGTTGCCGTTCTGGATTCTGCGTACTCGCGGCTGGTCACGACCAAGACGTTCAAGAAGATCGTCGAGGAGAAGGGCAGCATCACCGTTGACGCCGTCACCTGGCGCCTCGGCGAGGCGATGGAGACAGCGGCCACAACCTTCGAGTTGGCCATTAGTGATGAGAACGTCGACGACCTCTTCGACGTTGCGGGCCGCATGATCGGGGAGGGACTCCACAAGGCGTGGTGGCGAGCCCGGATCACCGAGAAGGGCGTCACGCCAGAACAGGCCAAGCTCGAGGTGTTCGCCCTGGCTAGCAATGGCCCGGTGATCGCCATGCTGCAGGCTCGGGCGCAGGCCCTCACCCAGGAGTGGCTGAACAACCGGGCGTCAGCGATTCGCTCGCTATCCGAAGCGACCCGGGCGACGTATGCCGAGGTTCAGCGCCTTGCGACCGATCCCGAGGTCGTGCCGCTGAGCTTCCCCTCCGACTCCATCGAGATCAGCAGAGGAACCAAACAGTGGGCCGGGCACATCTACGTCAACGGCTCTGCGAAGGCTCCGCTCACTCTCAACACCTGGGAGTCCCAGGTCATCGATGCAGAGATGGAGCGGCCTGACTTCCGGTTCTGGTTGCGCAACTTCGACCGCAAGACGTGGTCGCTAACCGTGCCATACGAGAAAGACGGCCGTTGGGCGCCGCTGTATCCAGACTTCCTGGTGATCCGAGAAGAGGAGGGCGGAAACCTGGTGGTCGACCTCCTTGATCCCCACACGATCAGCCTTGCCGACGCCCCGGCCAAGGCGGCTGGGCTCGCCAAGTACGCGGCGAAGCATGCGCCAGAATTCGGCCGGATCGAGCTGATCATCGTCAAGGACGGCCAGCTTCGGCGCCTCAACCTGAAGGACGAGACGATCCGCGATCGTGTGGCGGCCGTCCACGCTCACGCCCACCTCCAACATCTCTTCGACGGTGACGCCTAAAGGTGGCATCGCTGCCAAATCCCGGTGTCGCAGCTAGGTGGCAACGAGCCAGGGGCCGTGCTGACTGGCCGCAAAATGCTCAGTTTGAGTGCCATCTAGTATTCCGATAAGGTATAGTTATCGGAAGTTAGACGGGAGAAATACCCTGGCTGCAGAGGCCGTCGTGGCACCGAATCAGCTACCCCAAGCGCTGTCGGAAGCAGCCCACTCGTACGCCTCCAGTGCCGCTGCCGAGAACACGAAACGGGCGTATTTCGGCGATTGGGCGGATTTCACCGATTGGTGCCAGGGCGTCGGACGGGAGTCGCTTCCTGCAGATCCGGTGACTCTGGCCGAATACATCGCAGACATGGCTCAGAGGGGCTACAAACCCTCAACGATCAATCGGCGGTGCTCGGCTATCGCCCGAGCTCATCGGCTGAAGGGGTTTGCGACCCCGCTCGTGGGTGTGGCGAAGGAGACGATGGCCGGCATCCGACGACAGTTGGGCGTGGCGCCTCGGCAAGTTGCACCGGTAACCGTTCCTGATCTCCGGATCATGTGCAGCAGCCAGCCAGAGGATCTGCGGGGGATTCGTGATCGGGCGATTCTGCTTGTTGGGTTTGCCGGTGCCCTTCGGCGCAGCGAGCTTGTGGGCCTGGACGTGGTCGACGTCAAGCCGGCCGATGCTGGGACGGTGCTGACCCTTAGGCGCTCAAAGACTGACCAAGAGGGTGCTGGGCGGGAGGTTGGGATCCCTTACGGATCACATCGAGAGACGTGTCCGGTTCGATCGCTCCAGAAGTGGCTTGAGGTGGCTGAAATCGATGAGGGACCAATCTTTAGACCCATCAATCGGCACGGGACAGTTGGTCCCGGTCGGCTATCTGACCGCTCGGTTGCCTTAGTCGTTCAGCGGGCCGCCAAACGGGTAGGTCTCGATCCGGCAATGTTCGCGGGGCACTCCCTCAGGGCGGGCCTTGCTACTGCCGCAGCGGCGGCTGGGGTGAGTGAACACGATATTGCCCGAACCACAGGACATCGCTCTGTCGCGGTTTTACGGCGGTACGTCCGCACAGCCACGGTGTTTGAGAGGAATGCTGCCTCGTCGGTGGGGTTATAGGTGGCTACTGAGCTGCCACGGCCACTAGACGATTGGCAGGAGCACTTCGACAATTGGTTCCCCAAAGGTGTCGTCGTCATCCGCATGACCAACGATCCAGACGGGGACGACCCCACCTACACCAGCCCGCAGATCACGGCCGTGCAGCTGATCGGCGCTATGCCGCAGATCTACTGGGTTGCCGGCTTCAGTAAGGGCTTCTTGATGACGCTCGTTTCGTGGAAACAAGTACACGATAATCCGCTCGTCTTCGCAGCGGCGGATACCGACGGGCAGCTCTGGCGATTCAGCAACGCCATTAGCGATCGACTGGCGGCAGAACTCGCGGTGTACAGAGGAGACCTGTACTTGAGCAGAGACTTCATCTTGGCGACGATGACATGATCGCCCTCGCGCACTACGACCCCAATACCGGCGTGCTCTTCGGAGTGTGGCTGCCGCCCGGCCAGGGACAGACACAGCCCACGCCGTACTACCCAGGCTCGACCGCCGCGCCGTCCGAGGCTCAGAAGTACATCACCAAGACCGTGATGGCGAAGGGCAGCGAGCCCGACTGGGATGATTGGTTCGACCAGCTCGGCGACGGCTTGCCCTACGGCGCACTTCTCGTCAGCTTCGAGGTCGCGCCGGGGACGTCGGTTCCAGATGTCTTTCTTCTGGCGACTCAACCTGGTCACCCAGCTTCAGGGCGTTGGTGTTCTGTAGTACCCGCGAGGCTCTAGCTCGGTCCACACGAGGATGTCATGGATCCTGAGCGGACCTACCGCCATTCCTAGCTGAGTAACTGACTGTGCCAATTCGTCCAACGGTCCAGTTGCGTGCGCCAGGTCATCTCGAATCGACAAAACGACGGCGCTTATGGCCGATCGTAGGGCGTCGGGGTTCGCGCCGGAGTCCGCAAGCAGCCGTGATTCACGTTCCGTCCCATAGGCACTGGCCATAACAGAGTCGACGATCGGGATCAATCCTCGTCGTTTGCGATGAAGGATCTTCGTTGAGACCGCGCTCAAGGCACCCCGTGCGTAAGTGGATGCCAGAATCAGCTCAACGAGTTCAGGCATACGGTCGAACGTTCGTAAGTCTGCATCCACTGGGAGAGATGGGAGCAGAGGATCACAGATCCTCGCGAGGTCGTTATGAAGGCCTCGGAGCTTCGCCGCCGAAGCAGAGCCGACAAAGGCGTTAATGCCGACGGCCGCTAGTACGTCCATAGGCAGCACCGTGTTCGGATCGGAATCGTTGATTGCGTCGTACCAGGGATACTCCTCCGTCAGAAAGCTGGTCAGCCGGCTAAGAGGGTCTGAGATCGTTCGACCATTCAACAGCGATATTGATTCCATCGGGCCTGAGATCCTTGGCTCGGTCTGCAGCGTACGCAATGAAGTAATGATCCGCTGGGAGACTTCATCTTGACGGGAGAGCGAAGATCAACGGTTCTATGCCGGGTTGGGCACGAGAAAGCGCTAGTCCAGAGGTAACGGAGACATGTCTGAGAGATCCACAACTTCTATCTCAATGTCGTGGTCAGCGGCGCTGTCCGGGCAAGCAAGCTGGTAGGGACAACCCGTGCAGACGAGGGGATCAGGATCGCCCAAGAAGTCGGATTCGGCGATCTGCAAAGCAATAGCCGCGAGTTCATCAGCGATTGCCTCGATGTCATCATCTTCGGGCTCAAACGGTTCGGGGTCTTCCGCGTCGCTGCCAACGAACTCATATCTGAGTCGAAGTCGAAGACCCAGTCGAGTCGCTAAGGGGGCGAGTACGAAGGCCTGCACGCGGGCGGCAACGTCATCCTGGACACGCGTCACTCGTGCCTGACCAGTTTTGTAGTCGCGGCAATCCAGGATGCCGCTGTGACTCCAGACCCCGTCGATACGGGCGGAAACCATCGCCGCCTTCTTACCCCGAACAAGCAACTCCGACAAGGACAACTCGTGTCCTATCGAGTTTGCCCCCTGCGGGCAACGCTCTGCATGGCGCTCGATGCAATTGAGCACCTCCTGGTTGATTACTCCGTCGACACTCGCAGCCTCTTCCAGGCGGTCGGAAGTCTCAACGGAGCATGGCCCCGCTTCGTGGAGCAATGCCAGCCTTTCATGAACGAGCAATCCCAGTCTGCCATTTGGCCCTATCGGCCAGCCCGGCAAGGTAAGGACGTAGCGGGCACGAAACCATCGTGGGCACGTCGTCCAAGTTTCCACGCTGCTCGGTGTCAGGTGGACGACACGACCGACGTAGGGAGACGGCGTTGGCAGCCGTACAGGCAAAGGAAGCTTGTGCGACCACTCATCACAGGACCCGATTTTGTTGCAGAATCCACACGAAAGCCCTATTTCTGGAATCGGCATAGAAACCCTGGACTGAATGTCCTGGTAGGTAGTGTCGAATTTACGAGCCAAACGCATGAGATCGCCGTCTGGCTCAGATGCGAGATCGACCTCGAGTTCAACGCGTTGTCCCGAGTTCAAGTCAGCATGTACAACGCGGAGGGGACCTTGGACCGCACCAGTCTGGCGGAGTCGAAGCAGCGCCAAGGTGAGTTCCCATGACTCAAAGGTCTCCACTGCGAGCTCTCGATTCCAAAGTTCAAGCTGACGGAGTACCAGGTGACCGTCGGAGTCGCGAAGAAGAAGATCAACGGCTCCTCCTAGCTCCACACCACGCTTTGGTAGGGGTATCGGCTTTTCACAGCCATGCGCGACAACCTGCGCAGGTTCATCTTCAAACATCTCGCAATACATCTGCGAAAAGTGGGAGTAGTACCACTGCTCCTCCAGAAGCAGTCCGCGAGGGGCTCTGCGGATTTGCTCTACTGAGGGAGAGCAGAGATCTCGATGAGAATCTGAGAGGGCGATCACGAGAGGGATGCGGACATTCCATCGGTGGAAGGGCTCTTCGGGGTCGTAGGGAGCGTAGAGTTGAAAATCCAGCCATCGGGGACAGCTCTGTTCGCCGATTCGCATACTGAACGGCGTGAGCCTGGGCTGCGGGCGGCGCTCATCGGCCACAGATCTGGAGTGTAAAGAGCGGCTGTGACAGGGGCGCCTCGGATCCACCGAGATGCGGTCT
>Ga0181530_10005751_pt1 | contig 12507 bp, 6 predicted proteins | sample PEATcosm2014_Bin_42_FD_119769 | JGI IMG/M metagenome (GOLD analysis project Ga0181530, IMG submission 119769) | Peatland microbial communities from MTU Mesocosm Facility, Houghton, MI, USA - PEATcosm2014_Bin10_60_metaG | ecosystem: Environmental > Terrestrial > Soil > Wetlands > Peat | place... | reverse complement strand
GCTCGACGATTGTCTTCTCGGGGATCAGAGTGCCGGCGGCAATGATCGAGCCGGATCCGATGACGGCGCCGTTGAGGATGATGACGCCCATGCCGATGAGGCACCGCGCTTCGACGGTGCAGCCGTGGAGAATGGCGCTGTGGCCGACGGTGACGTAGTCACCAACGTAGACGCCGTACTGCTCCTTCATGCCGTGGAGGATGGAGTTGTCCTGAATGTTGGAATAGTGGCCGACGCGAATCTGGTGGACGTCGCCGCGGAGCACGGCGTTCATCCAGACGCTGGAGTGCTCGCCGACAATGACGTCGCCGATGAGTTGGGCGGAGTCGTCGATGTAGGCAGTATCGGGAAATTGGGGCGCGACGCCTTTGAAGGTACGGATCATAGTTTTAGTGCTCGGCTCGATCTGCGGGTTGAGCTGCCAGCAAAAGAGCTGCGAACAAAAAACATATCATGGAGCGATTGCCGATGTCAGGCCGCGGGCGGCAAATGCCAAAGGCTTAACCACAGAGGGCACAGGGTTGCACAGGGGAAGGCTGAACGGCTACGGCTCGTTGCATTCCCCTCTTTTGCGGATTGCGTTGTAGAATTCCGCGGTGGGGTGATGCTATGGGGGGCATGCTATGAAGGTTTGGTTTGTTCTGCTGGTTGCTCTGGTGGCGGGATTGTTAATCCCAAAGCTGTCTGCCCAGTCTGCCTCGGCGGATTCTTCGCCCGAGTTGTCCAAGTTTTTTGCGGCGTATTTCGAGGAACGGCTGCGCGACGAGCCGGAATTTGCCACCACCGTAGGGCGTCACGAGTACGACGACCGGTGGGCGGACGTTTCCCGGCAGGGGCGCGACCAGCGGCGCGCTCATCTGGCGCAGCGTCTTGATCAGCTGGGGAAATTTCCTCTCGACCAGCTTTCGGAACAAGACCGGCTAAGCGTCAAGCTGCTGCGCTATGACCTCGGCACGCAACTGGATTCGCTCGACATTGAAACCTACCTGCTGCGCGTGGGGCAGATGTACGGCTTCCACAATCGGATTTACCTGACCATCGACCGCATGCCGGTCTACACGGTTCGAGATTGCGAGAACATCATCGCGCGGATTCGCTCCGTGCCGGCCCTTGTGGATCAGAACATCGCCATCATGAACGAGGCGATTGCGCGCGGCTGGACGCAGCCGAAGATCGTCGCGGATCTGGTAATCGAGCAGTTGACGGCGCAGGTCGGGCAGGACGCCTCGAAGAGCCCGCTGCTGGCGTTTATTCAGAAGATGCCGGCGAATATTCCGGAGGCGGATCGGGAGCGCCTGCGCAAGCAAGGGACCGACGCTTTCGAAAATGATTTTCGTCCGGCGTGGCGCAAGCTGCTGGCGTACATGCAGACGGTTTACCTACCTAGAGTGCGGCCGGGCATTGGCATCGGAAGTCTTCCCGGAGGAGCCGAGGCGTACGCAATCCTGATCCGCCGTTTGACGACGACGCAGGCGACGCCGGAGGAAATTCATCGCCTGGGCGAGGCGGAGGTCAAACGCATTGAAGACGAGATGCTGGCCATCGCGCGGCAAACCGGGTTCAACGGCTCGGTGAGCGAATTGGAGGTGAAGCTCGCCGACATGCCGGAGCAGCGCTTCCATTCGAAAGACGAGATGCTGATGTATTGCCGGAATGCGGCGAAGATGATTGAGCCAGAACTGCCCAACCAGTTCAAGCACATCCCAATGTTGCTGTATGGAATTCGCGCCATCCCGGAAGATCGCGAGCAGGCGACGGCATCAAACGCGCAGGCTCCGATGCCGGATGGCAGCGCGCCGGGCTGGTTCAACCTGCGTGCGTATCAGCCGGAGCAGCAGGTGAAGTACGACAAGGAATCGCTGGTGCTGCATGAAGCGGTGCCGGGGCACATCTTCCAGGGGTCGCTGGCCCGCTCGATGAAGGGGCTGCCGGAATTCCGCAAGTTTTACGGGAACAGCGCGTACGCCGAAGGTTGGGCGCTCTATGCCGAGTCGCTGGGCTCGCAGTTGGGCGTTTATAAGGATCCTTACAGCCGGTTCGGGCAACTGGCGAGCGAGCGTTTTCGCGCGGCGCGGTTGGTGATCGATACGGGAATTCACTCGATGGGATGGACGCGGGAGCAAGCGCAGGAATATTTGAAGGCGCATGCTCCGACGGAAGCGCAGGCGGAAGTGGATCGCTACATCAGTTGGCCGGCGCAGGCGCTCTCCTACAAGATGGGTCAGTTGAAGATCGTGGAGTTGCGGAAGAAGGCAGAGCAAAAGCTAGGGCCGAAGTTCGACGTCCGCGATTTTCATGACGCCGTGTTGCGTGACGGATCGCTGCCGCTGGAGTTGCTGGATGAAGAGGTTTCGAAATACATTGCGACGGGGCAGTAAGAGCCGCGGCGCCGTGTTCTCATGATTCGGAGTGTTTCGCGATGAAGGCGGCAGATTTCCGGAGGATTGCTCTGAGCTTCGAAGGGGCAGTCGAAGGCTCGCACATGGGGGCAGCTGATTTCCGCGTGGGAGGCAAGATCTTCGCCACGCTGGCCTCCGAAGACCAGGGCTACGGCAACTTGAAGCTCACGCTGGAGCAGCAGGCGGAATTTGTGCGGGAGTTGCCGGAAGTTTTCCTGCCCATTCCCGGCGGATGGGGAAGGATGGGAATGACCCACATTCGGCTGTCCAAGGCGAGCGAGGAGGTGCTGGCGGGCGCTCTGCGCGCGGCGTGGATGAATAGGATCAAAAAGAATTCCAGGACGAAGAAAAAGCGCGTGCCGAAACGCGGCTGAATTCAGTAGGGAACCTCCGCCCGCTTGGCAATTCTCAGGTGGTGTAAAACGCTTGTTAACAGAAGTTACCGCACTCCCACCTTCAGCGTGATGCAAAAGACAAGCCGCCCAGACATCGAGCGGCTCATATTGAAATCGGTAAACGTCTTCAGCCCGGTCCGTTTCAGTTCACCACCTGCTTCACCAGGTTCGATGTGCTGGCGGCGAACTGGGTATCACCGCCGTACACCGCCTTGATCAGGTTGGTACCCACTGGCAGAGCCGAGGTCGTAAAACTAGCCGAACCGCCGCTCAACGATCCCGTCCCCAACACCGTCGTGCCGTGCTTAAACGTGACGGTGTCCCCATCAGGTGGCGCACCTAGGCTGGAAGTGACCGCCGCGGTAAAGGTCACCGCCTGCCCATACGCAGACGGATTCGGCGAAGACGTGAGCGTAGTCGTGGTCGCGACCTTATTCACCACCTGATTAACAACTTTCGACGTGCTGCCGGCGAGGTTCGAGTCGCCGCCGTACACCGCCTTGATCAAATTGGTACCCACCGGCAGAGTCGAGGTCGTAAAAGTAGCCGAGCCGGCAGTCAGCGTCCCCGTTCCCAATACTTTCTTGCCCTTCGTAAACGAGACGGTTTCTCCATCCGGCGGCGCACCGACAATGGAAGCGACTACTGCAGTAAAGGTCACCGTCCGGCCGTAGGTGGACGGATTCGGCGAAGACGTGAGTGTCGTCGTGGTTACTGCGAGCGGAGTCACTTCGAACACCACGCCGTATCCGCTCGATCCGCCCCCGGCGGCCGTGCCATAGAGGTTGTCTGCGCTGTCCAGAATCAGGCTGCCATCCGGAACCGCTCCGTCCGTGCCGTTGAAACTCCAAAGAACCTTCTCTTTGTAGCTGCCGGTGCCAGCTGGGGCCACTAGCTCGAAAACAGTTCCATTGTTGTACGTGCCACCGGCGGTCGTGGTGCCGTAAATGTTCCCGGCCGCATCGAACACAATCGCGGCGGAAGGCCAGTCGCCATCTTTCTTGCCGCCCTTAAAGGAGTAGAGAATCTTCTCTGTCCATTGTCCATTCTCTCCAGGACTCAGCTCATAGACCGTTCCCCGGCCGTGGGCGCCGCCCTCGTTCGTTGTTCCGTAGACGTTTCCGGCTTTGTCGAGCACGGGGTTGGCATATGCAACCCAGCCATCCGTAGGAGGACCAGCAAAGCCGTGGATGATAGTCGCAGTCCAGCCACCGTCGCCGTTCGGGGACGCCTCGTATACGTTCCAAACTGAGACGAAGAAGAGGTTTCCGGCGGCATCCACAGCCACGCCCCCCGTGTATACGTCGCCTCCAGAAAGGATCGTTTGCTCCGTCCAGCTGCCGCCGGAGGGAATCAGTTCGAAGACGGATGGCTGATTCGTGCTGCTTCCTTCGGTTATGCCATAGAGATTGCCCGCCCGGTCCATGGTCACACCGTATTGCGGATACGCACCATCCGATCCGCCAGTAAAGCTGTACAGGACGGTTTCCGTCCAGCTTCCTCCCACGGGACTGAGTTCGAACACGACGCCGTATCCATATGCGCCGCCTGAGTCTCCTGTGCCGTAAAGGTTTCCCGCGCTGTCGAATATCAAGCCAGAGGAAAACAGCCACCCCCCGTCCGCGCAGTTAGGAGCGGAACAGAAGTTGTAGAGCACGGTCTCGTTCCAGCCCCCGCTGCCGTTCGGCGAAAGCTCAAATACGGTTCCCCAGTACCCGCTCCCCCCGTAGGACGTCGTCCCATAAAAGTTGCCAGCACCGTCAGAGATGAGGCTGGACTGCGGACCGCCGCCGTTCGGGCAGTTGTCGCCGCAGAAGTTGTAAAGCACCGTCTCAGTTTGGGCTTGCGCTGGGCGGGCGGCAATGAGCAGCAGCGCACAAAGTACAGCCAGTGTCAGGGCGCCACGGATAGCCGCGGATGCCAGTTTCGTCGAGCCGAATCTCGGCCCGACAGCGGAAATGTCCAGCCGGCCTTTCGGCCCGCTGTTTGTTCCTGCTGAATGCATAGTCCCCTCCTTACAGCTTTGTTTCTTGCTATGGGCCGTCCGGTAAGGTGAGTTTTCCGAACGCTCTCGGAGGATCGCTCTTTAATCGCGAGTCTCCTTTTCGTTTTTGAGGATTGTCCTGCGAATTATCGTCACCCAGAAACCAATTGCTAAAGGAGCCGACGTTCCAAGCTCTCGCCTCAGGGGATGCACACCGTGGGGGAACCTGCTCTTCGGGGAGACGAAACGCAGCGATTAGTTCACAAATAGCGCGTCCTGTCAGCGAAGTACGTCACATGTTGATGTGCGGTGATCACGATGAGCCACGGCGCAAGGCCAGACTGTCACTGTTGAAACATCGCGATTGCGCTGATTGGCCGGTGACTGTAATCGCGATTAAATCACCATCAAATCCCGGTCTTCCAAACCGCGCAAAATTCAGTCTGGCGAGGTGGCCAAGCCACAAAACCCGCTGCGTGAGCCTCTGGCCTTCCCTTGGCCCCCGGGTTTACAATCCACTCGCTGAAGTTCTCATCGGACTCCGGCACTTTTTCTGCTCTCAATTCGATAATCGTTTCGAAGGAGGATCCGGTGCTCCTCTCACGCAAGCTTTTCCACTCTGTTTGGATCGCGGTTCTGCTGGTAACTTTTCTGAGTTGTGGTTCGGCGCACGACCCCGAAGAGTATTACGTTTTTGTAGCCGCCAACGTGCAGGTTCCTTATTGGCGGGCTGCCAGCTCTGGCTTTTCCAAGGCGGCGGAGGCAGCGAAGGTTCGCTATGAATTCGTCGGCCCCCAGAGCTACGACGCCAAGGCCGAGCGCGACGCTCTGGATCAGGCGGTGCGAAAGAAAGCCACGGGCATCCTGTTGTCGGTTACCGATCCGGCGGTGCTCAAAGACGGCGTTGACCAGGCCGTGGCCGCGGGCATCCCGGTCATCACGATCGACTCGGATGCGCCGGCCACCAAACGCCTCTTTTTCATCGGCACCAATAACTACCAGGCCGGCCTCATCGGAGGACAGCGCCTGGCCCAGGAACTCAAGGGCAAAGGCAACGTGGTTATTTTCACCATGCCCAGCCAGCCCAATCTGCAGGATCGGCAACACGGTTACAAGGACGCCCTCGAACGCTTCCCCAACATCAAGATCACCCGCGTGGTCGATATTCAGGGCGATCCTCGTATCACTTTCGATACCACCAGCGAGATCATCGGCAAGGAAAAAGACAAAGTCGACGCCTTTGTCTGCCTCGAAGCGCAATCGGGCAAAGAGGTCGCCGGCTTGCTCGACCGTTACAACGTGAGCGGCAAGGTGGTCATGGCGATGGATACCGATCCGGAGACACTCGACTGGATTCAGAAGGGGAAAATCGCCGCTACCATCGCACAGAAGCCATACACCATGGCCTATGTCGGAATGCAAATGCTCGACAATCTTTATCATCACAAGCCGCCGGTGTTGAACGAGGACTGGTCAAAGGACATTTATGCGCCCGTCCCCAGCTTCGTGGATACGGGCTCCGGCCTGATCGACAAGACGAACTTGGATTCCTTTCTGCAAGCCGGAAAGAGTCTGACCTCCGCGCCCCGGTAAGTGCCTGAAGTCTTGTGCGACGTAGGAGCTCGACCAAAGGTCACCGTGGATGGTGCCAAAAATCACTGACAGCGGCGCGCCGGCGGGCTTAGTAATGCCATAGGAGGTACTAAAACTGAATACCGCAAATTGGCGGCCCGGCCCCGCTAGAGGGTGAGGGCATCTCGCCCAGCCGCCGCTCGACGGCGAGGGGCCGGGCTTAGTGAATGATATCGGGCTTCTCAGCCGCTCCGGATGCGGGCCTGCCACCGACCAAGCGGTCCAGTATTTCTTCTTCTGCTTCTCTATCCCCAGGAAAAGTGTCGCAACATCCAAGTTGCCAAAAGCGTCTGTCGTTCCCGCCGCGCAGAAGCTACTACCGGCTCAGGACGGATTCGCAGCTCCGGCTGCGAATAGCGAGTTCTTGCGATCACACGCAACTGTGATGCGGGTCACTGGAGGGCGTGGCCAAGAGGGGTACGCTCTGGCTTGAATTTCCGAGCCCTTCTCGGTTCGTGAGTCGGCCCGCAAGACCCCAATCAAGGCAACTCGGAAACGCTCCGGTTTTCAGTTGTGGGAGAGTTTTGTCGGAGGCTCTTTATGGGGTTCCGATTTGAGTTCGACCCGGCGAACAAGATCCTGCTCATGCGCTTTGAGGGCCCGCTCACGGATGAATCGCTGGCGGAGCTTTACCGGGCGATTCGAACCTATTCGATCGCGACCGATGCCCGGGCTGGCATTTGGGATTATTCATCCGTCACTGAGATTGCCGTGTCCGCCGAACATATCCGGCAACTGGCAAGCCAGGAACCAGCCATGCCGGACGCGACCAGGCGTCCGCGCATTATCGTTGCCCCGACCGCAGTTGGATTTGGTCTGTCGCGCATGTTTCAGATCGCAGGAGAATCTAAACGGCCGCTGCTGAGGGTCGTGCGCACGCTGGACGAAGCGTTCGCAGCCCTCGACATTCAATCCCCACACTTCGAACCTTTAGCGTAACCGCGCGGATTGCCGCGTCGTCTACTTCTCCACCTCCGGTGAGTGGAATGATCCGGAACGTGTGAGATCGGCAACGGGTGAGTTGGATGTGGTGGCGACGGGAATTTTGCCACCACATCCACGGAACCCGGCGGTCGGCCTCTACTGGAGTTGCGTAAGGGCGACGCAGGAATCGTGGTCGGAGATGACGGAGCCGGTTGGATCGTAGTGAATCACGCAATCCTCGGTGGAGCAGAAGCTGCTGGATTTTGGGTGGCGCAGCGGTTTACCGCTGCGATAACTGGCGTGGTTTTCAGTACCGGCTTTAAGCCGCCGAGGTCAAAACTGCTGCACAGAAAGTACTTTTTTCCGCAAGCTGCAACGGATTGACGGCAGCCTCCATTTCAGTGAATGGGGTAAGCCGGATCGCTCGGCGAGTGGCCATCGATTTTGACCACTTTCACCGAGTCCCGCACCTCCGCCAATGGCACTACTGCCATCGCCCCAGGTGTTTCCGAGACCAGACTCAGCGCCAATCCACTGGATGGCACTGCGGCCGGTGCAGCGCCGGGTTCTCCCGCACTGGTTCTTTCCAACCAATACTTTTTATAGCTGGAATCGTTCATATCTAACGCGCGCAACGCGGTTTCGCGCTCGGTGCTCCCGCTGTTCGGCAGCAGCAAGACAATCTGCTGGCCGTCTTTCCAGTATCGTTGCTTGCCGAGCAATATCTCACGCAATTCCGCCAAGCTCAGGTTAGTCACGGGATTATTGCGGTGAACGACGACTGCCAGCGCGTTTAGATTCTGCGCCGCGCCGCCTTCGACCTCGATGTCTTCAAGACGGTTGACAAAAATCATTGCGCTCACCGGCTTGCCTTGTTCGTCGAGGTGGATGCCGCTAACCCCGCGGACCCTGACCGTGGCCCCAACCAGTTTGCGGGCTGCCGCGTTGCTGGGCGTGGGCACAACCACCAACGCTGAGGCTTTTCCATCGGAGATTCGGAAGCAAATGCGCTTCCAGGGCTGATCGCTGGCCCACAACACGCCCCGAGTTTCAATAAAATGGCTGTCGGCTGTCAGAGCATTGAGTTCGGCGAGGTTCCGGCGTTCGGGGGCGGGCAGGCCGCTTTGGCCCAGCACGCGAACCTTAGGCTGCACCAGAACGGTCCCCACGTCTCCAGGCCCCGTTACTGCGTCTACGCGAATGTGACTACCCGCAGGAAATACTGAACTCATGCCATGAACATTGATGTAGATTGAGCCGGTCCCGTCCGCCAGGAACAGCAGTCCCCACTCCGGATCGGAATAAGTGGCGATCCCTTCAAGTTGTACCGGAAAAGCGTTCCGTGCCTGGATGTTGTTCAACTGCCGTACTTCACGCACGGTTCGCAAGGTTGGATGTTCCTCCTGAGTTTGTGCGAACCCACGCAAAGCGGCGACAGAGAGCACCAACGCGCACAGACTTGAAGCGTGCAGGACCTTCCGGTAAAAACGCAGGCGGTTTACTACGGGTTGAACCGCATTATTATTAGACCTAGAAGTTTGTTTACTGGACCGAGAAATATGCTGCCCCACTGCTTCCTCCTGAATGACTGCAATACCGTTTAGGCGTTTGCTGGGTTAGTGGGCAATCCGCTTGGGTTGCACGAGAGCTTGGCATCACTTGCAACTCAGCGGCGGGACTTGAGGATACAACCTCTTTATTATAGGAATCTGTAACCGCGCACAAGTCACCACGGTAACGGTATTTTTGGTTGATCGTTCTGGGTGCCGCGAGCGCGTAGCCGACGACCGAGCGACCAGAAAAAAATTGAACATATTGCAAGTACGTGCGTCACATTTTGGCGCGACGCGCTTTGGTATACAGAGGGCAGGGTTTCCGGAATCCCCTCCGATTCCGAAGTCTCGGACACGAGGGGATTTGTATGGGCCGCTGCAGTGAGCCATTTCTGGCTACGATTGGTAACGTCTTTCGCGTAGTTGTCTTCCGCGTATTCCTCTTTCAACTTATTCTTGGCGCTTCCGTGGTTTGGGGGCAGGATGCGTCCACGGGCGCGTTGCGCGGCGTGGTATTGGACGCCCAGGGAGCTGCGATTACGAACGCGGACATCGTGGCGATCCGGGTGGAGACGGGAATCCGCTACCACGCGGCCACGGATTCGGCGGGACGATTCGCCGTGGATCTGCTGCCGCCCGGAGAGTATTCGGCGCGGGCGGAAGCGGAAGGAATGTCGCCGGAGGTCTCGCCGGTTATTCGGGTGGAGATAGGAGCGGCGGTGCTCGTAACGTTCAAGCTGAAGGTGGCGGGGCCAAAGGAATCGATCACTGTGTCCGAGGCTCCCCGCATGGTGGAGATGGATCCGAGTTCGTTAACGGCGCTGGTGGATGATAAGGAGATCAAGGATTTGCCGCTGAATGGGCGCAGGTTCACCGATCTGTTGTTGCTGATGCCGGGAGTGACGCAGGATCCGCGAGGCCTGACGTCGGGATCGAACGGCGACCTATCCTATGGCGGGATTCGGGGATACAACACCAGCTTCCTGGTCGATGGCGGAGACAACAACAACGGGTTCTATGCACAGGCGATGGGAAGGTATCGCTCGCCTTACCAGTTTTCAAACGAACTGGTGCAGGAGTTCCGAGTGCAGTCGAGCGGTTATGGGTCGGAGTCGGGGCGCGCGGGAGGCGCGGTGGTAAATGTGGTGACCAAGTCAGGTACGAACCAGTGGCACGGGAGCACGTTCTATTACTTGCGCGACAGTTCGCTGGGAGGAGCGGCGCCGCCATTTGTGGGGTTCAATCCGAGCGATGAGCAGCATCAGTTTGGAGCCACGTTCGGAGGGCCGATCCAGCGCAGCAAGACGTTCTTATTTGCCAGTTACGATCAACACATTTTCAATGTGCCCGCGGTGGTGGAGTTTATGAACGGTTCCACAACGGTGGTGCCGCAGCAGGGAACTTACCCGAGTATTTTGGATTATGAGGTCTGTGATCCCGCCATAGGTGGGTCGGCGTGCGATCAGGCCATTGTGCCTGGCTGCCCCCCTCCGAGTGAGGGTGGGCCGCCCTGTGTTGCGCCAACCGTGTTGCCGGCGGCAACGCAGCTTTCGCAGAACGGGGGGACGAAACGCGCGCAGTTGCTGGGGGAAACGGGATCGATAAGGCTGGATCACGTGTTGACGCCGCATCAGTTTCTTACAATGCGGCTGAGCACGGCGCGGTCCACCGGGACGAACAACGTCACTTTTGATTCGGGGAGTCCGATTACAAACGACGCGCTGAGCGCGAATGGAGAAGAGGACGTGACCACGGAAACCGCGTCGCTCAGTTTGTCGAGTGGCCTTACGCCGCGGCTGACAAGCCATTTGCGGTTGCAGTTTTCCGAGGACCTGGAGCAGTTGTTTCCGAATACGACCGGCACGCAGTCGGACATCTATAGTTGGATGGAGGACCTTGGGCAATCGTCGACCTTGCCGCGGCAGACGCGGGAACACCGACTGCACCTGGCGGAGACATTGAGCCTGAGCCGCGGACGCAACGAATGGAAGTTCGGGGCCGACGCGATGCGGACCTGGGACTACAACTACTTTCCGTCGATGTATGGAGGGGAATATTTCTTCGACGACATTTATGTGGATGCGCTGACGTTTGCGCCGGAGCCTGCGAATGGGGGCAGCCTGAAGCTGACGCCGCTGCGGGCGTATGCGCACACAATAATGCCAAGCTGGAATTGGGATGCTGGCAGCTGGACGGGACCGTCTGCCAACTTAGCGCGTTATTACGAGCAGAATTTCGGGAATCCGGTGTCGCATCCGGACAGCAACGACTACGCCGCGTTCGTGCAAGACACGGCGCGAGTGACGCCGCATCTCAGCTTGAGCCTGGGAGCCCGCTACGACCTGCAGACGTTTTCGAAGAAGGGAATGGCGAGCAATCCGCTGTGGCCGCAGGTGGGAAAGATGCCGGTGCCCCGGACGAACTTCGCGCCGCGCGTGGGAATTGGCTATGCGTTCGGCAACGACCGGCCGGTGATGGTGCGGGCGGGATTTGGAATTTTCTATACGCGTGTTCCCGGCATCTATCAGTCGGCTGTGATCAATAACAACGGACTGACCGATAACTTTCTTTCTCTGGACAATACGAACTACTACCAGCATCAAGTGTTTCCTTCTTATCCGAACGCGGCGTTCAGCTGCCCTCGGGGTCCGGTCTCGTGCACGCTGCCCGCTTCTTTGCAGCAGTATGCGACCAGCGAGGTATCGGCATTTGCCCCGAACTTTAAGACTCCCAGGGTGCAGCAGGCAAGCCTGAGCCTGGAGCGGGAACTGCCCGGCGGGTTCACGGGGACATTATCTTATTTGTTTGTGCATGGCGTGGATATGATCCGGGCGGAAGATGTAAACTTGTCGCCGCCCACTTATTACAGTTATCCGATCTACGATCCAACTGGCTACACTTTTCAAAATCAGTTTTATAACGTGTGGTCGTTTGCCACGTGGCAGACGAGTTCCAGCATCAGCTGTCCATATCCGCCGTGCATCAACACCTTGGATCGCCCGATCTCGCAACTGGGGGCAATCGATCAGTTTGAGAGTGCGGCCTCGAGCGTTTATAACGGCATGACGGTGTCGCTGCGCAAGCGGATGTCGCGGGGCATGGATTTCCGCTTGGCCTATACCTGGGCGCACGCCATCGACGACGGTCAGGACGCGCTGGTGGCCGGACAGCCGTCAACGGTGCAGAATCCGTTCGCCCCGAAAAGTGAGAGGGCGTCGAGCGTGACGGATCAACGCCAGCGGTTGTCGATTTCAGCGATTGAGGAGCCTAATCCTTTCGCCGCGGGGCAGAAAACTCTGGCGGCTGTTTTTGACCACTGGAAAATCTCCGGGATCATGACGTGTGGCAGCGGACGCCCGGCGAACGCGACCGTGTCGGGCGATCCGAATCAGGACGGAGACACGAGCAACGACCGGCTGTCGGGGTATGGACGCAATGCATTTATCGGTCCCGACTACGCGACCATGGATCTGAGGCTGGCAAGGAAGATAAATCTCGGCGAACGGTATCATCTGGAGTTGACCGCGGAATCGTTCAATCTGTTCAATCGCGACAATCAGAGGTACGAACTGAGCGACAGCGGCTACTATAATCTGGCGGGACAGTTCATCAAGTACACG
>Ga0181530_10005750_pt1 | contig 12508 bp, 11 predicted proteins | sample PEATcosm2014_Bin_42_FD_119769 | JGI IMG/M metagenome (GOLD analysis project Ga0181530, IMG submission 119769) | Peatland microbial communities from MTU Mesocosm Facility, Houghton, MI, USA - PEATcosm2014_Bin10_60_metaG | ecosystem: Environmental > Terrestrial > Soil > Wetlands > Peat | place... | reverse complement strand
GACCTCCTGGCCGTCACGAAACACTATGCAGCGAAAGCCGTCCCATTTCGGCTCGTAAACGAGCCCGCCTCCCTCGGGCATCGCACGGCTGAGCTTTGCCAGCATGGGGGATACGGGTGGCATGACGGGAAGTTGCACCGGACGATCGTAACGGTCAAGGTCTCCCGCCACGGCGGGCAACGCCGTGGCCAGCCGTCCATTCGAGGAGCTTGTCGGCCTGCCACGAGTTGACGACCGAGCCTGCAAGTACTCCGGCCCGCACGGCCTGCTCGCAACCAAGCCCGAGCCATTCGAGCTGGCCGGGAGCGTGGGCGTCGGTGTCGATGCTGAAACAACAGCCGAGCTCGACCGCGAGTTTCAAGAGGTCCTCCGGCGGGTCGCGTCTTTCGGGGCGCGAATTGATCTCGACTGCAGTCCCGGTCTTCGCGCACGCGCCGAAGACGGCCTCGGCGTCGAAGCTCGACGGCTCGCGGCCCTTGCCGGTCACGAGCCTGCCGGTGCAGTGGCCAAGGATGTCGCTGTGAGGGTTCTCCACAGCCGCCACCATGCGCCCGGTCATCTGGGGAGCCTCCATCCGGAGCTTCGAGTGCACGCTTGCGACCACGACGTCGAGTACGCCGAGCAAGTCCTCGTCCTGATCGAGCGACCCGTCCTCCAAGATGTCGACCTCGATGCCGGTCATGATGCGAAACGGACCTAATCCCTCGTTGAGCGCCGCGACCGCTTCCAGTTGACTGCGGAGCCGATCGGCACTCAGCCCACGGGCGACGGTGAGGCGGGGACTGTGATCGGTAATGGTGAGGTACTCGTGCCCCAGTTCAACAGCCGCCTCGGCCATCTCCGGAATCGGACTGCCACCGTCTGACCAGTCGGAGTGGCTGTGGCAGTCACCCCTCAACCCGGCCCTGAGCCGGGCCGCATCTGCACCGAGCGATGCGGACGGGACCCCCTCCAGTTCGGCCAGATAGCTCGGCATCCCTCCCGCAATGGCCTCGGCGATCACCTGCGCCGTCGTGTCCCCGATGCCGCGAATGTCCTTGAGACGCCCCGAGGACGCGAGCAACTCGAGCCGTCCCGCGCCCAACTCGTCGGCGGCGATCGCCGCTTGGCGGAACGCGCGCACTTTGTAGGTCGCGGCACCCTCGCGCTCCAGCAGGTAGGCGATGCGCCGCAGCGCTGCGGCAGGCCCCACTGCCCGGTCCCTCAACTCTTTCGTGCCCGGCTGGGGGCGACACGGATGGGTTCGTCAGGCTGTTTCGGGTACTGCGGAGGCCACGGGGCGTCGGGAAGCCCTGCCTCGCGGTCACGCGCGGCCAGTTGCAGGAGCGGCTCGAGCGACTGCGGCTCGTCGGGCATGACGGCCCATGGGTCGCCCAGACGGCGGAGCCGGTCCGGCACAGTCGCAATGGTCAGGTCATCGGGTTCGACGACTGCGACCTCGTCCCATGAAAGAGGTGTCGACACCTGGCCGTGGCTGCGAGCGCGCGCCGACCAGGCTCCGAAAACGGTCTTGTGGGGGGCGTTCTGGTTGAAGTCGACGAAGACACGCCGTCCCCGCTCCTCCTTCCACCAGCTCGCCGTGACGAGGTCGGGCCGTCGGCGCGCGAGCTCACGCGCCAAAGCCACGGCGGCCGCGCGGACCTCGACCGCGTCCCAGCGGGGCTCGAGACGCGCGTAGATGTGCAACCCCCGGTTACCACTGCTCTTCGGGTAAGCGGCAATGCCGAGCTCGTCGAGGAGGGTCTTCACACACCATGAAGCCTCACGGACCTGGTCGAACACGACACCGGCTTGGGGATCGAGGTCGATCCGTAGCTCGTCTGAGTGCTCGGGATCCTCCACGTGGAACGGCCAGACGTGGAACCCCAGACAGCCCAGGTTGACCGCCCAGAGAATGTGAGCCATGTCGGCGATGACTAGCGCCCTCGACGTCGTGCCGTTCGGCGTCGAGACCTCGATCGTCTGGAGCCATTCCGGAGCGCCCTTGGGTACGCGCTTTTGGAAAAATGAGTTGCCCAGCGCGCCGTCCGGGAAGCGCTGCAGCAACGCGGGCCGGCCGCCTGTCGCGCGCAGGATCGACTCTCCGACGGAGAGGTAGTAGCCGACGACGTCGAGCTTCGTCGCCCCGAGACCGGGGAAGTAGACCTTGCCGGGACTTGAGATCTCGACACTGCGGCCGGACACCCCGACAGTCTCGGCGGGGGCTCGGCTGTCTTGGCTCGCCACGTCAACAATCTAAGGTGCACCCGCGCGAGGCCGTGTCCGTCGGCGGCTTCGGCTTGGTGATGGGGTGACGGGGAGCTAGTGCGTCAGGTGGATGATGTCGGAGATGACGAGTGTCATGACGAGCACGATCACGACGCTGTACAGCGCCGTGATCGGCCAGCGCCAGCGATGGTTGGCCAGCCAGAACCGCCTGATCCCCCGCACGTCGAAGACGAGGGCGATGATGCCGATCGGGAGCCCGATCTCCGGGCCAGCTCCGGCCGCGGCGCCCAGCATGGGTGAAAGGATCGGGAACACGACATAACCGAGCAGGCACCGGAGCCCAGAGATCACGATCGAAGCGCTGAAGATCCGGTGTGCAGAAGCTTCATCGGCCGAAGGCGGGCCCTCGGGGACGCGGAGAAGACGACGGATCGTGCGCTCCGCAGGCGCTTGAACTGACCCAGCTCGTCTCGCGCCGGGCACGATCGTAGATTGGCTCACCCCTTCGAGGTTACGGGCTCGAAGCGGGCTTCTCCAGCCACCCATGCCCCTGAGCCACGATTCCTCCGGATAGTCGCTTCAGCTGCGAGACTGATCGGTGTGGTGGCCGGCGACGACTCAGGCACGGATCTGCCGCAGGAACCTGCGGAGCACACCCCGAGCGCGCCGCCTGCGCTCGCCAGGTTGCCAGGCACCGAACGGACCAAGCGTTTCCGACCCAAGCTGCGCTGGGAGCTCATCGGCTGCGGCTTTCACGGCCACGAGCTGGTCGGCACCGATGCGGCCGACGTGCGCTTCGAGGATCACCTCCTCGTTCGCGAGGCGGATGGCCTTCGCTGGTACCGGTGCCTCCGATGCGACTCCTGGTTGCCGCTGGCACCGCCCCGGTCGCCGACGAACCGATTCCCTCCCGGGCGCGACGAGATCGAACTGCCGCTTCGGGGCAGACCCCTGAGGAACCGTTACGTTCTGCGCCTGATCGCTCTCGACAGGGTGATCCACTTCCTCGTCCTGGCCGCCCTGGGAGTGGCCATCATCATGTTCGCCCTCCACCACAAGGAGTTGAGCGGCGACTACACCCGCTTCTTGAACTCGCTGCAAGCAAGCGTCGGCTTCGTCTCGAGCCGCAACGGCTTTTTCCGCGAGATCACCCACCTCGTCTCTCTTTCCACGACCAAGCTGTATCTCTACGGCTCCGCCTTCTCGGCCTACGCGGCGATCAACGCGATCGAAGCCGTCGGGCTGTGGGGAGAAAAACGGTGGGCCGAGTACCTCACCCTGGTCGAGGTCACCCTGCTGCTTCCGCTGGAGATCTACGAGCTCGTACTCAAGATCAGCTACCTCAAGATCGCCGCGCTCGTGATCAACGTCGTCGTGATGGCCTACCTACTATGGGCACACCGCCTGTTCGGCTTCCGCGGCGGTGAGCGCGTGGACCATGTGCTGCGCGAACACGACATCGGCTGGGGTGCTCTCGAACGGGCGACACCCATCCCGAGCCAGCTCCCCAAGCCACCGCCGCTGTCGTAAGAAGGCCGCCTCAGGATCTCAGGACCGCGCCTGAAACGACCGCCTGGCAAGCTCTCAGTCCGCCCGACACGTCTACCTGGCGAGGAGGGCAACGTTGATACCAAACCCCAGCCGGGGAGTGAAATCCGACACGGTCATGCGCCTGAAGCCGTGCTGGTAGAACCAGCTCGCCTCGTCGTTGATAAACACGAGCTGGCCGGGACTTGTGCGGCTCACAACCATCCACAGTCGCCTACAGCTCGACGCGACGTTCGCAAACGACGCCCCGGGCGCTGCATCACGATACGTTCCTGCCAGTGCGTCTGACCATGTCAGCGCCATGAGAGTATTTCACAGGCGCCGATTTGCTCGATTGAGCGGGTGGCGAAGATAGGGTCGCACCCAGGGCGCTGTTCCCCCTGGCAGGTGGCCGCGGATCACATGAGCGAGCTCGCGGCGAAGCTCCAGCGAATGAGTGAGCACGCCGTCGCGGTCGTCGAGGAATCTCAGTCCGACCTCGCGCGCACTCGCACGTTGCTCGCCGAACGGACGGCGGCACATTGTCCGGGGTGGAGCGAGTCGATGCCAGACTGCCTCGCGTGTCGAGCGCGTACTCGACTGTCTTACCGGCCGCTGTCTAGCGGGCGCCTGCGGACGAAGCACCGAACTCGAGGTCGTCGCGATGAGTGACGACAGCGAGCGCGCGATCAAGATCCTCCGGCACCGGACCATCGCGCCCTCGGTGGAGCACTGCTGGACGCCACGCGTGACGCCGCCGATCGCTGGGTCTTCCCGGAGCTCGTCGCCGAGGGACTCGCGCCATGGCACGGATTGCGCTTCGCGGCCTTCAACGCCTCGCCCGTGGCGGACCACTTCGTCGACGTAACTGACTGCCTCGGCAAGGACATCGCCTCACGCGCCGCACACAGGATCTCCCTCGAGAATCTCGCCGGTGACTTCGATCTCGTGCAGTTCCTGCGCTCGAACACCGAGCGGGCCGGCGACGAGGCGGATGTCGCGCTGGCGGTGACCTTTGAGGTCATCAACCTCTGAGCGAGCGCGACATCGGGACGTCCCTACAAGGGACTGGATCCGTAGACAGCGCCGGTGTTGAAGCTGCCGCGCCAGGCACCTCCGCCGGCCATCGGCGCGCCGCTAGGGCCCCCGCGAAAGCCGCCCGGTCCGGCGAACACGCCCGGGACAGACGGCCTACCTGAACCGACAAAGACAGTCGCCGCGGCAAAGGTGTTGCCGTGCCCGGGTGTGCCAGACGCCTGGAGGAGATCACCCTTCGCCACCGAGGCGATGGTTGTGGTGCCAATCTGGTTGCGGAAGACCGTTGTCGAGTCGGTAGTCACGGTCTCCGCCGTCCCGTCGAAGCCCGTGATCGTGATGGTCGTACCGGAGACATCCGTCACGCGACCGGCCACGGTGGGCAGAACGATCTCGATGGTTGTGGCGTCGATCTGGTCGTGGTCGGACGACACCGTCCCGGTGACGGAGACGACGGTGCCGACCCCGACGTCTGTGGCCGGCACCGATTCCCCGGCCTCGCCGTAGGTCGTCGACGTCGAGGTGTTCACCGTGACGTTCAGCCCATCCTGTTGGGTCACGACGAGCTGGGACCCGCTCATGCTGACGACCTTGCCCAGAACGTGCGGCTGAACAATCTCGACAAGCGTGACACCGTGCGTACCACTGCCGTTCGCGTTCGACCCCCAGCCTGGCGAACCGAAAGCGACCTCGTCTCCGACGGCCACCGCAGACCGCGCGACCTTCTTGCCCCCTTCGCTGTAGATGGTCGACGAGTCGGTCGTCACGGTGAGGGTGGCGTCGAACAACGTGTCGACAGTGATAGTCGTCGGCGTCACCTGCGTGACGGTGCCACCCTGACCGATGGACCCGCCGAGGCCGCCGCCAAGGCCGAAGTCCCCGGGGCCAGCCGGCCCGCCCGAGCGCGGGCGGACGGGTGGAGACGTCGACGGTCCCGACGCCGTAGCGAGGGCCTGGCTCGCGGACTGCGGCGCGCGACCGTGGCTCGAGGCAGCTGACGCGATGCCGTAACCTCCTGCGGCCAGACCACCCGCGGTCAGGGCCGCGGCCGCGATCAGTAGGTACAAAGAGACCCGCGGGCGCCCGGCGGATGCGGCTGCCGTCGCCTCGAGCGGGCCGCTGAGGTTCTCTTGAGGTCCTGGACTCCACTCACTCATTTCGCACTCCCGTTTCTCAGGCCTGCGGGGGAGGGATGGACCGAACCTGAGCCTGTTCGGCCCATCCCTTGCACGAGCACAGAATGGTCCCCCACTCTGGGAAAGCACTTGGAAACGCCTTCGAAATCGTCAAGTGACCCGCCGACCAGAAACTGAGCTCAAGTTGGCTGCCGGATGACCCAACTGTTACCGTCGGGATCGTCGACGCTTACCCGTCGACCCCAAGGCGCCTCGTTGATCTGCGTCCCTTCCGGCACGGCTCCGTGAGAGCGCAGACGCGTGACCGCCGCCTCGATGTCGGCGACGTTGAGAACCGTGCCCTTCATCGAGCCGGGGCTCATCGTCTCGAACCATGTCACAACGGTGATGGCAGCGCCGCCGCCCGAAGGCCGGAGCATGACCCATCCCACGCCTCCGTCCATGACCTGACCGTGCTCGACCCCGAACCCGAGCACCTGCTCGTAGAAGTCCTTGGCTCGCTGCGGCTCGCGCACAGAGATCGAGATGATGCCGATGGACGCTTCCTGCACAGGTCCTCCCAATCGACGATCGCCGCGTAGACGAGCTGGTCGCGGCGGATCGGATAGGTGCCCGACGGGAGCAGTTGGGTGAAGAACAGCACAGTCAATTCCTCCACCGGGTCGACCCAGAACTGCGTGCTGGCAGCGCCACCCCAGGCGTATTTCCCGGCGCTGCAAGGCTTCTTGACGGATCCGGGGTCGATAACGACGGAGAACTCGAGCCCGAAACCGACCCCAGGCTCGGGCTCAGCCCCGATCTGGTTGGAGGCCGGAAGGCGGGTCCCACTCGAAACCCGCGGAACGGTACATGGCGTCGACCGGATGATTGAACATCCAGCCGTATGTGAGGCCGGCTGTATGGGTCATCAAGTGCCAGATCCTGATCGGCTCCAACATCGGCACGGTCACCGGCCGTACCGACGAGCCTCCGGCAAAGATTCGTGTCTCGCCGAACTCGGAGATGAACTTGCTCAACGGGTCGTCGAGGGCGATCAGGCCCTCCACGTAGCAGGTCATCGCCGCAACCGACGTGACGGGCTTGGTCATCGAGTAGAAGCGAAAACGTGTGTCGGTCTCCACCGGTGCCCCGATCTCCAGATCGCGAAAACCGCCCAGGCCCACGTAGGCGACCTGGCCCCTGCGAGTGACGACGGCGAGGAACCCCGGTCTCTTCCGGTCTGCCACGTATCGGTCGAATTGCCGACCTAGGGAGTCGAGCCTTGTCTGGTCGAGGCCCACGTGGGACGGGTCGACCTGGGGGAAGATGGCACTCATCGGGACCACCGTATGACCCGCCAGGAGGCGAGCGCCGCTTGTGCTCCGATCCCTCCGGTCGATGCCACCTCGATTGCCGGTCGGGCTGTCCGACGTACCAAGATGGAGCCATGACCAACCTCCGCGGACGCAACCTGTTGAAAGAGACCGACCTCACCCGGGAGGAGTTCCTCTACCTCGTGGACTTCGGGGCGCGCCTGCGCGAGGACAAGCGGGCTCGGCGCGAGCGCCGGTACCTGAGCGGCCGCAACATCGCGCTCATATTCGAGAAGGCCTCCACGCGCACGATGTGCGCCTTCGAGGTGGGCGCCTACGACCAGGGCGCGCACGTCACCTACCTGGGACCCAGCGGGTCGCAGATCGGCCACAAGGAATCCATTAGGGACACGGCCCGTGTGCTCGGCCGGATGTACGACGGGATCGAGTACCGCGGCTCCGCGCACTCCAACGTCGAGACCCTGGGCCGGTACGCGGGCGTGCCGGTCTGGAACGGCCTCACCGATGAGTGGCACCCGACCCAGATGCTGGCCGACATCCTCACGATGCGGGACCACGCCGAGCGGCCCCTCGGGCAGGTTGCGTACTGCTACCTCGGCGACGCTCGCAACAACACGGCGAATTCCTTGCTCGTCACCGGGGCGCTTCTCGGCATGGACGTCCGTATCGCCGCTCCCGGCGCGCTCTGGCCGTCTTCGGATGTCCAGGCCATGGCCCATGGCCTTGCGTCTGAGTCTGGTGCTCGGATCACGCTCACCGAGGACGCAGACAAGGCGGTCCGCGGGTCCGATTTCTTGTACACCGACGTCTGGCTCTCGATGGGGGAACCGGCCGACCAGTGGGACGCTCGTATCGACCAGCTTCTCCCCTACCAGGTCAACCGGTCGCTGATGGCAGCAACTGGGAACCCAAGGGTGAAATTCATGCACTGCCTTCCTGCGCTCCACAACACCGAGACGGCGGTCGGCCTGCAGATCTTCGAGAAGCGGGGTCTCGCCGCCCTCGAAGTCACAGAAGAGGTGTTCGAGTCGGAGGCTTCCATCGTCTTCGACCAAGCTGAGAGCCGGCTGCACACCATCAAGGCGCTGATGGTCGCCACGCTCGCCGGCGAGGGAGACGAGTGACTCCGCGGCGATGACGACGAACAGCTAGACGACGTCACTGATGCCTGCGGGCCGGCGAGGAGTTGTTCCCAGCGGCTCAGAGGCCAACCCCGGAATCTGTCTTCTGCCTCGTTGCTCGGCGTTGTGGGCGAGCCTCAGGAGTTCCCTCGCGGGCGAGCGCGGCAGCGTCGCCCTCGTCCGGCAATACTCTGTGCGCGATGTGGCCGAGACTCACCGACGCGGCACTCGAGTTGGGCGACGAGGTGACAACGTTCGCCGATCTCTTGCTCCTCGGGATCGCGACCGGTCTCGTCGAAGAAGCAATCAGCTTCACTCGAAGGGGTCTCTGGGCCCTTGAGCAGACGGACTCAGACCCGCCTCGCGAGAAGTTGCTCGAGGAGGCCGTGGCCTTCCGTCGGGCAAGAAGGCTCGAGAGCGGGCAGGACCTGCGCGCCTGGTTGGAGGCTCGCCTGCTCACGATGGACGATTGGGAGGCCCACCTGCGGCGCTGTCTCGCAGTCCGACAGCTCGCGACCGCGACCATCCCGGCGGGAGCACCCGAGATCGGCCTCGACTGCCGTACGTTCGCCGTCGATCTCGTGTGCGGTGGGTGGTGGCGGCAATTTGCCGATCTCGCGGGACGTCTCTGGGCCGCGTCCAGGTTCGTCGGGAACGATCTCAACGTCGACGAGGACCAGATAGGTGAGGAACCGGGCCGCATCATGGCTATGCTCGAGCCCTTGGTCGCCCTCCGAGAGCCCTGGTGCGCTGAAGCGCTCCGGAAGATCAGGACGCGCGAACTTGCTCTTCAAGAGACCGCCCGGCGCTGTGCCACCGACGACGCTGTCGCTGCCCGGATCCGCGAGCACGCCGCCGAGTGGACCGAGCTCCGTTTCGACGAGCTCCTCCTCCCCTCGCGTGCAGCCGCGAACGAGGCCCTGCTCTGTGCGCGCGACGACGGCATCGGTGCGGCAGATCTCGCTGCCCGCGCCCAGCTCCCGTTGCTGCAGCTCTGCTCGCGTCACGACGCTCTCCCCGTCGAGGCGGCCTCGCTTCTCGAAGGCGCGCTGCCAGACCAACCATTCGGGCCCGTGGCCCTCGCCAGGCAGTGGGCTGTGATCTGGCTGCGCGAACGACGCCGACCCTCTCCCGAAGACGATGCGACGCGAGCGGCGGCAGCGGCCGAACTGCTCGAGGAGGCACTCCTGCGAGCCACAAAGGGACTTGTCCGGGAAGTCGGCCTGCTATGACCACGCGGGCGAACGACCGTGACGCGGTCCTCGAACGCCTGCCGTTCCTCGCCCAGCTCGAGCCGTCACTGAGAGAGCTCGTCGTCGGGCTCTTCCAACCCCGTTCCTTTGCTTTCGGCGAAACAATCGTGGCCCAGGGCGACGTCCCCGACGGCATGTACGTGCTCGCGGGCGGCAGCGCCAGGGCGCTCGTTGTCCACGAAAGCAAAGAGATCACCCTCGCGCGCCTGCAAGCGGGCGACTGGTTCGGCGAGTCGGCGCTCCTGGACCGAACGACCAGGACTGCGACGGTTCGCGCTTCGGAGCCCGTGTCGGCGCTGTGGCTCGACCGCGTGGTGTTCGACACCCTCCTCGAGCTCCATCCCGAAATCCGCGGCGCCTTCGGGAACCAGGCGCGCGTAGAGATGCTGCACCGCTTTCTTCGCACGCACGCGGCCTTCGAAGATCTCTCGCTGGAGGCCGCCGCCGCCATGTACCCCAAGCTCCGGCCTCTCGAGGTGCCCGCTGAAACGGTCCTGGTCCGTGAAGGCGAACCCGGCGGAACGATGTACCTGGTCGAGCACGGCAGGCTTGAAGCGACAACCGGAGCTGGAGAGGCGCAGAAGGCGATCGGTTTCATGCGAACGGGGGACATCTTCGGTGAGAGGTCACTCGTCACCGGGGAGCCTTGTGTCGCGACCGTCCGCGCAGTCACCGAAACACGGCTGCTCGCGCTCGATCGCGAAGCCTTCCAAGACCTCGCCGACCGGTTCCCTGCCTTCGCCCGGCGGGTCAACGAGCAGGCGGCGGGCCGCAACTACCTGGAGGAAGCGCGAGTTCCGCTCGATTTTGCAAGAGAGATCCTCCCCGGCGCGATCGGCGAAGTCCCCACTGCGGGCCCACCGGAGCTGGAGATGCCCGCCCCGAGCGCCCAGGGCAAGCGGAAGAGTCGGCCTCCGAGACACTTTCCTGTCATACGCCAGGTCGACGAGTCCGATTGCGGTGTCGCGTGCTTAGCGATGATCGCCGAATGGCATGGCATCGAGGTGCCGCTTTCCTGGCTGAGGGAGGTTGCCGGAACGGATCGGTCCGGCACGACCCTTCGCGCGCTCGCTGTGACGGGCCGGCGAATCGGTCTGGACGTGGAGCCCGTCAAGTTGTCCAGGGACCGGCTCGACCTCCAGCTTCCGGCGATCGTGCACTGGGACGCCGAGCACTGGGTGGTGCTCGTCCAGATCGACGAGCGACATGCCGAGATCGCCGATCCCGGCCTCGGACTGCGGCGAATAGACCGTGGTGAGCTCGAACGGCACTGGGACGGGTACTCGGCACGCGTGACACCGACCGGGACGACTCCGGAAGTCCCCGCGGGACAGCCACATCTCCAGTGGCTTGTTCCGTTCCTCCTGAAACACCGCCGGGCACTGATCGGCGCCATAGTCCTCGCTCTCGTGGCAGCGGCGTGCGAGGTCGCGCTCCCTCTCGTCGTCGAGCACGTCGTCAACGCCGTCATCGCACGCAACTCGACCTCCACCATCGAGGTCCTCGGGCTGGCGATGCTCGGCCTCGCGGTCGGGGGCACGATCGCGGTTCTCTTCCAGAGACTGGTTCTCGTGCGGGCATCGGCGCGCTTCGATACCGACACGCTCGACTTCGTCACGACGAGGCTGCTCGGGCTACCCATGTCGTACTTCGCGACTCGGCGCATCGGCGACATCGAACGCCGTCTCAGCGGTGTGCGAGAGATCCGTCGGATCGTCATCGAAGAGGGAGTCGAGGCGCTCTCGGCCGCCACGCAAGTCATTGTCGGGATCGTGATCATGTTCGTGATCTCGCCCCTTCTCGCGCTCTTGTTTCTCGTCACGGCACCTGTGTATGCGCTTGCCATGCGCTACGCCTCGACCCGGCTCCGCCCGCTCTACGCAGGCGTCGAGCACAGCTTCGGCCGATACACCTCAGACCAGATCGATCTCTTGAAAGGCATCGAGACGGTGAAGGCGACCGGCACCGAGACGGCTCTACGCAACCGGCTACAGCGCGCTTTCGCCGATCTCACGGGCCGCACCATCGACTCGTACCGGACGATCGCTGCGTATGGGTCGGCCGTGCAGCTGATCTCCCTGGTCCTGTACGGCGTTTTCGTCACCGTTGGCGCGTTGCAGGTCAAGTCGGGCGGCCTCAGCGTCGGAGGGTTCGTCGCCTTCACTGTCCTGGTCCTCATGGTGACCGGCCCGCTCGTGACTCTCCTAAATATCTGGGATGACGTGCAGGTGTCGACGGTCTTGCTCAACAGGATCGCGGACGTACTCGACCATGAGCCTGAACAAGGTTCTGACAAGTCGGAGCTGCTGACCGTCCCGACACTCGAGGGACGTGTCCAGCTGCAGGAGGTCTGCTATCAGCCGCCGGAAGCCAGTGAGCCCATCCTGGCCGGAATCAACCTGGATGTCGCTCCCGGCACCACGGTGGCGATCGTCGGACGCTCAGGATCGGGGAAGTCGACGCTGCTGCGCCTCCTCGCAGGGCTGATCGAACCGACATCCGGGACGGTCCTCTTCGACCGCACCGACTCCAGGCGGCTGCTCTACGGCGATCTCCGGCGGCAGGTCGGCTTCGTCCTCCAGGAGCCGTACGTGTTCGCGGCCACGATCGGGGACAACATCTCGCTAGGCGACGACCCCCCGGACACCGACGCCGTCCGCTGGGCGGCCGAAGTCGCCGACTTGGCCGAGCTCGTCGAGCGGCTCCCGCTCGGCTACGACACACCCGTCGGCGATCGCGGTTTGCCTCTGTCGGGGGGTCAGGCACAGCGCCTGGCGATCGCCCGTGCCCTGTACCGCAAACCGCCAGTGCTGCTCTTCGACGAGGCGACGAGCGCGCTCGACACCGAGTCCGAGTCTGTCGTAAAGCGCAACATCGACCGGCTCCTCGAGGGTCGCACGGCGTTCGTTGTCGCG
>Ga0181530_10005746_pt1 | contig 12513 bp, 9 predicted proteins | sample PEATcosm2014_Bin_42_FD_119769 | JGI IMG/M metagenome (GOLD analysis project Ga0181530, IMG submission 119769) | Peatland microbial communities from MTU Mesocosm Facility, Houghton, MI, USA - PEATcosm2014_Bin10_60_metaG | ecosystem: Environmental > Terrestrial > Soil > Wetlands > Peat | place... | reverse complement strand
GGATTCGATGAAGAAGGGAACATTGATCTCCGCTCCGGTTTCGAGCGTGGCTTTTTTCGTAACATTGTTCGCGGTATCGCCTCGCACCGCCGGTTCAGTATAGGTAACCACGAGATCGACGAAGGTAGGTGGCGTGACCCCGATTACCCGTTCTCCCCAGAACGATACTTCGCAGACGGCGTTTTCAATGATCCACTTTGACGCCTCCTCCATGACCTCTCCTGAAATTTCTATCTGCTCGTAGTTCTGGGTATTCATGAAGAAGTAGTTGGCGCCATCGCGGTAGAGATACTGCATATTTACGGTGGAAACGTCGGCTTCCTCGAAGGTTTCACCGGACTTGAACGTTTTATCGAGCACCCGGCCGGTAAGCAAATTCTTTATCTTTGTCCGGTTAAAAGCCTGCCCCTTGCCGGGTTTTACAAAGTCGTTTTCAACGATGATCCACGGCTGGCCTTCGAAAATGATCTTGGCTTTTTTCCGGAATTCGCTGGTATCAATGGTTCCCATAAGAAGACTCCCTCAGGTTGAACTCGAATAAAGTAACGTGTTTTTGAACCTTCGGATCTACTTCTGCTATGTGATCGAAAGGGGCAAATAAACCACCCGAAGTAGAGCTTCGGGGCGGCTGAATCAAAACAAAGATTGATATGATCTATTCGCTTATGCACTAAAAATACAAAGTCGAAGCAACGCTTCGAGGGATTTGACCCAAAGCGATTAAAATAAATGGTGCCTTTGCGGAATCACTTTCATTTTGTTGCGGATGTAGTTTTTTCGCCTCCGGGAGAGGCCTACAGGAGGGTGGGAACGGCTTCGTTTTGACTCTCCCCCTTACAGGGGATGGTATTTCTCCGTACGGAGCTTTTCCACAAGCTTCTGCATGTCCTCCCGCATCGGTACCTCTATGCGGCATCGTTTCTTTGTATAGGGATGCATGAACGTCAGTGAAGCGCAATGCAAAGCCTGCCGGGGAAACCACCGTGCATCGGCATCGCGCGTTTTGTCGTCCCGCCAAACGAGATATGTGGCTTCGCTCTGACCGTAAAGTTTATCGCCGACAATCGAGGCGCCGACGGCGGCGCAATGAATCCGGATCTGATGAGTCCTGCCGGTGACCGGTTGCAAGGTTAGCAGGGAATACTCCCCGGATAAGACCTCGCATGCCGTAATACGAGTCCGGCAGCTCTTGCCGTTTGCGTCCACGCAGAATTTATAAGGAATTGCCGAATCGACCATTTTACCAATTGGAAGATCGATATCGTTTATTCCGGGATTTCCATGAACAACGGCAAAATAGCATTTCTCAACATTCCCGGCATCGAACTCCCGACCGAGAAGGGCTCTTGCTTCGATATTCTTTGCTACCATAAGAGCTCCGGACGTTTCCCGGTCCAGCCGGTGCACGGTATGTGCGGTCGGGAAAGCCGGGGTATGGATATGCCGCAGCTGATGAATAAGATTATTGCGGAAAGAGATGCCCGCGCGATGGACAAGCAGATTTCCGGGCTTATCGATGCAGAGAAACCAGGCATCCTCATAAACAATGCGGTATGAAAAGTCAGCCGGCGGTTCTTCAACCTCTCCGACATCATAAGCAAGAATATCGCCGCCAATTACCACCGCATCGTTTTTGGCGGAGGATCCGTTAAGAGAGATCTTTCCCTCGGCAATAAGCGAATGCCAGTGATCGCGATCATGATAGGTGAACCGGCTCGAAAGGTACTCAATAAGGAGCGTTTCCCTTGAGAAATTGGCGGGCACTATCGATGAGAATACCATGGCTCAGTCACGGCCCCTGTAGCCAAGGGGTCTACGGATCGGAAAAAGAGAATTTGGGAAAAAATTGACGTCACTTCCAGAGATAACGGGGCCTGCACCGTAATGCAATCACTCATTGCATGAGAATGGTAAGTATTTCTTCAAGCTCTTTTTTCATCTCCCGGGCGTTGCCGTTCATCGGCAACGAGCGGGGAACCGATTCAACTCGCACCGGTTCGCCTCCGATCAACCGCGATTCCGCGAACCTTTTTTTGGCGCCCGGAATGGTGAACTTTTCCTCATAGAGAAGGTGTTTGATAAAACGGATGACCTCGATATCTTTATCGCGGTAGGTACGGTTGCCGGCGCGATTTTTTTTGGGCCGCAATTGGGAAAACTCGCTCTCCCAGTAACGAAGAACATGCGGTTCCAGGCCGGTTTGACCGCAGACCTCGGAGATGGAGTAGTAGATTTTCTTGCCGTTTACCATTGTATCGATATCGGGTTCTTCAATATTTTCCATATCATACCGCTCCGGTCATACCGCTCCGGCAGGAAAAAGAAATTTTTTACCTGACTTTTGTGTTCCGTAATTCAATTTATAATATACTTCGCGATTTTTGCTCCGGTACACGCAACCTGTCGGGTCATGCGACGGAAATCCGCCTAACGGATTTTCAAGAACAACGCAAGGCCGATGACGAGGCATATCACCGAGATTATATGAAACCGCCAGAGAATCTTTGATTTAATCTGGAATTCCCCGCCGACAATGCCGCTCGTGCGCATTTTAATCTGAAAGTGGTGGTGAATGGGCGCCATAAGAAAAAGCCGTTTGCCGGTCAGTTTGAAGAAGCCTATCTGCAGAAGCACGGAGATAAATTCGAGAAGGAAGATAAAGCAGACAAGCGGGAGATAGAAACCCGCCTTGGTAAAAACGAAAATAATACCGATGAGCCCGCCGAGTCCTACCGATCCGGAATCCCCCATGATAATCGAAGAAGGGGGGGAGTTAAACCAGAGGTAGGCAAGGAGAGTTCCGATGACTGCCCCGATAAGGGGCAGAAGCTCCTGCAGCCCGATAATATGAGGAATGAGAAGATAACTGCTCCAGACGCCGTTGCTTGAAATAAATGAAATTATGCCAAGGAACAGAAGGCTCGTTATGACCGGAACGGCCGCAAGCGTGTCAAAGCCGTCGGTGAAATTAACTCCATTGGCAAGGATGGCTATGGTGATGGTCATGAAAGGGATGAAGAGCCAGACCGGCATGTACGGAAAGTCCTTTATGATACTGAAAAAAGGAACGTTGATGGTACCGTTGATATGAGGAATGTATTTATAGGCAAGAATCGCTGCGGTAAGGGAAATGAGGATATACAGCGTAAGGCGCAAACTCGATGAAATTCCGTCGGCTTTATATTGATACTCCTGTTTGGTGAGAAGCCCGCGTCCCACCCGCCGTTTGTTGATTACCTTGACAATATCATCAATGGCGCCGATACCGCTGAAACTCACATAAATCACCAGCGCCGAAACGACGTAGGAGTTGAATCGGACCGTGATTATTGTCGAAACAAGGATGATAAAAAGGAAAAGAATCCCTGCCGGCATTACCGGATCCCGCCCGCCGTGCGACGCGAATTCCGCGGAAAATTGAATTTTTTGCAGATAGCGGATATAGGGCGGAAACAGAAGCATTGCCAGGAGAAAGGAGATGATCGTCGCCACGCTGGTGCTGAAAAGGCGGCTCAAGAGAAGATAGGTGCCGGTATGATGATAGAGAAGCTCAAGGAGCATCGTTTACTTACCTTTGGGAGCAGGCATTGGGGTGAATAGGAAAAATGTAAAAATATTTGATGAGTTGAACCGGTTATGAGAAATTATGCAGTCGCTTGAGAAATGGGACTTTGGATGCGCTGTCTGCACCCATCGTTTGGATAATTCCGGCCATCGTTTCAACGATAGACCGTTGGGGCGCCCTTGGCAATACAAAAAACGGCATGCGACGTTAATTGGATGCTATATTTTATGGCTTGGAATTTGACAATTTTAAGGTGAAAGGAGTAACAGGCATGGGTTCACCGCTGCTGTTGGATGGAAGGTCGCTCTCAAAAAATATTGAGGAGCAATTGAAAATTCGCGTCGAACAATACCGGCACAAAAGCGCCGGTGAAGCGCCGAAACTTGCCACTATTCTTGTCGGGAACGACCCCGCTTCCGCTATCTACGTAAAAATGAAGGGGAACGCCTGTGCAAGGGTGGATATGGAATCCGAGAGCATTCATCTCGGTGATGCAACGACGACGACGGAACTGATCCATGTCATCGATCTGCTCAATCAGGACCGTCGAATACATGGCATTCTGCTTCAACATCCTATTCCCCGCCACATCAACGAACGCATTGCTTTTGAACGAATTGCGCCTGAAAAAGATGTTGATGGCGTTACCTGTCTTGGATTCGGTCGCATGGCGATGAATGAACCCGCATTTGGAAGTTCAACGCCATTGGGCATTATGGAACTTTTGAAGCACTATAAAATTCCCATAGAGGGCAGACGGGCGGTTATCGTCGGGAGGAGTCCGATATTGGGCAAGCCGATGGCCCTTATGCTTCTTAACTTAAACGCTACCGTCACCATCTGTCACTCAAAAACCAGCGACCTTCCGGAAATCGTGCGGGAAGCCGATATAATCGTCGGCGCGGTTGGAAAGCCAAAATTCATCCAGGGCGGCTGGATAAAACCGGGCGCAACCGTAATCGATGCCGGATACCATCCCGGAGGAATCGGCGACATTGATCTTGAAACGGCAATTCCGCATTGTTCCGCCTATACGCCGGTGCCGGGCGGCGTCGGTCCCATGACTATCGCAACGCTGCTGGTTCAGACTATGGATGCGGCGGAAAAGTCAGTTGGTCAAAATCAATAAAATACGATCAACCAAAATACTCAGCCGAAACGAAGGATGGTTTTAAACGCTCAAATTTATACTTATAATTAGAAAACAATAACCTTACTTCTGCTTACCTTGAAATCCTGCTTCGACGCAATGGGTCTCGTTTCACTGTTAGATTAAATTTTGACTATTAGTAATAATTCACGGACCGCCGTATACGGAACAGTACGTATGGCGGTGTGAAAGATCGCAGAGCCCGCGCCCTCCTCCATCTCGATTTTCACCGTATTTATTTGTCTGAGCGATATTAATCCGGATACGGGGCATTCGAAAGAATTTGAATTTGTTATTAATGTCGGTTCGCCCGTGTTATTTTCTTTTTCTTCCCGGTATTCGATCTCGTTGCAGGCACGGTTTGCCGAAGGGGTGCGCGTCATGCTGTCAAAAATCCGCTCAATGGCTTTGATGGGAATCGAGGCGATCGAGATCGACATCGAAGCCGATATCACCGACATGCTCCCGAGCTTCGCCATGGTAGGGCTTCCGGACGGCACGGTGCGGGAGTCGAAGGAACGGGTGATGTCGGCAATAAAGAACTGCGGTTTCGAATTCCCCTGCCGCAAGGTCACGATCAACCTCGCTCCCGCCGATGTGAAGAAAGAGGGCTCGGCGTTCGATCTTCCCATCGCCATCGGCCTCCTCGAAGCGTCATCGCAGGTGCGGCTCGACAACACGGCGGGGTACCTCATCGTCGGCGAACTGTCGCTCGACGGAAGCGTGAAGCGGATCAAGGGCATGCTCTCCATGGCCATCTGCGCACGCGATAAGGGAATAAAGGGAATGATCGTACCGAAGGACAACGCCATGGAAGCGGCGGTCGCCGAAGGAGTCGACGTCTATCCGGTGGCGACGCTGATCGAGGCGCTTGAGTTTCTGCAGGGCAGCCGCGCGATCGAACCCCATCGCACCGATCTCGGCTCCCTCTTCAACCGGGCGCGGCAGTACGCGATCGACTTTCATGACGTCAAGGGTCAGGAGCATATCAAGCGGGCGCTCCTCGTGGCGGCCGCCGGCGGGCATAACATCATGATGATCGGACCTCCGGGCTCCGGGAAGACCATGCTTGCGCGACGCCTGCCCACGATCCTGCCCGATCTCACGCTTGACGAAGCGCTCGAAACGACCAAGATCCACTCCTGCGCCGGACTCCTCGATGCCAAAACTCCGCTTCTCGCCACGCGGCCGTACCGTTCGCCGCATCATACGATCTCGGACGCGGGCCTCATCGGCGGCGGCTCCTACCCCCGGCCCGGCGAAGTATCGCTCAGTCACCACGGCGTGCTCTTTCTCGATGAACTCCCGGAATTCAATAAAAATGTTCTCGAAAACCTGCGCCAGCCGCTCGAAGACGGCAAGGTCACGATTTCGCGTGCGCTGATTTCGCTCTCGTACCCCGCCCGCTTCATGCTTGCGGTCGCGCTCAACCCCTGTCCGTGCGGCTACTTTACCGACCCGCGTCACGAGTGCACGTGCTCGCCCCAACTGATCCAGAAGTATATGTCGAAAATTTCGGGACCCCTGCTCGACCGGATCGACATCCATGTCGAAGTACCGGCGCTCTCGTACGATGAACTCGCCTCGAAAACGGCCGGACCGGATTCGGCGACGCTACGAGCACAAGTGGCTGCCGCCCGAAGCGTGCAGTTGGACCGGTTCAAGGCCGAGCCCAGGATCTTCTGCAACGCTCACATGGAGTCGAGGCATCTGCGCACCCATTGCATGCTCGACGATAATTCGCTGAGCCTGCTCAAACACGCCATCGACAAGCTCGGTCTCTCGGCCCGCGCGTTCGATCGCATCCATAAGGTCGCCCGGACGATCGCGGATCTGGACGGGAAAGACAAAATAACGCCGTCACACATTGCGGAGGCGGTTCACTACCGGAGCCTGGACAGGAAGTTGTGGATGGGAGGGTGAGAGCCCCGCCGATCCGGTATTTTCAGGTTTAAGGTTAAAATCCGGAGGATTTTTTTGAAGCTTCAACAACACGTAGCCGTCTCGATTCCCATCGCGTTCGTCACGTATGCCGTTTCCCGGTCGACCCCCATGGCGGCAGCGTCATTGATCGCAGGCGTGCTGCTCGACCTCGATCATGGTTTCGACTACCTGCGGGAGTACGGAGCGCGGCCCGATGTCAAACTGTTTTTTCATACCTTTCATACAACGCGTTACCGGCGGGTCGTGTTGCCATTGCATGCGTGGGAGTGGCTTCCGCTGCTCGGCGTCGCCGCGATCCTGACGCACGGCAATCCATTCCTGATCGGCGCGTTCATCGGCATGGCGCAGCACCTTGTTTTCGACCAATTTACTAACGGGGCCTGCGGCCGGGGATATTTCTTTTCCTTTAAAGTCATGAAAAAATTCATCACCGCCGAAATCTTTCCGGGCAAACGACTCATGGAATAGCGACGCACGGCTGGCGTCTCCGCAAAAAAGCTGAAATTGGCCCGCTCCCCGGTGTTTGAAATTTTTTCTCTTGACCTTCCCGCCGTCGATAAGCGATATTCTCTACCGCATCATTTCAGGGTTTCAGGGAATCCCGTGCGAATCGGGAGCGGACCCGCCGCTGTAACCGGGAACGAAAGCCTCCAGTATGCCACTGTCCCTCTATGGGATGGGAAGGCCGGGGCCGGTAGGACGATCCGGGAGCCAGAAGACCTGCCTTGAACATGCACGTGCCATAGTAATCGCCCCGAGGATGGGCTGCGGCATACCATACTAACGAGGATAAAAACGGAAATCCCCGGCTTCTCCAAAGAAGTTGGGGATTTTTTTTGATAAGGAGGTCTCCGGAAAAAAAGAGTGAGCAACCATAACTCGGTTCCGCTTCGAGGGAAGGAAGTTAAAAGCTTCCACCGCCCCGCGACTGTAATTCGGGACGAAAGCCGCACGATGTCACTGTTTCATCGATCATGGAATGGGAAGACGCGGCAAGTAGGATGAACGAAAGTCAGGAAACCTGTTTCGGAACCGGCATCTTCACCACATTTAATCCATCCCGAGGGGGGGGGAATTACCAATGCTTCGTATAGCAAATTTTTGTCCGGCGCTGATTCTTTTTTTTGCTTCTTTTCCTGCATTATCGCAAGATACAACAACTGCCCAACCCGCACATGCAACATCGATGATTGCCAAAGTCGGCTCATCCGGCGAGGGGAAACAAACAACGGATACTTTGCAGCTCGCCGCAACTAACGGATCGGTTGCTTGTGCCAAGGATAACGTCTCGCTTCTTGATTCGATTCCCTCTTATTCCATCCTGGTGACCGCTTCACGGAGGGCGCAACCGTCCGATCAGGTGACGGACGACCATCAGGTCATCGAAGTTGATAGCGCCGGCCGGAACACATCAAAAAGTCCGGTCGAACTGCTCGAGGACAACATTCCCGCCTGGATCAACGATTATGGCAGCGGGCAGGCTAAAACCATCAGCCTGCGCGGTGCGGGCTCGCATCGAACCTTGATTCTTATCGATGGCGCACCTCTCGCTTCAACGGAAAATGATGCGGGAGGCGATCTCGGCAATATTCCGCCGGAAATAATTCAAAGGATAGAAGTCCTGGAAGGAGGCCAGTCAGCGCTTTACGGAATGGATGCAATGGGCGGCGTGGTCAATATCATCACCAAACAGCCGCAATCTGATAAAGTGAGCGGCTCATGCACTTCCACTCTGGGCGCCTATGAACCGGAAAACAACGGCCTCGGAATCAACACGCAGGCATACTCCTTTTCCCTGGGTCAAAAAGAGGGTGGGTTCGGGTGGTTTACCGGGGCGGGCGCCAAACTTTCGGATGGAGCTTACCCCTATAAGGATGCGACGGGAAACTGGGTAACCCGGACCAGCGATGGAGCTGATGAATGCAATTTTTTTCAGCGATTGTCTTACTCCCTTAACGAGCTCTCTCTTGGAGTTACGGGAAGCTACGCTTACCGGGCCGATGAAAGTCCCGGCGCGATAACCTACCCCGATCCGGCAACTACCTTCCAGAATATAGGATCCCTGTCGCTTGACGGTTCCTGGATTCAGAGCAAATTTCTGACTCTGAAATTGAACTCTTCAGTATCCATGGATAGCGTGCATTATGTGGATACCAACTCACTCACCCACTCCGACAGCAAGAACACGTGGAATAATGCCAATCTCGAATTGCTGCAAGACTTTACGCTCGGAGACCAGCGGATAACCACCGGCGTGGATGCTCTCCGCCATTCCGTGAACAGCAACGAAATCAATTACCATGCCGAAGACCAGTATGCGCTCTTCGGGAGCGGGATCCTTGAACTTCCGGTGAACGACTTTGTGTTCAGCACGACGCCCGGTGTACGATTGGATAACTCCTCGCTCTTTGATAATCAGTTGAATGGGAAAATCGGCGCGAGTGTTGCCTATAAGGGCCTCTTAAAACCGATGGCCTTCTTCAATGCCGGAACCGCCTATCACAATCCGGAATTCAGCGATCTTTACTGGCCCGATGAGGACTATACGGTTGGGAATCCGGACCTTAAGCCGGAACACAGCAGAGACTGGAACGCAGGACTTCAGTTTCAGCAGAGAACAGGCGCAATCGGATGTCTGTGCCGTTTTTCGTACTTCGATATGTGGCTGGATGACATGATCATCTGGGAGCCGAGCCCGGACTATGTCTGGAGCCCGGTAAATATTGATGAAGCCTCCATCAAAGGAGTTTCGCTGCATGCATCGGTGACTGTTGCAAAATGGTATTCCGGTTCTCTCGACCTGACCGCCTCGCACGCCGAGGACGAACAAACGGGCAAGACCATCATCTACTGTCCGGAGTACCTTGCAACCAGTTCGCACACCTTTACTTTCAAACGGTTTTCGGCTGGCATTGCGGGGCGATATACAAGCAGCGTTTATACGGAGACGGATAACTCCGCCAGCCTGCCCCCATGCATTATCTTTGACGGCAATGTGAGCGTTCCGCTCCTGCCGGTAAACCACGATGGGGAGATGCGGCTGATCTATGACATGCTGAATATGACCAACAGGGAGCATGCGACCATCGACGGCTATCCCCTGCCGGGCAGGGAACATCGCCTGAGCCTGAGAATAAACTTTTAGTCGCGGTATCGAAAAATGAAAAGCGCTGCCATTTTATTGATAGCGATTATCCTTCCCGCCGGCATCCGGAACATTGCATCGGCTGAATCGCAGCCATCGATCGAGAAAGCGGCATGCCCTGGCGACTGCCGCCGCATCATCTCTCTCGCTCCGAGCATCACCGAAATTCTCTTTTCGCTTGGGCTCGGCGACCGCGTCGTCGGGGTCACCCGCTACTGCGCCTACCCTGCCGAGGCATTAACCAAAACGAAGGTGGGCGGCTATTACGATCCCAATTATGAGGAGATCCTGCGCCTTAAGCCCGACCTCGTGATCATGCTGCGGGAGCACGACGCGGCAAAGCGGTACCTCGGTAATTTTCATGTCCACGTTCTGCCGGTCGATCACAACACCATCGGCGATATCGTGCAATCCATTGCGGTCATCGGCCGGGCCTGCGGATCGTCGCGGGCGGCCGACAGTATTGTTGCGTCTATCAATACGGTCATGGCGCGGATACGGAGTAAAACGGCGAATGCGCGCCGCCCGCGCGTTCTGGTCTCGGTCGGCCGATCCATGGGCGCGGTCTGCGATCTGTGCATAGCGGGAGCCGACACCTATTACGATGAAATGATTCGCCTTGCGGGCGGGCAAAATGCCTTTATAAAACGTGGGATCGCCTATCCCATTCTCTCCTTCGAAGGGATCTGCCGAATCAATCCGGAGGTCGTCATCGACATGGCGCCCGAATGCGGCGGGAAAGCGGAAAGCGATGGGACGATTCTTGCCCAGTGGAATAAGGTGGGAATGATTGATGCGGTGAGAAGCGGGCGGGTCTATATTTTCCGGCAGGATTTCGCGGAGATCCCCGGTCCGCGATTTGTCGTCATTCTTGAACAGATAGCGAAGATCCTTCACCCCGAGCTCTCATGGAACTGAGGGCCGTCTCTCTTTGTCGGTGCGCAAGCATGCACGCGGCAGATTGACCGCGATCCCCCGGCTCTATTTCAGCCGCCCGCCGGAGTAGAACTCTGAAACAGGCTCTCCGCCTCCGCCCTTTTCCCCTGCGCTTCGAGCGCCTGACCGAGAAGATCGCGGATCTGCATTTCCTTCGGACTTACGCCTAAAAGCGGACGCAAACGATCCTCCGCCATCTTCGGCTGGTGAAACTTCATGAGGATCTGCTGGCGAAGCATGATCGGCTGCATGCTCCACGGCATGAGGGACACGCAGCGATCGAGTTCTTCTATTGCCCGATCGAAGTCCTGTTTGAAGGCGAGCTGTTTTTCCCCGAGCCCGGCGGTGTCCCTCTTCGGCGACGCTTTTTTACCGGCAATGCCCGTTGTGTCCCCCGCCTCTCCGGATTTGATCTCCGCGTCGAGCGCGGTCATTCGCTCCATCAGATTGTAGCCGAGCCAGAGGAAACAGGTGGAGTAATCGCTGCCGATGCCGGAGTACGGCTCGTCGCGCTCGGTGATCTGCGGCTGCATGGGACGCAGCTTATAGACGCTGTCAAGGCAATAAGCCATTTTGTCGATATCAACCTGCTCCTTATCGGGCACCTGCTGCGGCATCAGGCGATAAACCATTCCCTGCATCTGGAGGTATGGCCCGAGCCCCATGAAATTATCCGGAGAGACCGAGCAGGCGAAATATACCGGCTTGCTGAAGTCGGTGGCATCCGCGATGTTGAGCACCATCTTGTCCTGCACCCGGAGCGCCTGCTGATCCGCGCGCCCCGGCAGCGTGATGTGCAGCCCGGAGATGGGCAATTTCCACGGCGTCCGGGAATCGAAGGGGTTGAGTACCGGCTGCAAATCATCGATCTCACGATCGGAATAGGAGATCGGCACGCGCGGCTCCACGTTCTTGAGCTGCTTGATATACCAGTCGGTATTCACCAGGCTCAGGTTTACCAGCCGGATATCGGGCCGGATGCCGTACGCCTCCTGTGTCGCCCATACCGGGAAGGTATCGTTGTCGCCATTAGTGAATATGACGCTGTTCTTCGCGCACGACATCAGAAGATTGTAGGCGTACTCGAACGGAAGAAAATTCATATGGCGGTCGCGGAGCCGGTAGTTCTGCGACAGGGGGAGGGCGGGCGAAACGGCGAACAGTATCAAGGCAAGCGGCGCGATCAGGGTGCCGACCGTCCTGTTCTTGTCGGTAAAAAGCCGGTAGAGCACCAGCCCGCAGGAGAGCCCGATCCACATGGAGAAGAACATGAATCCCGCGCTGAAGAAATAGTCGCGCACGCGCACTTCCCGATAGATGGTCGGCATGGGTCCTTCCTTGCCCGACTGCTCCCAGCGGTGATATTCAAGCCGGTTGTCGCAGCGAGTGCCATCGGCAAAGTTCATGTACCACACCATGCACAGCGTGGTCAGGAGGGTGATTGCAATAAAAAAGATCGCGACGTTGCGGTTCTTTTTGCCCATGAGATACCAGCCGAGCAGGGCGAAGAAGGTCGGCAGCAGGTAGATGAGTAGCTTTGCCCATCCTTCCAGGGAGCCGTCGACGAAGTTCTTTTCGGCATCCTGCATGGCGTTCTTATCGCCCAGGCGGAAGAATTGCGTAAGGTGGAAGCCGCCGTAACCCATATGTCCATCGATGCCGAACTGGTGGTCGAAGGAGCCGCGCCGCCACATGGAACGGGAGACCATGGATTCGGAACCGTACTGTTTTCGGTCAAGCACCTCGAAGAGAGGGGAGAGGTCGAAATAGGGG
>Ga0181530_10005745_pt1 | contig 12515 bp, 9 predicted proteins | sample PEATcosm2014_Bin_42_FD_119769 | JGI IMG/M metagenome (GOLD analysis project Ga0181530, IMG submission 119769) | Peatland microbial communities from MTU Mesocosm Facility, Houghton, MI, USA - PEATcosm2014_Bin10_60_metaG | ecosystem: Environmental > Terrestrial > Soil > Wetlands > Peat | place... | reverse complement strand
TGGGACCTCGACGCCACGCCGCGGGAGAAGTTCCCGCTGCTGCTGCACTACCACCCGCTGGTGATCTACCGCCACCAGGTGCTCAAGCAGGCCGACATCGTGCTCGCGATGTTCCTGCTCGGCAACGAGTTCTCCGAGGAGCAGAAGCGCCGCAACTTCGACTACTACGACCCGATCACCACCGGCGACTCGTCCCTGTCCGCCTGCGTGCAGGGCATCGTCGCCGCCGAGATCGGCAGGGAGCGTCAGGCCCTGGAATATTTCCAGTACGCCTTGCTCATGGACCTCGGCAATGTCGCAGGAAACGCCTCGGACGGAGTCCACATCGCCTCGGCCGCCGGCGTGTGGACCTCGCTGGTGTTCGGGTTCGGCGGCGTGCGCGACTTCGACGGCCAGCTGTCCTTCAAGCCCAGCCTGCCGCATGCCTGGAACGAGCTCGCCTTCTCGCTGCGCTTCCGCGACCGGCAGCTGCGGGTGCAGCTCACCCACCACGAGGAGCGCTACCTGATCGAGGAGGGAGAGCCGCTGACCATCACCGTCCGCGGCGACCCCTACCTGCTCAGCCCCGGCGCACCAGTCATGATCAAGCGCCAGCAGCCGTGACACAGTCGGTCAGGAGCCGGTCAGGCTGCGGTCCGCACGCCTCAGCGTGCCCCGTCGGGGGGCATTCCCTTCCGGCCGGCGAGCACGTAGCCTCCTGTCTGAGGGAACCGTGCCTTTCCGCGGGCACCATGCCGGAACTCGTGTCGCTCCAGACCCTGGCGATATCCATGACCAGCAGTTCTCCGGCGGTTAGCCAGATCGAGGAGCCATCGTATGGACCGACCAGCCAGTCCGGGTCTCCCGGCCGATCCCCGGCCGACAGCGCCCGCAGCGCCCGCCCCGTTCCGACGGCACGGTGGTGACTGACATGGCGGCCGAACGACCTGACGTCACGCCGCTGGCGGACCTGCTGCACGGGCGCGCCCTGGCGGGCCCGGTGCGAGACCGGCGGCCGCTGTACGTGGACCTGCTGCCGCCGTGCAATGCGGGCTGCCCGGCTGGCGAGAACATCCAGGCGTGGCTGGCGGATGCCGAGAAAGGCGACCATGAGCAGGCCTGGCGGCAGCTGACCGCCGATAATCCGATGCCGGCCATCCACGGGCGGGTCTGCTACCACCCGTGCGAGAGCGTGTGTAACCGGGCCGATCTCGACAGCGCCGTCTCGATTCACTCGGTCGAGCGCTTCCTCGGCGACCTGGCGCTGGAGCGGGGATGGAGGTTCGATTCGCCCCCGGTCCGCAGCGGCAAGCGGGTCCTCGTCATCGGCGCGGGGCCGAGCGGGCTCTCGGCCGCCTACCACCTGGCCAGGCTCGGCCACGACGTCGAGATCAGGGACTCCGGCGACCGGCCCGGCGGGATGATGCGCTACGGCATCCCGTCCTACCGGATGCCGCGCGACGTACTCGACGCCGAGATCGACCGGATCGCCGCCATGGGGGTGCGGATCACCCTCGGCCACCGGGTCGAGGACCTGGACGCGGAGCGGCGCGAGGGCCGCTTCGACGCGGTCTTCGTGGCCGTGGGTGCGCACCTGTCCAAGCGGGTCGACATCCCGGCCAAGGACGCGGGCCGGATCGTGGACGCGGTGTCGTTCCTGCGCAGCGTCGCCTCGGGCGAGCGGCCGGTGATCGGACGCCGCGTCGCCGTCTACGGCGGCGGCAATACGGCGATGGACGCCGCCAGGGTGGCCCGCCGCCTCGGCGCGAACGACGCGCTCATCGTCTACCGGCGGACCCGCGCTCAGATGCCCGCCCATGAGGATGAGGCCGATGAGGCCGAGCGGGAAGGCGTGCGGATCAACTGGCTGCGCACGATCACCGCCTTCGACGGCCCGGAGCTGACGATCGAGGCCATGGAGCTGGATGAGAACGGCTTTCCGCAGCCGACCGGGCGGTTCGAGACGCTGGCCGCGGACACCGTCATCCTCGCCCTCGGCCAGGAGACCGATACCGCGTTCCTGCGGCCCGTGCCGGGGGTCGTGTTCAGCCGGGACGGCACGGTGCAGGTATCTCCGTCGATGATGACCGGCTGCCCCGGGGTGTTCGCGGGCGGTGACATGGTGCCAGCCGAGCGCACCGTCACCGTCGGGGTGGGACACGGCAAGAAAGCGGCGAGGAACATCGACGCCTGGCTCCGGGATGCCGCCCCGGCTGCCCCGCCCAAGCACGAGCAGGTCAGTTTCGGCCAGCTGAACCTCTGGTACTTCGGCGACGCCGCGCCCCGGCAGCAGCCCGAGGTCGCGCCGGAGCAGCGGACCGCCAGCTTCACCGAGGTCGTCGGAGGCTTGTCCGAGCGGGAGGCGACCTACGAGGCGCGCCGCTGCCTGTCGTGCGGCAACTGCTGCGAATGCGACGGCTGCCTGGGCGCGTGCCCGGAGGACGCGGTGATCAAGCTCGGGCCCGGCCACCGTTATCGCTTCGACTACGACAAGTGCACCGGCTGCGGCGAATGCTACGAGCAGTGCCCGGTGCATTCCATCGAGATGATCCCGGAGGACTGATGACGCGTACCACGGTCGACGGCAACGAGGCCGCTGTCTCGGTCGCCTACCGGCTGAACGAAGTCTGCTGCATCTACCCGATCACGCCCTCGTCGCCGATGGCCGAACTGGCGGATGAGTGGTCCAGCAAGAAGCGGCCGAACCTGTGGGGCGCCGTCCCGGCCGTCACGGAGATGCAGAGCGAGGGCGGGGCAGCAGGCGCCCTGCACGGCGCGCTGCAAAGCGGCGCCCTGGCCACGACCTTCACGGCGTCGCAGGGCCTGCTGCTGATGATCCCGAACATGTACAAGATCGCTGGCGAGCTGACCCCGGCCGTCCTGCACGTCGCCGCCCGGTCACTAGCGGCGCAAGGGCTGTCCATCTTCGGCGACCACTCGGACGTGATGGCGGTACGGCAGACCGGCTTCGCGCTGCTCGCGTCCGCCTCGGTGCAGGAAGCACACGACCTCGCGCTGGTGGCGCAGGCGGCCACGCTGGCAACCCGGGTACCGTTCGTGCACTTCTTCGACGGCTTCCGCACCTCGCACGAGCTGAACACGATCGAGCTGCTGTCCGACGACGACCTGCGCGCCCTGGTCCCGGAGGAACTCATCCGCGCGCACCGCAGCCGGGCGCTATCACCCGAGCAGCCGTTCATCAGGGGCACCGCGCAGAACCCGGACGTCTACTTCCAGGCCCGGGAGACGGTGAACCCGTTCTACGCCGCGGTGCCGGACGCGGTGCAGGGTGCGATGGACGACCTCGCCGCGCGGACCGGCCGCCAGTACCGCATCATGGACTACGCCGGTCACCCGGAAGCCGACCGGGTGGTCGTCGTGATGGGCTCCGCTGCGGAGACCGTCGGCGAGACCGTGGCCCACCTGTGCGCGCATGGTGAGCGGGTCGGCGTGCTGCAGGTCCGGCTGTACCGGCCGTTCCCGACCCGGGCGCTGCTCGATGCGCTGCCCGCGTCCGCGAGCCGGATCGCCGTGCTGGACCGGACCAAGGAGCCAGGCTCGAACGGCGAGCCGCTGTTCCTGGACGTGATCGCCGCGCTGGCCGAGGCGCACAACGGCGGTGAGCGGGCGGTCCTGCCGATGGTGACCGGTGGGCGCTATGGCCTGTCCTCGAAGGAGCTCACGCCCGGCATGGTGGCCGGCATCTTCGCGGAACTAGCCCGCGAGCGGCCGCGACGCCGTTTCACCATCGGCATCACCGACGACGTATCTGGTCTTAGCCTGCCCTACGACCGCTCGCTGGACATCGAGCCGCCTGGCACGGTCCGCGCGGTCTTCTTCGGCCTCGGCTCGGACGGGACCGTCGGCGCGAACAAGAACACGATCAAGATTCTCGGCTCAGAGGAGAAGCTGAACGCGCAGGGCTACTTCGTCTACGACTCGAAGAAGTCAGGCTCGCAGACCGTGTCGCACCTGCGCTTCGGGCCGCAGCCGATCCGGGCGCCCTACCTGATAGACCAGGCCAGCTTCGTCGGCTGCCATCATTTCGGCCTGCTGGACCGGGTCGACGTGCTCGGCCGGGCAGCGCCGGGCGCAACGCTGCTGCTGGACTGCCCGCTGCCACCGGATGAGGTCTGGGACGCGCTGCCCCGCCCGGTCCAGGAGAAGATCCTCGCCAAGCACGTCTCGGTGTATGCGATCGATGCCGCCCGGATCGCCCGCGACGTCGGCCTGCCGGGCCGGACCAACTCCATCCTGCAGACCGGCTTCTTCGCCATCTCCGGCGTGCTGCCCCCGGAGGAGGCGATCGGCAAGATCAAGGCGGCGATCACCAAGACCTACGGCCGCCGCGGCACCGAGGTGGTCGAGCAGAACCTGGCCGCAGTCGACCGCACCGTGGCGGCACTGCACCAGATCGAGATACCTGCGGCAGTGACCTCCATCCGGGAGCTGCCCGCGGTCGTGCCGGCCGGCGCGCCGGAGTTCGTGCGCACCGTCACCGCGGCGATGATGGCCGGCCTGGGCGATGACCTGCCAGTCAGCGCGCTGCCGGTCGACGGCACCTACCCCAGCGGCACCGCTGCCTACGAGAAGCGCAACATCTCCGAGCTGGTCGCCGAATGGGATCCCGACCTGTGCATCCAGTGCGGCAACTGCAGTTTCGTCTGCCCGCACAGCGTGATCAGGTCGACCTACTACGAGGAGTCCCTGCTGGCCGGGGCGCCGCCGGAGTTCCGGTCGGCCCCGCTGGACGCCCGCGGACTGCCGGACACCCGGTTCACGCTCCAGGTGTACGTGGAGGACTGCACCGGATGCGAGCTATGCGTGCAGGCCTGCCCGGTCAGCGCGCCAGCGGACCCCGCGCGCAAGGCCATCAATCTCGCGGCCCGTGAGCCGCTGGTGGCCGCGGAGCGGGACAACGTCGCGTTCTTCGAGACGCTGCCGGTGGCCGACCGCTCCCGGGTGGATTTCGGCACGGTGCGCGGCACCCAGTTCCTGCAGCCGCTGTTCGAGTTCTCCGGCGCCTGCGCCGGCTGCGGCGAGACGCCATACATCAAGCTGCTATCCCAGCTGTTCGGCGACCGGCTGATGGTCGCCAACGCGACCGGCTGCTCCTCTATCTACGGCGGGAACCTGCCCACCACGCCGTGGACGGCCAACGCCGACGGGCGGGGGCCGGCCTGGTCGAACTCGCTGTTCGAGGACAACGCCGAGTTCGGGCTCGGCTTCCGGCTGGCCGCCGACCGGCACGCCGACCTAGCCCGCAGCCGCCTCATCCAGCTCCGGGACGTGATCGGTGCCGAGCTGGCCGATGACATCCTCGCCGCGCCGCAGCTGCGCGAGTCGGAGCTGCGCGCCCAGCACGACCGGATCTCCGAGCTGAAACGGCGGCTCCATGACCTGGGCCAGGCCGACAGGCTTGCCATCGACCTGCGCAGCGTGGTGGATCACCTGCTCCGGCGCAGCGTCTGGATCGTCGGCGGCGACGGCTGGGCCTATGACATCGGGTCCGGCGGTCTCGACCACGTGCTGGCCAGTGGTCGCGACGTGAACGTGCTGGTGCTCGATACCGAGGTCTATTCCAACACCGGCGGCCAGTCATCCAAGTCCACCCCGCTCGGCGCCGTGGCCAAGTTCGCCTCGGCAGGCAAGACCATGCCGAAGAAAGACCTCGCGCTGCAGGCGATCGCCTACGGCTACGTGTACGTCGCCAGGGTCGCGATGGGCGCCGACCCGCAGCAGACGCTGCGCGCCTTCCGCGAGGCGGAGGCCTACGACGGGCCGTCACTGGTGATCGCCTATAGCCACTGCATCGCGCACGGCATCGAGATGCGTGATGGGCTCAGCCAGCAGTACCGTGCCGTAGCGAGCGGGTACTGGCCGCTGGTGCGCTACGACCCGATGCTGCGGACGGCCGGCCGCAACCCGTTCATGCTCGATTCGCCGAGGCCGCGCATCGGGCTGACCGACTACACCCAGCGCGAGCTCCGGTACCGCTCGCTCAGCAACACCGACCCGGCCGAGGCCGAGCGGCTGGGCGGCCTGGCCCAGGAGGCGGTCAACCAGCGCTGGGACACCTACGAGGAGATGGCGACTCGCGGCGCCCATCAGTTCCCGGCTGACGCGCGGAGGGAAAGCTGATGGACCTGTCAACCCGGTACCTGGGCCTGACGCTGCGCAACCCGCTGGTCGCCTCCGCGTCGCCGCTGTCGAACTCCGTCGACGGGGTAAGGCGGCTGGCTGACGCGGGCGTCGGCGCGGTGGTGCTCTACTCCCTGTTCGAGGAGCAGCTGCGCCAGGAGGCGGCGGAGAACGCGCGGCTGGCCGAGGCCGGCACCGAGGCCTTTGCCGAGGCGCTGTCCTACTTCCCGGCCGAGGCCGAGGAGGAGGCGGAGGAGGAAGGCGCCGCGGACGAGCCGAGCCCGCGCCGTTACCTGAGCCTGCTCGAGCGCGCCGCGGCTGCCGTCGAGATTCCCGTCATCGGCAGCATCAACGGCGTGACGCCGGGTGGATGGACCAGCTACGCGAAGGCCATGCAGGACGCCGGGGCCGCGGCCATCGAGCTAAACATCTACTACATACCGGGCGATCCGCGCATCTCTGGCCGTGATGTCGAGCAGCTGCACATCGACATTCTGCAGCTGGTCAGGGCCGCCGTGACCGTGCCGGTGGCCGTCAAGCTGAGCCCGCATTTCAGCTCGACCGGCGAGATGGCCATGCGGCTGGACGAGGCGGGCGCGGACGGCCTCGTGCTGTTCAACCGGTTCCTGCAGCCCGACATCGACCCGGAGACCCTGGCGGTCGTACCCGTGGTGGATCTTTCCAGCCCCAGGGAGGCCAGGCTGCCGAGAACCTGGATCTCGATCCTGCGCCACCGGGTGCGCGCCTCGCTCGCGGGAACCAGCGGGGTCGATGAACCCGCTGACGTGATCAAGTACCTGCTCGCGGGGGCCGACGTGGCGATGACCGCCTCTGCGCTGATCCGGCACGGCCCCGAGCACGCGGCCGTGCTGCTGGACGGCCTGTCCGAGTGGATGGTCCGGAAGGGCTACCACTCGGTCGCCGGCCTGCGCGGAATGCTCGCGATGCCCGAGGGCGCCGATGAGACTGGCTTCGAGCGGGCCGGGTACGTCAGCGCCATGCGGGCCGCCAACGCGGGCCAGGGCCCGTGGTGACCGGGCGCTAGCCTTCGCGGAACTGGACACCGAACCCGCCTCGCGGGTAATGCCAGGTCAGGGCACCGGGGGCGGCGACGGCGAGGCAGGTGCCGCATTCCAGGCAGGCGGCATACTCAACCGAGATAGTCCCGTCGGGCTCCTCGGTATAGACGTGCGCCGGGCAGCAGGCCACCAGCGCCTTACCGGTCCCGGTGGCCCTGGCGATCTCCTGGTTGACCTCGATATGGCATTCCTCTTCATCGAGATTGAACCGGTTCTTGGCCAGGCGCTCGGGGACAGATAGCGGCTTCATAGCGCTCGCGCTCCTGCGATGCCGTCGTGAACGAGCTGCCGCATCTTCAGCGGGGAGCGGCTCAGCGCCTTGCGGGCGACGCTGAGCAGATGCCGGCGCGGCTGGGTATCGAGGCTGAACGTGCCGTACAGGACGTCGGCGAAGAGCTCGCCGTAGCTCTTGTACATGCGCTCGAGCTCCAGGAAGGCCGGCGCCCTGGCGTAAGTCTTCATGTCCTGGCCGGCGTAGGAGGCGAAGAACTTCTCGCGGTAACCGGCCAGGCCGGCCCTGGAGGTGTCGCCCCGCTCCAGCGCGGATCCGATGCCCTCGGCCGCGGCGACCGCCGAGGCGACCGCCAGGTCCATGCCGCGCACCGTCAGGCCGGTGTTGAGGGTGAGACCAGCCGCGTCACCGACGACGATCATGCCGTCCATGGCGATCTCCCCCACCATGCTCATGCCGCCCTCGGCCACCAGGTGGCAGCCGTACTCCACCAGCTCGCCGCCCTCCAGGTACGGCGCGATGAACTGATGCTCAAGGAAATGGTCGAAGATATCGGTGACGACCTTCTGCCTGGCGATGAGATCATCAAGGCGCACCACGATCCCGACGGAAATGGAGTCGGTATTGGTGTAGATGAAGCCGCCGCCTCCCACCCCCTCGGTGCAGTCGCCGACCACGGCAATGGCGGCGCCCTCGTCACCGGTCAGGTTGAACCGGGCCTCGATAGTCTCCCTGGGCAGCGCGACAACCGATTTCACGCCGACGGCCAGGTGATTCAGCGGCTCCTCCTTGCGCAGCCCGACCTCCTTGGCCAGGAAGGAGTTCACCCCATCCGCGGCGACGACCACGCGGGCCCGCAGCTCGTCCTCGCCAGCCTGCACGCCGATGACTCGCCGGCCGGCCGCGCCGTCCTCGGTGAGCAGGCGGTCCACCCGGACCCCGGGCATGATGATGGCGCCGGCTTCCTCGCACTTCTCGGCCAGCCACGGGTCGAGCTTCGCGCGCAGCACCGTCACGGCGTTAACCGGATCAGCCAGCCGCGAGTCCTTGTAGTCGATCCCGATGGAACTGCCGGCGTTGAGGAAGGTGATGTAGTTACGGGTGATCCGGCGCTCGACCGGAGCCTCCTGCAGGAAATCGGGGAAGACCTGCTGGATACCGCGCGAGTACAGCACCCCGCCGGAGAGGTTCTTGGAGCCGGGAGACTCGCCCCGCTCGATCAGCAGGACCGAGCGTCCCTGCCGGGCCAGCTGGCAGGCAGTGACGCTGCCGGCGATCCCGGCGCCGACGACAATGACGTCGAAGTCCGGCTCAGCCGCTTCTGGCATCTCGCACCATCATTTCAGGGCGTCGGTGATGGCCGGCACGATCGCGTACAGGTCGCCGACGAGGCAGTAGTCGGCCGCCGGGAACACCGGGGCGTTCGCGTCAGTATTGATCGCCACGATTGTCTCGGCCCCGTGCACGCCCACCATGTGCTGCAGCTGGCCGGAGATCCCGATGGCGAAATAGAGCTGCGGCGAGATATGCGCCCCGGAGCTGCCGATGTAGCGCTCCTTGCCGAGCCAGTCCAGGCCCTCGGCCACCGGCCGGGAGCACGCGATCTCGGCCCCGGCCGCCTTGGCGAGGGCCTCGACGATGGCGAGATCCTCCTGGGCCTTCAGGCCGCGGCCGATGCCCACCACGCGGGCAGCCGCGCCGAGGTCGACCTGCTCGACCGCTGACGCCCTGGTCTCGATCACCCGGACGCCCAGCGGGGTGGCGGCGTGCTCCTCGACTGGCGCGGCGCCGCCGCCGGCGGGCGGCACGGGTCCGCCTTCCAGCACTAGCGCCACCGGGCCGGAGACGGTGACGGTCTGCTCGGCGATGGCGCCGAAGAGGGAGTTGGTCACGATCGCATCGCCGTTGTCGGCCGAGACGGCGCTGGCACCGGTCAGGACCGCCGCCTGCAGCCGGGCGGCGACGGCCCCGAGCAGCACTCGCTCGCTCGGGCGGCGGCCGCTCAGTACGACGCCGGGCGGTCCGGAGGGGTCGGCCGCGACGACATCCGCGACCGCCGCGGCAAAGGCCTCCACCGGTGCCTCACCGGGGTCGCCGCACCAGACGACCCTGTCCACGCCGCCGGCCGCTACCGTCTCGGCCACCGCGCGGGGCCCGGCGACAACCGCCGCGACCTGGCCGCCCAGGGATCGGGCGACCGTGATCAGGTTGCCGATCGCCGGCTGGTCCCCGACCACGATCCAGGCGTTCACGCTCACTGTCGAGTCCTCTCTGCTGGCTCGTGGCCGGTCACAGCGCCCCGGCGCCGCGCAGCGCCGTGACGAGCTCGGCCGCGGCGGCAGCTGGGTTCGTGGTGTCCAGGAACTGGTTCTTGCGGGCCTTGCGGGCCGGCCGGGCGGTACCCGTCACCGTCACCGTCGCGTTCGCGGCCGGCCGGCCCAGGTCGGCGATCTGCAGGTTCTCCACCGGCTTCTTGCCCGCCGCGAGCAGGTCCTTCATGCCCGGCACGCGGGCCTGCGCGGCATCGGCGGACGCGGCCAGGACGGCCGGCCCGGAGACCTCGAGACTCTGCACGCCGCCCGGTACCGCCCGGTCGACGCGGAGCGAGCCCGGCTGGCCTGACACGGCGGTCACTTCAGCGAGGGCCGCCCAGCCCAGGTGGCCGGCCAGGGTCGTCGGCACCATCTTGCCGGCCACGTCGACGGATGAGTCGCCCGTGATGACCACGTCCACGTCGCCGATGTGCCGGACCGCCTCGGCCAGCACCGCGGCCAGCTCGGCCGTACCGGCGTCGCGCAGCTCGTCGTCCTCCACCACGACCACCCGGTCCAGGCCGCGGGCGAGTACGGCCTTGCAGGCGATGGTGGCGCCGACGCCCTTGGCCCCGGCAGTGACGCCGATCAGCTCAGCGCCGGTGGCCTCCGCAAGCCGGCGCGCCAGCTCGATGGCGACCGGGTCGTAGTCGCTGACGCCCGGCTTGGCCCGGCTCCAGTCCACGGTGCCGTCAGCCCCCACCGTCGCCTCCTGCGGGTCGCACGCCCACTTGTAGGCGACCACGATCTTCATCACGATCCTCCTGACTGCGTCCGCTGGCCTAGGCGAAGGCCATGGCTTCCTGATGACATCCGGGCGGCGCTGTCCCGCTCGGGGCTCATCCGCACGGGGCTCATCCGCACGCGCCTACCTCTTGGCCTTCTTGACGACCGCACTGCCGTCGACGACAACCTCGCCGCGGTGATTAGAGACCGTGGTCCTGAGCGTGATGATTCGCTTGTCATCACGCTTGTCGGTCACGGTCACGACTGCCGTGACGGTATCGCCGATCTTGACCGGAGCCGTGAACTTGAGCTCCTGCCCCAGGTAAATGGAATTCGGGCCGGGAAGCTGGGTCCCCAGTACCGCCGAGATCAGCCCTGACACCAGCATGCCGTGGGCAATCCGCTCCTTGAACATCGACTCCTTGGCGTATTCGGCGTCGATATGAATCGGGTTGAAATCCCCGGTAATGCCGGCGAAGCCCAGGATATCCGACTCAGTAATCGTCTTGGCGAATGACGCATCATCGCCGACCTGGATATCCTCGTACTCTAGCTCACGCACAGCTCACTCTCCTTTTACTTAGCGCGTGCAACATCGACCCTCCCGGCGAAAAAAGCCTTATCGGAGGGCACTCCTGGAAATGACCATGCGCTGAACCTCAGAGGTTCCCTCGTAAAGCTCGGTGATCTTGGCGTCACGGTAATGCCGTTCCACCGGATAGCTCTCGGTGTAACCGTAGCCGCCGTGGATCTGGATCGCCTTGCCCGCCACCCGGGAGGCAGTCTCGGAAGCGAACAGCTTCGCCATCGCCCCTTCCGTCCCGTAGGGCCGCCCGCTGTCCACGAATGACGCCGCACGGTAAACGAGAAGCCGGGAGGCGTCGACCTCTGTCGCCATGTCGGCGATCATCCACTGGATGGCCTCCAGGCTCGCGATCGGCTTGCCGAACTGGATCCGCTCCTTCGCATACGCGACCGACGCGTCCAGTGCCGCCTGGGCGATGCCAAGCGCCTGCCCGGCAATTCCGATTCGGCCGCCGTCGAGCGTCTGCATGGCGATCTTGAAGCCGTTGCCCTCGCCGCCCAGGAGCGCATCCTTGGGAATGCGGCAGTTGGAGAAGTACAAGGGCGGCGTGCTGGATGCGCGAATGCCCAGCTTGTGCTCGGCCTCGCCGACGGAGAATCCCGGCGTGCCCTTCTCGACGATGAAGGCGCTAATTCCCCTGGTTCCCTGGCTGGCATCCGTCTTCGCGAAGACGATGTACACATCGGCATAAGGGGCATTGGTGATGAAGATCTTCGATCCGTTGAGGACGTACTCGTCTCCCTCGAGCACCGCCGTGCAGGTGCCCGCGGCCGCGTCCGTGCCCGCAGCGGGCTCGGTCAGGGCAAAGGCCGCCAGCAGGCGCCCGGAGGCCAGATCGTAGAGGTACTTGTCCTTCTGCGCCGGGGTACCGGAGCGGTAGATCGGCGTGGTACCGAGGGAGGAGTGCGCCGACACGATGGTGCCGGTGCTCGCGCACGCCCTCGACAGCTCCTCAATGACGATGACGTAGCTGAGGTAGTCCGCTCCGGCGCCGCCGACTTCCTCGGGGAAGGGCACGCCCATCAGGCTGAGGCCCGCCAGCTTCGGCAGGATTTCCGCGGGGAAGCGATGCTCACGGTCAATCTCAGCGGCGATTGGCGCCAATTCGGCCTCGGCGAATTCCCTGACCGTTTCTCGGATCAGCTCTTGCTCGTCAGTCAGGTCGAAGTTCACGGTACGCGCTCCTTTAGGTGGACGGTTGGGGTCTTAGCGGCATCCGGGAGCACGACAGCGGCGCAGCCAGGCTGGGCACGATTTCCGCCGGCCGGCCGTGCGACGCGCCCGGCGGGGACGCCTGCGGTTCCGGGCCGGCGAGCTAGTTCAGCTACGGCTGGCTTGTCGAGTCCGGCACGTGCGCTCGCGGCACCATCAGCTTCGGCTTTTTCACTCAGCGCGCGACAGCGCAGTGGCCTTGGTCACTTATTTTGTCGTTCGATGCTTTCCCTCTATCCGGACACGTG
>Ga0181530_10005744_pt1 | contig 12515 bp, 13 predicted proteins | sample PEATcosm2014_Bin_42_FD_119769 | JGI IMG/M metagenome (GOLD analysis project Ga0181530, IMG submission 119769) | Peatland microbial communities from MTU Mesocosm Facility, Houghton, MI, USA - PEATcosm2014_Bin10_60_metaG | ecosystem: Environmental > Terrestrial > Soil > Wetlands > Peat | place... | reverse complement strand
TTTCTCACCCACTGGGTGTGCACCTCCGAGGCGTCTTCACTGCCTTCAAACCCGCATAAATACTGATGTTGAATAACGCCTGAAGGTTCGTTGGAAAGAGGTTATCTCGGAAATGTGGGTTCAAATACTGAACTTATTAAAACGTCGGCTTCGGGCTGTCCAAGACACATTTAGGACTGCCCAGAAGAACCAGGCTGGTGAGGGAAAACCCTAGGTTAAAAGCAGCCAACTATGGCTCTCAAGGGAGAGCGTTCCTTGGCAAGCCGTGTTCCCGCGCGAGCACAAGGTCTTTGCGGATCAAAAAAAAAGGCAGGTCGTGTGGGGCCTGCCTTAAAAGGTTTTGTCGCCACTTGCTTACCTCTTGAGTGTTGCAGACGTAGGCGGTTTCGAGTGGTTCTTCGGTTTCGGGGATTGCTTCGCTGAACTCTGCCGTATCTGCCGGAGGACTTTGTCCGCGTTGATTTTGTAGTGCGCGGCTTCCTTTGCGAGCGTTGAGTCCTTGGGGAACGTCGAGCTGAAAAGGTACGACGGAAAGTAGAGGTCAGAGGCGAGAGCACAGACCACGAGGAATCTTCCGATCTCCGCCATGGTCATGGCGTTCAGCTTGGCGCTCGCCTGCTTGGGGTAGTCCACGTAGCCGCCGTTCGGCGCTTTCGCCTTCGCCGCCTCCCACACAAAGAATTTGAAGATACGGTGCTGGCTATCGTGACCCAATCGTTCAAAGTATCGGAGGGCTACCAGGCTGAGCTCGTGGCCGGATAGCTGGCCGGGCACACGCTTATACACCTCTTGGAGCAGGCGCTTGCAGAACTCCTGCTGAATGCGCAATTCCGCGGCCTGCTTCTTCCGTTCTGCTTTCTCGTCAGGACTAAGACCCACCGAATGTGTCGCATGGGTGTTGCATTTCAGGTTGGTACAGACGTGGAGCTTTGTGCCAGCGCGGTTTCCCTCGACCACCACCGCAGCGGCGGTGTCAGGGCAGTCGCCTGGCTGCGCGTCGTGGTAGTTGGGCCGGTAGATGACACCCGCCAGGGGTCTCTGACCAAAGAACAGATGCGAGTCCGAAACCTTGACCGGCTTCTCACCCGACTGCTGCACTTCCTTGAGGCGAAGCTCGACCAGGGTGTCTTTCTTCTTGCGAAAACATTCCCGGTCGGCGCAGATGTCGGGCCGCTTGATCGCGTCGGCGAAGAGCAACGGGTTGCTCCCGGACCGCTTGGGACAAGTCGTACAAGGCCCGGCGGCAGGGAGAAGGTCCGGGTCGTTCACGTCGAAGGGCGCGTGGGCGAGACTCAAGTGGATTTCGCGCTGAATCCAGTTCCGCAGCTCGCGAACGCTGATGGGACGCGGATCCTTGTCTTTGAGGATCGCCGCTGCCGTGCGATGCCCCGGAAAACATTCGCTTAACGCCTGCTCCTGGTCTTTGGGTTGTAGCCGCGCAATTTCCATCGCGTGGCCGGAAGTGAGCTTGCTTTCGTAAAACGCTTTCTGGAGGTTCGGTGTCAGTTCCGCAAGCTTCAGGCGGCCGTACACGTACTTCGGGGAACGCCCGACTTTCGCGGCGATGGTTTCCACCGTATAGAAGTCGGGGTTTTGCTGGATGAGCGCCTTGTAGCCCAGCGCCTCATCAAGTTCGTGAACGCCTTCGCGCTGCACGTTCTCAATGACGGCGAGCTCCAGGGCTTCCGTATCGCTCAGATTCATGATGCGCGCAGGAATCGTTTCCTTGCCCGCCTCTTTCGAGGCTCGCCAGCGGCGTTCACCGCAGACGACTTCATACCCGGCGCCATTGAAGGGGCGGACAACGATCGGCTGGAGAACGCCCCGCACACGAATGTTCGCGGCGAGCTCGGCGAGGGCCGCCAGGTCCATCCGGCGGCGCGGGTTGGTTTTCGGGGGTTTGATCTGGTCGAGGCTGATTTCCTGGACGAGGACGTTATCAGCCGGCCTCATCGGTGTTGCCAGAGTTTCGACAGTACTCATGGTGCTTCATCTCCTTTGGTTTGGGTTTGGGATAGGTCGTGCGAGATAGGCTTTCAAAATCAGGCGCAAAAGAATTTGAGATCGCTGCCCCCCCCATGACATCATTGGGGAAGGTGGCCGTTTTGCTCGGGCGATCACGGCCAACCCGCTGGTCAGGCTGGCTAGCGCCGTACGGCTTCGAGGAAGGGGCCGAGTTTTGCGGTGGCCTTGAATTGCGGGATAGGGTCGAGTTCCTTGAACGCCGACGTGAAGGCGTTCGAGAGGCTCCAGAGGGTGCGCGGGGCGAACTCCGGGAACCGGGGATTGAAGTACAGCTCGTGGACTTGGCGCGCCAGGTGGCGAGGCGCTTCGAGTTCGCCTTCGATGAAGGCGCGATAAATGACCATTTTGGCGTGGGTTTCGGGCAGTTGGAGTCCCTGCCACCCCTCCACCTGGCGCCGCATGGGTTCGAAATTGCGCTGCATCCGGTCCACGCCTACGGAAATGGCGTCAATCAGGCTGAAGTGCTTCGAGTGTTTGGCGAGGACGGGGGTGAAGTCGCCGTAGAAGGCCATGTTGTCGCAGACGAACACGCGATAGCCGACCGTCATGGCGAGCCGCATCGACTTGTCGTTGGCGTTGCGGATGCCGATGGAAAACCGGCACTCCGCAAAGCTGGTTTCGAGGTCGAGGACGCCGAACATCTTCATGCCATCGCCTGAAACCGCGTACTCATCGCGCGCCACGCCGATGTTGCGGAAGCCCAGGGTTTCACCGAGGGCCTGCACGATTTCAAAGTGGGGCACCGGATGGTGCGTGGGGGCTCCTTCCGGGGTCGGAATCACTCTCAGTTCTTCGCGGCTCAATTTGGTTGTGCCGCTGTGGGCGAGAAGGGCTGCTTGTTCCATATTTTTCTCCCTGTTTGTTAAGGTGCGATTCGGGCTTGAGTGCCCGCAGCGGGAGAAAAGGACGGGCCGCTTCCTTTCCACCCGGTGCGGATCTTCAAGGGTGAGGACTTGCGATCCGCGATTGAGCGTCCGGTGGGCGGGCCGTCCCGGCCCGGCGCAGGCTGCGGAAATAGGTGAGGCCAAGGGCAACGGCATCGAAGATGCTCATGCGGCTGTCCTCGGTCTGCCAGGGTTTGCGTTTCGGCGGCAGCCTCACCATGAGTTCGGGAAAGGCCCGCACCAGGGCCGTGGCAATCCCGTACTTGGTGCCCGCGCCGGTCACGGCGAAGTTCCGGTAGACCGCCGCACGCGGCACGGCGCGCCCCTCGACAGCGGAGTCTCGGGCCGCGACGAGAATTCTCTGCGTGAGCTGCCTGACTCTCGCGTTGCGCCGTGACTTCCCGTGGGCGCAGTCTTCGACGACGATCACCGTGGGCAGATACCGCCGGACCAGTTCTCCAATTCTCTCGAGCGCGACTCGCTCCTTGTCTTGGCGGACGTCCTTCGTGCCCCAATCCAACAGGCAGAGCGGTCCTCCGAAGACGGCGTAGCCGAACCCTCGTGGATGGGGGTCAATCGCGAGGACACGCAATTCACGGTCACGTGCTTCTGTCATTGGTCCGTGATCGGCGCGTAGCGCAGTTCTTCCTCCCCTCCCTCGACCACCGCGCGGAGACCAGCAATCTTCCGAGCTAAGACGAGGCTCTCCTAGCGCTTCCTGAGGCGGCTGACGAGCTGCCGGACTTTCCGGAGCATTTCGCGTTGGGCGCGGGCGTAGATTCCGGCAAAGAGTTCCCGCGCCGGCTTCTGGAAGATGGCCTCGTAGGCGAAGATGGTCTTGAGGTCCGGGATGCGTTCCGTCCGCTCGTACCGTGATACCTTGGCGCCGCCGTGGCAGCCGAGCAAAAAGGACACTTCACGCTGGGTGAGGCCAAGTTTCTTGCGGTACGTCCGCAGATGGTTGTCGAGCTTGTCGTACTGCATTGGGGAAAAGGGGAGGCTCGCCAGACGGGCGACCTCTTTTCTCTAGCGTAGATGCGGCAAGGAAACGCTAAAAGGCGGGAAGATTTGCCGGCAGTTTCGGCGTAGCGCTGGCCTTTAGACCAGCATCTGCCGACCTAAAGGTCGGCGCTACCAGTTAAATTAGGACACTACCCTCGGGATCGGGTGGTTGTCTTTCGCCCAGGATTGTGATGCGTGGCTCGAGGTTGGAAATTAGCGCGAATAGATTAAGCCAACCACGGCCCCGAGGCGCTCCATTTTCCGCTGAATTTCCGTCCTGCAGTTAGCGCCGCTGTCACTGGGTCCAAGAAACTCCGAAGGCCGAGAATCACTTCGCCGAGATCCGTCGAAAGTTCCAGTCGGCTTTTGCGAACAAAACCCCGCCACTGCGCCTTCCTTGTGGGGTCGTCTGCAAATCTGGACGTCAAGCCAACAGGGTCCGGAACAAGCGTTGTTCCACGGTTTGAGAATGTCTTTGCGATAGCCTTGCTGAGTGTCTCGCCGTCAAAATCGAACTGCCGAGAGAGCGTCCAGATGTCGAAGTAGTCTTTCATACGGCTGTTGAGGACGCCGAGCGTAATTAGTGACTCGAGTTTCTCCGCCACAATGGTTTCCTTGCTATAACCGCGTAGCCGAGGTACCGGAAAATCGAGAATCGTGGGATATTTGATGGTCTTGGGTGCGGGAACAACGACGTCCCCAAATCCGATGTCGAGCTGCTGAGTTACTTTTGCATTGCCCAAACTTGCCTGCAGCCGGATGCGCACGCCTTGATAGTTGGCATCCTCAGCGATCCTGGTAGCTTTTACTGTCTCGGGATCGAAAGCCAGACCATCGGGCTCAACTTTCTGGATGCAGATGTTTTCTGCAATTGCGGCGAGTGCCTCAAGGCTGTTGGCAGTCCTGCCAAGGAGGTCAATATCCATGGTCGGCCGGTAAGCCTCGAGCTTCCAAGCCGTGAACATCAAAGCCCCTTTCAGAATGAACTTGCCGGCGTGAGATGACTTTGAGAGACGATAAAGGAAGCGCTCCATGACGTAGTATTGCAGGAGTTCGTTGAAGGGCCGATTCGTCTGGCGCGCCTTATTCAAAAGCCGCTGGTGTACGGACGCAGGAAGATTGGCAGACGTTCGCTTGGTCACACCAGTGCCTCCAGATAAGGCCGCATCACGTTTGCGACACGACATACCTCTGCGGCTTCAAGTAGGGAGTTGAGGTTCTTTTTCTTCCGTTCCAGGTAAAGCTTTAGCGCCTCGCGCACTGTGTCCATACCGATTTTGTTGCGGTATTTGAAACAATCAGCGACCGTTTTCTCGGGACTGTAAACCCGAATTTGCGCTCCGTCGAGCTTCTGTGATTCCTGGCCGAACTCGAAGACACTCTTGGTGAACCAGAATACCCGAAGAGGAGGGTGTTCAATCCGTGGTGGTTCGGTACCACGTGGCAGGGCGAGGTATACCTGATGGGGAATCTGAGTCGTGAGTTCGTGGAACGCCAGGGCGGAAATGAGGCAGATTACACTGTTGGGAATCTTCATGCCTACGGTAACCAGATCGGGGTTTCCGAGCGGAGGCAGACTGGAAAGACGAAAAAGGCCACGACCGAGGCCTGCTAGTTCACCGGAGTCACGCATGCGGTAGAGGGTCTCGGGGTGAATGCCGAAGTGGATGGCATCCTTCGTTCTGAGCACCCCTCCATGACGAAGGAACACCCTTGTGGCTCGGGAGTCCGAATCTCTGCCTTTGCGCTGTGTTTTCATGTTGATAATATTACCAGCAACTATGACTCTTTGTTGGTATATTTATCGCCCCAAAAGGACAAGGCCGCTGAAATGCTCGGATTACCATTGGTCGCGAGCACTCCGAGCTGTGCGACCCGTGGGACTCGCCGCGTTTGACGAGAGCGGGTAGGCGCTGGGCTTGCTGCGTCTCCACTAAGAACGGATTTCCGCCGATGGTGAGACCCGCTGGGTGGCTGCAGGCAGAGTTGTGGCGAGCATGCCTTCTCAGTGCGGATCGTTCGGGTCCCTGCCCGGCTTCACCCATTCCCATCCGCCTCCCATATGGATAGCCTCGGGAACGGCCACGTACTCCAGCAGTGTTCGCGGCCCAAAACAGTGCCGGTAAATCTTCGCGGCGGCCGACCCATTCCACCCGAATTCGGCATCGATGACAAACTCATCGGGAACATTGTCGATGCGGTACAGTCCGCTCGATCCCTCCGGCGCAAGCTGGTGCAATTGTCCACCTGAAAAGGTGGCGCGCCCCCCGGTCGTCTAATCGGACACTGTAGTGGGGAGAAGGTTCTGTGGCCACTGCCAGATCTGCGCCCACCTGGATCCCGTGGGTCAGCGGCTTGAGCGAACCACTGCCGACCACCCGGAAGAGCATCGTGCAGGGCTCTTTCGAGGCGGGTCCGACCAGCGCGTCCCATGCGTACTCTCCTGGTGAGCCGGAGGGTGCGGTCCCACTCTCCGGCGCCGCTTCGGTTCGGGGCACAACGGGAAAAGTATCGCATTGCGACGGAACAGCGAACAGAGAGGCCGGCGGCGGGTCGAAACTCACCTGCGGCACCTCGAACAAGAGTGTCTTTCCGCCCCTCGCTGGATCCACAATCATTTCTCTCAACACCAGCCCCGTCCGAGGATCTAACCAGATTCTCATGGCGAAGTTGGGGCGCCTGTTATTTGCACAATCCTGGTTGCGATTCCTTGAATCGTCTCCGTTCCCAACTGCTTGTCCTTATTCGACGCCAAAGCAGCGCCGCCCGTAAAGGGATCCTGCACGTCGTCGCCGAGCCGGTCCTCAGGAGTAAAGTTGCTGCGCTCACACGGCACAGACGCATCCACTCGATCCCAGGTCAGGCGCAGCTTCGTTTCCAGGTTAAGGAGCATTCGCTTGTGCGTCCCTGGGTTTGCATTCGAAGGATCGCCAGTATAATCCACCAGCACCTAAGGCCCCAGCCGGTAGGCCGTTACCGCGGCTCCATATCCGGATAAACGCTGCACCGACACGGTGTAGGCCGACGGCTCCTCCGGGGCTTGCGCCCCCAGGACCAGTTGACAGGCCACCATGCCTGCGCATGCAGCAAAGCGGATGAAATTGCGTTGCACTATCGAGGGTGTCCTCGTCGTTCCGTCCCTCACCCGCCGGTGTTGCCTCATTACTTGACAATCAGGGGAGAGTAACTCCAGTCAGCTCCGGGTGAGCGGATACCCACCAGGTAGTATCCGGGAGCAATGCGCGACAGGTCCAGAGTGACATTCATTTGTGTCATCCCATTCTCGATTGTTGCGGTCCCCGTAGCGCTCGCGAGCGGAGCGTCCGGCTCTTCCTGAAAGATCGCGACCTCGTAGGTGCCAGGTCGATTCCCCTCGGGAAGATAGAACGACACATCGTCAAATCCCCGCTCAAACACAAGCGGCCCCTTGCCGGGGCCTTGTTCGCCGCGGAGGATTAACCGGTCCCTCATATCGGCAACGATGTGGTTGTGCGCTGTGATCACGTTCGGCTGGCGTGAGCGCCATGCCCATACAGAGACGGCGGCCACGACAATCGCGGCCGCAATTCCGAGGTAAGTCAGCTTGCGCCGGCGGTCGACCAGGCCCCGAAATTCCGTGTAGTCGTTGTAACATGGCGAGCATTTGCCGAGGTGATCCATCCACGGCTCAGCTTCCGTCAAGCTGAGTTGCCGTGAGGCCAGCGCTTTCAGCAAGTCGCGGCTGGGGCACCCGACACGCTCGGGGTTGGGGAAATCCTTCGCCAACACTTTCCCCAGCGTGTCGAGCAACTTCTGCTCATCTTTTTGGGACAAAGGTTTGTCACTCAGAAGTGATGCCTTTCAGCGTCAAGACACGTGCATTCGAGCGCCACTCCGGATCACTCGCACAACGATTATACAACGTCGCATCCGGCGGCGTTGCGCCTCCATTTTCACCGTCGATTTGGCGTCGGAGCTTTTCGATGTTGTACCGAAAGCGCATTTTAAGCTGGTGCTCGTTCATTCCCAAATGCTTCGCGATCTTTCTCCAGCAGTAGCCGTACCGGCGTTCCATCCATACCGTGCGCGTCCATTCATCCATGCGGCGGAGCAACTCCTTGATGAGAACGTGATTTTCGAGCCTCCTTGTCCAGTCGTCATCTCGAGCATGCTTCAACTCCGCCAATTCCTCCGTTGAGGGCAAGAACTCAATCGCCTCCGCCAGGGTCTTCTCCCTGACGATGATACGCCTTAAACGGTGCTGGAACGTGCCAACAAGGAAACCCTCCAGATCTTTGATCGTTTCCTTCCCGCGGTGACGCCTGAGCGTCTCCGCAACTGATAGCAACGTGTCCCCCCAGGCTTCCAGGGCCAGCGCCTTGCCTTCCTCGGCAGAGGTCTTTTCGCTTAACTCCCTGCGAGCCACGGCCAGGACCCGTGGCCATACCTTGGCAGAGGCCTCTCCAAGTCCGTCAGTGCCGTCATCAGGCTCACTTGCGTGCCAGAATGAGGGAGCTATCAGATCCCACCTTGCGGAGTAACCGTGGGCCATACCAAACCTCGATTCCATTTGCGACTTTATGTCAGCCTGCCAAAGCGAGTGGTGGTTTGTCAATGTCTTCTCGATACCCAAGGTCGACTAGCTTTCAGCATTACGGTTCCCTTCCCTTGATCGGCGCGAAGGCCGCGGCACCCAACCGGCGCTTCCCCTTGCCCAACCAAACCCTTTTCAGGGGAAGGCTACACCCGGTAGTAATATGCGGAGCGCCACACCAAGCAATTATCTGATGTTCTCGACGAAGTTTTCCCGAATAAAACCGAGGCAGATCAACTTCTCTTGTCGTAAGCCGAGCCACTTATAAACTCACGCGTGATCGCACTTAGGTTGCCATTCCCAGCAGATTATTTTTTCGGCTCTTTCTTACTTTTTGCCTTCTTGATGTTCCCTATAACAGTAAAGGGCGAATATTGAGATCACGGCGAGTGAGTGCCGAACCTGCCCTTCGGGTGGAGTACTCCTCGCCCGCTCCTCTGATTTCCCGAACTGGGAGAGGAGTCGTACAATACCGAGCAAACTTCGGTCCTGTGCTTCCGCTCCAAGCTCGAGCGCATTGTTTAGGGCTTTATATCCTCACTTGGAGGTTACCGGATGTCACCCTGGACGCAAGCAGTGTAAGTGTTGGAAGCGGCCTTCACCGGGCCCATCACTACGGGCCTCGCACTCATCGCCATCGTGGTCGGAGTGGATTTCTGCCGCGTCGACTATGGACTCGCCGACCACTCCGTTCTCAGGAAGACTTTATACACGGCGAGTTTCCTCCACGTGTTCCGCGACAAGGTTCCTAACGGTCTCATACCCGTCAATCCCCTGGGGTTAACCATTACAAGTTTTCGCGTTGAACCGCCCCGCGAGTTCCCGCAAGCAGCGGCCGAAGCGGGAAGAAGAATCTGCTCCTTGGGCAGGCGAGCAAGTAGAACATGAGGCCGCCCGCGCGGCTGACATCCGAAACGGGATACCGATCTTATGATTCCTTCAAGCTTGTCCGAGGTCGCCAAGGAGGGAGGACGACCCTTCTGCGCGACGTCTCGTGCTCCCACCTGGGCGGTACAGGACGAAGCGGGGAGGCAGAAAGGTCGATCTGTTCACCCTGCACGCCGCCGTCAAGCAAACGGCCTTCACGGCGGCGGAAAGACAGACTGCCTCCCCCGGATTTTCTTATCGCTCACCCGCCGGGTGCAGGTCGAGCCCGGTAAAACTAACTCTCCTGCTTCAATGGTACGGAGACCGAACGCGAATCTCATCAACGGGGTATTGGACAATCGGACGCCGGGCAGCGTGAGGGGTTGCATGCGTTTCCATCGGAGAGGAAGGACGCCACTGCGGGTGGTCCTTGAGCTCGCGGGCGACTTTTACGAGGACATGCGGGGAAAGGTCATCAGGCTTTCAAACCCGTATCTTTCCGAAAAGAACGAACACTTGGAGAGGGAAGGGACGTACATGGAGGGTTTTGCGCCTGTCCAGCAAGGCGAAGCCGGCGACATCACTTTGGGTGTGCCGTTGGGCCTAGGCGACAAGGGGGAAACTCGCTTCGTGTACACGCCCTAGCCTTACGTCGAGTGGTACGCTTCGAACGGAAGGGTGGTTCCGGGGCTCTACCCTTCCCAAGTTGAAATCGTAGACGGTAGGAAGGTGGTCAAGGTTCCCCGAAGTGCGCGTGAGTACCAAACCGAGTCGGAAATGATCCAACGTCTCGCGTTCTTGTTTGAGCGTCTAACCGAGTTTCCCGCCGATGGGCCGGAGGTTCCTTGACCCTCGGTGTGATGAATTCCGTCGTGGCAATCCCGCCCCGGCGGGTGGGCGACCAGTTCGACCATCAGGGGGACGTACACAAATGACATTTGACTCCGTGACCGATCACATCAATCTCACCACAGCAGAATTATCGCCACCGTTGCCTGCGGCCGAACCGCTCCTTACCGTGCATGACGTGGCCGAATTCCTCCGCGTGCCCCCGTCCTGGGTCTACGACCGCACGCGGCGGGGCGGCAAGGACCGCCTGCCCCACGTCAAAGTCGGGAAATACCTCCGCTTCCGCCAGAACGATCTTGAGAGCTATCTGGAGGCTTTGCGCCGTGGGTGATAATCGCGGTACACTGGTGTTCGACCGAAGACGAAGCGGGCGAGTCAACGAGGGAAAGGAGACCCCTTTGACTCGTCGACGTTATCTAAAGGGCTGTTTAGTAAGGAAAGAACTGGGTGCTGCGCTTCCGTGAAGACATTCTCAACCCGAACGGCACCGTGGGGCGCGTTCACCGCTCTCTCGTGCTGGGTGCTCTGAGAACGAAAGCAGATGCGCAGCGGGCGGCGGACACCTGTCTTCGCAGGATCAACGACATTGCGCGCCAACCGCAATCCACGATCACCCTCCACGATTTCTGGAGCACATATTTCGAGCCGGAAATCCTACCCACGTTGAAGTACTCAACCCAAACACTCTATCGAATATTGACCGCAAAGCACCTCCTGCCCGCACTCGGCAATCACAAGCTTTGCGAATTAGTTCGGCTGCACATCCAGCAATTCATCGGGCAAAAGCAGCGCGAGAAATACGCACCGCAAACTCTCGCTCACTTCCGTAACCTCTTGAGCAAGCTCTTCAGCACGGCGATGAATTGGGGCTGGATGGAGTTCAATCCCGCGCAGAACATCGGCCTGCCGCCCATGGAACGCACGCGCTCGGCACGGGTTCTCTCACCGGAAGACATCGGAAAGCTCGCCGCGAACCTGGGGGAGCCGGTCCGCACAGTTTTTCTTCTCGGGACTCTGACCGGCCTCCGCATGGGCGAACTCCTGGCGCTCAAGCTTCCGGACGTAGACACCACACACGCACGCCTCTGCGTCCGCCGCGATGTGTATCGCGGGCAGGTGGGGACCCCGAAAACTCCGGGCAGCGAGCGCCAAGTACCCCTGGCCTCACCTCTCATTCCCATCCTCCAAAGCTGGCTCAGCATAAGGCCCACACGTTCTGACTGGCTTTTCCCAAGCCGGGCAGGGACGCCGCTCCGCGACCGTAACCTCATGCGGCGCGACCTGTGGCCGGCGTGCGCACGCCTAGGGATTCCGCGCTTCGGATGGCATTCGCTCCGCCACACCTTCAGCACGTTTAACGGGAATGCCGGCGTCGCCGTGCCGGTCCTGCAATCCCTGCTCGGGCATGCGAGCCCCGAGACAACCATGATCTACACGCATCCGCTCGAAGACGTGAAACGCCAAGCCGTCGAGGACTTGGCGGCCTTGTTGTTCCCAAATGTTCCCTCGAAACAGAGACTCATTATCAAAGGAAGTCAGCTAATCCAATGAGGCAGTGGGGGTTAAGATGGTACGCCCGGGGTGATTCGAACACCCGACCCCTTGCTTCGTAGGCAAGTGCTCTATCCAGCTGAGCTACGGGCGCACAATATTGAAACTACGTGGCTTGCTCAAAACGGCAGATTCTCATCTTTTGCCTCTTGTGGGGGATTTTGTGGGGACTCTCCTTCACTTTCGTAGATTGGATTTCCCCACTCATCCTCGGGCGGCTTGAAACTCTCTGCCTCATGCTTTTCCTGCAACGTCTTGGCTTTCCGTGCTGCCTCGACGTAAGCTTGCAACTTGGCCGTGGCTTCGATCTTCTGCTTGCGGGCCGCGTGCACGTAAATCATGGTCGTCTGGATGTTCGCATGACCCATGAGTTCCGCCAGCACCGGCAACTCCGTTCCAGCTTGAGAGTGCCGCGTACCGTAAGTATGCCTAAAAGTATATATCGTAAAGGGGTCCTTCGGGAAGGTCTTTTCGATGACTAGCTCATGTGCCCTCTTAAGAGAACCGATGTGCAATACCTCGCAGTGCTTGGTCTTGGGACGCCGAACCGGAAAGATGTAACCGTTACTCGATTTCGCCATCCGCCTTTCCAATACTCCCTTGGCGTCGTCAGTCAATGGCACGTCCCGGTGGGCTCTCCGGTTCTTGGTCCCCGGCAAGCTCACGTAACCCTCTGCCAAGCAGACCTCATCTTTATGAAGAGCCAGGATCTCGTTCGGCCTGCCACCGGTTTCCGTCGCCAGAATGGCAAAGTCCCTCAGGTC
>Ga0181530_10005741_pt1 | contig 12519 bp, 13 predicted proteins | sample PEATcosm2014_Bin_42_FD_119769 | JGI IMG/M metagenome (GOLD analysis project Ga0181530, IMG submission 119769) | Peatland microbial communities from MTU Mesocosm Facility, Houghton, MI, USA - PEATcosm2014_Bin10_60_metaG | ecosystem: Environmental > Terrestrial > Soil > Wetlands > Peat | place... | reverse complement strand
GTTTCCGGTAGGCTCATCCGCCAGCAGAATCGAAGGATTGTTGACGAGCGCGCGGGCCACCGCGACGCGCTGGCGTTGGCCGCCGGAAAGCTCGTTGGGCTTGTGGTACATGCGGGCTTCGAGATCCACCTGGCGCATGGCCAGCTTGGCCATCTCCAGGCGTTTCTCCGAGGAGATGCCGGAATAAATCAGCGGCAGTTCCACATTGTGCAGGGAAGTGGCGCGCGGCAACAGGTTGAAGGTCTGGAAAACGAAACCGATTTCCTTGTTGCGAATGCGGGCCAGTTGATCGTCGGACATCTCGCTGACCAGGGCGCCGTTGATGTAATACTGGCCGGAGGTGGGCGTATCCAGGCAGCCGATGAGATTCATCAGAGTCGATTTTCCCGACCCGGAAGGTCCCATGATGGCACAATACTCGCCGCGCTTGATTTCAATATCCAATCCGGAAACGGCATTGATCTCCTGGTCGCCCATGATGTAGGTTTTCCAGAGATCGTAGGTGCGGATCACGATACCGTCGCGCTTGAGTTGTTCGCCACGGAGGAGGAGTTCGTTCTTCTCGGCTACTGCTGACATAGTTATGATTCCTGTTCCTCGATTGTAGCGTGCTTAGCTCTTGGGCGCTTCGACGACAGGCTTGTTGTCGACCTTGACCTGCGCGTTGTTGGCGATGGTGCGGATGATCTGGTAGGTGCCGGTGACGATCTGCGCGCCTTCGTCGAGACCGCTCAGCACCTCGATATCGGTGGCGCCGGTGATGCCGGTTTCCACCTTGTGGAAGGTGGCCTTGCCGCCGGCCACGACGAAGACGCCCTGAACCTCTTCCTTACGGGCTTTCTCCGCGGCTGGATCCAGCTTGGCGACCGGCTTTGTGCCGGACCCGGGAGTTGCGGGTTTCTTGGGTTCCAGATCGCCCTTCTGGCGGACGGTGAGGGCCTGGATGGGAATGGTGAGCGCGTTCTTGCGCGTGGCGGTGGTGATTTTGGCGGTGCAGGAAAGCCCGGGGCGGACTTCACTGGGCGGGTTGTCCATGGCGATCACCACCTTGAAGTCTTTGGCTTCCTGGCTGGAGATGGCGCTTTGCGAGGCCGCGACGCCGGTGGAGCGCAGAATGGCGGTGTCGCCGATTTGGGTCACATGGCCCACGAAGGTCCTGTTGGGAATGGCGTCGATGGTGATCTCGGCCTGCTGACCAAGCTTCACGTTGACGATATCGGTTTCGTCGACTTTTACTTCGGCCGTGATCAGCGACATATCGGCGATGGTCATGATGAGGGTGCCGGTCTGGTTCTGCAATCCGGGAACGACGGACTCACCGGCGCGAACGGGCAGGTCAGTAACCTCACCATCGAGGGGGGCGTAGGAATCGTACTTGTGGAGAACGTCGCTGCTGCGGGCGAGGACGGCTTTGGCCATGTTGATGCGGCGCTGGGCGGAAGTGAGTTGGGCGGCGGTCTGTTCGCGCTGGGACCGGGCCTGAACCAGGCGGGCGCGGGCCTGGTCGACGGCGGCCTTCTGCGCGTTGTAGAGGCCGATCTTGCTTTCGAAGTCCTGCCTGGGGCCCAGCTTTTCCTTGTACAGGTCTGAGGCGCGGTCGGCGTCCTGCTTGGTGCGGGCGAGATCGGCTTCGGCCTCGACCACGGCCGCCTGCAGGGTGGCGAGGTTGTCGTCGGCGGATTTCAAGCCGGCTTCGGCGGCATTGGAATCGGCCTCGGCGGAAGCCAGACTGGCCCTTTGAGTCTCGACGTCGGCAGTGGGCTGGGTGTTCTCAATCTTGGCCAGCAACTGGCCCTTGCGGACGTGGTCGCCCTCACGCACCAGCAGTTCGGTGATGTCGCCCATGGCGTTGGCGCCGATGTTGATGTAATTCTTGGGTTTGATCTCGCCGGAGGCGGTGACGATGCTGGTCAGCAGATCCTGCCGCACGACGGACCCGGTTTGCACGGTGACCAGGCCGCGCTGGCTATAAACCGTGCTGGCGTAAACGCCGGCAGCCAGGATGACGACGACGGCCAGAGTGATGATAACTTTCCACTTTGTCTTCACAACCAAATTCTCCGTATCACAGCGATTAGACGCAAAAAACGGGGATGAAGTTCAACTTCTATTCTACACGCGGGCGCGTTGCGCCCATTTTGGAGACGCGCGGGGGAGGGCGAAGTTAGCCGGATTTGCGGGGAGTTGGGGGCAGAAAGCCACCGGCGGCAGAGACCGCCGGCGCCACCAGGTTTTATTTCAGCCAAACTACCGAATCGGGCGGGGTGTTTTCGCATTGGTTGGCTTCGATGATGCCGCCGGAGAGCGAGGCGCAGGCGGTGGTGGCGGCGGTGCGGATGGCTCCCTCGCGGGTTTCGGCCGAGCCGGTCCGGCAATCGCGGCTCCCTTTAAAAGTGATACAAACCTGGCAGCGGAAGGGCTGGCGGTGGAAAGAGGAGAGCACCAGGTAAGCGAGCACGGCCACAGCGAAGAGGATTCCCAGCAAGGTGGTCTTCTTCACGCGAAAAAGTTTCCCATTTTGCGAAATTTGGCGTAGCGGTGCTGCACGAGTTGATCCGGGCTGAGGCCTTGCAATTCGCCGAGGCTGCGGCGGAGGTGCAGGCGCAGGCTCTCGGCCGCCGCGTCGGGGTCCTCCTGAGCGCCGCCCGGGGGTTCCGGGATGATGCCATCGATGAGTTCCAGCTCCAGCAGGTCGGGCGCGGTCAGCTTGAGAGCGGCGGCGGCCTGTTCGGCTTTCCCGGAATCGCGGTAGATGATGGCGGCGCAGCTTTCGGGCGAAATCACGCTATAGACGGCGTTTTCCATCATCAGCACGGTGTTGCCGACTCCCAGGGCAAGGGCGCCGCCGCTGCCTCCCTCGCCGATGCAGACCACCACCACCGGAACGCCCAAGCGGGCCATTTCCCGAAGGTTGCGGGCAATGGCCTCGGCCTGCCCGCGCTCTTCGGCATCGATGCCGGGGTAGGCGCCGGGGGTGTCCAAGAAGGTCACCACGGGGCGGCGGAACTTGTCGGCGATCTGCATGACGCGCAAGGCCTTGCGGTAGCCTTCGGGTTTGGGCATGCCGAAGTTACGGAAGAGCTTCTGTTTGGTGTCGCGGCCTTTTTGCTCGGCCACGATCATCAGCGGATTTCCCTCGAACTGGGCCAGGCCGGCGACGATGGCGGGGTCGTCGCCGAAGGTGCGATCGCCGTGGATTTCCTGGAAATCGGTAAACAGGCGCTGAATGTAATCGAGCGAATGGGGGCGTTTGGGGTGGCGCGCCAGTTGCACGCGCCGCCAGGCCGGATGGGATTCCGGCTGTGCCCCGGGATTATCCTCTGGAACCACTTACACATCTTAACAGGCATAAGCGCGAAGAACGCCGGGGGGAAAGCCGGCGGCAGGCTGAGAGTCTGGCCCCACAGTCCAAGACGGGCAACCGATTTGGGCTACACTGGAACGCTTAGGTTCCCGTGATCGACCTGCACTCCCACACCAACGAATCCGACGGCAGTTGTTCGCCCGAAGAACTGATTGCCGGAGCCGTGCGGGCCGGCGTGGATCGCCTCGGAATCACGGATCACGACACTTTTGCCGGTTATGACGGGGCGCGCGACGCGGCGGCGCGGGAGGGGGTAGAGTTGGTGTGCGGCATCGAACTTTCCACGCGGCTGCACGGCCATTCGGTACACGTGCTGGGATATTTCCTGGGTTCGAACGGGCTCGGCGCGTACCGCGAATGGGTGCTGGAGCTGCAAGCCTCGCGTCGGGAACGCAACCAGCGGCTGGCCATCCGGCTGCGCGAGTTGGGCTTCGACGTCACGGTGGAAGAGGCCGAAGCGCGCGGCCGCGGCATGACGGGACGGCCGCATTTCGCGCAGATCATGGTGGAGAAGGGCTACGTATCCAACCTCCGGCAGGCGTTTGACGAATACCTGGACGAATCGGCCAAAGGCTACGTGTACCGCCGCGAGCCGTCATTCGCCGAGGGCGTCGGGCACATCCGCGATGCCGGAGGGATCGCCTCGCTGGCCCACCCGATCCGCGTGGAGGGCGATGTAGCGGCCATGATGCCGGAACTATGCTCGGCCGGGCTGAATGCCATTGAGGCGTACCACAGCGACCACGGCCCGGGCGAGACGGAGCTCTATCTCGGGCTGGCGAAGCAATATGGGCTGCTGGTGACGGGGGGTTCGGATTTTCATGGGGCTATGAAGCCGGAAGTTTCGCTGGGAACGGGCTACAAAGGGAATTTGCACGTGCCCGAGGATGTGTGGGAGAGGATGCGGGCGAGCGTGCGAAAGAGCTGAGGGGCCGGCCAGGAGGCCTGGCCCTGGAGTTTCCACATTTTCAAGCCCCGTTAAGACCAACTGGTAGCGCCGGCGGTCTTGCCGCCGGTGTCTTTCCAGCGCTTAACCATGAGAGAACCGGCGGCAAGACCGCCGGTGCTACCAGAGCCTAGCGTCTTACGTAACCGAGGGCGATTACTTTTCCTAAGTGTGGGGAAAAGACCGAGGAAGTGACTTCGGCTTCCGCGCCTTCGAGCTGGACCTTCGTGCCGGGGGCGGGTGGTTCCGAAGCTTCGAGGTCAAACCGTTCCAGCTTTTTGTGGACCTGGCCCAGAGCGCGGATGCGTTCGACAATCTCCTGCCCCAGGTAGCAGCCCTTGTTGAAACTGACGGCGTGCATCTGCTGGGTTTCCTGGGGCAGCGAAGTGTCGCGGATGTCTTCGCCGTAGCGCGGCTTGCCGTTTTCCATGCGCACCAGTCGGGCGTCGGCGGCGCTCGCCGCGACGGCGCCCGCCGCTTCCAATTGACGCACCAGCTCAGCCTTGGCTTCCGCCGCGCAGTAAATGCGATAGCCGGGTTGGCCGGTCACGGTGAATGGCGCGGTGGTGTATTCGCCGGGCGGAAGCTGAAGCGAAAGAGCCGCCGGACCTTCCACACCGATGGAAGCGGTCGTTGCGGTGACGTCTTCAAGCTCGACCTGGTCGGCGATGATGTAGCGGCGGATGAGCTGGTGGACCTTTTCGCGCAACTCGGGCTCGGTGTCGATTAGGAAACGATCGGCCAGGCACAGCAATTGCAAATCGGCCTGGATGCGGCCCTGCGGGTTGAGGAGGAAGGCGTAGCAGGAGTCGCCGGGAACCATTTTCTTGACTTCGTTGCTGGTGATCGCGTGCAGCAGGCGGGCGCGGTCGCGCCCGCGGGCCACAATGCGGCCGCGCCCGTCGAGATCCAGCCAGGCCGCGCCCCGGCGCAGGGCCTCATCGCCTTTGCTCATGATTTCAGGATAGCCCGATACGCAGGTAAGCCGTCGAGTGGCGGGTAAGCTGGCTGGCGGCCACTTTGCGAGACCTGTTTTCTTGCCGTTGTCGGAAAGCGCGCCGTATTTGCGGCAACGTGCTGGATGTTCGTCAGCCAAACGCCATCAAGGGTTCATAACATGGCCTGGGGCAAGAATCGTAAAGCGATTTGGATAACCGAACGAAAACCGCTGTGTGCCGATTTGATCGCCGAGTGAAAACTGAAAGACAAATGTCATCATGCGTCCGCCGCACGCCGCAAGGAACTTTGAGGAGTGTAGGCTTTCATCGACTGTTTTGACGAACGCCGATTCGACTGCCTTGCTGGTTTTGTTCGAGACATCCGAGGTGATTGTTCCGACGCCCCCATTGCTTTCTAGCCGAAGCGATGTGGTGACCGTGGCCGCGGCCCGCGCTGAGTCTGCTAGGACCGGATACTTCGGAATCTCCAGCCGCTCGATGCACGCCAGATTGGCGGAGTTGTCGGAGTCTTGCGCGACGGCAACCCCGGCAGTCAGAAGAAAGAGAATGATAGCCGTGCGGATCATACCTTTGATTGTCGCACCAGAGTAAGTCCTGGTATGTGGGTTTACCGGAGAAGTGGCGCCGAACCGCACGCGGACCCCGTTACCTGAACAGCTTGGAGTCTACCTGCACTTCTCGTCAGCATTCGTTCGCGGCGCACAGTTGGCAGGCGGAGGGGCCTGCCCCACGATTGGCGCAAACCCACTAAAAAATGTGGCGCAGGTAGGCGGCGATGGCGACGATCGCGAGGCCGGAAATGGCGGCGCCGGCCATCATGCGCGGGCGCCGCGGATTGTGCGGGCGGGCCATCAGGATGGCGACCGAGAAGACGTGCATCACCAGCAGGAGCTTGACGCCAAGCAGGGCGTGGTAGAGCGGGCGGTGTCCGGGAATGGTGAGCACGTTGTACATGCCGGACACGAGCAACGCGCCCATGGCGGCGAAAGCCAGCGGCTGATAAATGGCGGCGGCGCGGTCGAGAAAAGTTTCGCGGGCGTCGGCCGCCAGGGCGCCGGCGGCGCGGGTCATCACCCAGCGGCCGAAGATCATGCCGCCAACCAGGGTCACCGCCGAAGAAATGTGCAGCCACCGCATGAACACGTAGAGCGCGTCAGCCATATAGCTCTAGAGTATACAATCGGCATATGATCCATGAGGTTCTCCCGGTGGGAATGTTGCAGTGCAATTGCTCGATTTTCGGGGACGAGCAGACGCGCGAGGCGCTGGTGGTGGATCCGGGAGACGAGACCGGCCGCATTCTGCAGGTGCTGAAGCGGCACGGGCTGACGGTGAAAGGGATCGTGATCACGCATGCGCACATCGACCATATCGGCGGCGCGCAGAAGCTGAAGAAGGCCACCGGCGCGCCGGTCTACATGAATCCCAACGACGCCGAACTGCAAAAAATGATGGAGGTGCAGGCGGGGTGGCTGGGGATCGAGACGCCGGACGCGGTGGAAATCGATTCGCCGGCGATGGATGGCGGCACGCTGGTGGTGGGGGCGACGGAGTTCCACGTGCTCCACACGCCGGGGCATACGCAGGGCAGCATCAGCTTATGGATTCCCTCGGAAAGCAAGCTGGTGGCGGGCGATACGCTGTTCCGCGACAGCATCGGCCGCACCGACCTGCCGGGCGGCGACTCACAGCAGATCCTGCGGTCGATTCACGAGAAGCTACTGCCGCTGCCGGAGGAGACGGTGGTGTTTCCGGGGCACGGCGAAAGCACCACGATCGGCCGGGAAAAGGAATTCAACTACTTCCTGCAGGGTTAGGTAAGGTGCGCGCCGCGCGTACCCACGTACAACGCGTAGAGCGATTGACTGGCTGCCATGAACAGGCGGTTGCGCCGGGCGCCGCCGAAGCACAGGTTGGCGCAGATCTCCGGTAGCAGGATCATGCCGATCCGCTCGCCGGCTGGTGAAAAGACGTGGACGCCATCGTATCCGGCGCCGGCCCAGCCTGCGCCGGCCCAAATGTTACCGTCGACATCGGCGCGGATGCCGTCGGCCAAGCCGCCCGCTTTGCCGGGCATTGCCATGTTGGTGAACTGGCGTTTGGCGCGCAGGGTCCGGCCATCCACCACGTCGAAAACCTGAATGTCTCTGGGACTGCCGGTGTCGCAGAGGTACAACTTCTTATAGTCGGGCGAGAAACAGAGGCCGTTGGGTTTGTCGAGTTCGTCGTTGACCATGTCCATCCTGGCGGTTATGGGATCGACGCGGTAGACCGCCTCTTTTAACTCCGCCTTAGCCTGGAAGCCTTCGTAGTTGCCCAAAATGCCGTAAGGCGGGTCGGTGAACCAGACCGCGCCATCAGGATGGACGACCACGTCGTTCGGGGAATTGAGGGGCTTGGCTTGCCATTTGTCGGCGAGCACGGTCACGCTGCCATCAAATTCGTAGCGGACTACGCGCCGCAAAGCATGCTGGCAGGAGATCTGGCGGCCTTCGAAATCGAAAGTGTTTCCGTTGCTGTAGTCCGATGGCGAGCGGAAAGCGCTGATGTGGCCGTCCTCCTCCAGCCAGCGCATCTGGCGGTTGTTGGGGATGTCGCTCCAGACCAGGTAGCGGCCGGCGGCGTTCCAGGCGGGACCCTCGGCCCAGCGCGCGCCGCTCCACAGGCGCTGGATGGCGGCGCTGCCGATGGCGTATTTCTGGAACCGCGGGTCGAGCGCGACGACGTCGGGATCGGGATAGCGGAGTGGTTGTTGGCCGCTCCAATCCCTTGGCGATTGCGCGGAAACCGTGTGAGCGATGGCGGCCGGGACAAGCGCGGCGGCCTTCAAGAGGAATCGTCTTTGCATAGGCACCGGTTCCCTTAGATTGTATGCGTTTGAGGGCGCACAGAACAAAACGGGTTCACCGCAGGCGCGGAGACGCGGAGAAAAAGTTATAGATAAAACCTGAGAGCGCAGCACCGCGACAATCAGTCCCGGGTTCCCCGACTTGTAAAATCGCGAGCCGTTGCCCTATACTCGATTCTCGGAAAGCGAACTGGTATGAAATGGCTCTTCCTGATTGTCGGCGGGATTGTGCTGCTGGCGGGGTTGGTGGCAGCCATCGGGGCCATGCTGCCGCGCGATCATCATGCCACCCGCAAGGCGCGGTACCACGTGGCGCCGGACGCGCTCTTCGCGGTATTGATGGGGCCGCCCGACTGGCGGACCGGCGTCAAGAGCTTCGGTGTTCTGCCGGAACAGGACGGCCGCAAGCGCTGGTGGGAACAGGATACCCATGGGCAGAAAATCACTTATGAGCTGGTGGAAGCCAGGCCGCCGGAACGGCTGGTGACGCGGATGGCCGACCGCGGCCTGCCGTTCGGCGGCACGTGGACGTTCGAAATCGCGCCCGCGCCGGGCGGCGGCTCGGAAGTCCGGATCACCGAAGATGGCGAGATCTATAACGTGATTTTCCGGGCGATGGCGCGGTTCGTCTTCGGTTACACCTCCAGCATCGAAGGTTATCTGCGCGACCTGGGCGTCAAGTTCGACGAGCGAGTGGCGACGGAGCCGTGACAGGGGAGGGGAACCGGTGGACGCCGGACAGCTCTGCGGCACCGGCTTTTCCACCGGCGGAAGGAGATTTGATACCATGATGTAGGCCGCAGGGCCGATCTCTCCGCCACATCTGCCGGTTCGTGGCGGCGGCTTTCTCCGTATGCCGATCCATTTACCGCTGGCGCTTTTGGCCGCTCGTTCGGGAGCGGGCACTTTCTCGCGCATGTTTGCGCAGACGCCGTTCGCGGGCATCCATCAACTGGCGTGGTTCGACTGGGCCATCCTGATCCCGTACTTCACGGTGCTGGTGATCCTGTCGGTGTACGGCATTCACCGCTACGACATCATCCGCACTTATTTCAAGCACCGCAGGAAGGCCACCCGGGAACCCTCGCAGCTCCGTTTTGAAAAGCTTCCGCCGGTCACCATCCAGCTTCCGCTTTATAACGAGCGGTACGTGGTGGAGCGGCTGATCGAAGAAGTGGTCAAGATGGACTACCCGAAGGAGCTGCTGCAGATCCAGGTGCTGGACGACTCCACCGACGACACCGCGCCCTTCGCCGAAGCGCTGGTGGAGCGCTACCGGAACCTGGGGAACCCCATCGAATACCACCACCGCTCGAACCGGCATGGCTACAAAGCCGGCGCGCTGCAAGAAGGGCTCAAGAGCGCCACGGGCCTGCTGGTGGCGGTGTTCGACGCCGATTTCTGCCCGCCGCCCGATTTTCTGCAGCGCACCGTGCACTATTTTGCCGACCCCGGCGTGGGCGTGGTACAAACGCGCTGGAGCTATCTCAACAAAGACTACAACTTCCTCACCGAAGTGGAAGCGATCCTGCTGGACGGCCATTTCATCCTGGAGCACGGAGCCCGTTCGACCGCCGGATACTTCTTCAACTTCAACGGAACCGCGGGCATCCTGCGGATCAAGATGATCGACGATGCGGGCGGCTGGCAGCACGATACGCTCACGGAAGATTCCGACCTGAGCTATCGCGCGCAATTGAAGGGCTGGCGCTTCGTATACCTGCCGGGCCTGGATTGCCCCTCCGAGCTGCCGGTGGAGATTCACGGCTTCCAGGTGCAGCAGTCGCGCTGGGCCAAGGGCCTGACGCAGGTGGCCAAGAAGCTGCTGCCGGCGATCCTCAAGGCGGACGTATCCAAACGGATCAAAGCCGAAGCCTTCCTGCACCTCACGCCGAATATTTCCTATCCGCTGATGATCGTGGTGTCGGCGCTGATGCTGCCGGTGATGATCGTGCGGTTCTACATGGGCCCGTGGGAAATGGCGCTGATCGACCTGCCGCTGATCGCGGCGTCGTTCTGGTCGATCTCGGCATTTTACGTGATTGCGCAGCGCGAGCTGCACCCCACCGGCTGGAAGCGGTCGGTGGTGATGCTGCCCATGCTGATGGCGGTGGGAGTGGGTCTCACGATCATCAACACGCGCGCGGTTCTGGAAGCGCTTTTCGGCGTGGAGACGGCATTTGCGCGGACGCCGAAGTACGCCATCGGCGACCGGCCGATGAACCTGGAAGTGAAGAAGTACCGCCGGCGCAGCGGCTGGCTGCCGTATGCCGAAATCGCGGTGGGGACCTATTTTCTGGGAATGATCGGCTTCGCGATTGAGACTTACAACTTCTTCTCGATTCCCTTCCTGGGGCTGTTCGTCTGCGGATACTACTGGGCCGGCTTTGGAACGCTGTACCAGGAGCATCAGAGCCGGCTGCAGTGGCTGAGGCAGCAGAAACTGGCGACCGTGAGAACGGCGTAGAGCGGATAGTTTCTCAGCATGCTCTTCATGGTGATCGAACGGTTTCGGAACCGGGACCCGAAGCCGATCTATCAGCGCTTGCGCCAAAGCGGGCGCATGATGCCGGACGGACTCGAATACATCGATAGTTGGGTGGAACCGAGTTTCGACCGTTGCTTCCAGTTGATGGAAGCGAGCGATCCGCGGCTGTTACAGCGATGGGTGGCGCAGTGGACCGATCTGATGGAGTTTGAAATCATTCCGGTGGTTCCGGCTGCGAAGACGCGCGCGGATGTGGAAGAGACGCTGGACCGGCCAGAGCCGGGTTGAAAGACGGGCCAGGCGTCATTCCACGATCCGGCCGTCGCGCATGTGGATGGTATGGTGCGCGAAGACGGCGGCTTCCGGGTTGTGCGTGATCATGAGGATGGTCTGGCCCAGGCGCCGGTTGAGATCGCACAGGATTTCCAGCACGGCCGCGGAGTTCTCGGTGTCGAGATTGCCGGTGGGCTCATCGGCCAGCAAAATGGCGGGGTGGTTCACAATGGCGCGGGCGATGGCGATGCGCTGCTGCTCGCCGCCGGAAAGCGCGTTGGGCTTATGGTCCAGCCGCTGATCGATGCCTAGCACGCGCAGCACCTCCTGGAATTGCGCATCGGGCGCGGGGCCTGTGCCGCCGATGTAGCGCGCCACGGCGATGTTGTCGCGCGCGGTGAGATTCGGCAGAAGATTGAACTTCTGAAAAACGAATCCGACGGTGCGCTTGCGCAGGCTGGTGCGGCCGGCATCGGTGAGCGAGGCCAGGTCCTGGCCGGCTACCCGCACCTGGCCGGAAGTGGGCGGCGTGAGACCGCCGATGATGTGGAACAGCGTGGATTTGCCGGAGCCGGAAGGGCCCACGATGGCCAGAAACTCGCCCGGCTTGACGCGCAGATCGACGCCGCGCAGGGCCGGCACATCCACCTTGCCCACGCGATAGGTCTTGCGCAGGTCGTGGGTCTGGATGATGAAGCCGTTATTCATATGCCAGGGCCTCGATGGCGTCGTGGCGCGCGGCGCTCAGTCCGGGGTAGAGCGCGCCCAAGAGGGCTCCCACCAGGGTGACGGCGCCGGCGATGGGCCACCAGGCATACATGATAATCATGGGCAGGGAAGCGGGGACAAAAGTGCGGATGAGCCACCAGGCGCCGTAGCTCATGAGGATGCCGATGATGGTGCCGCCGATCGCGAGCACCACCGCTTCGGCCAGAATGATCCGCAGGATAAAGGCCTTGGAGGCGCCCAGCGATTTCAGAATGCCGATCTCGCGGGTGCGCTGCAGCACCGACATATACATGGAGAGGCAAACCGTGACGAAGCCGATCACCACACCGATCGCCATGATGACGTAGATGAACTCGGTCACGCCGTGGATGTTGCCCACGCTCCACAGGGCGGTGAACTCCTCCATGGTATTGACCTTCAGGTCGGTCCTGCTCTCAATGTCCTTCACCACCGCGTCGTCATTGGCGGGATTGTCCAGCTTGACCCAGATCTGGCTGACTTTGCCCTGGATGCTGTCGATGTACTGGAGAGTTGGGGCCTGCACCACGATGCGCGCCAGTTTGCCGCCTTCGATGATGCCGACGACGTGCCAGTTATGGTTCATCAGCGAAAAGGTCTGGCCGACCTGAAGCTTTTTCTGCGCGGCGTACAGGCGATCGACCAGGATATCGTCCGGACCGCTCAACTGGTGTCCCGCGACGTACTCGAAGCCACCGCTCATGCGGTCGAACTGTTCGGGGTCGATGCCCGTCATCACCACCGGAAAATCGACCAGGTGGTTGACGACCCCCGTGGCCATGGTGACGTGGGGCACCTCGGCGCCGAGGAATTTGACATAGCTTTCGGAGACGGCAGGGGGACCAAGGTTGACCACGCTGGTGGTGGCCGAGCCGCGAACCACCAGATCGGCGC
>Ga0181530_10005738_pt1 | contig 12520 bp, 10 predicted proteins | sample PEATcosm2014_Bin_42_FD_119769 | JGI IMG/M metagenome (GOLD analysis project Ga0181530, IMG submission 119769) | Peatland microbial communities from MTU Mesocosm Facility, Houghton, MI, USA - PEATcosm2014_Bin10_60_metaG | ecosystem: Environmental > Terrestrial > Soil > Wetlands > Peat | place... | reverse complement strand
GTTTTCCCCAGACGTGATGGACAGTTGAGCCGACTCCAGTGTGTCGCCCTCAACCAGCCAGGCGCCAAAACTCATGCCGGTGATAGGGGTGCCGTTGCCTTGGGTCACGGTGAAGCTGTCGCTCACCACAAACCCAAAGTTGATGGTCCAGGCGTCCGTGGTGCCGTTGATTGGACCGTTGTCGTAAAGGTCATTGCCTTGCAGCGGGCGGAAACGCCCCTTTGCCGGCGCAACCGCCGAAGATTTGGGTGCGGATACATGCTTGGCGTTATGGGCCAGCCGCGAGGCGAACTCCGGCATCTTCGCCGCCTGCACCGCCGTCGGTGGAACCGAGTTCTGCGCCCAGGCTGGAACGACGGCCACTGCTATCACTAACGCAGCGATTATCGCCAGTGAGATTGTGCGGAACCGTGTACTGAGAGATTGCTCTTGGCAATGCATCGGCTTGCCCTCCTTGACATACCGCTCAACAGGAATGTTGGCCACGCGAGAGAAACAGGCACGCGTAGACATTTGGGAGAAGTCAGGTCGGAGGTCTTGTTTCTCGTCGCGTGGGCGCGACGAGACTGGGTGGGAAAAAGGCCAGGGAGTCCTCTCCCGGAGTTATCTAATGCCCTGCGGCGGGGCTTTGTCAGTGACCGCTGACGCTACCGGACGTGACAGCCGGGAACGTCGAAGGGAGCATATCGAAGTGGTTGCTGTGGGCGGTGGGCTTCGCGGGGAAAGACCTGTTCGTAGTCGATTGACGGACTGACGGCGACCTTCGAGCCTCAATTACGATAGCTTCCGCGAACAGGCCTTGTCATAAGCGATCCGAAACAGGCAGCGTCCCGCCGTTGGAAAGGCCAGCCGCCGCTCTGAGCGCGCCTCCGCCCAAGCCACTTTGACGATCTGCGTGATGTTCTCGCCCCCCTTGACTTCACCTGGTCCCTGCGGTTAAACTAACTAACTAGTTAATTAAAATGAAGGCCAATGTCAAAGCCCGCGCAGCTCACCGCGGCAGCCGCCGCCAGCCCCAACGCAGCCGCCTCGCCATCCTCCAGGCTGCTTTGGTCGAGTTTGCCCAGGAAGGGCTGGCCGGTGCCCGCATGGACGCTATTGCCGAAGCCGCGGGCGTCAACAAGGCCCTGCTTTACTACTATTTCCGCGACAAAGACACCCTCTACGGCGCGGTGCTCGATAGCTTCTTTGCCCGCTTGCACGATCGCATCATGTCAGTTTGCGACCGGCCGGGAACTGCCGGCGAGCGCTTCCTGGCCTACGTCAGAACCCACTTCGACTCCATTGCCGAGTCGCCTCACTATGCCCGCATCTTTATGGGCGAGTTGATGAGCGCCAGCCGCGGCGGCTCCAGCCACCTCGACCGCATTGTCGAGAAGTACATGCTGCCCATCGGTCTGCGCGTGCTCGGGCTGGTGCAGGAGGGCGTGGCCAGCGGCGAGTTTCGCCGGGTCGACGCGGCGCAGTTCGTCCCCTCCACCATCGGCGCTATCGTGCACTACTTCCTCACCGCACCTTTGCGGCGAAAGTTCATGCAACAGGACCCGTCGATCGCGCAGTCCATCGACGAGCGCCGCGCCGCGGTGCTCGACTTCATCGCTGCTGCGCTGTTCGCGGACCGTGACGCAGGCATCAGGCTGGCCGCCGGCATCGCAGCACTGCAGAGGGTGGGCCATGATCGCCCGCCGATCGCAAAGCAGGTAGCCGGCCGCCGCGGGCCCATCGCGCGGCGCACGACGCGCGATCAGCAGCGGCCCGCTTCGCCGCCGTCCGCATCCGCGCAAACGCCTGCGCCACCGCCAATGCGCGTTATGGATCCTGAACTCGCGGAGCACGGTTCGCAAACCGGCTACAGATGGTTGGACCGCTGGTTCCCGGACGCCGAGACCGCGCGCGCCATCCTGGCTGAGGAAGCCAAGCGGCGCCGAAAGTCGGGCAAGCTGCGCAAGCGGCCAGCCACGACCGGCGAAGAGGGAGGACGCAAGTGAAACCCAATAAGTTCTTCATATTTCTGCTCGTTCTTCTGGGTATCGCAGCCGGCTATTACTTTTATTCCACCGACCGCACCACCGACACCGTGCTGATTGGGATTGTGGACGCCAACCAGGTTATCGTCAGCTCCAAAATCATGGGACGTGTCGAGAAGCTGTACGTGGACGAGGGATCCAAAGTAAAAGCCGGTGACCTGATCGCCGAAATCGATTCCGCCGAACTGGTGGCGGAGAAGAATGCCGCCGCGGCAATGATCAGCGACTACAACTCGCAGGTGTCTTCGCTGCGCGCCACGGAAGCGCAAACCTTGGGCGAGACCAACAGCGGCGTGGTCAACGCGCAGGCCCGGCTGGCGGCCGCGAAAGCGTCGCTGGTGCAGGCCAAGGCCGATCTGGTCCGCATCCAGAGTGACTCCGAGCGCATGATCGAGCTGGCCAAAGCGGGAGTGGAATCGGACCAGGACCGCGTCCGCGCGGAGGAACAGCTTAAGGCGCAGGAAGCGGTAGTCGAAAGCGCCCAGAAAAACGTGGACGCCGCCAAGGCCGATTTGAACACGGCCACCGCGCGACTCCATCAGCAGCGCGCCGCAGCCAGCAATGTTGCCGCCAATGAGGCGCAAGTGGCCAATGCGCGCGCCCAACTCGCCGAAGCTGATACGCGGCTGGGCTATACGAAAATCTATGCTCCAGTCACCGGGACCGTATCGGTCCGCGCTACACGCCAGGGCGAAGTGGTGAATCCGGGCACGCCGATTGTCACCATCATCGACTTCGGCGACACCTGGGTGCGCGCCGAAGCTCCGGAGACGGAAGCGCGCTTCATCGCCGATGGCGACAAACTCAAGGTGCGATTGCCGGCCGGCCAGCCCATCGAAGGCACCGTGATCTTCAAGGCCGTCGAGGGCGATTACGCTACCCAACGCGATGTCAGCCGCCGCAAGCGCGACATCAAGACCATCGGGCTCAAGCTCAAGGTCGACAACCCTGACGGCGCACTGGTTCCCGGCATGACCGCCGAAGTCCTGCTGCCGAAGGAGCTGACCAAAGATCTCGCGAAAGGCGCGCGATGAGCTGGTTCAGGCGAAATGCCTTGTGTCAGGGCACGGGTTCACAGGCCGCTGAAAAAAGTCGCTGTCCTCGCGTTTTCAAGGGGCGCAGCTTTAGCTATGCCCTGAGCTCGCCGAATGGGTGCGCCGTTTCAACTCCTTTAAATGTGTCATCCCGAGCGACGAGCCCGCTTCGGGCGAGGAGTCGAGGGACCTGCTTTTCGACTTTTTCAGCGGCCTCTTCAGTCGTGCCGATAAGCCGTTTATTTTTGTCATCCCGAGCGGCCTTCAGGCCGACGAGGGATCTGTGATTCGACTTTTCACGTCAACCGTTACGCACGCTGTGTAACAGGGCGCGACTTTAGTCGTGCCGCAAGGACACAATGACTTGGTTCAAAACCACGACGACTCCGATTGCTGGCGGCTGTCCCGAGCCGCCAAACGGCGATGCCATCGTCGTCGACCACATCACCAAGAAGTACGGCGACTTCACCGCAGTAGACGACGTTTCCTTCACCGTGCATCAGGGCGAGATCTTTGGCCTGCTCGGACCGAACGGCGCCGGCAAGTCCACCCTGATCCGCATGTTGACGACGCTGTTGCCCTTGACCGCCGGCCATGCGCTGATCAACGGCTTCGACGTTGCGAAGCAGCCCGACGCGGCGCGCCAATGCATGGGCGTGATTCCGCAAGCGCTGACCAGCGACATTGACCTCACCGTCGAGGAGAACCTAAACATCTACGCCAAGCTCTACGGCGTTCCCGCCGAGCAGCGCAAGCGCAACATCGACGACCTGCTGGCCACGGTCGATCTGGACAAGTGGCGTCACGCGCAAACCAAGACGCTTTCCGGCGGCATGAGAAGGCGGCTGGAGATCGCGCGCGGCCTGGTGCACAGTCCGAAGATTTTCTTTCTCGATGAGCCGACCACGGGGCTCGATCCGGTTTCGCGCGTCGCCGTCTGGGAGATGCTGACCAAGATCAAGAACAGCCGTGCCTTGACCATTCTCCTCACCACCCACTACATGGACGAGGCCGATCGTCTCTGCGACCGTGTCGCCATCGTGGACCACGGCAAGCTGGTGGCGCTCGATTCGCCGCTCGCCCTGAAAGCCAGCGTGCCGGGGACCAACGTCATCGAAGCGCAATTCCTCAACGCTCCCGCCGATTGGCAGCAGGAGCTGGAGAAGCTGGACGACGTCGAGTCGGTGCAGCCGGAGGCGGCGCACATGTACCGCATCCTCACCTCGAACGGCTCGAAGACCACGACGGAGTTGGTGGAACTGGCGGTGCGCAAGGGCGTGCAGGTGAAGTCGCTCTCAGTACAGAACACAACCTTGGACGATGTCTTCGTCCACTTCACGGGACGGCAACTGCGCGACGAGCAGGTGAAAGCCTACAGCTTCGTCATGCCCGACCGTCCGGGGATGCGGCCATGAATCGAATGTGGGCCATTGTCGAGCGCGAGTTGCGCAAGTTCTTCCGGTCTCCTGCGCTGATGCTGGTGGCGATGGTCTTCCCGCTGGTGCAGCTCATCGTTCTGGGCAATGCCTTTGGCGGCAAGATCAAGAACGCGAGCCTCGGCGTGGTCGATCAGGACCATGGCACGCAGGCGGTGAAGGTCCGCGAAGCCCTGGCCGCGGTCGAGTCCAACGCGCACACATTTTCTCCTATCCCCTATGACAGCGATAAACAGGCGATGGAGGATGTTCGCACCGGCAAACTGGACGGCGCCATTATCATCCCGCCGGAGTATTCGCGCCGCGTCTATGAGGAGAACCATCCCCGCATCGCGCTCATTGTCGACAACACCGACAACATCATGAGTTCGACTCTGGAAGACGAATTTGGCAGCCTTGTCCAGGCGCTGAATAAGCCTGATGTCGACCCCTCGCGCATATTGCAGCAGATCACGCTCGATACGGTTGAGCTCTATCCCTACACCGAGTACATGAAGTATCTGCTACCCGGCTCCATCACACTGGCCATGTTCGTGTCGGTGATGATCGGCGGCGGCATGTTGTACATCGACGACAAAGCGCGCGGCGTGCACGAAGGCTATCTGGTCACGCCCATCACCAAGTTCGAGCTGGTTGCCGGGCTGAACATCGCCGGCGCGATCAAGGCAATTCTGGCCGGCATCGTCATCACCGCGCTGGGAGCGCTGTTGTCGGGCTTGGGCAGCATCTTCACCTTGCAGAACATGCTTTACGTGTTGCTGATGATCGTAGTCACCTCGATGGCCTTCAACACCATGATGTTCCTGATGATGGTCCGCGTTGAAGACCCGCTGGTGCCGCGCGCGACTTTCGGAATTCTGAACACCCTGCTGTTCTTCCCCAGCGGCGCAATCTATCCCATCAAGGCGTTTCCGGCATGGCTGCGCGCCATCGCCTACATCGATCCCTTCACCTATGCGGTGCACGGCTTCAAGGCGCTGCTGCTGAAGGACGCAGGCTTCGCCGCTATCCGCATGGACATCGTGTATCTGACCGTGATGGCCGCCATTATGATCACCATTGCGACCGCGCTGTTCAAGAGGACGCTGTAGAGATGGTTTGAGACGTAGTGCGTAGCAGCGAGACCCGAATTTCAGCGAGGACCCAGCGTCACAGGCGCGGCATATCTTACCCCAGCGTTGAAACGCTGGCTGAGATATTCTGTTCCCTTCGGCGACGGGTGCGAAGGCCTCCCGCGTATCCTGCCCTGAGGGGAGTCGATGGGTGCTGAGCTCTCCTCGGGCCGTCGGCAATCGAATCATCACGCGCAAACCGGGCGCGCGATGGAAGCTCCGCTTCGCGGGACTCTGTCCCTCTCATTCGTCCGAATGAGCCCGAATCGCATTGCCTGAGAACCCCAAACGGCACATAATTCCGTAGTCGTTTCGTCGCTCCGCTTTCCTGCAAGGAGACACTATGTGCGTTCCGGCATTTCGTCGCGGTTGTCAGCTTGCGCCTCGGTTAGTTCTCGTCTGTGTTTTGATCCTGGGATGTTTTGCCGTCACGCAGGCGCAGACCTTTTCTGTTCTGCACAACTTCACCGGTGGTGGGGATGGATCGCAGCCTTGGGTCGGAGTCACCATGGATCAGGCCGGTAATCTTTATGGCACAACTTCGGTCGGGGGATTGCAGGGCGGCTGCGGCGGAATGGGTTGCGGAGTGGTCTTCAAACTCGCACATCGCGGCTCGGGCTGGTCGCTCACTCCGCTGTACACGTTCACGGGGGGAGGCGATGGTGCGCTGCCGCTGGCGCGTGTCATCTTCGGCCCCAACGGCACGCTTTACGGCTCGACGATCCTCGGCGGCAACGACAGTTTCCCCAATGGCGTGGGGGTGATCTTCAATCTTTATCCGCCGGCGCGTGTACCCGCCCGGGTCTTGAGCCCGTGGGTCGAGGACGTGCTTTACACGTTCAGCGGAGTTAGCGACGGCAATAATCCCACCGGCGATCTGGTGTTCGACAGCGCTGGAAATATCTACGGCACGACGCAGAGCGGCGGCTATGAGTGCGAGGACACGGTATATTGCGGCACGGTTTTCGAGCTGGCGCACAACGGCAACAACTGGAACGAAAGCCTTCTGTTCGCGTTCACCAACGGCGAAGTGGCCGTACCGCTCGCGGGGGCGATCTTCGATGCGACGGGTAATCTGTACGGCACAACCTGGAATGGAAACGGAGCCGTGTACGAGCTTGTACATTCCGGCTCATCCTGGACGGAGAGCACGCTCTACTATTTCGGCGGACCGGGCGATGGACTGTCGCCGCGCGGCGGTGTGGTCTTCGACGCGGGGGGTGACTTGTATGGCACTACTCAGTATGGCGGCGCCAACGGAGTGGGGAGCGTTTTCGAGTTGATGCATTCCGGCGGACGATGGACCGAGAGCGTGCCCTATAGCCTGACGAATGGAGGCTCGCCGTACGCCAGTTTGGTGATGGACAGCGCGGGGAATCTCTATGGCACCTCATGCGAGGGAGGTGTGAATAACAGCGGTTCGGTCTTCAAGCTGACCCACTCGGGCGGCGGTTGGACCGAGGCTGACCTCTATGACTTCACCGGAGGCAACGACGGCTCTTGCCCGGTGGGCAATGTGATCGTAGACCCGGCTGGCAATGTCTACGGGACCACGTTATCCGGAGGCACGTCGCAAAACGGAGTCGTTTTTGAGATCGCACAGTAACGTGGGCGCAGCGGCCTCCGCGTGATCCCGCGACAGCCGGCATGCACTTAGCGTCTTAATTAACGCACGATCTCAAATATCAAGCCGTTGTACCACCCTTGGCCACCGTAACTCGCCGTGCCGAACACCCTGCCTCTGGGGTCAACCAGCGCACCCATGATGTCTGCCCCGTCCCAGGAATTAAAGTCGTGGACCGGTTGGTAGGTCCAGCCGCCTGGTCCCGGAAGCAACTTGAATATTGAGCCTTCGTTGTAAAGACCAAAGTCATAGGTTGTGACATAGAGATTGCCGGCCGTGTCCATAACTGGACTAGACATGGGCCCACAACACTCATTGTTCCCGGGAATGGAGTAAATGACATTAAAGCTCCAGCCGTCGCTGCCGGGTGAAAGCTCGAAGACCACGCCTCCGCCGGCTGTTCCTCCCTCCGAGGTACCGCCGTAGAGATTGCCGGAGGAGTCGAGTATCACGCCCGCATAGGGAGTGCTCCCGTCATCGCCGCAACTGAACGTGTGAAGAATATTCAGCCCGCCGGATGGGGTTATCTGCCACACCGAACCACAAATAAAATCGCCTCCCGCGCTAGTGCTGTACAGATTGCCTTCGCTGTCAAGGGTTACCGGAGCTGACGGGAAAGCAGCCCCTCCGTCGCTGAAGCTATACAGATTCTGGTACGTCCATTGTCCGCCAGACTTCGTCAGCTTGAAAACATTGCCTGCGCCGTTGCTGCCTCCTGAGGTGGTTGTGCCATACAAATTTCCGGCCGCGTCCAGCGTCAATCCGGCGAGTGAGTCACAGCCCTGTTGGTAGTTACTGAAGGCCAGAATTTGAGTTTCCGTCCAGCGGCCCATGAGAGAACCTGGCGGTGGAGGGGTGAGGCTATAGACGGTACCGCAACCGGCTGGCCCGCCTCCCTCGGCGGTCGTGCCATACAGGACTCCGTGGGCGTCCTGCACCAGTTGGTTTGGTTGGTACCCATCATTCGGGCCCGCCGCGCCGAAATCATAAAGCGTCGTCCACGCCCAGTGCCCCCCTACCGGTGTCATCTTAAAGACTGTACCGTAGCCATAAGCGCCGCCATACCACGTGACTCCGTAAAGGTCGCCCTGCGCGTCAATAATCAAGGGGGCAAGGGGTTGTGACCCGTCCGGACCGTCGCTGAATTGATGAATTATGTTAAAGCCCACACCCTGCGCCTGCGCTGTTCCGCACAACGTGAACATCAACAACAAAAGGCCTGCCAGCCCGCCCATCACGGCCAGCTTCGAACTCTGCTTTTCCATGACTGCCTCCTGGTGAAAACTACGAGCGGGGCGAAGCCTTAGGTGCGGCGACTGGTACCTGACCTGCCCCGCCGGATGATCGATGGGTAGGAAGAGTTGGAGTCGTCCGAGGCTCGACAACCGGGACGGTGAGCCGGCGGCAGGTCGACCGTTCCCGCCGTAGCTTTGCCCGCACACTGGAAGAAAAAGAGAGCGCAGATGTTGCAGAAAGCATCGCCCTCTCTTCTCACCACAGTACCGCCGAAGTGGAAAAAGTCAATGCAAACGGAGGCTTCATGCCCTTGATTTTGTTGGGCGTTTCCCAATTTGGACCGAACATCGCCGCCCAGCCTGCCAGCAGCTTGCAAGCTAACCTCTGCCCAGCAAACTCCCACTCCATGCAATCCAGGATGGATCGCTTGCCCCGCCAAGACCCCGAGGATTTATCCTAGATGTGAGACATCGCGGGAAGGAACTCACAATGCAGGTACTGGAAAACTGGCATCCTCAGGGCGTAACCGTTTACATGGACGACAAACGGTTCATCAATTGCATCCTCACCGAGTGCAAGCTGGTCTACGGAGGAGGCGACGTGACTTGGGAGAACACCCAGTTCGTCAACTGCCAACTCAGCTTCGACGGAGCGGCGCAACGCACCGTCGCCTATCTGCAAAACTTCGGCCTGATGCGCCCGCCCGATAAGCAAAGCATGCCCACCATCCAGTCGAACTCCGGCGTGAATTGAAGGAATATTCATATTTAATGTCCTTCGAGTGGAGCTGCCTCAAGCCGGCGGACCCCGGATTGCACCCCGTCCGTGTTCGCCATCGCTCACGCAAGTGACTTGCGTCACAGACAATGGGTCGCGCAGCGGCGCACCCTTGCTTTGCGGTAGCCAGACCGTCTGCTCCGTAGGCGTTAGCCGAGGCAATATACGATCTCCGAAGTCTTACCGACGACTTCAATCCCGTTTGCGTTCGTGTCGCCGAACGTGAAGCAGCAAGCTGCTATCCGGCGCCGAGATCGAATTTCCGGCTCCCCGTTTCCATTCAGCCTTGCTGCGACGCTCCTTGACTGCTTACGCCGTAGCGGACACCTGATTTCTCGCCGCACTTTTTCTCTTGGAGGCTCCAATGCTTCACCTCGATACCGGTAATACCGGTTTCATGATTATCTGTACCAGTCTGGTCATGCTCATGACCCCGGGCTTGGCCTTTTTCTACGGCGGCCTCGTCGGCCGCAAGAACGTCCTGGCCATCATGATTCAGAGCTTTGTCTCGATGGGCTGGACCACCGTGATTTGGTACTTATACGGCTATTCGCTGTGCTTCAGTGGCGACTGGCATGGCATCATTGGCAATTTTCACAATGCCTGTCTGCGCGGCATCACCCTGAATACGCCGTCGCCCAATGAGACGGTCCCGGCCATGGTCTTCATCGCCTTTCAGATGATGTTTGCCATCATCACGCCGGCCCTGATCTCGGGCGCCTTCACCAACCGCGTGACGTTCAAGGCCTACATGCTGTTCCTGACCGCCTGGCTGACCTTCGTTTACTTCCCCTTCGTGCATATGGTTTGGGGCGGAGGCTTCCTGCAACAGTGGGGCGTGAAAGACTTCGCCGGCGGCATCGTCGTCCACAACATTGCCGGCTTCGCCGCCCTGGCTTCGGTTTTGTACGTCGGCAAGCGCCGCGTGCAGGACCGCGGCCCGCACAGCATTCCGCTGGTGGCTCTGGGCACCGGGCTGCTGTGGTTCGGATGGTACGGATTTAACGCCGGCAGCGAGATGGCATGCAATTCGGTGACGGGCACGGCATTCCTTAACACCGATGTCGCTGCGTCCTTTGCCGCTGTCGCCTGGCTGCTGATGGCTTGGATCAACGAGAAGAAACCGAAATTCCTCGGCCTGCTGACTGGCGCTGTCGCTGGACTCGCCACCATTACGCCGGCTGCTGGCTATGTCTCACCCACCACCGCGGTCATTATCGGCACTGTCGCCGGAGTGGTCTGCTATTACGCAGTGGAGATGAAGAACAAGCTGCACTGGGACGACGCGCTCGACGTTTGGGGCGTGCACGGTGTGGGCGGCGCTCTGGGCATCATCATGCTCGGCATCTTCGCCAACAAGGCCTTCAATCCGGAGGGCGCCAATGGTCTGCTTTATGGCGATCCCACCTTCCTGCTGAAGCAGGTCGTTGCCATTGTGTTCTCCTCGTTCTGGGCCTTCTTCTTCACTTACGCCATGCTGCGCATCATCGACATGTTCACTCCGGTGAAAGTTGAGGCGATGGGCGAAGAGATCGGACTGGATGAGTCCATCCATGGCGAGCATGCTTACGAGACCCTGGAAGTGGAAGAACTATTCGACGATCATCGCAAGCTTGCAAACGCCGGGCACAAGGAAGAAGAACCGGAACTGGTGGGCCCGCGGAAATAAGCTACGCTGGGACTGCAACCAGCTTCCCGCCGGCTACTGGTAAGCATTGGATTGGCAGGGGCGATGATCGCATCGCCCCTGCTCCTCTCTGCGCAACTATGATTGCGTCACACCTCGCCCCACCCCGGGAATTCTGATTTTGCGGCCTATCCGGTCGTCGGATCGGGCAACTTTGATGACGACACCGCTGCTCCCACGGTCTTCCCACAATAAGGACAGACCACGTAATCGCGCTCGATGGAACGGCCGCAATGCTTGCAGGTCGGAGTGATCGAGTGGCCACACTTCGGACAATAGTGGAAGTCCGCTCCCACCGGCGCGCCGCATTGCGGGCAAGGCACGACCAACGGCTTGCGTAGCAGGAAGTACGCAATGAAGCCAATCGGCTTAGGGATCAGGACGACCAGCAGCGTCCATAGCACGGCATTCATGCCGCGGCGCTTCGAGTCGGCGTAGATGTAGCCGATCAGCGCAATGGCCGCAGCCATCATCAACCCGACCGGAAGGCCAAGTAACGTCCACCAGGGTTCAGCAGGCAGATCAGGTTGATGGGTCCATCGCAAAATCATGAAGAGAAGCTGAGTTGCAGCGAAACCGACAATAGCCGCAATCGCCCAGCCAACGGGAATTATGCGCATCTCTTCGGCAAAACGTGATCTGCGTTGGGTCATTGGCGGCCTCCTTCCTGGTATTGTCCCAGAGCGTCCATGATTAGCGAGCGGTCAAAGACGGGACGCGACGACACCAGCATGACAACTGCAATCACGACGGCAGTAAACATCCAGGCGACGAAAACTCCCGGCTCGACAATGGAAGCTGGAAGCGCCAGCTTCCGCGCGACCCAGCCGCCGAACTCCCACCACAGCCATGCGGAAACGCCGGATGACATCGAGCCGATGCAGAAGGAAACCGCGATCAACACGATGCGCGACCGCTGCTCCTGCATGTGCAGCGCCCGGGCCCGCACTCTCGACTGCGTGGCCAGCACCAGCGATGGGCTGGCGGTAACGGCAACCGCTCGCAGCAATCGTCCGGTACTATCGAAGTCAGCCGCGAAGGTTGCGCACTCGGAGCACTCGCTCAGGTGCGAATTCAGCCAGGCCGACTCCGGCGTTGCGATCTCTTCCGTTCCGCGCCGCATAATCAAATCGAGCGCGCGCTCGTGTTCACGAGCCGTCATTGTGGCCCTCCCTGTAACAGCGGACGAAGCGCCGCTACGCCGCGATAAATCCGCGTCTTCACCGTAGCGACGGGAATCCGTACTAACGTTGCAATCTCTTCCAACTTCATCTGCTCCTGAAAACGCAGCACCAATACCTCGCGAAACAGGGGCGAGACTTTCTCAAGAGCCGCATCGAACCGTTCGTGCTGCTGCTGTTCCGCTGCCATGTCGAACGGCGATGGTCCGCTCGCTGGCGGTTCGAACGGCGCACCGTCCTCCGGGTCTTTCATTTCGTCCAGGCTGGCGGGACTTCGTTTGCGCAGATGGTCAATCGCGACGTTGTGGGCGATCGACATCAGCCAGGTGACGAAGCGATTGCGGCCGTCGTAGAGATGACCCTTTTCCAGCACGCGCAGCCACGTCTCCTGGAACAAGTCCTCGGC